>Ga0082335_1004176_pt1 | contig 22232 bp, 23 predicted proteins | sample Subgrocontami58m_FD_72375 | JGI IMG/M metagenome (GOLD analysis project Ga0082335, IMG submission 72375) | Subsurface groundwater microbial communities from S. Glens Falls, New York, USA - GMW37 contaminated, 5.8 m (SPADES assembly) (version 2) ...
CCGGTGATATCCGATGGCATCAGATCGGGGGTAAACTGCACGCGCTGGAACGAACCGCCGGTTAGGAGGGCCAGGACCTTAGCCATAAGGGTCTTTGCCGTGCCGGGCACGCCTTCGATCAGCACATGCCCGCCGGCCAGGAGCGCCACCAGGAGCAGCTCGAAGGCCGCCTCCTGGCCTACCAGTGCACGCCGCGCTTCCGCGCAAAGCTGTTCGTAGACTTCCCGCGTTGTCATGGTCGCCTCCCCCTGCAAGCCTTGATTATCCGGTCTGTCTCCGCTGCCAGGCGCACCAGACGCCCTTCAGAGATCGCCCTATTTGCGCTTTCGGATAGTTCGAGGAGCAATCGGCCGGCATCGTCTCCCGCGACCCCGGTCGCAATCCGCCCGACCTCGCTCATCCAGGCGGCCGCCGCTGCTGGGCCGAGCGCGGGGTCGAGGCCGCAAGAGGCCGCCAGTTGCTGCCGAAGCATGCGGGCGTAGTGCTGCGCTACCCAGCCGCTCTTGCCACCACGCCGCAGCAGGCCGGCCAGGGAGACCACGTATTCAGCAGCCACCCGCCGCGTATCGATTACGGTCGGGACCGGCCTCCCGAAGCGGCGCCCCTGGAGCAGGAGATAAAGGAAGACCATCGACAGCGCGTAGAGGACAGCCCAACCCCATGGCTCCCGAATCATCACGTAAGCGAGTGAGCGGGCTTCGGAGCGGCCGTGGTAAATCTCGTCGAAGGTCAGGACGCCGGCGGCCGCCGGCGCCGGAAGCCAGTTCAGCAGCAGAGCGGCGTTATCTGCCTGTGCCAGACCCTGGTTGGAGAAGACGTGAGCGCTGGCGAGCACGTAGACCCGGCCCTGGCCGATGGCCAGCCCAGCAGCAGTGGGATATTCCGGATTGCCGAGGTAGGGAACCAGGCCGGCGGGGCCGGCAATGTACGAGGTTGCCTCAACCCGTACGCTGGTAACAGCCGGCCACATAAGCAGCGGCTGGCTGGGAGCTGCCTCTTCCTGCGGCGCATCGAGGGGCTTCAGCGCCAGGTGGAAGGTGGTGAGAAGCGCATCCAGGGCATCGCCCCCCGGCAGAAGTCGATTCAAAGGCGACAGCGGAACGGTGGGTGCGGCGCCCGCAATGATCAGAGTGCCCCCTCGCTGCACCCAGGCGCGCAGGGCAGAAAGGTCGTCCTCCCCCGGCCGCCTGGCCGGCGCCAGGATGAGCAGTACTTTGGTGGCATCATCGGGCCGAAAGGCGCGATACTCCAATCGTTCGACTCGGTATCCCAGGGACTGCAGCCAGAGATAGAGCGCCCGGGCCCCGCCGGGCGCCGCGGAGTCGCTGGACAGGTTAGGAGGTTGCGGTCCCGCTCGCTCGGACGCAGCCTGCTGCGTCGCCGCGGCGGCCACGGTGAGGACTACCAGTATTAGCACGAGCTCCCGCGGCACCCTCACTTCGTTGCACTCACGATCCGCTCAACGGTGCTGCGGAGATGCCCGTACTCCGTCGCCGTACACGCGGTGTGACCGTACCAGATATGATCGAAGGCATCTACGACCGACCGCAGGAGTGCTGGGATTTCGCCTCCTCCTGCCAGCGCCCGTAACTGCTCGCGGTTGGTCTGCGAGCGGTCGTAACGCAGCCTGGAGTGTTCAACCAGGTGGAGGATGGCCCAGAGGTAGAGGAAATGGATGGCCCGGCGGTAGTCGCCCTCGTCCGCAGCGCGCTGCGCTGAGAGCTGGGCTGTCCGGGCGTCTTTATGTTCTCCGGCGCTTGCTGGTTGGAGAGCGGCGTATCGCGCCATATTCTGCCCGGCTCTGCGCCAGGTAAAGACGAAGAAGGCGATAGTGAAGATCGCCAGCCCGCCTGCTAGCAGGAAGAAGGTCACCAGTAACACCAGTCCAAGGCCGGCGCCGGGTAACAACGGGATGCTGGTGTGGGGAAACATGCCTTTTAGACCGGCGAACAGTTCTTCCAACCAGCGGAACAAGGGCGTCCGCAGACCATCTAGGAGCCGGGAAATTGGGCCGGGGGTGCTGCGGAATTCTGGCTGCCCCAGCACTTTGTCCAGCGCCAAGCGTGTGTCGACTTCTTTCGTCCAATCCCCTTGCTGGACGGAGGTTTCGAGGAATCTGACCAACTGCCGCAGGCTATCGTAGGCCCGGAGTCCCTCATCCCGATTGCTGAGGAAGCGCTTCACGAGGCCGCGGTTGTCAATTGTCGCGTTTGCCCCGGAATCACCGGTGACGTGATCGATTGACTCAAGTCTCAGGAGGGCCTGACGGAGAGCCGGATACTCGGCTAGCGAGGCCTCGGCTGGCAGCGCTGACAGGGCAACAACGGCGCTCTGTACCGCCTCCTCCAAGGCTGCCCGGTACTCGGCGGGCGTCTCGGCGGAGACTGCAGCCGGCCAGAGCAGCAGCGATACCAGCACCAATAACAGGGCGCGGACGATTCTGAGGTTGTGGCGATAGTCTTGGGAGTTAACCCTGGCCCACGTGCTCAGCCAGTACCTCAAGGTCGTAACCCTCTTTGCGAATACGGAGGTCGTAATAGAGCAGGGTGCTGACCGTGGGAACCAGCGGCGCCGCCAGTATCCCGAAAGCGGCTCCGACGACAGCGCTGATTGTGATGATCCAGAGCGGCGAGCCCGATGAGATTAGCCTACCGAGTGACCCCAGCCCGTATCCGATGGCCGAGGCGGGGATGACGGACACCAGGTACTGGGCGATGGAGGCGACGATCAAAACGCCCAGGACCCGCCACCAGCTTCCCTTCACGAGGCTCGCGCTGCGGGAGCGGGCCTGTCGGGCACCAACGCCTTCAAACACGACCGCCGGCACAACCAATGCCCAACGGATGATACGAATAATAGCGAATGGTATGCCTATGATGGTGATAGCCAGAAGGACTAGGATAATAGTGACGAGTATGTTCGTTCTGACCACGCGCCAAAAGCAGGCCAGCGCGACGCGATACGCTCCGCCTACGGTGGCCTGACGACCTAAGTAGCGTTCCGATATGGCGCTGGCGAGCGCTGCTTGACTGATGGTGAAAGCGAGCAAGGTGAGCAGACCCAAAACAAAGCTTGACACCTGTAGGAAAACGAGCGATCCCGGCTGGATCTCGCCGCCTCTGGCGACGGGAGAGAAACTCTGGAAAGCTGGCCCTACAATAGCGAACTGGACCATTTGGAGGATGAACAGCGGCACCTGGACGATGGCGACAATGCCGATGAAGGTGCGGAAATTCTCCCGGAACAGCCGGATGGTCTCGTCGAGGATTTCGCCGACGCTCCTTGGACGGAGCGCACGGGGTATTTGGGATGCTCCTGGTCCCCCATATGATGCGGAGTCCGGCCGCGTCACTCTGGCGCCGCAGGACCCGCAGACCCGAACATCGCTGCCTTCCGGGATTGACGCGCCGCAGTTGCTACAGTTCACCGTCTCCTCCTCGGCTTTTTGTTGGGGATGCGTAGCTTAGCGTATTCTTGACCTTGATCGGAAGCACGTCAAACGGGCGCGATACAGAGGGTGCGATACAGATTTCCGTCGGCCAAAGGAAACTCCTGTGCCTGCCATGCGTTATCCGTTGAGAATTATTCCTATTTCTGCCCCCCTTGTGCCTTCCCCAAATCAACGGGTATTGGAGTATTCCTCTACTTAGCTGCACCGAATCCTGCATCACTCATTGTCAAACGTTCCGGGATATTTATGCGGGCGCCAGTGACATAATGTGTACATGGCCGGACCGGGGATCTGGTGCCTCCGGCTGGGCCACCGTGTTGGCGTTCCCTCTTTTCATTCTACGTGCGGGCAGTGCAATATTGTGAAGAAGGGCAATTGTGAAGAAGGGCATCTTGACATCCAGCCGGAAATCCTGTACTGTGTTCCTGTACAGGTATCCTACTGGAGGGAAAGACGTGACCGTTCAGACAACCTACACCGAGGCTCGGGCGAACCTTGCCAAGCTGTGTGATCGGGTCACGGCTGACCGAGATACAGTGATCATCACGAGGCGTGGGGCGGAAGATGTGGCCCTGATCGCGGCGGACGAACTCGCCATTTTGGAAGAAACGGCGCATCTGCTCCGCTCGCCGGCCAACGCTGTGCGTCTGCTGACCGCTTTGGACCGAGCCTTGAAGCGGACCGAGAAACCACAAACCGCGGAGGTGTTGCGCCGGGAGCTAGGAATTGCTGCTAAGAAGTAAAGGCCCACGGCGAGAAGCCGGAGGCAGTTCTTCACAGGGCAGGCGCGAAACCGTGTTTCATCCGGAGTTCCGAGAAGACCTGCGGTACTGGGTGGGAAGGGACCGCAAGGTTGCCTTGCGGGCGTTGGATATGGTAGAGGCTATCGTGAGGGACCCCTTTCGAGGCGTCGGAAGGCCCGAGCCGCTGCAATACCTCGCTTCCGGCGTATGGTCCCGGCGCCTCACGCAAGAGCATCGCATCGTCCACCTGGTGAGCGACGACCGCATTGATTTCCTCCAGGCGCGGTACCATCATTAGCGCTGCTCTTGGAACCCCCGTTTTCATGATCTCAGTATATAATAGCATGCAGAGCAACGGAGGCTATTCAAGATGAAGGCCATGCTCCTGCGGGCCCAGGGGTCCATAGATACTGAGCGACTGGCGCTGGCGGAGGTGCCCGATCCCCAGCCGGGCCCGGGCCAGGTGCGCCTGCGGGTTTCCGCCTGCGGTCTTTGCCATACGGACCTCCACATTATCGAGGGAGACTTGCCGGTCCAGAAGCTACCTCTCATCCCGGGCCACCAGATAGTTGGCATGGTCGACGCTGCGGGCCCGGGGACCGGAATCCTCCGTTTCGGAGACCGAGTGGGGGTGCCCTGGCTCCATTCCACCTGCGGCGAATGCCGGTTCTGTAAATCGGGGCGGGAGAATCTATGTGTAGGGGCCCGCTTCACCGGGTACCAGGTAGATGGAGGGTATGCCCAGCTCGCAGTAGTCCCGGAGGACTTCGTTTGCCGCCTGCCCGAAGGCTTTACCGACGTTCAAGCGGCTCCTCTTCTCTGCGGAGGCATCATTGGTTACAGGGCGCTCCATCTTTCGGAACTGGAGCCGGGAGGGCGTCTCGGGCTCTACGGCTTCGGCGCCTCGGCCCATATTGCTATTCAAGTTGCTCTACACTGGGGATGCCGGGTCTACGTCTTCACCCGCAGCCCGCAACACCAGGCCCTGGCCCGTAGCCTGGGGGCGGCCTGGGCCGGCCGGGCCGAGGACGAGCCACCGGACAAATTGGACAGCGCCATTATCTTCGCCCCCTCGGGGGGTCTGGTGCCCCTGGCCCTGCAGGCACTGGACCGCGGCGGCACCCTGGTCCTGTCGGGCATCCACATGAGCCCAATCCCGCAGATGGACTACCGCCTGATCTACCATGAGCGCACCGTCCGCAGCGTGGCCAATTTCACACGCCAGGACGCCCAGCAGTTCCTGGAGCTCGCTGCCCGTATCCCGGTCCATATCGAAGTCCAGACCTTTGCATTGGAAGAAGCCAACCGGGCGCTGAAGCTCTTGAAGCAGGGCCGGGTTCAGGGGGCGGGCGTGTTGGTGATACCGAGGGTGTAGGGTCGAGGGTTTAGGGTCTGGCGGTGTGGCCCTAAACCCTGCACGCTTCACCCTTGACCCTTTGCTGGGGTTGATTGATGAAACCGAGCCCCTTATAATACGGAAAGGCAGGCGAACAAGGGGCCTGGCCTCCAGGAATTTACCCTCTAGCAGCGAGGAGGCACTATGGATGTCAAGACGGTGGGCGTGGTGGGCTGTGGACAGATGGGATCCGGTATAGCCGAAGTCAGCGCCCGGGCAGGCTATGCCACAATCGTCCGGGAGGTTAATGAGACCTTCCTGAACAAGGGCCTGAAGGCCATCCAGAGCTCCCTGGAGAAGGGGGTGCAGCGAGGCAAGATTAGCTCAGAGCAACGGGACGATACCCTGGCCCGCGTCAAGGGGACCACCAACCTGGAAGACCTGGCGGCTTGCGACTTCATCATCGAGGCCATCATCGAGAATATGGAGGACAAGCGGGCTACATTCTCGACCCTGGACAAAGCGTGTCCCTCTCACACCATTCTTTCCTCTAATACCTCCGCCCTCTCCCTCATCGAAATGGCCCGCGCTACCCAGCGCCCGGACCGTTTTATCGGATTCCACTTCTTCAACCCGCCAACCGGGACCAAGCTCCTGGAGCTGGGCAAGACAATCCTCTCCAGTCAGGAATCCGTTGAGGTGGGCCGGAAGCTGGGTGAATCCATGGGGCGTACGGTCGTAGTAGCGCCTGACGCGCCCGGGTTCATCGTGAACCGCCTGCTGGTGCCCTACCTTCTGGATGCCATCCGCTGCTACGAGGCCGGCCTGGCCAGCAGGGAGGACCTGGACACCAGCATCACCCTGGGCCTCAATCATCCCATGGGTCCCCTGGCACTGTCCGACTTCGTAGGGCTGGACACACTTTACTTCATCGCCGAGACGATGTTTGGCGACTTCCGAGAGCCTCGCTTCGCCCCGCCGCCCCTTCTGAAGAAGATGGTGACGGCCGGCCTCTACGGCCGTAAGTCCGGCAAGGGCTTTTACGATTACAGCAAGTAGACCGGAAGGCTGGGGGTTCGGGGGGTGTCCCCCCGGCAATTGTAAAGGCAGAATCAACTAATACCTGAAAAGCAAGTAGGAGATGTAAATGGCCTACCAGAATATCCTGGTACAGCGAGAGGATAGCGTCGGCCTGATCTTGGTGAACCGGCCGGACAAGCTCAATGCCCTGAACAGGGCGACGGTGGGCGAGCTAATCCAGGCCGTGGACGAGCTAGGCTGCGACGCATCAATCCGGGTGATCGTTTTTAGCGGCGTTGGCGAGAAGGCCTTCGTGGCCGGCGCGGATATAGAGGAGTTGAATGCTCTCAAGTCGCCGGCTGAGGCGATGAAATGGGTTGGCCTGCTACATGCTCTTCTAAACCGCGTCGACAAACTGGAGAAACCGACCATCATGGCCATAAACGGCTTTGCCCTGGGCGGCGGCTGCGAACTCGCCATGTCCGGGGATATCCGCATCGCCGCCGAAAACGCCCGCTTCGGACAGCCGGAGATAAACCTGGGCCTCATACCCGGAGGCCAGGGAACCCAGCGCCTGCCTCGGCTAATCGGCCGGGGAATGGCCAAGCTCCTCATCTTCACCGGAGACCAGATCACGGCGGCGGAAGCCCATCGCCTGGGTCTGGTGGAGCAGGTGGTGCCGGCGGCCGAGCTTATGGCGACGGCCAGGGCCGTGGCCCAGAAGATTGCCGGCAAGTCCCCCGCCATTATGTCTATAGTCAAGAAGGCCATCAACGAGGGCATGGAATCCGATCTCCAGCGGGGCTGTGAGTTAGAAGTGGTCCTTTTCGGGGTGGCCGCCAGCACCGAGGACTACGCGGAGGGCACCGGCGCATTCCTGCAGAAGCGGAAGCCCGTTTTCAAGGGAAGGTAGGATACCAAATAGTGGTGGCATGGTCAAAGTTTTCAGCAGGAAGCGAAAGCCCGTGGGGGACCAATCCCCCACACTATGGAACCACAGATGTGGTGGTAGAATCACAGGAGACAAATGGATAAAGAAGTCGTAATAATCGATGGCGCCCGCACGCCCTTTGGGACCTTTGGAGGTACCCTCAGGGACGTTGAAGCGACGGACCTGGCCATTATAACGGCCAAGGAGGCCATGCGCCGGTCTTGCGTAGAGCCAAGCGTGATCGACGCAGTGGTCGTGGGCAACGTCATACAGAGCACCGGAGCCGCGGCCTATATCGCCCGCCATATGGCCCTGGCGGTCGGTGTGCCAACAGAGACGCCGGCGCTGATTGTGAACCGTCTGTGTGGCTCAGGTCTCCAGGCGGTGGTAACGGGGGCCCAGTGGCTCTTGCTGGGAGAGGCCCAGTGGGTCCTGGCCGGCGGATCCGAGAGCATGAGCTCTGCTCCATATGTGGTCAAGGGCGCTCGATGGGGTCTGGGGCTGGATGGAGGCAAGCTGGAGGATGCCCTCTGGCATGCCCTGGTGGACCCGTATAGGAAGACGCCCATGGCCGTCACCGCTGAGAACGTGGCCGCCAAGTATGGCCTGACCCGGGAGGAGGTGGACGAGTTTGCCTATACGAGCCAGATGAGGGCCAAGGAAGCGACTGAAGCCGGGCGCCTGCGGGAAGAGATCGTGCCGGTGCCTGTTCGGGGCAAGGGCGGAGCCACCGTACTGTTCGACAAAGACGAGCATATCCGGGGCGACGCCACCCTGGAGGGATTGGCCAAGCTGAAGCCCCGGTTCAAAGAGGGAGGCGTCGTCACAGCAGGCAATGCCAGCGGCATTAATGACGGCGCCGGGATGATGGTCGTGACCACCATGGCCAACGCCAGGGAGCGAGGTCTCAAACCCCTGGGCCGGGTCATATCCTGGAGCACCGTAGGGGTGGACCCGGACATTATGGGGATGGGGCCGGCCCGAGCGATCCCCATCGCCGTCAAGCGGGCTGGGATGTCCATGGACCAGATAGACCTGTTCGAGGTCAACGAGGCCTTTGCCGCCCAATACCTGGGAGTGGAGAAGGAGCTGGGCCTGGACCGGAGCAAGACCAACGTTAACGGTGGGGCCGTGGCTATCGGCCATCCCCTGGCCGCCAGCGGCGCCAGGCTGGCCATCACCACGCTTTATGAGCTGCGCCGCCGGGGAAAGCGCTACGGCGTGGCCTCCCTATGTATCGGCGGAGGCCAGGGCATCGCCGCAGTTTTGGAAAACCTTCAGTAAGGGCGACCTGCCGGGTCGCCCTTACAGTGCAGGGGTAGAAAACAGAATTTGAAAGAACTAAGGAGGTGGTAGATGAAGCTGACACTTAGTGTCATCAAGGCGGATGTGGGAGGGTACGTCGGCCATGCCAGCATGCATCCTGACCTGATGGCCAAGGCGGATGATCTGCTGAGCCACGTCAAGAAGGATGGTCTGGTTATAGACTACCATGTGACTCGCGTGGGCGATGACCTGGAGCTCATCATGACCCACACCAAGGGCGAGAACAATGTGGACATCCACCGGATGTGCTGGGAAACCTTCGAGGCTTGCACCGAAGTCGCCAAGAAGCTGAAGCTCTATGGGGCGGGCCAGGACCTGCTGGCCGACGCCTTCTCGGGCAACGTCAAGGGCATGGGGCCGGGCGTGGCAGAGATGGACATGGACGAGCGGAAATCCGAGCCGGTCATAATCTACATGGCAGATAAGACGGCCGCCGGCGCCTGGAACATGCCCCTCTACAAGATGTTTGCCGATCCCTTCAACACCGCTGGCCTGGTTATTGCTGAGGCCATGGATGGTGGCTACAGCTTTGACGTGCTGGACCTCAAGGCTGGCAAGCATATCCTCTTTGACTGTCCGGAAGAGCTCTACCATATGCTGGCCTTCATCGGCTCCCCGACCCGTTACGCGGTGCGAGCGGTCTACTGCCGGCGAACGGGTGAGATTGGCGCCGTGTCCTCCACCCAGAGGCTGAGCCTGATAGCCGGGAAGTACGTTGGAAAGGACGATCCCGTTTGCATCGTCCGCTGCCAGAACCAGTTCCCGGCTGTGGGGGAGGTCCTGGAGCCCTTCTCCATGCCGGCGATCGTCGAGGGCTGGATGCGGGGGTCTCACCACGGTCCGCTGATGCCGGTCTCCTTCAAGGAGTGCAATCCCACCCGCTTCGACGGGCCGCCCCGGGTCATAGCTGCCGGCTTCCAGCTCGCCGATGGCCGGCTGGTAGGGCCGTTGGACATGTTCGATGACCCGGCCTTCGACCCGACTCGGGAGCAGGCGATGGTCATTGCAGAGCACCTGCGCCGCCATGGGCCCTTCGAGCCGCACCGGCTGCCCATGGACGAGATGGAGTACACCACCATGCCGATACTGATGGACAGGCTGGCTGGCAGGTGGAAGCACCTGGAGGGTGAAAGGGGAGAGCCGGATTAGCGTTACCCCCAAGTTGATTTGCGAGATGTCATTCTGAGCGATAGCGGCGTCATTCTGAGCGATAGCGAAGAATCTCGGTGTCTCCATGAGCCCACGCGCCTTTCGGAGCAAAGAGATTCTTCGCTATCGCTGCTAAGCGGCTCGGGTAGTTTGGCAAAGTAATTCCAGTTGCTTCAAGAAAGGGTACATTTGGGGAGGGGCAACCTGAGACGGGCCACCGGCCCGTCTCTACGCGACCATACGGCCCTCGATAGGACAATGTGTATAAGGTCCAGCAAATTGCTGGGCCTTACCTACATTTGATACAATTACCCGTAGCGGCGCAGGGAGGGGTACCACTGCGTTCAACCGTGGTCGATAGCCGCCCGCCGGCCCTGGAAAGGGCCGGCTATCGGGCAGCACGAAGGGCCTCAGTCCCGATAGGTGGGGCTATCGGGCAGCACGAAGGCAGCACGAAGGGCCTCAGTCCCGATAGGTGGGGCTATCGGGCAGCACGAAGGGCCTCAGTCCCGATAGGCGGGGCTATCGGGCAACACGAAGGGCCTCAGTCCCGATAGGCGGGGTGTTTCAGTCGCGATAGGCGGGGTCTTTCAGCCCCGCCGGAGCCGATAACGGGCCAGTGTGGTCCTACCCAGGGAGGGAGCCTAACGGACAATGGGACATAAGAGGGCCGGCATTCTCTGCTTGGTCTGATCGACGCATCCAGGAATTTGCCCGGCAACAGGAGACCCATCTGGTGGATGTAACCGAAGCAACTGTGCCCGACAGTAGGAGGGGTGAGGTAGGAGCCCGCTCTCTTGAGGAGCACCGGTCCCTGCCTGCCAGGGCCCGCCTTGCCAGGTTCTGGGACGACCTGAAGGCGCCGATCCTGGTATTCCTTGGGATGAGAGTCTTTCTCACCCTGGCGGTCTATCTGGTCGCGCCCATCTTCCCCATCTCCTCCCGGGGCGGTACGTGGAGCGCGTTGCCGGAATATCCTCTATTGGACGTATGGGCCCGCTGGGACAGTGGATGGTATGCCAGCATAGTAGAGGCCGGGTATAGGTACTCTACCGAGCAGCCGAGCAACGTGGCCTTCCTTCCGGCTTACCCCCTGGCGGTCAAAGCAATTACCCTCCTCGCAGGTAACGTATGGATTTCCGGCATAGTTGTGGCCAATCTGGCTTACCTGGCCGCCCTGATTGTCCTCTTCAAGCTGGTCCGGCTTAAATACGACCGTGCGGTGGCGAGGAGGGCGGTGTTATACACGGCCGCCTTTCCGGCTGCCTTCTTCTTCTACAGCATGTACAGCGAGTCCGTGTATCTGCTCTCAGTGGTATTGGCCTTTTACCTCTGGGAGAGAAGAAAGGACTGGCCGGCTGGGGCCTTGGGTGCCGTGGCCGCGCTGACTCGCCCCATGGGGATGTTGCTCTTTCTGTCAGGGACCGCCTTTCATCTGGTGGAACGGGGGCGGCGAGTGGGGGGAGTGTTTGGAGTTCGGCCTCGGCTGTCCCGGAACGCTCTTTCGCTGCTTCTGATACCCTTGGCACTGGCGGGCTTCTTAGCATACAGCTATCTGGCCTTCGGGGAGCCCCTGGCCTTCCTTTCGAGCCGCACCGTGGGTTGGAATGAGCCCCTTTCCCTGCTTCCGCTGAGCCACCGTGAGCTGGCCGCCTCCATTCTCGATGGCAGCATCCTGAACGGCCAGGGGCCGGCTCTCCGTCTGTTGGATGCAGGGTCGGCCATCGCCTTTCTGGCTCTGAGCGTTCCGGTCTTCAAAAGGCTTGGGCCCGCCTACGGCCTCTACTCCCTGGGTTCCCTGGCCATGCCGTTGGTGGTGACCCTGGATGGCCTGACCCGCTACGTCTCTGTCATCTTCCCGGCCTTCATGGTGCTGGCCTCATGGCGCCCGAGAACGGCGCTGGTGGCGCCCCTGGTGGGCCTGTCCATGCTGCTTATGGGCCTCATGGCGAGCATGTTCGCCAGATGGTATTTCGTAGGCTAATCGAGGAGAAGAATGCCTGTAGTTGATTTTCATTTCCATGTTACCAGGGGAGAAGAGTACCTTCGCTCCATCAGTCATGGGCTGAAAACCATGCTGGAGTGGAAGGATAGCAAGGGAGACCCACGCCAGGTCTTGAACAGGGCGGGAATCGCCGGCTTCCTCGACCAGGAGGGCGTGGACTACGCTGTGGCCCTGGCCGAGATAGGCTACGCCAGCACCATCTATCCCAACAACGAGGACGTGGTGGAGTTCTGCCAGGGTATCCCCCGTCTTATCCCGTTCTGCCACATCAACCCATTCCTGGTGGGCCGCCCGGCCCAGTTGCTAGAGAGGTGTGTTAAAGAACTCGGCTTCAAGGGGCTAAAGCTTCATCCAACGTTCAACCTGTACTATCCCAACGATTCCTTTATGTACCCCGTCTACGCTAAGGCGGAAGAGCTCGGCATACCTGTCATCATCCACACGGGGTCTTCTACCCTGGCCGGCTCCCGGCTGAAGTACGGAGATCCCCTTTGGATTGATGACGTAGCGGTTGATTTCCCCCACCTGAGGGTGATTCAGGCCCACGGTGGTCGGGGCTTCTGGTACGACCGCGCCCTCTTCCTGACCCGCCTCCATGAGAACCTGTATATCGATATCTCCGGCTTGCCTCCCCAGCGCCTTCTCACCTACTTCCCTGACCTGGAGAAGAGCGCTGATAAAGTGCTCTTTGGCTCCGACTGGCCCGGCCCATCCGTCAAGACGAACATAGAGGCCATCCAGTCCCTTCCTATGAGCGATCAGGCTAAGGACAAGATCCTGGGTGGGAACGCTATGAAGATTCTCGGGCTGGGGGGATAAGCCGCCGATGCCTGTGGTGGACTTCCACATTCATCCGACCAAAGACATCTTGCCCTGGGTCTATGACTGGGTGGCGCGCTTCCTGCCTCCCGGGGAAGACCCGCACCGCTATCTGGAGGAAGTCCTGACCAAGGATGGGATTGTTCGGCTGCTGGATGACAACGGCGTGGACTATGCGGTAGCCCTGGCAGAGATGAACCCTCGTTGCAGCGGGACCATCACCAACGGGGAGCTGGCGGAGTTCTGCCGCGGCGTGGACCGGCTCCTGCCCTTCGCCGACGTGAATCCCCACATGACGGCTGATCCGGCCAGGGAGCTGGAGCGGTGCGTGAAGGACCTGGGCTTCCGGGGGGTCAAGCTCTACCCTGTCTATCAGCTCTTCCATGCCAACGACCAGCGACTATACCCACTATATGAAAAGGCGCAGGAGTTGGGGGTGCCGGTAATGGTTCACACGGGCTCATCCATCTTTCAGGGCGTTCGCCTCAAGTACGGAGATCCCGTTCTGTTGGATGACGTGGCTGTGGATTTTCCCGACCTGACTCTGGTCTTGGTCCATGGAGGCCGGGGCTTCTGGTATGCGAGCGCCTTCTTCCTCGTGCGTTCTTACCCAAAGGTCTACCTGGAAATAGCGGGACTCCCGCCCCAGAATCTACTGGACTACTTCCCCGACCTGGAGCAGTATGCCGACAAGGTGATCTTCGGGTCCGACTGGCCGGGGCCCAGTCCCAAGAAGAACATTCAGGCCATCCGGGAGCTGTCCATCTCTGAGGAGGCCAAAGCTAAGATCCTGGGAGGCAATGCGGCCCGTATCCTGGGACTGTTGAACAACGCTCCGCTCCGTAGCCGGGGTCGTCCCTGACCCCGGCCGTCGGCATCGGGGACGATGCCGACTACGGAAGTTATTCAACACTCTCTATCCTGGGACTTGACAGAGTACCCTGAACAGGGGTAAAAAGGGGCAATCAACATGGCAGATATTTTGGACGAAGCGGCGGCGGTGGTGCAGTGCAAAGAGTGTCCCTGGTACCGCTCGTGCGTAACTCCCTTGCGCTTTACGCCGGAGGACTTGCGGAAGCAGATGGAGGCCTCTCCCATGGGAGCGGGGCCGCAAGAGATGCAGCAAATGATGGCCGGCATGGCGGCCGCGGCCCAGAGCATGTTGTTGGAGGCCTGCCCGGTCTTTATCCAGCGCTTGAGGGCTAGCCCCAAACTGGCCGAGCGCCTGAAGGAAATAATGAGGACCTGGGGCGAGGCGTAGGGTATAGGGTCTAGCGTTTGAAGGAGGAGCATATGACGGCGAAGGTGATCGCGGTTTCGAGGCAGTCGGGAAGTGATGGTGAGGAGATCGCTCGTAAGCTGGCGGAACAGATGGGCGTGCCATACCTGGACCGGGAGATCGTATCTAATGCGGCGGCTCTGGCCGGCGTCTCTGAGGAGACGGTGCAAGAGGCGGAGCGGGCGCAGTCCTTTCTGGAGCGGATGGTCGAGCTTCTGGGTCGCTATCCCGTGGCGGCCGAGCTGGGGGCTCCCATACCCGAATTACCTCCGACGCCTCCTATGACCGTAGACACCTACCGGAAGCTAATTGAAGATGTGATCTGCAGTGTGGCGGAAAAGGGGCCGGCGGTTATTCTCGGCCACGGGGGACAGATTGCCCTGCGGGAGGACCGTAGTGTGCTGCGGGTCTTCATATGCGCTCCTATGGAGCGGAGGATTGCCTATCTGATGACTCGGGAAGGCTGCACGGCCCCGGTGGCTCGGAAACGTATCCAGGACGAGGATAGTCGCATCGCCGATTATTTCCGTACCTATTACCGGGTTACATGGACCGATCCCTTGCTGTATGATCTCGTGATAAACAGCGACCGGATAGGAGTGGGGCCGGCAGTGGACCTAATACTCAAGGCGGCGAGGGCCCTTTGACAGGGCGGCCTGGGTGAATGAAGGGGGAAATTATGTCTGGGTCTTTTCAGAGGTTCCGGGAGGTGGTGGATAACCGCCACCAGTACGCCAAAGACTGGAAGGCCAGGACCGGGGGCAAGGTTTTCGGCTACATATGCACCTACGTGCCGGAGGAGGTCCTCTATGCTTCCGGCATCCTGCCGGTTCGCGTCCTGGGAGGCCATGAGCCGGTGGACCTGGTGGAACCCCATATCCATAGCATGTTCTGCCCATTCAGCCGCGACGTCCTCGGGCAGGCTCTGAAGGGCCGGTACAGCTATCTGGAAGGCTTAACCGTCGGTCACACCTGCATGCACATTCATCAGGCCTTCGAGGCCTGGGAGTTCCATGTGCCTTTGCCCTTCACTTATCTGCTCTTCGTACCAAGTTGTCTCCAGAGTCCCAGCGCGCGGGCCTGCTATCTGGAGGAGGTAAAGCTCTTCAAAGGAGCTCTGGAGGAATCGCAGGGCAGTGCTATCGCGCCGGAGGCTTTGAAGCGGGCGGCGCAGGTCTATAACCGGAACCGCCGTTTGCTCAGACAGCTCTATGACCTCAGGAAGCAGGACGGCCCGCCTATCTCGGGGTCCATGGCGATGGAGGCGGCTCTGTCCAGCATGTTTATGGACAAGGAGGAGCACAGCCGCCTCTTGGAGGATGCCCTCGAAGGCCTGGGCGCCGATGGGGACCGCAGATATGCTGGCATACGGCTCATGATGGTGGGTGGAGAGAACGATGACATAGAATTGGTGAGGATGGTGGAGAGCCTCGGGGCCACGGTGGTCATAGATGACCAGTGCACCGGCAGCCGCTATTTCTGGCAGGAAGTGGTCCCTGGCGAGGACCCCTTGGAGGCCATCGCCGATCGCTACCTTGATGCTCCGCCCTGTCCCACAAAGGAACTGCAGGAGCGCCAGCGGATCGCTCACATGGATATGCTCTTCCAAGAGTACCGGGCCCAGGGAGCGATACTGGTGAACCAGAAGTTCTGCGACCCCCACCAGATAGATTTCCCGGCCATCATGGCCTTTTTCCAGAAAAGAAACATTCCCACCCTGTTCTTGGAACTGGACATGACTACGCCCGTGGGGCAATTCAAGACCAGGGTGGAGGCTTTTCTGGAGATGATGCAAGTGGAGATACTTTAGTGCTTTGTTGTGCTTGGTGGTGTCTGATGGTGCTTGATTGTGCCTGCGGGCGCTCTATGGCGCTCGGTTGCCGTTACAGGCAGTAAAGCAAGCCAAAGCACCGCAAAGCGCTGGTGGGGTGGATGAGAGAGAGCGGCAACAAAGCACAACGAAGCACAATTAAGCACAATCAAGCACTGGACCAGGAGGGGCGTCATGGAGACCAAGGCTATTTACCAGACCAAGCCCCTGGAGAGTTGGCGGTGGGCTAAGGAACTGCGGGCCAAACACTTCCAGGAGATAATTACGGCCAAGGAAAAGGGGAAGATCCTGGCGGCGGGTATCATAGACTGGGGCCACCCTTTGATGGAGGGCATCCCGGGGCTGTTTTACTACACCCCCGAGGCCTGGGTCTCCAATCTCGCCACGCAGCCGGACTTACTGGCGCGTTGTGCCGACGCGGCCGAGTTCGAAGGCTTTGGGAGGGACTTCTGCGGCAACATCCGCTTCTATTACGGCTCGATGCTGGCCGACATCAACCCCTTCGGCGGCCATTTCCCCGCCCCCGATCTGGGTGTGGCCCAGGCCTTTTGCGCGGTGTCCGGCAAGTGGTACCAACCCCTGGCGGACCACCTTGGCATCCCTATCTTCGCCGTGGACCGGCCTCTAAACGTGCCTCGCCGTCCGGTCAAGCCGCACCTGATAGAGTACATGGTTGGCCTCTACCAGGAGATGATCGCCTGGCTGGAAAAGGTTACCGGCAAAGAGTTTGATGATGAGCGGTTTATCCAGGCCCTCTACAATCAGTGCCGGTCTCAGGTGCTTTGGTCGGAAATTTGCGCTTTCAATCAGGCCGTCCCGGCTCCCCTGGAACTGAAGTCCATGTACTCCCTCTGGTTTCCCGCCATAACCGATCCTTCGAATCCGGAGTCAGTGGCCTTCTACACGGCTCTTAAGGACGAAGTGCAGGAGAGGGTTGACCAACACATCGCCGCTGTGGCCAACGAGCGGAGCCGTCTCTTCCACGATGCCCAGCCCCCGTGGTATTTCCTGCAACTCTTCCGGATGGCCGAGTCTTATGGGGCTGTTTTCATCGGATCGGTGCATATCTACACCATGGGGGGAGCCTTCGAGGTGCCTGAGCCCGGCGTGGTGCGCATCAAGAAAGACCCGAAGTCCGAAGGGATTACCTGGCGCAACCGGGAAGAGGCCCTGCGTTACATGGCCGAATGGGACATGACCCACGCCCTTTACGAGTGCTGGCTCATCCGCAACAAGATAGAGCTTACCGCGGGCATGGTTAGGGACTGGAAGGTGGATGGGATGGTCTTCCACCACGACCGGCACTGTCAGGGCCTGGCCCTGGGCCAGATGGAGATACGGCTGGCCCTCCAGGAGCAGGGCATACCCACCACAGGCTACGAGGCCAGCTTCGCCGACAAGCGGGACTTTGCCGAGAGCCAGGTGACTGCGAGGCTGGAGACGTTTTTGGAGTCGATGGGGCTGCGCCGGGGGTGAGGGTGTATCAGGTCTGTGATGGCTAGACCACGCGGCCAATCCGCAGATGACGCAGATTGGTCCGCAGATTACGCAGATTTAACAGGCAACCCAAAGACATCAGAGAGATCCAAGGACCTGTGCGGTCACAGGCGCGGCGATAGAGGCGCATCGGAGGTTGGACGCGTGCCTCCATTGCGGGCAGGAGGTCAAGGTCGCCGGCCGTAGCTTTCGCTAGAAAGGGGGGCTTGTGAGCGAATACCACTATTACGAGTTCCAGGCCATCGACCGTCCACTCAGTAAGCAAGAGATGGCTGAGCTGCGCGCCATCTCGACTCGCGCCACTATCACACCCAGCCGTTTCATGAACGTGTACAACTGGGGGGATTTCAAAGGCAATCCGCAGATCCTGATGGAGAAGTATTTCGACGCCTTCGTCTATGTCGCAAACTGGAGGACGCACGCATTCATGCTCCGCCTCCCCCAGCGCGTGCTCAATCCTGAAACGGCATGGCTCTATTGCCTGGGCGAGGAGGCCTCAGCGCGAGTGGCGGGAGACCATATTATTCTAGAGTTTGTTTCTGAAGAAGAACCAGATGGTTGGGAGGACGGGGAGGAATATCTTCCGGCGCTTGTCCCCTTACGATCCGACCTTGCAAACGCCGATCTGCGCGCCCTGTACCTCGGCTGGTTGCTTTGTGCGCAGACCTCACTGGACGATGACGAGATCGAACCGCCCGTTCCGCAGGGGCTTCATAGCTTGACGGCCTCTCTGAAAGCCTTCGCCGATTTTCTGCGAATTGACGAAGACCTTATCGCTGTCGCTTCGGAGCGCAGCACCGAGTTAACGAGCCCATCAACGCGCGAGCTCGAGCAATGGGTCCACGAACTGGCAGATTCCGAGAAAAACAAGATACTGCTCCGGTTGGCAAAGGGCGATAACCCCCATTTGCGGGCGGAAATCCTTCATGGATTTCAGCAAGCGAGACTGGCCAAGGATCATCAGAGTAGAGATGCTGCGGGAAGCCGCACCGTGGCGCAGTTGCTCGCGGCCTCAGAGGAGCGTGCGGCGACCAGGCGACGCCTTGAGGCCGAGCGTGAGGCCGACGAGCGCGCTCGCCGTGAGCGTGAACAGGCTGAGACGCGAGCGAGGTACCTGGTCAGTCTCACTGGACGCGAGGAAGAAATGTGGCGTCGAGTCGAGGCGTTGGTCGAGACGAAGCGGTCGGCAGACTACGACCAGGCAGTTCGGCTCTTGAAAGATCTGCGTGACTTGGAGATTCAGGCGGGCAGCGTGGCTGCCTTCAAGGCGCGTCTCGGCCAGCTCCGCGACCGCCATGCCAAGAAGCCGAGCCTTCTCAAACGTCTAGAACAGGCGCAGCTGCTGCTGCTATGAAAATAGGCGTGCGGGTGGCGCTTCATGCCTCAGCTTTCAGCCTGGGGTGGAAAGGTGTACCCATCTGAGCCTGTTTTCATGCCCCGGTGGTGCCTCGCAGAGGCGTGGGGGACTGCGTTGAAAGCCCGCCGCTAACATGCATCGTTATCCCGTTGCGGCTACGGGGAGGCTCTTACACCAACCTGTCGAAAGACGGAGGACATACCAATGACGAGCGCTGATGATGCCCGCGAGAAGCGCAAGCTAAAAGTGGATATGGATAGTCTGGAGCTGGTCTCTATTCTCTCTGCGGCGCCGGGCACTGGACATAGTGTAGCATCTATGCTAGGATCGTAGTACAGGAGCCATATGAGTACTACTATCTCCGTGAGGGTACCTCCATGAAAGAACTGTTGACTGTTGTTACAAGAAAGGGGCAGATTACCATTCCAGCCGAAATCCGGCGGAGCCTGGGTATCAAGGAGGGCGACAAAGTAGCATTGTCGCTAACCGACGGCGAGAAGCCTAGGGTGAGTCTGAGGCCTATCCACTCAGTGGCTGAGCTTACTTTTGGCGCCATCAATGCCCGCAAGCGCCCTGAGGATTTCAAGGAGCTGAGGCGGATCTTTGAAGATGAAATGGCTGCTCGGACTATGTCCAAAGCACCGCCCGCGGATGAAAGTTGATGGCGCCTTTCCTGGATACCAACATATTTGTTCGACATCTCGCCAATGATGATCCCCAGCGTTCACCGGCCTGCCTAGCTCTCATCCAAGCGATCGAGCAAGGACGGATCGAGGCGTGGACGTCTGACATGGTCATTGCCGAGATAGTTTACGTCCTGAGCAGCAAGCGCTCATATAATCTCGATCGGGAAACTATTCGTGACCTCCTTCTCCCGATCATCAATCTTCCTGGAATAAAGCTGCCCAGTAAACGCCTTTACCAACGGGTCTTTGAACTATACGTCAGCTTGCCCATTGACTACGTGGATGCCTATCATGCTGCGTTGATGGAGAGTCGAAAGCGGAATGATCTGTACAGCTATGACTTGGATTTTGACCATGTCCCTGGTCTGACGAGGCTTGAACCGACGTTTCCCATTGCAGGCCGTTAACTGCACCGAAGCAACGTGAAGCCCTCAGGCTCTACACTCATTCTCCTGGTGGCCTGATACGGCACTAGCTGCGGCAGAAGGGACTGGGGTAAGCTTTCCGTCTAGTTGGACCATTTGATCGGCAAATAAGAGGGCTTGATACGATGGCACCCATTCCTCTTGTCCGCCCAACGGTCCCGCTATACAATTGTTCATGGAGATAACCATGGTTGTGACCCCCACCCTACAAGAAGAGGAAGCCCTCTGGGCCAAGGGATACCGGCACGTGGCGGGGGTGGATGAAGTGGGGCGGGGGCCACTGGCCGGCCCTGTAACGGCGGCCGCCGTGGTGCTGCCGCAGGTCAACGGGTCTTTCTACCACCTGGTCCGGGACAGCAAGGTACTTGCTCCGGCCCGGAGGGAGCGCCTCTGTGCCGAGATCCAGGGACACGCCCTGGCTTGGGCTACCGCCAGTGTAAGCCCGGAAGAGATTGACCGCACAGGTATCGGCCCCGCCACAAAAAAGGCCATGGCCGAGGCCATTAACCAGCTCTCCATCAGGCCGGACTACGTTCTGGTGGACGCGTTGAAGCTTCCGATGGTGGGACTCCCCCAGAAAAGCATCATCAAGGGGGACGCTACCTGCCTCTCCATCGCCGCGGCCTCCATTGTGGCTAAGGTTTGCCGGGACAGCCTGATGGAGGAGGCGGAGAAGGAGCATCCGGGATACGGTTTCGCCCGCAACAAGGGCTACGGCACTAACGAGCACCTGGCCCAGTTGCGTCAACTGGGCCTAAGCCCGCAGCACCGCCGTAGCTTCGCGCCCGCCCAGTTGGTCGATGGCGGCTCTAAGGCGGAGGAGCGGCGCCAATTGCTGGGGAAGCTGGGAGAGCGCCTCGCGGTCCGCCATCTCAAGGGCCTGGGTTATGCCGTGCGTGAGACCAACTACCGCTCTTTGTGGGGCGAGATAGACATAGTAGCTCAGCAGGGAGAATGCCTGGTCTTTGTGGAAGTGCGCTGCCGGACATGTCTCGACGGCCGGCGGGCTGAATCGGCTTTTGGCAGCCCGGAGGAGTCGCTCACGCGGGCCAAGGGGTCCCGCCTGGTAGATACAGCCCAGATTTACATTCAGACCCACGCAGGCCTGCCGGACCAGTGGCGCATCGACCTGGTGGCGGTAGAGCTTACCCCCGCTGGGAGGGTGAGGCGGGTTGAAGTGACCGAGAACGCCGTTTGGGAGAGTTGAAGCATGCCCATCTACGAGTATTCATGCCGGAGCTGCAAGCGCCGCAGCAGTGTATTCTTCCGCAGCTTTTCCCACGTGGCTGACCCGGTCTGTTCCCACTGCGGCAGCCACGATATGACTCGTCTCGTCTCCCGTTTCGCTGTGGCCAAGTCAGAGGAGAGCCGCCTGGACGACCTGTCCGATCCCAGCACGTTTGGGGAGCTGGACGAGAACGACCCTCGCAGTGTGGCCCGGTGGGCCAAACGCATGGGCCAGGAGATGGGCGAGGAGCTGGGCCCGGAGTTCGACGAGATGGTCGACAAAATGGAGGCTGGCGAGATGCCCGACGATGTGGAGGGCGGGGGCGGTGGCGAAGATCTCGGGGAAGACCTGGAGTGATTGGTGCCCGGTAGCGATTGATAGTGCCTGATAGTGCTTAGTAGTGCTTGATAGCGCCTTGTAGCGCTTCGGCCAGACGACAACGCACGATAAGGCACAACCAGGCACCACAAACGACAAAGCACAACCAAGCACAACCAAGCACAAGAGAGGATCTCGTGAACGGCTTAGACCGCATCCTTGACGCCAACCTCGACCGTACCCGCGAGGGCCTCCGGGTCCTGGAAGATATTGCCCGGTTTACCCTCAATGATCCCATCCTCTCGGCCCGCCTGAAGGACATGCGACACCGCTTGGCTTTCGGTGACAGGGCAGTGGTCCTGCTGAGCGCCAGGGATGTGGAGGGCGACCAGGCGGCCTTCTTGGATACCGAGGCGGAGGGCACCCGGGCAAATCTGTTGTCGGTCCTGGAGGCCAACGCCAAGCGCACCCAGGAGTCCCTGCGAGTGCTGGAAGAGGTGGGCAAGCTCCTTCCTCAGGAGTCACCCTTCAAGGAGCTGCGCTTCGCCCTTTATGCGGTGGAGAAAGAGATAGCCTCGAGGCTTCTTCGCCGAGAAAAAGCCGCCGCCATAAAGGGCCTCTACGTCATCGTAGACAGCCAGGCCATTGGCGGGGGCACCGAGGCGGGGGGAGCCCGGGCCCGCCGGGGTCGGCCTGCTCGTCCCGCCCTCGCGCCAGCCGCTCGCCGGGCGCAAGGTCTCGAAGTGGCCGCCGCCGGCGCGCACCAGTTCGGCGGGATCGGCCGGCAGCGGCGCGCGCGCCTGACCGCCGGCCTGCAGCGCGGCGATCGCG
>Ga0082335_1004178_pt1 | contig 22228 bp, 29 predicted proteins | sample Subgrocontami58m_FD_72375 | JGI IMG/M metagenome (GOLD analysis project Ga0082335, IMG submission 72375) | Subsurface groundwater microbial communities from S. Glens Falls, New York, USA - GMW37 contaminated, 5.8 m (SPADES assembly) (version 2) ...
ATAGCGCTCGCTGGCGCCGAGCTTGAGCGGCATCACGACGTGATAGCCGGGGACGCCGTGCAGCACGCGATTGTCGATCCATACCGCGTATTTCGGCTCGAAACGGCCGTGCGCTTCGACCCGGCGCCACTGCACGTCCTCGGCCCTGATCTCCACCGCCGGCATCGCGATCAACGCATCGCGGTTAGCCAATTTGATGCGCTCCGCGAGTGCGGATTTCTCGCGGCCGCGGTCGAGCTGCCAGTTGCCGAGCGCGAAAGTCAGCGCGATCCCGGCGGCCGCGGCAAGCGTCGGCCACAAGCTCAACTGGAAACGAAAGCCGGACATCGCTGGTCAGCGTGGTTGGGCTGGGCTACACTGGGAAAGTTCGAGGTTACCCGTGAAAATCGTCGTTCTGCTGTTCATATTCCTGATTCTTGCCAGCCTTGGCTCGGCGCTCTATTTCATGATCAAGGATAAAGGCACTTCCACCCGCACCGCCAGGGCATTGACGTGGCGCGTTGCGTTCTCGATCCTGCTGTTCGCATTGCTGATGCTGGGCTTTCACTTCGGCTTCATCCCGGCCAAATTATAGGCTCGCAGCGCGGTGAAAAAAACGCCGCACTTCAGTGCGGCGCCGGGTTCGCTGATCGTGGTTCGCTGGTCGTCGTTCGTGGCCCGTGCTACAGCCAATAAACCAGTATGAACAACAGCAGCCAGACGACGTCGACGAAGTGCCAGTACCACGCCACGCCTTCGAATCCGAAGTGGTGCTCCGCGCTGAAATGACCGGCGATGCAGCGAAACAGGATCACGGTCAGCATGATCGTGCCTATCGTCACGTGGAAACCGTGGAATCCGGTCAGCATGTAGAACGTCGCGCCGTAGGCGCCGGTCGAGAGCCTGAGGTTGAGCTCGGAGTAGGCATGGCTGTATTCATAGGCCTGGAAGCCGAGGAACGTCGCGCCGAGCGCGATGGTCATGATCAGGCCGAGAATGAGCTGTACGCGGTTGTTCTTGAGCATTCCCCAGTGCGCCCAGGTCACGGTGACGCCTGACGACAGCAGCAGCAGCGTATTGAGGGCGGGAATACCCCATGCCCCCATGGGCGTGAACTTCTCGGCGATCCCGGGGCCGGCGGTCGGCCATTGCGCGGTGAAGTCCGGCCAGATCAGCTTGTGTTCGAGATCGCCCAGCCACGGCACCGACAGCACGCGCATGTAGAACAGCGCGCCGAAAAACGCCGCGAAAAACATGACCTCGGAGAAAATGAACCAGCTCATACCCCAGCGGAAGGCGGTATCGACCTGCCGGTTGTATTTGCCGCCTTCGCTTTCATGCGCGACGGATCCGAACCAGCCGAACATCATATAAATCAGGATGCACACGCCGGCGATCAGCACGAACTTGCCCCATGGCGCGCCGTTCATCCACAACGCGGCGCCGGAGGCCATGCCGAGCAGCGCAGCCGAGCCGAAAATCGGGTACCGCGAAGGGTCCGGAACGAAATAACGCGCAGACTGGCTCATCATGATGCTTACTCCCCCGTAACTTTGGACTGCATTTCCACGTCGTCAGCTGGTGATGAAACGCACCAGCATGATCAGGCTAAAAACCAGAACCAGCGCGCCGATGATGCCGGCAACGACCACCTGCGGCAGCGTCAGCGACACCGCGTCCTTCTCGTAGGCAGCGCGCTTGCGGATGCCGAAAAACGACCAGAACACCGCTCGTGCCACCTGCAGCGGTGTTGCTTTCACCGGTTTTTGCGCTTCACTCATCAGCATCAGCTTGTCTTCTTTACCGCGCCTTCGATTTCGAAGAACGTATACGACAACGTGATCGTATTCACGTCGTCCGGCAGGGCCTTGTCGATCACGAACACGACCGGCATCTGCTTCGCTTCGCCGGGCTGCAGCGTCTGCTGCGTGAAGCAGAAACACTCGAGCTTCCTGAAATAGCGCGCCGCGAGCTGCGGGCCGTAGCTGGGAATCGCCTGGCCGGCGACCGCGCGGTCGGAATTGTTCCTGATTTCGTACATCACGGTGGCCAGCTCGCCGGGATGGATGCGCACGCTCGTCTGCAACGGACGGAACGTCCATGGCAGGTTGCTGCGCAGATTCGAATCGAATTCGATCGTGACAAATCGCGCGGCGTCGAGCTGCGTGTTCGTAACCTCGTCGGCCTTGAGCAGATTGTTGACGCCGGTCACTTCGCAGATCTTCTGATAGAACGGCACGAGCGCGAAGCCGAAACCGAACATCGCGACCGCGACGACGAGCAGTTTTCGCATCGTCAGCAGATTCAATCGCCCCTGGTTCACCATAGCCAGTGCCGGATGATTACGCCGATGAAAAAAGCGAGCGCGATGAACGCCAGCATCAGCGCGGTCCTTGAATTGGGCGTTTGCGGCCCCATCGCGTGTCCGCTCACTTGACGACCGGCGGCGTCTCGAACGAGTGGTACGGCGGCGGCGACGGCAGTGTCCATTCCAGCGTGTCGGCGCCCTCCCACGGCCTCTGTGGCGCCTTCGCGCCGCCCTTGACGCACTTGATCACCACCCACAGGAAGATCAGCTGCGAAAGCCCGAAGCCGAAGCCGCCAATCGACGCGAGCATGTTGAAGTCCGTGAACTGCAGCGCGTAATCGGGAATGCGGCGCGGCATGCCGGCAAGCCCCAGGAAGTGCATCGGGAAGAACGTGACGTTGAAGAAGATCATCGACAGCCAGAAATGCCACTTGCCGAGCGTCTCGTCGTACATATGGCCGGTCCACTTCGGCAGCCAGAAATAGGTGCCCGCGAAGATCGCGAACAGCGAGCCCGCCACCAGCACGTAATGGAAGTGCGCCACGATGTAGTAGGTGTCCTGGATCTGGATGTCGATCGGCGTGATTGCGCAGACCAGGCCGGTGAAGCCGCCCATGGTGAACACGAAAATGAAACCGACCGCGTACAGCATCGGCGTCTCGAACGTCATCGAGCCTTTCCACATGGTCGCGATCCAGTTGAACACCTTGACCCCGGTCGGCACCGCGATCAGCATCGTCGCATACATGAAGAACAACTGGCCCGCCGCCGGCATGCCGGTGGTGAACATGTGGTGCGCCCACACGATGAACGACAGGATCGCGATCGACGAAGTCGCGTAGACCATCGAGGCGTAGCCGAAGAGCGGCTTCCTCGCGAACGCCGGGATCACCTGCGAGACGATGCCGAACGCCGGCAGGATCATGATGTAGACCTCGGGATGGCCGAAGAACCAGAAGATATGCTGGAACATCACCGGGTCTCCGCCGCCCGCGGCGTTGAAGAAATTGGTGCCGAAATGGCGGTCGGTCAGCACCATCGTGATTGCGCCCGCCAGCACCGGCATCACCGCGATCAGCAGGTAGGCGGTGATCAGCCAGGTCCACACGAACAGCGGCATTTTCATCAGCGTCATGCCGGGCGCGCGCATGTTGAGGACGGTGGTGATGATGTTGATCGAACCCATGATGGAGGACGCGCCCATGATGTGCAGCGCGAAAATGCCGAGGTCCATGCCGGGCCCCATCTGCGTCGACAGCGGCGCATAAATCGTCCAGCCCGCGGCAGGCGCGCCGCCCGGCACGAAAAACGAGGCCACCAGCAGGGTCGCTGCCACCGGCAGCAGCCAGAAGCTCCAGTTGTTCAGGCGCGCGAACGCCATGTCGGGCGCGCCTATCATCAGCGGAATCTGCCAGTTGGCGAAGCCGACGAACGCCGGCATGATCGCGCCGAAAACCATGATCAGCCCGTGCATGGTGGTCAGCTCGTTGAAAAATTCCGGGCGCCAGAACTGCAGTCCAGGCTGGAACAACTCGGCGCGGATGCCCATCGCGAGCACGCCGCCGACGAAGAACATGGACAACGCGAACACCAGGTAAAGCGTGCCGATGTCCTTGTGATTGGTGGTGGTGATCCAGCGCATGAGGCCCGACGGATGGTGCGCGTGACCCTCAGCGTGGCCGGGTGCGTGTGCGTGTGCTGCTTGCATGGAGCTCTCCTGAATGCCTATTTGCGTAACTTTTTGACGTCGGCCGGCGACACCATATCACCGGTCTTGTTGTTCCACGAATTGCGCTCGTAGGTCACCACGGCCGCGATTTCGGTATCCGACAGCTGCTTGAACGCCGCCATCGCCGTGCCGGGCTTGCCGTTGAGCACGATGCCGATGTGGTCATCCTTGGGACCGGTCGCGAGCTTGGAGCCGGACAGCGCCGGGAACGCGGGCGGCTGGCCCATGCCGGTCGCCTGATGGCACACCTGGCAATTGGCCGCGTAGACTTTCTCGCCGCGCGCCTTGAGCTCATCCGGCGTCCAGGTCTTGCTGGGATCATCGGCCTGCGCCGCCATTTTCTTTTTCTGGTCGGCGACCCATGCCGCGTACTTTTCGGGCTCGACCGCTTCGACCACGATCGGCATATAACCGTGCTCCTTGCCGCACAGTTCGGCGCATTGGCCGCGATAAGTGCCGGCCTTGTCGACCTTGAACCAGGTGTCGCGCACGAAGCCGGGGATCGCGTCCTGCTTGACGCCGAATGCGGGCACCCACCAGGCGTGGATCACGTCGTTGGCAGTGGTGATGAGACGTACTTTTTTGCCGACCGGCACCACCACCGGGTTATCGACTTCGAGCAGGTAGTTCACGCCTCTGGGCGCCTTGCCGTCGAGCTGATCGCGCGGCGTGGCGAGGCTGCTGTAGAAGCTGATGCCTTCCTGCAGGTAATCGTAGCCCCATTTCCATTGGTAGCCGGTGGCCTTGATCGTCAGGTCGGGGCTGGAGGCGTCTTTCATCGCGATCACGGTCTTGGTCGCCGGATACGCCATGCCGATCAGGATCAGGAACGGGACGATGGTCCACACGATTTCGACGGTGGTGTTTTCGTGAAACTGCGCGGCTTTATGCCCGACCGATTTGCGGTGCCTGAAGATCGCGTAGAACATCGCGCCGAACACGACCACGAAAATCACACCGCAGATCGCGAGGATCAGCGTGTGCAGATCGTAGATCTCGTGCGCGATGATGGTTTGCGGCGTCTGCAGGTTGTAGCGGTCGGCGCTTGCGAGCGCCGGCGCCAGAGCTGCGCCGGCCACTAGACACTTAATCCCCTTGCTGATCATGCTTGACTCCAACAGTGCGTTAACACAAACGCTGACATCCGAAAAAATGCGCGAATCTATCACAGCTGGTATCCCCAGGCAACCACAAAGCCGGGCGCGCGGCGTCGAAGACGCGGCTTCCGAGGCGAGCGTGTGGGCTTGTGCGGCGCATCAAACGGACAATGCAATGAGTTCCGCAATGCGCTGCGGCTGCGGGTTTGCGCTGAACTCGACGTCTCCGAGCAGCGGCGCGGGCAGGCGCTCGGCGAGCGCCGCTACATTGCGCCCGGCGGCCGCCATCGCGGGATCGATGCGATTGGCGATCCAGCCGGCGAGCGTGAGTCCATGGCCGCGGATCGCATGCGCCGTCAACAGCGCGTGGTTGAGACAACCCAGACGGATCCCGACCACCAGTATCACCGGCAAGCCCAGGCGTAGCGCGAGATCAGCAGTGTCTTCGCCACGATTCAGTGGAACGCGAAATCCGCCCACACCTTCGACTATCACGATATCGGCAGTTGCAGAAAGATCCCGGTACGAATCGAGAATGAGTTGCAATTCGATTGCAACGCCCGCCTGCTCCGCCGCAAGATGCGGCGCGATCGGCGGCCCGAAGCAATAGGGATTGACGAGCGCTAATGGCGCATCGACATTGCTTGCCGCGCGCAATGCCGCCACATCATCATTGATCAGCCCCGCGGCGCCGCGCGCCGCGCCGCAGGCAACCGGCTTCATGCCGATTACCGTTTTTCCCGCTGCGGCAAATCTGTGCAGCAGAGCGCAACCGATCAGCGTCTTGCCAACGCCGGTGTCTGTTCCAGTGATGAAGTAGCCCTTGCCACTCATTCCCAGGTTCGCGCCATCGCTATTGCGCCTTGATCGGGATGATGGGCCTGCCATCGGCCGTGGTACGAGGTTGCGGCGCCCACGCGTGGCCGTAAATAACTTCGAAGGTCGCCGGCAGCCGTCCGTCGCGGCGCAGGGCTTCGTAATTGCGCTCGACCGCCGCGAGCGACGCGCGCGCGGTCATGCCAGGCCTGCGCCCCGCAGTCACGTTGTGCGCGCCGATCGCTTTCAGGTCACGCATCAATGCCCGCACGTCGCCGTAGGTCAGCGTCACATATTCCATGTCCATTACCGGATCGGCGAAGCCGCCGTGGACCAGCATATCGCCGAGATCGTGCATGTCGATAAAACGGTTGACGTGCGTGTAGCTGTCTGTTCCCACGTAGGCGGCGCGCAACTCCTTCAGCGTGTCCGGACCGAACGTGCTGAACATCAGCAGTCCGCCGGGAGCGAGCACGCGCCGGAATTCGGCGAGCGCGCACGGCGGATCGTTCACCCATTGCAGCGCAAGATTGGACCATACCATGCCGACTGACGCTGCGCGCAGCGGCAGCCGCTCGATATCGCCGCAAACAGGCACCACACCGTGCCCGAGCAGGCGCCGCCACCATGGCGCGCGCGCACGCGCGCGCCGCACCATCGCCAGCGCGATATCGAGCGCATAAAGCGTGGCCTGCGGATAGCGCTCGCGCAGCGCCGCGACGACGTTGCCGGTACCGCTGCCGGCGTCGAGGACCGCGGCCGGTGCGTGCCGGATGTACTCGAGCCGCGCGAGCATGCGCCGGCAAACCTCATGCTGCAGCACCGCCGCCGCGTCGTAGCCGGCAGCGGCGTTCTCGAACGAGCGCCGCAACAGCCGCTTGTCCAGCGCGTGCTCAGGGTTCACTGCAGAACTCCAGGATGCGCCTGGCGGTGCGCTGCGGCTGCGCGATAAACAGCGCATGCGCCGTGCCGGCAAACACGTCGAGTACCGCATGCGGCAGCACGCGCTGCAGATATTCTCCCGCTGCCAGCGGCACGAGCGTATCGCGCTCGCCGTGCAGTATCAGCGCCCGCTGCGTTATACGTTCCAGTCTGTCGCGCATATCAGTTTCCCTGAGCAGCCGTAATCCCGCGTCGAGCGCCGCCACATCCGGCGCCCCGCGCGCGAGCAACTGCTCGCGCAGCCGGCGCAGCACGCCGCGCGCGTCTGCATCGCCCTGCGCCTGCAGCGCTGTAAAGCGCTGCAGCGTGGCGCTGAAATCGCGGGCGAGGCCGCGCGCGAAATCGTCCAGCACGGCGGCGTCTACGCCGCAGTTCCATCCCGCGCCCCGCACGAAGCGCGGCGTGGCGGCCAGCAATACCAGGCGCTCAATCTGGTCCGGCTTGCGCAGTGCCCAGTTGAGCGCCACTTGTCCGCCAAACGACCAGCCGCACACGACCATCCGCCGAGGCAGCCCTGCTGCAAGCCGATCGGCCAGTTCGTCCAGCGTGCAGGGTGCGCACGCGGGGCTTGCGCCGTGGCCCGGCAGATCAACACAATGCAGCCGAAAATGCTGCGCAAGCTCGGTGGCCAATTCGCCCCACACTGCGGCGTTCATTCCCCAGCCGTGCAGCAGCACGAGATCCGGGCCGCTGCCACTGGCTTCAACGTGCAAAGTCATTCGCGGCTCACGATGCTTTTTCGATTTCAAGCAAAGCGCCAGCGAGCTGCGCGACGTCCTGCTCGCGGTGCGCCGCCGACAACGAAATGCGCAGCCGCGCGCTTCCCACGGGCACGGTCGGCGGCCGGATTGCCGGCACCAGCAACCCGCGCCGCGTGAGCTGTTCCGAGACGCGCACCGCCTCATCGTTCGCGCCGATCACGAGCGGCTGGATCGCAGTATCCGACGGAGCCAGGCGCCAGCGCAGTCCTGCGACCTCCCGCTTGAGCCGCGTGATGAGCTGCGCGAGCCGCTCGCGCCGCCACGCCTCAGCCACGATGATATCGAGGCTCGTGAGCAGCGCGTGCGCGAGCAGCGGCGGCATCGCCGTGGTGTAGATGTAGGGCCGCGCGCGCTGCACCAGTATTTCAATCAACGCGGGCTCTCCCGCGACAAATGCGCCTGACACGCCCGCCGCTTTGCCGAGCGTAGCCATGTAAACGATGCGTTCGGAGGTGACTCCGTAATGCTGCAGCACGCCGGCGCCGGTCGCCCCCAGCACGCCGAAACCGTGCGCGTCATCGAGCACGAGCCACGCGTCGTAGCGTTCGCACAGGCGCAGCAATGCCGGCACCGGCGCGATGTCGCCGTCCATGCTGAACACCGCGTCAGTCACCACCAGCTTGCGGCGCGCCCGGCTTGCGGCAAGCAGTTTTTCGAGTGCGGCGAGATCGCCATGCGCATAACGCCTGAAAGCGGCACGCGACAACAGTACTGCGTCGTTGAGCGAAGCGTGGTTGAGCTTGTCAGCGAACACCGCATCTTCGCGCCCGGCCAGCGCGGTCACGATGCCGAGGTTCGCCATGTACCCGGTCGAGAAGAGCAGCGCGCGCGGCAAACTCACGAATTGCGCGAGCGCGGCCTCGAGCGCGTGATGGGCGGCGGCGTGGCCGAGGATCAGGTGGGAGGCGCCGGCGCCAACGCCGTAACGCGCCGTCCCCTCGCGCGCTGCCGCCGCCAGCCGCGGATCGCCCGCGAGCCCCAGGTAATCGTTGCTGCAGAACGCCAGGAACTCGCGGCCATCTACCACTACCCGCGCGCCTTGCGGGCTTTCAAGCACGCGACGATGGCGCGTCAGTCCCTGCGCCTCGATCTGCCGCAATTCGTCGGCGAGACTACTCCTCACCTTTCAATTCCATCGGATACATGCCGAGCCTGCCCATCAGCGCACGGTCTTGTGCAGCCTCCGGATTGCCGGTCGTGAGCAGCTTGTCGCCATAGAAAATGGAATTGGCGCCGGCGAAAAAACACCATGCCTGGATACCTTCGGGCATTTCCTGGCGGCCGGCCGACAGCCTCACCATCGCCTTCGGCATCGTGATGCGCGCGCAGGCGATGGTGCGCACGAACTCGAACGGATCGAGCCTCGCGCTGCCGTGCAGCGGCGTGCCTTCGACCTGCACCAGATTATTGATCGGCACGCTTTCGGGATAGGGGTCGAGATTGGCGAGTTGCGCGATGAGTGCCGCGCGCATGCGCCGCGACTCACCCATGCCGACGATGCCGCCGCAGCAGACGTTAATGCCGGCGGCACGCACTTCCCGCAGCGTATCGAGACGGTCGTCCTGCGTGCGTGTAGTGACGATCTCGCCGTAGAACTCGGGCGCGGTATCGAGGTTGTGGTTGTAGTAATCGAGGCCGGCCGCCTTCAGCTGCTCTGCCTGGCCCGCTTTCAGCATGCCGAGCGTCGCGCAGGTTTCCATGCCGAGCGCGCGCACCGCTTTCACCATGTCGATCACGCGCTCGAGATCGCGTTGCTTCGGCCCGCGCCACGCGGCCCCCATGCAAAACCGCGTCGCGCCTTGTGCCTTCGCCGCATGTGCCGCGGCGAGCACCGCATCGACCGCGAGCATGTCCTCGTTGCCGACACCGGTGTGATGGCGCGCAGCCTGCGGACAATAGCCGCAGTCTTCGGGACAGCCGCCGGTCTTGACCGAAAGCAGCGTCGATAACTGCACGGCGTTGGGGTCGAAATGCGCGCGGTGCACGGTGTGCGCGCGATGTATCAGGTCGTTGAACGGCAACTCGAACAGCGCCGCCACGCGGCCGACGCTCCAGCGCGGATCTGCAGCGTTGTCAGCGTATACGCGGTCTGGGGCGTTTTGAGGAAGGGTATCCATAATTTGCGGGTGATCGATCCAATCAGGGAAACATCTTTCAGATCATGAGTTTCGCATCATCATCGATCATGCACCGGGTGTCAAATTGGCGCACGGGGTTTTTGAACAACTGCCTTGTTTTTGCGCGGGCCATGCTTCCACAGCAATGCCTGTTGTGTGCCGCGCCAGCCTTGGCGAAGCCGGTCTGCGATGCGTGCTACGCGCATCTGCCGTGGCTTCCGGACGCGCGCTGTCCGCAATGCGCGCTGCCGACGGCCGACGGCGCCATTTGCGGCACCTGTTTGAGCCACCCGCCGCGCTTCGACCGGGTCAGCGCGGCGTTTGTCTATGCGTGGCCGCTTGCGCCGCTCATTCACCACTATAAGTACGCGGGCAACCTCGCGCTTGCGACGCTGCTGGCGCAGGCTCTGAGCGCGCGGCTGGCGGGGGACGCCGACCTCATCATCCCGATGCCGCTCGCACCGCAGCGGCTGCTGAGCCGCGGCTTCAACCAGGCGCTCGAGATCGCGCGCGTGGTGAGCCGCGCGACCGGAGTGCCGCTCGCGGCGAATGCATGCCGCCGCGTGCGCGACAGCGCGCCGCAGGCGACCCTGCCTTGGCGCGAGCGCGCGCAGAACATCCGGGGTGCGTTCGTGTGCGACGCCGATCTCCGGGAAAAACGCGTCGCGGTAATCGACGACGTGATGACGACCGGTGCCACCCTCAATGAACTTGCGCGTAATCTCCGCCAGGCCGGCGCGCTCGAAGTTCAGGGCTGGATGGTGGCAAGAACGCTTTAACCGTATCCTGTATCTTGCAGGTTTGCGAGTCTCCGCCATGTTCGAGATCGTGCTGTTTGAACCCGAAATCCCGCCCAACACCGGCAACATCATGCGGCTGTGCGCGAATGCGGGGTGCCGCCTGCATCTGGTGCGGCCGCTCGGGTTTTCACTTTCAGACAAGCAACTCGAGCGCGCCGGCATGGATTACCGCGCCGGGATCGATTACACGCTGCACGACGACTGGGAGCGCTGCCGGCAAACTCTCGCCGCGCGCCGCATCTATACGGTCACCACCAAAGGCCTGCAGCGCCACGATCAGGTCCGCTATCAGGCCGGCGATGTGTTCGTATTCGGCCCCGAGACCCGGGGCCTGCCGCCGCAGGTGCGGTCGCAGTCGGTGGCACAACTCAGGCTGCCCATGCTGCCGGGCAGTCGCAGCCTCAACCTCGCGAACACGGTGGCGATCGTGATCTACGAGGCGTGGCGGCAGCTCGATTTCGCCGGTGCTGCTGCGCGTTAGCGGTGCTCAGGCTTGGGATCGCGCTGCAGCAGTTCCTGCACCGCCTCGAGCGCGGGAACGTTCCCGTCCAGGACGCGGCACACCGCGCGCGTAATCGGCATTTCGACGCCTAGTTCTCTCGCCAGGCGGTCGGCCGCGCGCGCGGTGGGAACGCCCTCCGCAACGTGTCCGAGCGAGCGCAGCACTTCCGGGAGCGGGATATTGCGGGCGAGTTGCAGACCGACGTTGCGATTGCGCGACAGATCCCCGGTACACGTCAGGATCAGATCGCCTGCGCCCGCCAGCCCCATGAACGTTGCGGGGCGTCCGCCGAACTTGAGTCCAAGGCGCGTGATTTCGGCCAATCCGCGTGTGATCAGGGCAGCGCGCGCGTTGGCGCCAAGGCCCAGACCGTCGCTGATACCGGCGGCGATTGCCATCACGTTCTTCAATGCACCCGCAACTTCAACGCCGATCACATCGTCGCTCGAATAAATTCGCACCGCGTTGCCGTGCAGCTCGCGTGCGACGCGCGCCGCGAATTCAGGATCGTGGCTCGCGAGTGTCAGCGCGGCCGGCAGGCCGCGCGCGATCTCGGTGGCGAAACTCGGCCCCGACAGCACCGCGCGCGGCAGTGCCGGCGGCAACTCGCTGGCCGCGATCTGATGCGGCAGCTGCGCCGTTTCAGCTTCGAAGCCTTTGCACAGCCACGCGAGCGGCGCCGTATTGCCCGCGGCGGCGAGCCGCCGCAGCGTCGGGCGCAACCCGGCGGTGGTGGTTGCCACCAATATCACGTCGCAGGCGTCAAGCGCGGGAGCAAGCTCGGCGGTTACGGCAATCGCGTCCGGAATGGGAAATCCGGGCAGATAGCGCTGGTTAATGCGCGTTGCAGCAATTTCGCGCGCCTGCCGGGCATCGCGCGCCCACAGCACGAGGCGGTGGCGCCGGGCAAGGCTGATGCTGATCGCTGTGCCCCACGCGCCGGCGCCGAGCACGGCAAGCTTCATGTTCCCCAGACCTGGCTCAGTTTGACGTAGCCGCTCTGCCCGTCGCGGTGCGTCACGCGCGCCCAACCGGTGCCGGTCAGATCAATCAGATCGAGCAGCACGCTTTGTTCAGCCTGGAATACGAGCGGCGCATGGTCGTCGGCCGCCTGCCGTATGTCGGCGAGCGGCGTTTTCACCATCACCGTGCGGCGCTCGCTCAAGGCTCGCGATTCGATCCACGCCAGCTCGCCGCCCGCGTCGCGGATCTTGATCCAGCCTTCGACGACCACGATCACTTCGACCGGATAGCTGCGCCCGAGCACGTAGAGTTTTCTCGCTCTGGCTGACGGCGCGTCGTAGAGCACCGCGGCATTCTCTCCAATTGAGCGGAAATCGGCGGCACGGGTTTCCGCCTGCACGAAAACGAGCAGTAGCGCGGCACCGCACGCCAGCCACGTCGCCATGGCCGACTCAGTTCGGCTTGGCGCCCGGTTGCGGTTGCGCCTGCTGCATTTGCTGCATTTGCTGCTGGTAGATTCCCTCGAACGTCATCGGCGCCAGCACCACTGGAGTAAAGCCGGCGCGCGAAGTCACCGCGGAGATTGTCTCGCGCACGTACGGAAACAGCGTGTTCGGGCATGCGATACCGAGCAGCGGGCCGACGTCCTGCTGCGGCACGTTACGGATCTGGAACACCCCGGCTTGTGCCGCTTCCACCAGAAACAGGGCTTTGTCCTTGATCTTCGCGGTGATGGTGACGGTCAGCACCACCTCAAACAGCCCGTCCTGCACCGCTCTTGCGCTGCTGCCGACGTTGACGTCGACGGTGGGCGCTTCACGCTCGAGAAATACTTCCGGCGCATTCGGCACTTCGACCGACAGATCCTTCAGGTAGATTTTCTCGATGGCAAACGTCGGTTGCGGTGATTCGCTCATGGCAGTTCCTGGGCAGATTTATCGGGAGATCAGGCGCGCAGCAGTGCATCCAGTCCGCCGGCCTGATCGAGGGCGGCAAGATCGTCGTAACCACCAACATGGGTGTCGCCGATGTAGATCTGCGGCACGGTACGGCGCCCGGTGCGTGCCATCATCTCGCGGCGTTTCTCAGGATCGAGATCGATCCGGATCTTGGTGATTTCCGTAACACCCTTCGCAGTGAGCAGGCGCTCCGCCCGCGTGCAGTAAGGGCAGGTGCCGCTCGCGTACATCATCACGGCGGCCATTTATTTTTCCACCGGCAGGCTTGCTTCCACCCAGCCGCCGATGCCGCCGCGCAGCGAGAAAACTTCGCCGAAGCCGTTTTTCCTGAGCAGCCCGCAAACGCCCGCCGAGCGCGCGCCGGACTGGCAGCTGACGACGATCGGGCGCGCTTTGAATTTCTCGATTTCGCGCAGGCGCCCATCCAGTTCCGGCAGCGGGATATTGCGCGCGTTCGGGATATGGCCGGCCGCGAACTGCGCCTTGTCGCGCACGTCGAGCACCACCGCATCGCGGCGGTTGATCAGCTGCACCGCCTCGGTCGGGCCGACCTGCGGCGCGCCCGCGCCGAGCAGGCGGTTGACGAGCGGCCAGATCAGCATGCCGCCGGTCACCACGGCGGTGCCGAACAGCATCATGTGCCACGGGTTTTTCTGCAAGAAGGTCAGAAACGAGGTGTCCAAAAGTGATTCCTGTGAGGTTGAATTCAAGTCAAAACCGCGGATTCGGGGCAAGCGCTGCACCGCAGGGGCGTAATGATAACCTACCCGTCAGTCGCTGATGCCGCAGAATACCTCGCGCATCATGCCCAGCAACACCAGCGTGCGCGAATCGCCGACGCGGTAATAAACGCGGTTGGCGTCCTTGCGGGTGCGCAGCACGCCCTTGTCGCGCAGAATCGCGAGGTGCTGGGAAATGTTGCTTTGCGTAGTGCCGACGCTCTCGACGATGTCCTGCACGCTGACTTCCTGGTCGGCAAGCACGCACAGGATCTTGAGGCGCAGCGGGTGCGACATCGCCTTCATCGCGCGCGCGGCCTGCTCGATATGCTCCTGCTTGTCGATCAGAAACGCGCGCATGTCGACTTTTTTTGGCATCCCAATCCTGTCCAGGCAACGTCCATCAACAAAATAGAATAAAATGATACAGTATTCATGCGGCCACAGAAAGCACAGCAAATCATGGATGTAACGCCGGCGCTGCTGATCATACTCGACGGCTTCGGCTACCGCGAGGCGTGCGAACACAACGCGATCTGCCTGGCGCGCAAGCCGCACTGGGACTTCTGGTGGCGGACCTGCCCGCATACCACCATCGACGCCTCTGAGAAATGGGTCGGCCTGCCCACCGCGCAGATGGGCAATTCGGAAGTCGGTCACCTCAACATCGGGGCGGGTCGCGTGGTTTATCAGGATTACACGCGCATCGAGGCCGCGATTGAAAACCGCGGGTTTTTCGCCAATCCGGTACTGAATAAAGCCGCCGCCACCGCGCGCGCGAATCATTCGGCGCTGCACATCCTCGGACTGGTGTCGCCGGGCGGGGTACACAGCCACGAGCTGCAAATCGCCGCCATGGTCGAACTGGCGGCCGCTGCCGGTGTCACGAACGTGTGCGTGCACGCGTTCCTCGACGGACGCGACACGCCACCCCGGAGCGCCGCCGCGTCGCTCGCGCTGCTGCAGCACAAATGCGCGCAGCTCAAAACCGGGCGCGTTGCCTCCATCGTCGGACGCTACTATGCGATGGACCGCGACCAGCGCTGGGAACGCGTGCAGGCCGCCTACGACCTGCTCACGCAGGGCAAGGCGCCGTACCAGGCGGCCGATGCGCTGGCCGCGCTCGAGCAAGCCTATGCACGCGGCGAAAACGACGAGTTCGTGCAGGCGACCGCGATCGCGCCGGCCGCGCCGATGCGCGACGGCGATGCGGTGGTATTCATGAATTTCCGCGCCGACCGCGCCCGCCAGATGACACGCGCGCTCACCGATCCCGGGTTCAGCGGTTTTGCGCGAGGCTACGTGCCCAAACTCGGTTACTACTGCACGCTGACCAGCTACGGCGCGGACTTCGCGCTGCCGGCGGCATTCCTGCCGCAAAACGTCAGCAACGGTTTCGGCGAATACGTCGCCGCGCAGGGACTCAGGCAGCTGCGCATCGCCGAGACCGAGAAGTACGCGCACGTCACCTATTTTTTCAACGGCGGCGTCGAAACCCCCTATCCCGGCGAGGAGCGCGTGCTGGTGCCTTCGCCCAAGGTTGCGACCTACGACCTGAAACCCGAGATGAGCGCATACGAGCTGACCGACAAGCTGGTGGAGGCGATCGCCAGCCGCCGTTTCAATGCCATCGTCTGCAACTACGCCAATGGCGACATGGTCGGCCACACCGGCAATCTCGCGGCGGCGACCCAGGCGATCGAAGTGCTCGACGAATGCCTCGGGCGCGTCGTCGAGGCGATGCGCAGCCACGGCGGCGAAGTGCTGATCACCTCGGATCACGGCAACGCCGAAACCATGCTCGACGAGGTCAACCATCAGGCGCACACCGCGCACACGTTGAATGTGGTGCCGCTGCTCTACATCGGGCGCAAGGCCGCAGTCCGCGGCGGCGGCGCGCTGCAGGATGTGGCGCCGACGCTGCTCAGGATGATGGGCCTCCCGCAGCCACCGGAAATGACGGGCAAGCCCCTGATCGATTTTGTCTAGATACGTCCTCCTCGCATTGCTGTTGCTGCCGGCGGCGTGCGCCGCTGCGGCGGCCGCGGCCCCGGCATCCGGCGCACAGAAAGAGGAGCTCCGGCAGCTGCGCAGCCGCATCGACGCGCTGCAGCAGCGCCTTGCGGCGGCCGAGGAAACCAAGAGCGAGGCAGCCGACTCGCTGCGCGAATCGGAGCGCGCAATCTCCGAAACCAACCGCGTGCTGCGCGAACTCGCCGGGCAACGGCGCACGCTCAATGCGCAGCTGAGCGAGCTGCAGGGCAAGGGCCGCCGCGCGACAGCCGAAATCGACGCCCAGCAGGCGCGGCTCGCGCGGCTCCTCTACCAGCAGTACATCGGCGCGCAGCCGGACGCGCTGAAACTGCTTTTGAACCGCGATGATCCGAACCGGATTGCGCGTGAGCTGCATTACCTCACCCATCTGTCGCGCGCGCGCGCCGATCTGATCCGCAACCTGCGCGCGAATCTCGGCCGGCTCAACGAACTCGAAGGCGCGACGCGGCAGCAAAGCGCCGAGCTCGCCGCGATCGATGCCAGGCAGCAGGCGCAGCGCAAGCGCCTGGAAGCCGAACAACGCGCGCGCAAAACGGTGCTGGTGCGCGTATCGCGCCAGATTGAGCAGCAGCGGCGCGAGATTTCGACCCTCAAACGCAACGAAAACCGGCTCGCCACGCTGGTCCAGCAACTGAGCCGGATGCTGTCGCGCACGCGGCCGCAGACGCTGCGCAACGACCGCCTGCCGGATGCCTCGGGCGACGGCAGCCCGTTCGCCCAGCTCAAAGGCCGGCTCAATTTGCCGGTGCGCGGGGAACTTCGCAACCGCTTTGGCAGTCCACGTGAAGACAGTGGCCTGTCGTGGAAGGGACTGTTCATCGCGGCTCCCGCCGGCCAGGAGGTCAAGGCGATCGCGGCGGGCCGGGTGGTGTTCGCTGATTGGCTGCGCGGCTTCGGCAACCTGCTGATCATCGACCACGGCGGCGGCTACATGAGCCTGTACGGCAATAACGAGTCCTTGTACAAGGAGGTCGGCGCGGCGACCCTGGGCGGGGAGACCGTGGCCGCGGTGGGCAATAGCGGCGGGAATGCGAATTCCGGTTTATACTTTGAAATTAGGCATCAAGGTAAGGCATTCGACCCGCTGGTCTGGGTCAACCTGAGATAATGAACTTTTTTTGATGGGACTGGCAATGCGCAGCAAATTGCAGCAAGCAGGGTTGATCGCGCTCGGCGCGTGTCTGGGCGTGATGATTTCGCTCAATTTTTCGGCGGTCGCGCAACGCGATGTACTCGCGCCGCTGCCCGTTGAGGAGCTGCGCGCGTTCACTGAAGTGTTCGGGCGCATCAAGAGCGACTACGTCGAAACGGTCGCGGACAAGAAGCTCATCACCGAGGCGATCACCGGCATGGTCGCCGGCCTGGACCCGCATTCGTCCTACCTCGACGCTGACGCGTTCCGGGAACTGCAGGTCGGCACGCAAGGCGAATTCGGCGGGTTGGGAATCGAAGTGGGCATGGAAGACGGCTACGTCAAGGTCGTCTCTCCGATCGACGATTCGCCGGCCGCGCGCGCCAACATCAAGCCGGGCGACCTGATCATCAAGCTCGACGAGACCGCGGTCAAGGGCATGACGCTCAGCGATGCGGTGAAACGCATGCGCGGCAAGCCCAACACGAAGATCACGCTCACCATCGCGCGCAAGGGCGAGTCGAAGCCGATCATCGTCACGCTCACCCGCGCCGTGATCAAGATCCAGAGCGTGAAATCGAAGGTCCTCGAGCCGGGCTATGCTTATTTCCGCGTCACCCAGTTCCAGGAGCAGACCGGTGAGACGCTGGCCAAAGCGATCGAGGCGGCATTCAGGGAAAACCGCGGCGCAATGCGCGGCATCGTGCTCGATCTGCGCAACGATCCGGGCGGACTGCTGAACGGCGCGGTCGCGGTATCGGCGGCGTTCCTGCCGCAGAATGCGCTGGTGGTCTACACCGACGGGCGCACCGACGACGCAAAAATGCGCCTCACCGCGAGCCCCGAGCATTACCTGCGCGGCCGGCTGAAGGACGACTATCTCACCAAGCTGCCCGCGGAAGTGAAGAAGGTACCGATGGTGGTGCTCGTCAACAGCGGTTCGGCGTCCGCTTCGGAAATCGTCGCCGGCGCGCTGCAGGACCACAAACGCGCGGTCATCATGGGCACGCAGACGTTCGGCAAGGGCTCGGTGCAGACCATACTGCCGCTCGGCAACAGCACCGCGATCAAGCTCACCACCGCGCGCTATTACACGCCCAACGGCCGCTCGATCCAGGCCAAGGGCATTGTTCCGGACATCACGCTCGATGACGGCACTGCCGGCCGCGCGGACTCCAGTCTCAGGATGCGCGAGGCCGATCTGACCAAGCATCTGCTCAACGAGCGCAGCGAAGACGCGGCCGACCGCGTCGCGCCGCCGACCACCAACGCGTTCAATTTCGTTCCCGACCCGCGGCCGAAGGATGTCGACGAGAAAACCACCAGGCCGCAGCCGGGAGAGATCGTGGCCAAGAACGACTACGAGCTGGGGCAGGCGCTCCTGTTCCTGAAAAGCCGCGCCCTCGCGCGCGCCAACTAACGCGCGCCGTCATGCCGCTGCAACGCCCGGCTGCAGCCGGGCGTTGCGTTTTGCGGAGGAGAAAAAATGGACGACGACCAGCTACTGCACTACAGCCGGCACATCCTGCTGCCACAGCTCGGCATCGAAGGCCAGGAAAAATTCCGCCGCTCGCACGCGCTGATCGTCGGTGCCGGCGGCCTCGGCTCGCCCGTCGCGCTGTACCTGGCTTCCGCCGGTGTCGGCACGCTTACGATCTGCGATGGCGACGCGGTCGACCTCACCAACCTGCAACGCCAGATCGTGCACCGCTTTGACGCGATCGGCAGCCCCAAGGCGGAATCGGCGCGGCGCACGCTGGCGACGCTCAATCCGGAAGTCACGGTCAACGCGCTCACCGAGCGCGTCGCCGGCGCGCAACTCGACCGGCTCGTACGCGATGCGGACGTCGTGCTCGACTGCAGCGATAATTTCGCCACCCGCCACGCGATCAACCGCGCCTGCGTCGCGCACGCGAAGCCGCTGGTGTCGGGTGCAGGGGTGCGCTTCGACGGGCAGATCGCGGTTTTCGATCTGCGGGACGCGGCTTCGCCGTGTTATCACTGCCTGTTTCCGGAGCAGGGCGACGATACCGACATGCGCTGCGCGGTGATGGGCGTGTTCGCACCGCTCACCGGCATCATCGGTTCGATGCAGGCGGCCGAAGCGCTGAAATTGCTGGCCGGCATCGGCGCAAGCCTCGCCGGCCGTCTGCTGCTGCTCGACGCACTGGCCATGGAATGGCGGGCGGTGCGGCTCAAGCGCGACCCGGCCTGCGCGGTGTGCGGCGCAGTAGGGCGCGGCAGTAGGGCGCAGCTTTAGCGCGCCATCAACCCAAGCGACTATCCGGCGCGATAAATCCGCGCCCTACGGCAGCCCGGTCCCGGCCGGTGGGGCCTCGGCCGGAGCAGCCTGCGGGCCCGCCAGCAGCGCTTCAAGGTCGCGCACGATCTGCTCGACGTTGGGCCCGGCGCGTCCCTGGCATTGGAGCAGCACGCGCGCCGGGAATTCCTGCAGCATCAACGGCCGGCCGGTGGCGCGGATCTTCGCCACGCTGTCGAGCGCCGGCGCGAGATATGTGCCCTTGAAGCCAGCCTTCATGCTTTCGATCGCCTCGATCAGCGCCTGCTGCGAGCGCGCAACACCGATCAGAATCTCGGCAAGCTGATGCGTGGTGAGGTTCATGTGCTCTCCCGTGGGTCTGCGGAATATCAATACGTCAGCAGCGACGGCCATTGCTCGATCCAGTACTGCATTGGATCGCGCCTGAAACCGCTTTTCGCAAACTGGTGCCAGCGGCCGGTGACGAAACTCATGATCAGGTTGGCGCGCGCGGCCGCGTCCGGCAGCGCCGGCAATTCATTCTGGCTCACGGCGAAACGCAGCGCCTGCTTGAACGTAGCTTCGAGGCGGTCGTGCAGCTGATTGATGCGCAGCTGCAGACGCTCGTTTTCGTGCACCAGCGCGTCGCCAATCAGCACGCGCGTCATGCCGCGGTTTTTCTGCGCGAAGCCGAGCAGCATCACGGTGATCGCCTCGAGCTGCTTGAGCCCGTTGGTCTCCTCGCTGGTGATCTTGTTGATCAGCCCGAACAGCGTCTCCTCGATGAATTCGATCAGGCCCTCGAACATCTGCGCCTTGCTCGCAAAATGGCGGTAGAGCGCAGCCTCCGACACGTCGAGCCGGGCGGCGAGCGCCGCGGTCGTGATTTTTTCCGCCGCCGGCGCTTCCAGCATTTCCGCCAGCGCATGCAGGATCTGTAACTTGCGGTCTCCGCGTTTCGCAGCCATCCCCCACCTCCCAGTCCGCGCCGCTCAGCGCAGGTGCCACGCGAGACGTGGCAGCTGCGCGAGGCTCCTGATGCTGAAATCCACGTAGCCGGGAATCCTCGCCGTCCGCGCCACCCACACCGTCGACATGCCGAGTTTCTTGGCCGTTTTCAGATTCTCGAGCGTATCTTCAACCATGATGCAGGCGGCGGCGCGCACCCGGTTCCTGCGGAACAGCTTCAGAAAACCGTAGCTGTCCGGCTTCGGCCGGTAGCCGGTATGCTCGATGGAAAACACGTCGTCGAACAGATCGGCGATCCCCAGCGCACCCAGCACCGCAAGCGCATAATGCACCGGGGAATTGGAAAACACCAGCTTGCGCCCCGGCAGCCGCGCGAGCGTTGCGCGCAGCCCGGGCTCCCGCACCAGCATGCGCTTGAGTTCCGGGAAATCATGGGTGGCGCGCAGGAAATGCTGCGGGTCGGTCGCATGATGGCGCATCAGTCCGATCAGCGTCGCGCCGTAGCGCTGCCAGTAATGCCGGCGCAACTCGCCCGCCTCCGCCTCGTTCAGTCCGAGGTGCGTCTGCAGATAGGCGGTCATCGCGCGGTTGATGTGCGGAAAGATATGCGGGCTGGCGTTGTGCAGCGTATTGTCGAGATCGAACACCCACACCCGGTTGAACTTCAAGGGCCACGTCCCGTGACGCGCCGGCTAACGCCGCTTGATCAGCGTGCCCACACCTTCACTGGTGAGGATTTCCAGCAGCAGCGCGTGCTCGACGCGCCCGTCGATGATGTGGCACGAATTGACGCCGTTTTTCACCGCCTCCAGCGCGGAGCCGATTTTCGGCAGCATCCCGCCCGAGATCGTGCCGTCGGCGAACAGAGCGTCGATTCTCTTGGCGGTGAGCCCGGTCAGCAGGTTGCCGTGCTTGTCGAGCACCCCCGGCGTGTTGGTCAGCACCACCAGCTTCTCCGCCTTGAGAATCTCGGCGAGCTTGCCGGCGACGAGATCCGCGTTGATGTTGTAGGACTCCCCGTCCTTGCCGACGCCGACCGGCGCGATCACCGGCACGAAATTCTGCGCGGTCAGCACCTCGATCACCTCCGGATCGATCGACTCGACTTCGCCGACCTGGCCGATATCGATCAATTCGCCGGGATTGTCCTTGTCGCGCATCATCATCTTGCGTGCGCGGATCAACGGGCCGTCGGTGCCGGAAAGCCCGACCGCGCGCCCGCCGCTCTGATTGATCAGATTCACGATATCGGTGTTGACCTGGCCGCCGAGCACCATTTCGACCACGTCCATGGTTTCGGCATCCGTCACGCGCATGCCCTGGATGAACTCGCCTTTCTTGCCGACTTTCCGCAACTGGTCGTCGATCTGCGGGCCGCCGCCGTGCACGATCACCAGGTTGATGCCGACCAGCTTGAGCAGGACGACGTCGCGCGCAAAGCTGTGCCGCAGCGTCTCGTCGGTCATCGCATTGCCGCCATACTTGACGACGATGGTCTTGCCGTGAAAGCTCTGGATGTACGGCAGCGCCTCGGCGAGGATCTTCGCTTTCAGCTGGGCAGTGGTGCCGGTCAGAGCCATGGGAACTATTCTACACGACCCCCGGCCATAAAAAAGGCGACAGGCCCTGGGGCCTGCCGCCCTGCGAACCGGCCTGCGCCGGGATGTTACTGGATGGCGATGCGCCTGGCCGCGGCCGACGCTTTCTTCGGCAGCGTGAGTTCGAGTATGCCGTCGGCATACCTGGCCTGGGTTGCGGTTTCATCGACATCCTGATCGAGCGCGAACGCGCGCTGGATCTTGCCATAGTGGCGTTCCGAGCGCAGCAATCTTGCGCCGTCCTTGATCTGTTTTTCGTTTTTCACTTCGGCGCTGATTTCGACCTGGTTGCCGTCGACCGAGACGTTGATGTCCTCTTTCTTCACACCGGGAATCTCGGCGCGCACCGAGTAACTCTTGTCGTCTTCAGTCACATCGATACGCAGCTGTGCGGGAACAGCCGGTTCGTAGTTCATCGGACGCACGAAAAAACCGCGCATGAGATCGTCCAGCGCATTGTCAAGCACGTTGAAGCGGGCAATGTTTGCCATAAAGTTCTCCTTTCGTCATGGAATCGGGCTT
>Ga0082335_1004179_pt1 | contig 22218 bp, 21 predicted proteins | sample Subgrocontami58m_FD_72375 | JGI IMG/M metagenome (GOLD analysis project Ga0082335, IMG submission 72375) | Subsurface groundwater microbial communities from S. Glens Falls, New York, USA - GMW37 contaminated, 5.8 m (SPADES assembly) (version 2) ...
GCGGGCGCCACGGGATGCGGCTCGGCGCGGCCCGCTTCGTCGCCGGCGAGACGCTGGACGAGGCGGTCGGCGTGCTGCGCGGACTGAACGAGAAGGGTCTGAAGGCGAACACGACGCTGCTCGGCGAGCACGTCGCCGACCGCGGGGAGACCCTGGCCGTCGTCGAGGAGTACGAGCTGATCCTCGAGCGCATCGCGGCCGAGGGGCTGCGGACGAACGTCGCGCTCAAGCTCACGCACCTCGGCCTCCTGCTCGACCCCGAGCTCGCCTACGAGAACGTCTCGCGCCTCGTCGCCCGCGCGGCGGGGCTCGGCAACTTCATCCGCATCGACATGGAGGAGTCGCGCCACGTCGACACCACGCTGGAGGTCTACCGGCGGCTGCGGGCCGACGGCCACGACAACGTCGGCACCGCGCTTCAGGCCTGCCTCTACCGCAGCGAGGCCGACCTCGAGTCGCTGCTGCCGCTCACGCCGAACCTCCGGCTCGTCAAGGGCGCCTACCTCGAGCCGCCGGAGGTCGCCTACCCGCAGAAAGCCGACGTGGACGCGGCCTTCCTGCGGTTGATCGAGCGCTCGCTCGCGGGCGAGGGCTACACCGCGGTCGCGACCCACGACGAGCGCGCAATCCGCCACGCGCTCGGCCTCGGCGTCCCCGGCAACCGGTTCGAGCTACAGATGCTCTACGGCGTGCGCCCGCAGCTCCAGGTGGACCTCGCCCGGCAAGGCCACACGGTGCTCGTCGCGACGCCGTTCGGCCCCGAGTGGTACCCGTACCTGATGCGCCGGCTCGCCGAACGCCCGGCGAACCTCGGCTTCTTCCTGCGCAACCTAGCCGATTGATCGGAAGAACCCCGATCAATCGGCTAGAGAGATCGCCGGCGCCATGCGCCACCCCACGCCGGCTCGGGCGCCATGGCGCCCGATGAGGCAGCGCGCGGTCACCGGTGCGCCTCTACTTCTTCCTTAGATGATTGAGCGATTCATCGCTCAATCATCTGGCACCCCGGGGGCCGCTCTCGGGCAGACTTGCGGCGCGATGCGCCGCTGCGAGTGGGCTCCCGAGGGCGACCCCCTCTACCTCGCCTACCACGACGAGGAGTGGGGCGTGCCGTCACGGGACGACCGGCACCTCTTCGAGCTGCTCGTGCTCGAGGGGGCCCAGGCGGGGCTCTCCTGGGCGACGATCCTGCACAAGCGCGAGGGCTACCGCCGAGCCTTCGCCGGCTTCGACCCCGAGCTCGTGGCGCGCTTCGGCCCGGCCGACGTCGAGCGGCTGCTGGGCAACGCCGGCATCGTCCGCAACCGCCTGAAGATCGAGTCGGCCCTCGTAAACGCCCGCGCGACGCTCGCGGTGCAGGAGGAGCGCGGCTCGCTCGCCGGCTACCTCTGGGACGTCGTCGGCGGCAAGCCGAAGGTGAACCGCTGGACGTCTCTCGGCGAGATCCCGTCCGAGACAGAGGAGTCGCGGGCGCTGAGCAAGGATCTCAAGCGCCGCGGCTTCCGCTTCGTCGGCCCGACGGTCTGCTACGCCTTCATGCAGGCGGCGGGACTCGTGAACGACCACGTGGTCTCCTGCTTCCGCTACAGAGATCTCAAGAACCTTAAGCGCCCCTAAGATTTGAAACTTCTGCGGCTTTGGGTTACGTTCCGGGCGCCGTGCCCGGAACCCACGCCGCCAAGGCCGCCCTCTTCCGCATCCTCGGCCACCCGGTCCGCGTGCGGATCCTCGATCTCCTCCGGGACGGCCCGCGCAGCGTCGGCGACCTCCAGGCGGCGCTCGGGCTCGACTCGAGCGGCACCTCGCAGCACCTCGGGGCGCTCCGCAGGCACGGCCTGCTCGAGAGCGCGAAGGAGGGGACGAGCGTCTTCTACAGCGTCAAGGACCCGCGCACGTTCGAGCTGCTCGCCGTGGCCCGCGAGATCCTGACCGCAAGCCTGACCGAGGGCAGCGCGCTCCTCGCCGAGCTGGCCGCCGAGCGGCCGGGACGCCGCCGGAGAACGTGAGCGCGGTCGCCGCAGTCGCGCTGGCGGGGAGCGGCCTGCTCCTCACGGGCGGCCTCGTCGCGCTGCGCGCCCGCCTGCTCGGCGCGGCGCTCGCACTCCAGGTCGCCGGCGTCTCGCTGCTCGGCGGCGCGGGCGCGACCGTGGTGCTCGGCGCCGACCCCGTCGGCTCCGGCTTCAGCGGCGCGGTCGAGCCCGCGTTCGGCATCGACGGCCTCTCCGGCTTCTTCCTCGCCTCGCTGGCGCTCGTCGCCGTGCCCGCGCTCGTCTTCGCCCACGGCTACCTGCCCGGATCGGCCGGGGCGCCCGCTGTCGCAGCGCTCACCGCGGCCTTCCTCGGGTCGCTCGCCGGCGTCGTCGTCGCCCGGGACGTCATCTCCTTCCTCGGCTTTTGGGAGTTGATGACCCTCGTGCCCGCAGCGGCGATCCTCGTCTCGCATCGCGAGGAGCGGGCCCGCCGCACTGTCTTCGTCTACCTCGCGGTCACGCACCTCGGCGGCGCCGGCGTGTGGGTGGCCATGCTCGCCCTCGCGCGGTACGGCGCCTTCGCCGACCCGGGCGCGCTGGGACAGGGCGCGCAGCTCTTGGTCGCGCTCGCGGCACTCGTCGGCTTCGGGACGAAGGCCGGGCTGATGCCGTTCCACTCGTGGCTGCCGCGCGCGCACCCGGTGGCGCCGAGCCACGTCTCGGCGCTGATGTCGGGAATGATGATCAAGGTCGCGCTGTACGGGCTCGTGCGCGTCAGCTTCGAGTGGCTGCCGGAGCCGACCCTCTGGCTCGGGCTCGTGCTGCTCGGGCTGGGGCTGCTCTCCTCGCTCGGGGGCGTCCTCTACGCCCTCGTCCAGCACGACCTCAAGCGGCTGCTCGCGTTCCACTCGATCGAGAACGTCGGGATCATCGCGCTCGGCCTCGGCGCCTCGCTCCTGTTCGCACACGAGGGAGAGGCGCTCTGGGCCTCCGTCGCCTTCGCGGCGGCGCTGCTGCACACGCTCAACCACGCGGTCTTCAAGGCGCTGCTCTTCCTCGGCGCAGGCGCGTTCGACCGCGCGGTGCACGAGCTCGATCTCGACAGGCTCGGCGGTCTGTTGCGCCGGATGCCGTGGACCGGAGCCGCCTTCGCCGTCGGCGCGGCGGCGATCGCCGGGCTACCCCCGCTCAACGGCTTCGCCTCGGAGTGGCTGACGCTGCAGACGCTGCTCCACCTCGCCGGCCTCGGCTCGCTGGGGATCGGCGTCGCCGGCGGCCTCGCGACCGCCGGCCTCGGTGCGACCGTCGCGCTCGCCGTCTACTGCTTCGTCAAGGTGGTCGGGCTCGTGCTCCTCGGGCCGCCGCGCAGCCGCGAAGTCGCCGAGGCGGTCGAGGCGCCGCTCTCGATGCGCGCCGCCGTCGTCTTCCTGGCCGGGCTCTGCGTCCTCCTCGGGGTGCTGCCGGGCCTGCTGCTGCCGAGGCTCGCAGGCCTCGCGCCGGACGGCGCGAGCCTGCCCACCCACGGCGGACTGGAACTGCCGGGCACCGGCGCGCTGCCCGCGCCCGCGCTCGCCGTCACGCTCATCCTGCTCACGGGAGCGCTGCTGCTCGCGCGCGGCCGGCGCGCCGCAGCGCCCGCGCCGGCATGGGCCTGCGGCCAGCTCGTCGAGCCGGCGCTCAGCTGGACCTCGGCCGGCTTCACGAAGCCGTTGCGGCTGATGCTCGAGGCGGTGCTTCGGCCGGAGCGCACCGTGACGGCACGGATCGAGGGTGGCGTCGTCCAGGAGATCGCATACGAGGGCGAAGTGCCGCACCTCTTCGACACGAAGCTCTACCGGCCGGTCGTGCGGATCGCATCCGCGGGCGCCGCCCAGGCCCGCCGGCTCCAATCCGGAAGCCTGCGCGCCTACGTCCTCTACCTGCTCGCGCTCGTCCTCGCCCTCCTCGTGCTCGTGCGAACGGGAGCGCTCGGATGAGCGGGGCCACGGCGGTCGCCGGAGCAGTCCAGATCGTCGGCGGCATCGCGCTCGCCCCGCTCCTCCCCGGGCTCGTGCAGAGCTTCAAGGCACGGCTGCAGGGACGGCGCGGCGCATCACCGGGCCAGCCGTACAGGGAGCTGCGCCGGCTGTGGGGGAAGAGCGCGGTCGCAGTCGAGGGGACGACCGTGCTCTACCGGCTCGCTCCCGCCGTCGTCGCGGCCGCGCTCGCGACCGGCGTGCTGCTCGTGCCGGTCGGCGGCCGCGCGCCGGACTGGCCGGTCGGCGCGGACGCGCTCGTGCTGATCGGCCTGCTCACGCTCGCCCGCTTCACGGTCACCCTCGCCGCCTGGGACACCGGCAGCGGCTTCGCGCTGATGGGTGCGGGCCGCGATCTCGCCTACTCGGTCTTCGTCGAAGGCCTGCTCCTGCTCGCGCTCGTGCTCGCGGCCCTTCCCGGTGGGAGCACCGACCTGCGCGCGCTCAGCGACGCGGCCGGCGGCAGCGACCGGTGGGGCGAGCCGGCCCACTGGTGCGCCCTGCTCGCCTTCGGGCTCGTCGTCCTCGCCGAGACGGGGCGCCAGCCGATCGACAACCCCGACACGCACCTCGAGCTGACGATGATCCACGAGGGGCCGCTGCTCGAGTACGCCGGGCGCGATCTCGCCTACCTGCAGTGGGCGGCGGCGGCGCGGCACTGGATCGTGCTCGTGCTCGGCGCGGAGCTCTTCCTCCCCCACGGCGGCTCGTTCTGGGTGCGCCTGGCGACGCTCGCGGTGGCGCTGCCCGCCCTCTGTGCGGCGCTCGCCGTCACCGAGACGTGGCAGGCCAAGATGCGCATCCTGCGCGTGCCGCGCTTCCTCGCCGCGGGCGCCGGGATCGCCCTCCTCGGACTCGTCAGCTGGTACCTCGGAGGCGGGGCATGAGCGGCGGGGTCGTGTGGGTGCTCGTGGGACTCGCGCTCGCCGTCGTTACGGTCAGGCGCCGCTCTGCGGCGATCGCGCTCGTCACCGCGCAGTCCGCGCTGCTCGGGATCGGCGCGTTCGCGCTCACGCCCGGCCGCTCGACGGAGTTCCTCGTCGCGAGCCTTGCCCTCGTCGCGAAGGCGGCGGTGCTCGCGGCGCTCCTCGGCTGGAGTCTCTCGGGCACACGCGAGCCGCATCCGGTCTGGGACGACACCCCGCCGATCCTCCGCTTCGGGCTCGCCGCAACCCTCGCGCTCGGCGTGTCCGCCCTGATCCCCTCGATCGGGCTCGTCGAGCGGAGCTCCGAGCAGGCAACCGTCGCGCTCGTCGCGATCGGCATCGCCACGGTCGTCCTGCGGCGGGCGACGCTCTTCCAGGCGCTCGGCCTCGTCGTCGCGGAGAACGGCATCGCACTGGCCGCAACCGCCGTCGAAGGCGGCATGCCGCTCGTGATCGAGCTGGGCGCACTCTTCGACGTGATCGTCGTGGTCGTCGTCGCGACCGCGTTCCACGAGCGGATCTTCGACGAGCTCGGCAGCGGCGACACGCATGGGCTGCGAGGCCTGCGTGACTGATCTCGTCGTCACTCTTGCGTGGCTCTCGGTCGGCCTCCCGGTCGCAGCCGCCCTGCTCTCGCAGCTCACCTCGAGGGATCGCGCGACCGACCGCATCGGCCTGATCGGCGCGGTGGGAACGGCGGGCGCGGCCGGCGCGCTCGCGACGCTCGCGCTGGTCCGGAGCGGCGAGCCGGTCGTCAGCGGCGTCGTGCTCGTCGACGCGGCGAGCGGCGTCTTCCTGGCCGTGATCGCCGCGGTCGGGCTGCTCAGCGCTCTCGTCTCGCCGGCGTACCTCGACGGCAGGGAGCGGGGCTTCTTCGCGCCCGCCCGCGCCCGCCACTGGTACTGGCTCGGCTTCCACCTCTTCTGGGCCGCGCTGCTGTCCGTTCCGATCGCCGCCAACCTCGGGGTCGCCTGGCTGCTCGTCGAAGCGACGACGGCCGCCTCGGCGCTGCTCGTCGCCTACAGCGGCAGGCGCAACGCCCTGGAGGCCGGCTGGAAGTACCTCGTGCTGACGACGATCGGGCTGACGGTCGCATTGCTCGGGATCGTCGTCGCCTACGCGTCGGCGCCCGGCGCCGACGGGCTCTCGGCGCTCGGCTGGGGCTCGCTCCGGCGCTCTGCGTCGGAGATGCCGCACGAAGCCGCGGTCGTCGCGTTCGTCCTGCTGCTCGCGGGCCTCGCAACGAAGATCGGCTGGGCGCCGGTCCACAACTGGCTCCCGGACGCGCACAGCGAAGCGCCGCCGCCTGTCAGCGCCCTGCTGTCGGCAGCGCTCCTGCCGGCAGTGGCGCTCGTCGCCTGGCGGTCGAAGGTCGCGCTCGAGCCCGCCGTCGGCGGAGGCACGGCCCGCGCCGTCTTTCTCGGCTTCGGGCTGGCCTCGCTCGCCGTGGCCGTCCCGTTCCTCTGGCGGCCGCTGGCGTGGAAGAGGCTGCTCGCATACTCGAGCCTCGAGCACATGGGCGTGATCGCCCTCGGGATCGGCTTCGGGCACCCACTCGCGATCGCAGGGGTCGTCCTGCACGTGGCCGGGCACGCGCTCGCAAAGGCGCTCGGCTTCTACGCCACGATTCCGCTGCTCCAGTTCCAGCCACAGGCGGCGTTGCGCTCCGCCCGCGGTGTGGCGCGGACGAGCCCCGCGACAGCGAGCGCAATGGGAATCAGCCTCGGCTCGCTGAGCGGGTTGCCGCCGTCGCCGCTCTTCTTCAGCGAGGTGTTCGTGCTCCTCGGCGGCTTCCTGTCCGGGCACGCCGCCGTGGCGGCGGTGGCGGCGGCGCTGCTCTCACTCGGCTTCCTCGGGCTCGTGCACGCGCTGATCGAGAGCATGCTCGGCGAGCCCCGCGATGCCCGCGTGCCGGAGAGGCGCAGCTCCCGCCTGGCGGCCCGGCTCACGCTCGTCGTCGGTGCCGCGCTGCTCGCGCTCTCGGTGACTGCCATCGCACTGCCCGATTCCGCGCCCGTCGAGGCACTCGTGAGGTGGGCCGGATGATCTCGGTCGAGACGATCCGGCCGGACGAGTGGCGGCGGACGTGCGAGCTCGCCCTCGAAGAAGGACGGTTCCTCGGGCTGTACACGGTCGAGGGGCCCGGCGTGCGAGCGCTCTTCTCGGCGCCGGGCGGGGTGCGCGCCCTTCGGTGCGAATCGGCTGCTCCGACGATCGTCGACCTCGCGCCGGGCGCAGGCTGGGACGAGCGCGAAGGCCATGACCTTCACGGCGCAGCGTTCGCGGGCCACGAGCCGCTTCGCCCCCTGCTCGCCCACCCGTCCGAGCTCGAGACCTGGACGGTCCCGGTGCGGGGCGAGGACTCCTACCAGGTTGCCGTCGGCCCGATCCACGCCGGAGTGATCGAGTCCGGGCACTTCCGCTTCCACGTCGTCGGCGAGCGCATCCTGCATCTCGACGTGAGGCTCTTCTACAAGCACCGCGGCCTCGAGCGGGCGGCCGAGGGTCACGCCCCCGCCCTCGCGCTGCCGTACGTCGCACGGGCGTGCGCGGCCTGCGCCGTCGCGAACAGCGTCGCCTACGCCCAGGCCTGCGAGGCGGCGCTCGGGCTCCGGGCCGACGCCGAGCTCGCGCGCGCACGCACGATCCTGCTCGAGCTCGAGCGCGTGTACAACCACCTCCACGACATCGGCGCGATCTGCGCGGGCGTCGGCTTCGCCGCCGGCAACATGCTCTTCGCGTCGCTGAAGGAGCAGGCCCAGCGGTTGAACCTCCGCATCGCCGGCCACCGCTTCCTCTTCGGCCAGGTCGCCGTCGCGACCGGCGCCTTCGCGCTGCACGCCGTAGAGCGGGACCGGCTGCGCGAGGAGCTGGCCGACTTGCGGGGCGCCGCCGCGCGGGGCTGGCGCGAGCTCCGCTTCAACGACTCGGTTCAGGACCGGCTCGCCGGGATCGGCAGCCTCTCGAACGCGGACGCGCAACGGCTCGGGACCGTGGGGCCGGCCGCGCGCGCGTCGGGAGTTCGGCGTGACGTCAGGACGGAGAGCCCCGAGCTCGCCTACGCCGGCTTCGCCGCCGCCGCGCCGCACGAGCCGGTGGGCGACATCGCCGCCCGGATCGAATTGCGGGCGGTCGAGCTCGACGTCTCGCTGGCGCTGCTCGACGACCTGCTCGCGCACCCGCTCGCCGGCGGCGGAACGATCGGCGGCGCCGTGCCCGCCGACGTCGGCGTCGGGCGCGTCGAGAGCCCGCGCGGCGAGACGGTCTGTGCGGTCGAGCTGCGCGGCGGCGCAGTGGCGCGCGTCCATCTCCGCACCGGCTCGTATTCGAACTGGCCCTCGGTCGCGGCGACCGCGGCCGGCCAGCTGCTCCCCGACTTCCCCCTCATCAACAAGAGCTTCGAGCTCTGCTACGCCTGCGCGGACCGCTAGCCGTGTTCGTCCTACTCAGAGAGCTCGCCCGCCTCCGTCGTGAGATCGCGCTGCCCGTGCCCGTCCGCCGCGGCTCGCTGGCGCTCCGTCACGTCGATGCCGGCTCCTGCAACGGCTGCGAGCACGAGCTGGGCGCGGTCGCCAACCCGTACTACGACCTCCAGCAGTTCGGGCTCTCGATCGTCGCCTCGCCACGCCACGCCGACGTGCTGCTCGTGACCGGCCCGGTGACGACGCGGATGGCCGGGCCGCTGCGCACGGCCTACGAGGCGATGCCGGAGCCCCGCCTCGTCGCCGCCCTCGGCGATTGCGCCCTCGGCTGCGACGTGCTCGGCTCGGCCGAGGAGCTCGCCGGCCCGCTCGAGAGCATCCTGCCCGTGGACATCCGCATCCCGGGCTGCCCACCGCCGCCGGAGCGGATCGCGGCGGCGCTGCTCGCGGCGCTCGGGCCCCGCTAGGCGAGCCGCGAGCCGGGGCCTGCGCTTTCTCGCGCCTCCCAGTCCTCGCGCGTGACCGCGTACAGGGCGTAGTCGTCGCGGCCGCCTTCCGGGCGCGGCATGAAGCTCCGCAGCACCCCTTCGAGCGCAAAGCCGAGCCTCTCGAGCAGGCGCCGCATCGCGGCGTTTTCGACCCACGTCGAAGCCTGGACGCGCGCGGTCTCCGGATCCGCGAAGAGCCGCTCCGTCATCAGCTCGACCGCGCGCGTGCCGACCTTCTGCCCACGGTCGGCCTCGGCGAAGAGCGAGATGCCGAGCTCGTAGGCGCCCCGCGGCAGTCCCTCGCGGGGCTGGCGCGCCTCGATGCCCCCGACCAGCCGACCGTCGAGCTCGATCGCGAGGTCGATGCGACCCTCGACGAAACGACCCGAGCGCTCGATCCTCGCCCGCAGCCGCCGTTGCATGACCCCGTCGTCTTCGGTTCGCGCGCGCACGCTGCCCACGTGGCGGGCCGCCCACATCGCGTCGAAATCCTCGGGCCGAAAGGGCCGCAGCGAGACACGGCCGCTCATGCCCGCCAGTAGTTCCGCGTGAAGAGCACGACGACGGGAATGAGCTCGAGCCGGCCGAGCCACATCATTCCGATCATCAGCCCCTTCGACCAGTCGCTGAAGTCCGCGAACGAGCCCATCGGCCCGGCGACCCCGAAGGCCGGGCCGTTGTTGCCGAGCGTCGTCGCCGCTGCCGCCGCCGCATCGAGCAGGCTCAGGTCGAGATTGACCCGCGCCGCGTCGGCGATCAGGAGCAGCGTCCCGGCAGCGAAGATCCCGATGTAGAGCATCGTGAAGGCGAAGATCGCCCGGAGCGTGCGCTCGTCCACGACCTGCCGGTTGTAATGGACGCTCGCGACGAGCTCGGGGTGCACCGTCTGCCGCAGCTCGCGCCGCAGCAGCTTCCCCACGAGCAGGTGCCGAACGACCTTGATCGCTCCCGCGGTCGAGCCCGCGGAGCCGCCGACGAGCATCAGCCCAAGGAGCACGACGCCCGCGAGCAGCGACCAGGTCGCGAAATCGGTGCTCGCGTACCCGGTCGTCGTCATCATCGAGACGACCTGGAAGACGCCGTGCCGGACCGCCGCCTCGCCCCGCTGGAACCCCTCCGTCCAGAGCTCGAGGACGACGACGGCCGAGGCGACGACGAGGACGAGGACGTAGAGCCGGAACTCCTCGTCGCGGGCCACCAGCATCGGCTTCCGCCGCAGCAGCGCCCGATACATGAGCGCGAAGTTCGCGCCCGCCAGGGCCATGAAGAGGACGATCACCCACTGAGAGGTGCCGGAGAAGGCCTCGATCGAGCGGCCCTGCGTCGAGAAGCCGCCCGTCGGCAGCGTCGAGAACGCGTGCGCGAGCGCCTGATACGGCGTCATCTTGTCGTCGAGCCCGGCCCAGTGCCCGACGGACAGCGCCGCCACCATCGCCACCGTCAGGCCGACGTAGAGCAGCCACAGCTGCCGGGCGACGTCGCGGATCCGCGCGGCCAGCGGCTCGATCTCCGGCCCCGGCATCTCGGACTGGAGCAGCTGCCGGCCACCGACCCGCAGCCGCGGCAGCACGGCCAGCGCGAGCACGATGATCCCCATCCCGCCGAGCCACTGCGTGAACTGCCGCCACATCTCGAGCGAGTGGTTGAGCTCCTCGACGTCGGTCAGGATGCTCGAGCCCGTGGTCGTGAAGCCGGACATCGCCTCGAAATAGGCGTCCACCGGATGCGCGAGCTGGCTGTCGCCCGAGAGCAGGTACGGCAGCGCGCCGATCGCCGCCGCGAAGAGCCACGTCACCGAGACGACGAAGAAGCCCTCGCGGGCGCCGATCGTCCCGCGGCTCGAGGTCACGCGCTGGAGGGCGAGCCCGACTGCCAGCGCGATCGCCCACGCGCCGGCGAAGGGCCACACCGACTCGGAGTAGGCGAGGGCGAAGACGATCGGGAGTGCGAGCGCGAAGCTGAGATAGGTGACGAGCGTCCCGCAGACATTGAGCGCGCCGGCGAAGTTGACCCCCAGCGTCCACGGAGCTCTCCGGTGGCCGGTCCGTCCCCTCAAAGAGCCTGCTCGACCTCACGGGCCCGCGCGGCCTCGGTGAAGACGATGACGCGGTCTCCGGCCTGCAGGACGGTTTCGCCGTGTGGGAAGATCGCCACGCGGTCGCGCACGATCGCCCCGATCAGAGCGCCGCGAATCGGCATGTCCTTGAACTGCTTGCCGACGTACTCGCTGTCGGGCCGGCAAGTGACGTCGAGCACCTCGAAGCGGTCGTTCTCGAGCATCGCCACCTGCTGGGTGCGCGGGTCGTGGGCGAAGCGGACGATCTCCTCGGCCGTCAGCATCCGGGGGTTGATGGCCACATCGATGCCCGCCCGCTTGAACACCTCGACTGAGATCGCGTCGTGCACGACCGCGATCGTGAAGCCGACGCCATGCAGCTTCGCGAGCACGGCCGCGTAGAGGTTCTTCGCGTCCTCGCGCATGGCGAACACGACGGCCTGCGGCCCCCCGATTCGCTCCCGGCGAAGGAAATCGGGCTCGAGCCCGGTCGCGTTGAAGACACGCGCTCGCGGAAGGAGCTCGGAGATCTCTCGGGCTCGCGTCAGGCTCGACTCGACGATCCGCACGTCCATGCCCTTGTCGAGGAGGACGCGCGCGACCGCGACGCCGATCCGGCCGCCGCCGTAGATGACGACGCCCTCGACGCGGGCGCGCGTGGGCGCCATCAGCGCGCTCCAGTCGCGCGCGGCCTGCGGCGACCCGATCACGACGATCCGGTCGCCGTGGAGGATCTGGTGACTTCCCGTCGGCAGCATTGCCTGCTCGCCGCGGATGATCGCTGCGACCTTCGAGCTCTCCGGAATGCGCGCTTCGCGTAACGGCACACCGACGATGCCCGGCCTGATCTCCCGGTGGACGCCGAACGCGACGATCTGCACCTGGCCATCGGCGAACACCTCGGTCTCGAGCGCGGCCGGGACGCCGATGATCCGCCAGACGGCATGAGCCGTCTCCTGCTCGGAGGAGACGGTGAAGTCCACGTCGAGGTGGCGCTCCTGCCAGGCCTCGAGGTAGTCCCGGTTCGAGGTGCGGACGATGGTCTTCGTGTGCGGCGCAAGCGACCGCGCGAGCGTCGCCGCGATGATGTTGATCTCGTCGCGCGAGGTGCAGGCGATCAGGAGGTCGGCGTCCTGCACTCCGGCTTCCTGGAGCACGGCGCGGCTGGCGCCGTTCCCGTGCAGCGTGATCACGTCGTAGCCGTGGGCGAGCGCGTCCAGGAGCGGCGCTTCGACGTCGATCACGGTCAGCGCGTGCTCGCCGTGCAGGGCCTCGACGATCGTCGAGCCCACCTGCCCACCGCCGACGACGATGATCTTCACGGACGGAGCCTAGACGATTGATTCCCGCTCGCCGTGCCCTCAGGGAGGGCCCCACTCGGGGGTGCGGCGAGTGGGGGTCAATCGTCTTTGCGCCGCGCCGCGATAGATTCCTGGCATGGCGACCCTCGCGGACGGACGCACCCTGCCCTACGACTGGTACGCGGATCCGGCCGTGCTCCGGCTCGAGCAGGAGCGCGTCTTCCGCCGCCACTGGCAATACGCCGGCCGGGCCGACCAGGTCGCCGAGCCAGGGCAGTACTTCACGGGCCGCGCGGGCGACGTGCCGTTCGTCGTCACGCGGAGCCGCGACGGCGCGCTCAACGGGCTCGTCAACGTCTGCCGGCACCGCGGGTCGCTCGTCTGCGAGGGCGCGGGGAGGCGCGAGACGCTCCAGTGCCCCTACCACGCGTGGACGTACGACCTCGACGGCAGCCTCCGTGCGGCGCCGCGCTCGGACGGCGAGCCCGGCTTCGACAAGGCCGAGCTCTCGCTCGTGCGTGTCCAGGTGGACACGTGGGGGCCGTTCGTCTTCGTCAACCCCGACCTCGACGCGCCGCCGCTCGCCCAGGCGCTCGGCGACGTCCCGGCCACCGTCGCCGGGACCCTCGACGTGGACGCTCTCGCCTTCCATCACCGCAGCGAGTCGTCGCTCGCGGCCAACTGGAAGGTCTGCTGCGAGAACTACCTCGAGTGCTACCACTGCGCCGTGGCCCACCCCGGCTTCTCGAAGGTCGTGGACGTCGCTCCCGACGCCTACCGCCTCGAGCAGGGCCGCCTCACCTCGAGCCAGCACGGACCCGTCCGCGAGCGCTGGTCGGGCGACTTCGACCCGGGCGGCGAGATCGCGCAGGGGCAGTTCCACTTCCTCTTTCCGAACACCGTCGTCAACATCATGCCGGGGCAGCCGAACCTCTCGATCGGGCCCGTGCTGCCGGCCGGGGCCGAGCGCACCGAGCGCCTGCTCGACTACTTCGTCGCCGCGGATGCAGACAAGGCGTGGATCGCCGACCTGCTCGCCTTCGACGATCAGGTCGGGATCGAGGACGTCGCGCTCGTCGAGCGCGTGCAGAAGGGCCTCCGCTCGGGAATCGTCGAGCACGGTCGCCTGCTCGGAGCGGCCGAGCGGCTGATCGCCCACTTCCAGGGCCTGCTCGTCGAGGCCCTCGCGGACTGACGGCCCGTCAGTCCGCCGCCGGATCCAGTGCTGGCGGTGGGCCGATCTGCGGCCAGGCGAGCCGCCGCGACAGCCAGAGCGCGACGTACACGAGACCGACGAGAACGGGCACCTCGATCAGCGGGCCCACGGCACCGGCGAGCGCCTGGCCGGAGGTGGCGCCGAAGACGCCGACCGCGACAGCGATCGCGAGCTCGAAGTCGTTGGAGCCGACCGTGAAGGCAAGGCTGGTCGTCTGCTCGTACGGCATTCCCATCAGCCGGCCGGCAGCGAAGCCCGCTCCCCACATGACGGCGAAGTACACGAGGAGGGGCAGCGCGATTCGGGCGACGTCCAGCGGCTGCGAGGTGATCTTGTCACCCTGGATCGCGAACAGGAGCACGATCGTGAACAGGAGCCCGTAGAGCGTGATCGGCGCGATCCGAGGGATGAAGCGCCGCTCGAACCACTCACGCCCGCGGCGCTGCAGCCCGATGCGCCGGGTCAGGAAGCCGGCGAGGAGCGGAATGCCGAGGAAGATCAGCACCGTGCGGGCGACTTCCCAGATGCCGACCTCGAACCCCTGCGTATCGAGGCCGAGCCAGTCCGGCAGGACGGTCAGGTAGAACCAGCCGAGCAGCGCGTAGGCGGCGACCTGGAAGAGCGCGTTGAAGACGACGAGCACCGCGGCCCGCTCGCGGTCGCCGCCGGCGATGTCGTTCCAGATCAGCACCATCGCGATGCAGCGGGCCAGCCCGATGATGATCACGCCGGTGCGGTACGCGGGCTGGTCGGCCAGCAGCAGCCAGGCGAGGGCGAACATGAACGCCGGTCCGACGACCCACGACAGGAAGAGCGAGACGCCGAAGAAGCGCCGGTTGCCGACCCCGTCGGTGCTCTTGCGCCCGAACTCTTCGTAGCGGACCTTCGTGAGGATCGGGTACATCATCAGCAGCAGCCCGGCGGCGATCGGCAGGCTGACGGTGCCGATCTGGAGTCTCTCGAGCTGGTCGTTCAGACCGGGAGCGAGCGCGCCGAGGCCGAGCCCGCCCGCCATCGCGAGCGCGATCCAGAGCGGCAGGAACCGGTCGAGGGTGGAGAGGCGCGCGACGACGCTCTCGTCGGCGCTCAACGCCCCGCCCCGGTGAGCGCGGGAGCGGCAACCCCGCCGGCCAGCTCGGCGAGCCGTGACACACGCGCCGCGTCGGCGCAGTAGCAGACGCGCGGCCCGTCGATCTCGCCGTAGACGAGGCCTGCGTCCTTCAGGATCTTGAGGTGCTGGGAGACGGTCGCCTGCGCGAGTGGCAGCTCGTCCACGAGCTGGCCGCAGTAGCAGCCCTCGCGCGCGAGCAGGATGCGCAGGATGCGCACGCGAACGGGGTGGGCGAGCGCCTTCGCGAGCAGTGCGAGCTCCAGCTCCTCGTCGTCGGGCGCGGTCGCCGGTTCGGGGTCGCCGCAGAAACAATCATCGCTCATCGCCGATTTACGATAACATGCGGGGCGGTGGACGGCACCGCGCTCGCGGGCGCCGGTTCGTGCGGCTCGACCGCCGCAAATCCGTTAACGTCCGCGACCGTGAAGATCAGGCTCGTCCCGCGCACGAACGAGTTCTACGACCTGTTCGCCGCTGCAGGCGCGAACGCCGCGGAAGCGGCGCGAATCGCGCAGATCCGCTTTCGCGACTACCCGAACTCGGCGGTCACCCAGGCCGACGTGAAGGCGATCGAGACGGCAGGCGACGCGATCACGCGCGACCTCATCCAGCTCCTCAACACGCAGTACATCACCCCGTTCGACCGGGAGGACATCTACGAGCTGGCGACCGAGATCGACGACATCGTCGACTACATCGAAGAGGCGACCGACCTGCTCGAGCTGTACGGAATCGAGTCCACCACGCGCTTCGCCGTCGAGCAGTGCGAGATCATCGTCGGCGCGGTCGAACATCTCGCCGCGGCACTCAAGAGCCTCAAGGGGATGCGCGGCGTCCAGCAGCACCTGATCGACCTGAAGCAGCTCGAGGGCGACGGCGACCGCGTCGTGCGCGACGCGATCGCCGCGCTGTTCCGCGACGACCGCATCGACCCGCTGATCGTGATCCGCTGGAAGGACATCTACGAAGCGCTCGAGAAGGCTCTCGACGCCTGCGAGTCGGCTGCGCACGTGCTGACCAACATCGTCGTCAAGAACGCCTAGCCGTGGACGAGCTGACGCTCGTCGCGGTCGTCGCGGTCGCGCTCTTCTTCGACTTCACGAACGGCTTCCACGACACCGCCAACTCGATCGCCACGAGCGTCTCGACGCGCGCGCTCTCTCCGCGCGCCGCGGTGCTGATGGCAGCGGTGCTCAACTTCGCCGGCGCCTTCGTCTCGCTGAAGGTGGCCGCAACGATCGCCAAGGGGATTGTGGACCAGGGCGTCATCACGCTCGACATCGTCCTCGCCGGGCTCGTCGGCGCGATCACCTGGAACCTGATCACCTGGTACCTCGGCCTCCCCTCCAGCTCGAGCCACGCTCTGATCGGCGGCATCGTGGGCTCGGCGAGCGCCGCGAAGGGCTTCGACGTCGTCAAGTGGGCGGGAATCAAGGAGAAGGTGCTGATTCCATCGCTGCTCGCACCGTTTCTCGGTGTCGCGATCGCCGCCGTGCTGATGCTCGGGTTGACGTGGCTCATCCGCCGTCGCCACCCGGGCACGATCAACCGCGTCTTCCGGCGGCTCCAGCTCGTCTCGGGCGCCTTCGTGGCCTTCACCCACGGCACGAACGACGCCCAGAAGACGATGGGGATCATCGCGCTCGCGCTCGTCGCGAGTGGGCACCTGGCGCCGGGCGCCGACCCGCCGCTGTGGGTGATCGTCAGCGCCGCGCTCGCGATGGCCGCCGGCACCTATGCGGGCGGCTGGCGGATCATCAAGACCCTCGGCCAGCGGATCGCCAAGCTCGACCCGCCGCAGGGCTTCGCCGCCCAGACCGCGTGCGCGTCCATTCTCTGGGGCACGGCGCACTTCGGCTTCCCCGTCTCGACGACGCACACCATCTCCGGCTCGGTGCTCGGCGCGGGCGCCAGCCGCCGCCTCTCGGCGGTGCGCTGGGGCGTCGCCGGCAACATCCTCGTCGCCTGGCTGATCACGCTGCCGAGCGCCGGCCTCGTCGGCGCCGGGATGGAGCTCGTCACGCGGCTGCCGGGCGGCGACGCGATCGTGTTCGTGCTCGCCGGGCTGATCGCGACCGCCGCCTTCGGGGCTCGCCGCTGGGAAACGCGCCGGCTGGCGCTGGCCGGCGCCGGGGCCTAGTACACGACGGGGCGCCCGGCGGGCACCCCGTCGCAGCCGTGCTCGTCCGCCCCTAGCCGAAGGCCTTCTTCAGCGCCTGCGAGTACTGGTAGCGCGCCTTCTTCAGCTGGCGGTCGGTCAGCGGAATGAAGCCGGCCCGCTTCGCGATCGCCTGCTCGTTGTTGAAGATGTAGCCGACGAAGGCCGCCACCTCCGGCCGCTTGAAGCTCGTGAGCTTCGCGTAGACGAAGAGCGGCCGCGCGAGCGGCTTGTACTGCCCCTTCTGAACCGCGGCCACGCTCGGCGCCGTGCAGCCCTTGCCGCCGTCTACCTTGACGAGCTTCAGCTTGTCGGCGTTCTCCTCGTAGTAGGAGAAGCCGAAGTAGCCGAGGCCGCCCTTCTCCCCCGCGACGCCCTGAACGACGATGTTGTCGTTCTCGGTTGCCAGGTAGTCGGAGCGGCTGTTCCGGGCCTTGCCGTTGATCACCTCGGTGAAGAAGTCGAACGTGCCGGAGTCGGTGCCCGGGCCGAAGAGCTTCAGCGGCTCGTCGGGGAAGCCGGCACGGACGTCCTTCCAGCTCGAGAGCTTCGAGCCGGACTGCCAGATCGCCTTCAGCTCCGCCGTTGTCAGGCAGTTCACCCAGGTGTTCTGCTTGTTCACGACGATCGAGATCCCGTCGTTTGCAACCGTGAAGGCGACCCACTTCACGCCGGCGTCACGGCACTTGATCGCCTCGGAGCTCTTCATCGGGCGCGACGCGTCCGAGAGGTCGGTCTCGCCGCGGCAGAAGCGCTCGAAGCCGCCGCCCGTGCCCGAGATGCCGACCGTGACGCGAACGCCTGTGTTCCTTGCCTGGAAGCCCTCGGCTGCGGCGGTCGTGTAGGGGCCAACGGTGCTCGAGCCGTCCGCTGTGATCGTGCCCCCGAGCGCGCGTACTCCCGCCGTCGCCGACGCGGCGAGGACGACGGCCCCGATGGCCGCCAGCGCAGTGACCTTCTTCATCTGTCTCCCTTGTTCGCTTTCGGCATTGCCGGACGGATCGTCGCGCTGCGCGGGAGCCGCATGGGCCAAGAGACGGTGAAGGTCCGGTGTCGAAGTCGTGAACGGTCGCGGCGCGCGGATCTAGTGCGAGGCGTCCGTGAACTCGCGGAACTCGCCGGTGACGAGGTACGCGGCCTGCTCGCCGATGTCGACGGCGTGATCGCCGATCCGCTCGAGGCAGCGCGAGACGATGATCATCCGCAGGCCCCATTCCCGCTGCGACTCGTCGCCGCCGAGCTTCAGCAGGTGCGTGACGACACGGCGGTTCGCGATGTCGATCAGCTCGTCCGACGCGAGCAGCGACTCGGCGCGCTGCCGGTCGCGGTCCCGCAGCGAGGCGAGAGCGACGCGGATCATCTCCTCCGCGCGCTCGCCCATCTCCCGGAAGCCTGAGAGCAGCGCCGGATCCGGCGGCAGCCCGTGCGTCAGCTTCGTCAGCTTCGCGATCGTCGTGCAGGAGTCGCCGATTCGCTCGAGGTGGAGGTTCGAGTGCAGGATCGCGAGCACGAGCCGCAGGTCGCTCGCGACCGGAGTCTGCCGCGCGAGCAGGAACTCGACGTTGCGCTCAACGGCCAGGTACAGCTCGTCGATGTCGTCGTCGAAGGCGATCACCTCGTCTGCCAGCTCGGCATCCTGCGCGCAGAGGGCCTCGCAGGCGGCTCGGACCGAGCGGAGGACGAGCTCGCCCTCGCGCTGGAGATCCGCCTCGAGCTGGTCGAGCGCCTCCTGGAAGGAGATCCTCATGATCAGCCGAACCGCCCCGTCACGTAATCCTCGGTTCGCTTGTCGGCCGGCGTCGTGAAGATCTTCGCCGTGACGTCGTACTCGACGAGGACTCCCGTCCGCCGCCCGTCGTCGGCGACCTCCACGCTGAAGAACGCGGTCATGTCCGCCACCCGGGCGGCCTGCTGCATGTTGTGCGTGACGATCACGATCGTGTAGTCGCGCTTGAGCTCGTGCATCAGGTCCTCGATGCGCGTCGTCGAGATCGGGTCGAGCGCCGAGGCCGGCTCGTCCATCAGGATCACGTCCGGCTCGACCGCGAGCGCCCGGGCGATGCAGAGCCGCTGCTGCTGCCCGCCGGACAGGCTGAGCGCGCTCCCCTTCAAGCGGTCCTTCACCTCGTCCCACAGCGCCGCCCGCTGGAGCGCGCCCTCGACGCGCGCCTCGAGGTCGTCCTTCAGCCCGAGCACGCGCGGGCCGAAGGCGACGTTGTCGTAGACGGACTTCGGAAAGGGGTTCGGCTTCTGGAAGACCATGCCGATCCGCCGCCGCACCTCGACCGGGTCCACATCGCGGGCGTACAGGTCCTTGCCGTGGTAGAGCACGTCGCCCGCAATCGTCGCGCCAGGGACGAGGTCGTTCATCCGGTTGAAGCAGCGGATCAGGGTGCTCTTGCCGCAACCGGACGGGCCGATGAACGCCGTGATCGAGCTCTTGTAGACGTCGAGCGAGACGTCGTGGATCGCGACGTTGCCGCTGTAGGCGACCGCCAGGTCCTTGACCTGGAAGACGGGCTCGCGGCTTGCGAAGCTCTCGGTGCCGTGTCCCTGCGCGACGGCGGCGAGTGCGCGGTGGTCGATCGTCGTCACGTTCACCAGCTTCGACGGTAGTGGTTGCGGAGCCAGATCGCCAGCGCATTCATGACGAGCAGTATGCCGAGCAGAACGACGATCGCCGCCGCCGCCAGGAACTTGAACTCCTCCGCCGGCAGGCCGACCCAGGAGTAGATCTGGATCGGCAGGGCGGTGAAGGGGCCGAGGAGCGTCGGATCGAATGCGATGTAGGTCACGGCCCCGATCATGATCAGCGGTGCTGTCTCGCCGATCGCCCGCGAGAGGGCGAGGATCGACCCTGTCGCGATGCCGGGGATCGCCGCCGGCAGCACCTGGCGCGAGACGACCTGCCACTGGGTCGCTCCGAGGGCGTAGCCGCCCTGCCGGATCGAGTCGGGAACGGCGCGGATGGCCTCGCGCGCTGCGATGATCACCGTCGGCAGCACGAGCAGGGTCAGGATCAGCGCCCCGGCCAGGAGCACGCGCCCGAGGCCGGCGCCCCGGACGAGGAACGCGAGCCCCAGGATGCCGTAAACGATCGACGGCACGGCGGCGAGGTTCTGGATGTTCACCTCGAGCAGCCGGTTGTACCAGCGGGTCTTGCTCGCGTACTCCTCGAGGTAGATCGCCGTGCCGACGCCGACCGGGACGGCGAGGAGCAGGAGCAGGCCGGCGATGTAGAGCGTCGCGAGGATCGCGGGCCGTGCGCCGGCGTCCAGGGGCGACGACGACGGAGGGTTCGAGAGCAGCATCCAGTCGACGTACGGCAGCCCGTCGCGGAAGACGTCGACGAGCAGCGCCCCGAGCATGACGAAGCCGACCGCGAGCGAGAGCAGGAGCAGGGCCTTGAAGACGCCGCCCTTGAGCGCGCGACTCATTCGTACACCTCGCGGTACCTTCGCACGAGCCGGATCGAGACGACGTTCATCGCGAGCGTCATCACGAAGAGCGTCGCGCCGACGGCGAAGATCGTCTTGTACTCGAGCGATCCGGTGGGCACGTCGCCGGCGCCGGTGGCGGCGATGAACGCGGTCATCGTCTCGATCGCCTGGCGCGGGTCGAGTGTCAGGTTCGGCTGCTGCCCGGCCGCGATCAGCACGATCATCGTCTCGCCGATCGCGCGCGAGATGCCGAGCACGAACGACGCGATGATGCCCGAGGCGGCCGCGGGGACGACGATGCGCGTCGCCACCTGCACCCTGGTCGAACCCAGGGCGTAGGCGCCGTCGCGGAGGTCGCGCGGGACGCTGCCCATCGAGTCCTCGGACAGCGATGCAACCGTCGGGATCAGCATCACGCCCATCACGAGCCCGGCCGAGAGCGCGTTGAAGATCTCGACGTCGATCCCGATCCTCCGCAGGAGCGGGGTCATGAAGGTGAGCGCGAAGTAGCCGAAGACGACGGTCGGGACGCCGGCGAGAAGCTCCAGCGCCGGCTTGAGCACCCCTCGCGCCCGTTCTCCGGCGTACTCGCTGAGGTAGATCGCGGACCCCAGGCCGAGCGGAATCGCAACGAGCGCGGCGAGCGTGGTGACGAGCAGCGAGCCGCCGATCAAGGGCAGCACACCGAAGTGCGCCGGCTCGAAGAGCGGCGACCAGTTCCTCCCCGTCAGGAAGTCGACGACGCTGATCTCCTGGAAGAACTCGAAGGCGGGGACGAACAGCGCGACCACGATCCCGACCGTCGTTGCGACCGAGATGAGCGCGCAGAGGGCGAGAGCGCCCTTGACGACGTCCTCGCCGACCCGCCTGCGCCGGGCACGCAGCGGGAGCCCCGCGCCCGCGGTGACGCCGGGCGAGGCCACCTACCCCTGGGCCTCCTTGAGGGCCGCCTCGTACGACGCGCGCGCCTTCAGCGCCTGCTCGCCGGTCAGCGGGACGAACTGGGCGGCCCGCGCGATCTCCGTCTCGTGGTCGAGGATGTAGCCGATGAACGCCTCGACTTCGGGCCGCGTGAACGACTCCTTCTTCGCGTAGATGAAGAGCGGACGCGAGAGCGGCGTGTACGTGCCGGCCTGCGCCGTCTCGACGCTCGGCGCGACACAGCCGTCGCCGCCGTCGATCTCGAGCGCCTTCAGCGTGCCCTGGTTCTGCTCGTAGTAGGAGAGGCCGAAGTAGCCGAGGCCGCCGGGCTCGCCGGAGACGCCGGTGACGATCACGTTGTCGTTCTCGGTCGCCGCGTAGTCGGGGCGGCTCGCACCCTCCTCGCCGACGATCTCGCCGGTGAAGTAGTCGAAGGTCCCCGAGTCGGTGCCGGGGCCGAAGAGCGAGAGCTTCTCGTCCGGGAACGACGCGTCCACGTCCTTCCAGCTGCCCACTTTCGAGCCGGGCTCCCAGATCTTCTTCAGCTGGTCAACCGTGAGGCAGGTCGCCCAGTCGTTGCCTGCGTTCACGACGACGGTGAGCGCGTCGTTTGCGATGTGGAACTCCACGTAGTCGATCCCCTTGGCCTCGCACGCCTGCCGCTCCTCGTCCTTGATCGGGCGCGAGGCGTCGGAGAGGTCGGTCTCGCCGCGGCAGAAGCGCTCGAAGCCACCGCCGGTGCCCGAGACGCCGACGGTGACCTGCACGCCGGGCTCGACGTCGCGGAACCGCTCTGCGGCCGCTGTCGTGTACGGGCCGACTGTGCTCGAGCCGTCAGCCTGGATGCGGCCCGAGAGCCCCTCGCCGCCGGTGGCGGCGGTCGTGCCGGCGCCTCCGCCGCCGCGGCCCCGCCCGCAGCCGGCCGCGAGAGCTCCGAGGAGGACGATGAGGAGCGCAACGGACGCGATCTTCCCGAGTCTGGTAATCATGGCTCGAGTCTCCCCGGCGCGCGCGGGAAGATGGGCTGTCACCTGGTTGAGATCCGGTGAAAAAGTGGTAAAGAGCGCCCTAGGTGTAAGACCCAGCCACGTTGTTCCTTCTGAGTGCCTCCAGCCGCGCGTGGGGCGGTTGGTGGCTGAGGGAGCCGTGTGGTCGGCGGTGATTGTAGTAGTCGAGCCAGCCGGCGAGCGCTCG
>Ga0082335_1004181_pt1 | contig 22198 bp, 26 predicted proteins | sample Subgrocontami58m_FD_72375 | JGI IMG/M metagenome (GOLD analysis project Ga0082335, IMG submission 72375) | Subsurface groundwater microbial communities from S. Glens Falls, New York, USA - GMW37 contaminated, 5.8 m (SPADES assembly) (version 2) ...
AGAAGAGAGATACTGTCTTTGCCGCCGGAGACAGCCACGGCGATTTTATCTCCCTCTTCAATCATTTTATACTGCATAATCGCTTTACCGGCTTTTTTCGAGACCGCGATCAATGCAGGGGTAAACTCTTTTTGTATTTGGGTAAGTTCCATTTTTTATATTCGTAATTGTTTTTCCGAATCGATGACATCACGGTTAATAGTCTGAATAATTTTGTATATGCGCTGTTGAAGCTCGGAAGAAATCGGCGCCTCCAGAATTTCCCGTAAAATCTGAATACTCATTCTAAAAAAACGCACAATCTCTCCTTCATCGGCATCCACGTAACGCAGAAGCCTTCCAAAATCCTCTCCCTTCATCCAGGCGACAATCGCCGGGGTTAAATGAAAATAACAGCGTTTACTTAAATCTTTGAGCCTGGATTTTGTTTCTGCTTTGTGAATCGCGCGTTTGATTTTACGCGCCAGACTTTCTAAATCTTTGACTTGTTTATTTAATACTGGTTTACGCGTGCCCTTACGCGGTTCATAAACCATGGCAACGGCTAGAATCGCTAATTCCATCTCGGGTAATTGTTCAAGGATGCCTTGCTCAAAAAATTCAGAAAATATTAATTCATAGCCATAAACTTTACTGGCGAAAAGTCCTTTTGGGGTTAACGCGCCGCCGCGGATATGGCCTAAACTTTTCAAGACATCCACCTTGGCGTGCAAAAGATCCAGGGCCTGGCGATGCAAGAAAGGGCGCACCTGATAATGGTGAAAAGACTGAGGGTAAATCTGATATAATTTCTCGCCGTGATTTTGATAAAGATTCAGAAGTGTCGCGTAGGAGGCATTAAACTGGGATTCTACTTTCTCCGGCTGGCCGTGGATAATCCGCTGTAATTCCTGGGGTGAGGTATCGTGCGGATTAACCCGCGCGAAGACAAATCCTTCCTTATCAATTCCACGCCGCCCCGCCCGTCCGGCCATCTGATAAAAATCGCGCGTCTTTAAAGAGGCAAAAGCGTATCCGTAGAATTTGCGCAGTTCATCGAAGACAACGGTGCGCGCCGGCATATTAATCCCTAAGGCAAATGTCTCCGTCGTAAAAATGACTTTTAAGAGCCGGCTTGTAAAAAGCCGTTCCACCACTTCTTTTAACGTGGGCAGCATCCCGGCGTGGTGATAGGCAATGCCGCGCGCGATTAAAGACTCTAATTGGGCGGCCCGCGGCTCCCCGATTAAATCAAAACGCTGGCAAAGGTCGGAATAAAGATTCTTAATTTTCTCGCTTTCTTCCCTCTCTAAAAAATTTAAAGTGTTGATCTCCGTGGCCAGAGATTCGGTTAAACGGCGGCTGAACGCGAAGTAAATACAAGGAAGCAAATTTTGCTCCTTCAAATGTTGAATGAGATCCCCAGCTTTATTGGGTTTCAAACGCGCGTAATGAGGCAGTTTCCCGCCGTGATAATGCGTTAAATCAGAACTTTTAAATCCGCTCTTAATAACCCCGGATACATCGTCGTAAACCTGGCCCTGGCATTGAAAAAAGATATGCAAAGGCACCGGGCGTTTATTTTCCTTAACTATTTTAATGGGCTGTTTGTGAAGCGTCTCAATCCAGCGGGCCAATTCATCAACATTAGGAATTGTGGCCGAGAGCCCTAGAAATCTCATATGATCGGGGAAAAAAATAAGACTTTCTTCCCAGACACTGCCGCGTTCGTAATCATCCAGATAATGGATTTCATCAAAGATAATCCACGAATAACTCTTCAGCGAACTTTCCTTCTCAAGAATTTTGTTGCGAAAAATCTCGGTGGTCATAATTAAAACCGGTGCCTGAGGATTGATCGTGACGTCCCCGGTCAGAATTCCTACTTTATCCGGGGAGTGTTTTTCAAATTCGCGGAATTTTTGATTGGAAAGGGCTTTAATGGGGGCCGTGTAAATGACCTTCTCGCCCTTTTGAAGGCACTCTTCAATAACGTGTTCAGCGATGACGGTTTTCCCGGCACCGGTGGGGGCCGAGACAATCACCGAATAGCCCTGGCTGATATAATCCATCGCCTCTTTTTGAAACGGATCGTAGATCATTTCTTAAATGCAAGCTCTTTGAATATCTCCGCTAACTCATTCTTTTTCAGGCTGCCTTGAGATAAGGTCATATCACGCACACCATGATGCCCACCATAAAGCTCAACTTGATTGCGGTGGATTTCAATTACTTCTGCTAATGTTAAAAAGAGAGGCTCCTGCATGAAAACACCTTTACCGGGCTAACCTTTTTAAAGTGGCAGCATGCCTCTCATTGACTTTAGCCAAGACTTTATGAAAATTTCCGGTTCGGGAACCTTGACGGACAGGCGAAATAATGATATTAGCGCCATCCGTTGCAATCTCTAAGGGTGTCTTAAATTCAATATGAAGAAGCTCCAAAATGGGTTTCTCAATAATGAGCGCCAAGCTATTGCCATGAGTCGTTAAATGCTTAATCATTCCTTTTACCTCCTGTTATCTCTTTGTATATACAGTGTACTACCTATCCGAAGATCTGTCAAGGTTATATCAATAACTTATTTTAATTTATGGTTTAATGCCTTAATGTCTTGATCATGTCAAAGATGGGCAGAAGCATCGAGGCCATAATGAAACCAACCATCCCCGCCATCACGACAATAAAAAACGGTTCGATAAGGGTGGTCAGTTTCTTAATGGAATAACCGACCGCCGATTCATAAAAATCCGCGATCTTGTTGAGCATAAAGGGAAGCTCGCCCGATTCTTCGCCGGCGATCATCATCTGCACGGCATCGGGAGGGAATTCTTCGCTTATTTTAAGCGGCTGTGAAATCTTCTCTCCCTGCTCAACGCAGTTATGCAGGTTGGCGACGATACGGCTGAACACCCGGTTGCCCACCACATCTCTTAAGATGTCCAGGGCCTCTAGAATCGGAACGCCGCTTTCTAAGAGTGTCGCGAAGGTGCGGGTGAAACGCGCGATCACAACCCGGCGGATTAATGGCCCGATAATTTTAACTTTCAAAATTAAACCATCGAACTGTAACCTTCCTTTCTCGCTTTTGAGGTAAATCTGGAAGGCAAAAATCATCAATCCTATACCCAAAAGGATAGCGTACCAAAACTGTTTTATTCCTATGCCTACCGCGTATAAAATTCGCGTGGGGACGGGAAGAGGAATTTTAGCCTTTGTAAAAATTTCCACAAACTGCGGCATGACAAAGGTCACAATGACAAGAATGACAATGATCCCCGCCGCAAGAAGTATAGCCGGATAAGTAAGCGCGCCGCGCACCTGCTGGCGCAAATCTTCCTGTTTCTCGACGTAGGCGGCCAATCGGCTCAAAACAGTGGGTAAGTGGCCGCTCGCTTCTCCCGCTTTCACGGTATTGATAAATAAGGGAGAAAAAACTCTTGGATATTTGGCTAAGGCATCTGAAAAGGAAGAACCGGCGGTAACCGAACGGTTTATATCTTCAATAATTTCTTTCAACTTTTTATTTTCAATCTGCTGGGAAATGGTTTGAAGGCTGTTCAAAAGGCTGAGTCCGGCTCCCAGCATGTTGGCGAGCTGAACATAAAAAACAATTAAATCTTCAATCCGTATTCGGCTAAATTGCTTAAACCAGTTATCTAAATCAATCCCGGTGGATGCCGTTGCCTCGGAAATAGAAACAGGGACATACCCCATCTTGCGCAGTTTCTGGGCGACTTCATCTTGAGATACGCCTTCTAACGTACCCGTGACAGATTTTCCGGTTTCGGCTCTGGCTTTATAAGAGTAATTTGGCATCTGTTTAGTTCGGAGAACTTCTTACTCCATCACTACGCGAAGGACTTCTTCCTCTGAGGTAATTCCTTCCTTCACCTTCTGCAATCCATCGTCGCGCAGCCCTCTCATGCCGGTTTTAAGAGCTTCTTGCCGCAATTCGCTTAAAGAAGCTTTCTTATTCGTTAACCGGCGGATTTCCTCATTCGGGATGAGCAATTCATAGATTCCCTTTCTTCCTTTATAGCCTGTGTTCAAACAGCGTTTGCAGCCCTTACCCTTACATTCGCCACAGAATGTCCGCACCAGCCTCTGGGCAATAATCCCAATCACCGACGAGGAAATGAGAAACGGCTCAACTCCCATATCCATGAGCCTCGTGATGGCCCCGGGCGCGTCATTGGTATGAAGGGTCGCGAAAACTAAATGCCCGGTTAACGCCGCTTGAATCGCTATTTCCGCTGTCTCAAAATCCCTGATTTCGCCGACCATAATAATATCCGGATCCTGCCTTAAAATCGACCGCAGGCCGTTCGCGAAGGTCAAATCAACCTTGGGGTTAATTTGAGTCTGACGGATGCCGTTTAAGTGATACTCAACAGGGTCTTCAATCGTGATAATATTCTTTTCGGAAGTATTAAGAATATTTAAAGAGGCATACAGGGTCGTTGTCTTTCCGCTTCCCGTCGGGCCGGTCACGAGAATAATGCCATGCGGATGCTTAAGAAGATTCTGGTACTTCTCTAACATCTCCCCGTCGAAGCCTAATTCTTTAAGCCCTAAAAGGGCATGGCTGGTATCTAAGAGCCGCATCACCACATTTTCCCCGTAAATGGTCGGGATACACGAGACGCGGATATCAATCTGGCTGTTTTCCATCTTCATCTGAAAACGCCCGTCCTGAGGACGGCGGCGTTCGGCAATATCTAAATTCGCTAGAATTTTAATACGCGAAACGATCGCTGACTGAAAATGTTTGGGCGGCGTGTTTTCTTCCCGCAGAATCCCGTCGACACGAAAACGAATCTTAAGGATATCTTCTTCGGGCTCAACATGAATATCCGAGGCGCGTTCGCGCACCGCCTGCATCACCATCATATTCACGAGTTTGATCACCGGAGGCTCTTCGACCATTCCTTTCAAACGCTTAAGCTCAATCTCCTCGCCTTCTTTAACAGCGAGTTTTCCGTCAAGACTTTTAATCACATCCTCAAGGCTGCCGCGCACGCTGTAATGTTCTTCCAAAGCTTTCTTGATTTCCGTCTCGGTGGCGATCGCCGGCTCAACCGTTAATCCCGTTTTTAAACGCACCTCATCTAAGGCAAAAATGTTTAAAGGATCCACCATCGCGCAGGTTAAATTATTGGCGATTTTAAGAAGAGGGATCAACTGATGTTTCCTGGCCAAATTCTCCGGGACAAGTTCAATCACTTTGGAATCAATCAGATAATTATTTAATTCAATGTAAGGGATTTCTAACTGCTCGGCGATAAAGCTTACCATGTCTTCTTCGGTAAGCGCTCCCGATTTGATAAGGGCTTTACGCAAAGGGAGGCTGGACTTTTTTTCCTCAGACTTAGCCTCTTCCAATTGTTTGGCTGTGATAACTCCCTGATCGAGGAGCATTTCCCCTAAAGATTTTCTTTCTCGTCTGGCCATTTTTGTTCCTTATTTTTAAAACCCTATCCCCTCCCATGAAGGGAGGGGAACTCTTTAATTGTTACTCTGCCACGGCTCTTAAGGCCAGGCCAATAGCTACCCCAAAACGTGCCGCGTTTTCTTTTAAAGCCTCTTTTTCTAGATTACTTGTCTTGATTATATCAAAACCAGCCAATGGATTGGCGATTTCCACGGGAACTTTCAGCCGGTCTTCTAAAAAAGAAACCAGCAAGGGAAAACTTGCTCCCCCGCCGGCTAAAATCAATTTATGGAATTGCGTAATCTGAGATTTCATGAGCTGATAAGAATAATATTTAAACGTGTGCTCAATGGCTGAAACTAAATTTTCTAATTCGGTGAGAACGGCCTCTTTGGCCATGGCCTTAAGGCCATGAGCGGAAAAATTAAGCATGCGCGTAAAACAAATTTCTCTGTTTCTAACAATGCTTAAACTCGTTGACTGCTCACCGATGTCAAGAAGGAGTACTACTTCCTTAGGCGCGATGGCCCGATTAAATAAAAGCGCCGCTAACAGAGAAAAGGCCTCAGGTTCAATGGCGAGAACTTTAAGGCCTAAAGATTCCAAGAGTTCTATTCTGCCTAAAAGGTCTTTTTTAGAAGCACCCATCGTCATGACTTCCAGATTCTCCGCGTAAGAATCCTGCCCTTTGTTAAGAATAACATAATCAAAAGAGAACCCACCCTTGTCCTGGGCAAAGGCTTGTTTCATCTCCCAGCGCACGGCTTGTTCGACCTCATTTAAAGGAATTTTAGGCAGCGAAATGCTCTTCGCGTGAACGATATTTTGCGCGGCATTAACGTAGGCAGGCCCGCGCACGTTGTGTTTCCTTAGAACATCTCTAAGAAATTCTTTTAAGACATTGGGATCTCGCGAAGGATTCTCTAAAAAAGATGCCGGCCACTCTTCTAAAATTAAATTAGATAATTGTACTTTATGATGTTCACAAGAAATCCGCGCCATTTTAATGCCATGAGCGCCGATATCGAGGCCTGCGGGAGAACTTTTATTAAACCATCCCAATAAATTCAATAATCCTTTTTCTTTTTCTGTCATATAAAAACTTTTCTCATGGATTCTTCCATCGCGGGATTACTCTCCGAGCCTTAATTCCAAATATTCCATCCCATTGTTTAGAATGACACGGTCTCGATAGATATCAACCACAACAGACTGGCCAATGGAATCACCCTTGCCCACGATATGATCGCCGATAAGCGCTTTAGGGCTTTGATCATCCCAGAGAATTCCATTGAGAGTAAGTTTTTTCGCGCTTTTCCCCGCCTCTAAAACAAAAGGGTTGCGGCCCCACGCCGGATAAACACTGCGCGCGACAACGACTGAGCCTGAAGTCATCGCCAAAAGCGAAGCTATCTCGCTTTGATTTAATTGCGCGCCAGCCGCTCCCACGGGCGGCTTTTCACAGCCTCTAGCCCATACAAGCACGGCGATGACCATTAAAACACCTAAAACCACTTTTATTTTTTTTTCTTTATCCACCGTCGTCACCCCGGACATAAATATCAATGGTAATTTTCGAACGAAGAAGCGAATACACCGACTCATGCCTGCTTATCTTTAAGCTTCTTACGGTGACAAAACTTTCGCGCAGATCTTTAAGCGCCGCCAGGAAACTTCCCAGGTCTCGATATTCGGCTTCCAAATCAAGCTCAACAGGAAGACGCCGGTGAGACGCCCCGGCGACAGGCTCAATTTCCCGAGGGCTGATAGAAACAAAATTAATATTTTGTTTTCGGCCGATTTTCGTGATTTCATCAATGGCTAAAGAAACTTCCGGCCGCGACAGTAAATGCCCTTTTCGGCCCAAACTATCTTTTTTAAAAATGAGCCCGCGGGCGACGACCAAATCTTTTTCAATGGCCTGCCATTCTTTTTTCTTCAAACTAATTTTAGAAGCGAGCGGAAGATAAATAAACATATATCCCAGCGCGATAAAAATGACCGCGAAGATACTTATCTGTTTTTTATCTAATTTTAAATCTCGAATATTAAAAGGTTTCATCATTGGTTATCCAGATTACATTTAAGCTCAAACTCCGATGAAGCCAAACCTTCAGTCTTTTTTTGAGTATTAACCAGCGCCACATTTTTAAACAAGCCCTCCTCCATCTTCAGCATAAAAGTAGAAAGGGTCATCTCAACGGCTTCGTTATCTTTGGTGATAACACCTTTAAGAGAAATAGCATCGGGCAAATCCATTCCTATGTACGTTACGGTAACATTATCGGGAATGACATTGCTTAGTTCTTTTAAGACATCCTCCCAGAAAGGCTCGCTCTTTAAAATTTGATCCATTCCTATTTTTTCGCGCAATTCACCGATTTCAACACTCAACGCGGCGAATTCTCCTCTGGCCGCCGCCAGTTTTTTCTCGTAGGCACCTAACTTGATATTCATGCCGATATAAAAAAGAAGAACCGACGTCACAAAAGCGGCAATGACCGCCTTGAACGAAACTTTTTTCACTAAACGTTTAGTCTCTTCTTTTAATTCAACCGGGAGAAGATTAAGGCCTCCTCCAGGCGCGCCTAAGGCGGCCCCTAACGCTAAATTAAAACGCGAAGAAGCCGTTTCCTTCGGGGGAAGAACATTCTCAGACACCCTTATATTTTTAAGAGCCTCACCTAATTTCACGTCCACCCCTAATTCACGCCCTAAAAACTCAACTAACCCTTTAAGCTGACTGCCTCCGCCGAAGAGAATAATTTTCTCCACCTTGCCGGCGTGGATTTCTTCACGGTAAAAATTAAACGAGCGCTCGATTTCTTCAACCAGCTGTTCGAGTTTAGGCCGCAGAAGCGCTAAAATCTGTCCGGCGCTGATCTTCCCTTCGATCATTTGAGACTCCTGGCCAACAGGTAATCCGTAAAGACATTTAATTTTTTCAGCCTCCTCAAAGGTCAGGTCAACAATTCCCTGGTCGGAGACTAAGGCAGAGGTCATGGCCTGGGTTAATTCCGCGCCCGTGATCGGCAGTTTTCGCGAGAAAGACAACTGGCCGTTCTGAAAAATATTTAACTCAGTTAAACGCGCGCCCATTTCGATCACAGCCACGGGCTGCTCGGGCGGTAAATTTAATTTTCCGGCTAAGTTTTTTAAAGCCGAGGACAGAGGAATCACCGCGCTTAATTTAATTCCTAAAGACGAAAAAATCCCCAATATCTCGTCAATAATTGCGCGGGGGACGCAGACAACCCCGATACTCCATTTTTTAACCCCGTGATCGACAATCTCACCGGAAATTTCGAAATCAAGACTCGCTTCTTCCACAGGAAAATGGATTAAATTCTTCATCTCCCAGCGGATCGCCTCGGATAATTCCTGCTTGGGCATCAAGGGAACGACAATATTGCGGGTTAAGACCTCCGATGAGCTTAAGGCGCAGACGACCCTGGCTTTTTTTGTATTCATCCCGGCCAGGGCTTTCTTAAGGCCTTTAAGAATCGTTTCCTTTTTATGTTCTTTGAGCTCTGCCTCTTCCAGGGCAATGAGCGAGGCTTTCGTAATCGTCGATTGCCCTTCTATTTCTTTAAGCTCGACGCATTTGACAGCGCTTGTCCCGATGTCGATACCGATAATGGATTGGTATTGATTAAGGCATGCCCCTACTTTCGAAAAAACATCGTTTAACTTCGATTGAAGCGGGGCGAAATAAGGATCGACTTTTTTAATAGTTTCAGTAAGTGTATTCATTATTTTATTTTTTAACTTCTTCCTCAAAAAATTGTTTTATTTCTTCCCAGCTTCTTGCTTTTAACATCCTCGACATTTTCTCGGGTTCCGCATCTTCAAAATAAACCAAACTTTTCTTAATGTGAACTAGATTGGAGGCTAATTTACCGTACTTTCGGTCATAAAATGACAACAGATCCTTCAATGTATATCCAGCCTTACATATAAAATACACATCGACAAAATCTCTTTTGGCCCCTCGGCTGGAAATCGCATCAATTTTCATGGCGGCAATATCTCGAATATCGGCTAATTCCAATGAACAATACTTCTTCGTCTTAAAAATAAGAGGGGACACGTAATGAAAAAGGCTGAATTTGATACCTTTAAAACTTCCCAAAACAGTTCCTTTACTTGCCTGTTCTTCCTTAAATGATCCCAGCCTGGATAATTCGCTCACAAAAGTTCTCGGATTAAAATCTTGGGGTGTAAAAAAATCAAAATCTACTGAGATTCTATGCCCTAACTGAAGCGCCAGCGCTGTGCCGCCGGCTAAATAGGCATCTTTTAACAAACCCGACTTTCCTAATAAGGCCAAATTATTTTTGGCGCCTTTGACAAGCGTTGTTTCAAACATAAAATTTTTTCCTTTGGCACATCAAGTATTAAAGCCCAGAAGTTAGCTGATTTTTTTGTAAAACCCCGCCCATGCAGTAAAACATCTTTAATTTCTTGTTTGTTAAAATTTTCCCACATCCACGATACGGCTTGCTCATCCCCAAACTCCAAAATTCGCTTGAGGATGTAGACTCTGTTTTCTTTAGGATCAATTTTCGAGAATTCAACATCCCAAAAAAAACTTTTTAAAAATACCGGCAGTTTCTTCATTGATGGCTGTTCTTTCCTTATTAAGAAAGATTTTTCTTTAACTTTTCTTTAATAATCCCAACATATTCTTTGGATTTTTTCAGCAATTCTCTAACTTCTGTTTCAGAAATTAATCCAGCCGTATCGTAAAGGGCCTGATTCCGTTTAGGACGCATGCGATCAAAAAATCCAATAAGATGAATATATTCTTTCCCTAAGGCCAGGCTCATAAACTCAAATGTATTTTTATGTGAGTTGGTACTCGACGGCCGAAAACCCTGCGCATACATAAAAGCTCGAGAAGCTTGCAGAGCAGCGTTATAACCAATAGAGAAGGCCCAATCCCAATCTTGGCTGATCACAAATTCGGCCAATTTTAAATCCCGATCTGCCAAGGAGAGAATTTCCTTGATCTCGTCCTGAGAAGCATCCAGAGATTTAATCTTTCCCTGTTTGACTAAGTTTTCGTAAATCATCTTCTGTACCCACAATGAAAATCTTTTTATCTTTTAGCACCCTTTGGAAAAAGGCAGATTTCTTTTTCCTAAAACATTCTTCATCCATGAGATGATAATTTATTTTTCTTTTTGTGATGTCTTCTATTTTATTAATTCTGGCATGCAGTTGAACACTATCAATATTACCGATGACCATTAAATCGATGTCGCTTTGCGTCCCGTCTCTTCCCTGAGCCACCGACCCAAAAATAAAGGCAACTTTAATTCCCTGGGTCTTTTTAAAAAGCTCTTTTAAATAATCCCCCAACCCTTGAGTTTTTAAAATAATTCCTCTCATTTCCTCAAAGATGGGATACTGGCGGTTAATCCAGTAATATTTAAGATTGGCTTCCCTCTTTTGAGAAAGAAGCCCAGATTTCTCTAATCTAAAAAGCTCCCTTCGGATAGCGCTGACCGGTTCATGGATTAAGCGTTCCAGCTGGCGAATATAAAATTTTTCATCGGGATGAGTGAAAAATAAAGTAAGGATTTTTCTGGCCACCTTTGACCGAACCAAACTCTCAAGCATTCAAAAAACCTCCATTGTTCATATCCAGTGATCGATTGTACACTATTTATGCTCAAACGTCATCATTCTTATTCAAAATTTTATCTGAGGTTACTTGTTCCATAATTACTTTTATTGTACTGTGAATTATTTTAAATATCTAGGGGATTCTCTTGAATTTTCGATTATAGAGGCGGAACAATCTCATTCCAATCTTTCTGCAAGATAACTGTTTTTGTCGCCTGTACATTCTCGGTGTAGGTAAAAGTCGCCGGCATCGGCGCGAAGATATTTTCGTTATAATTTACGGTGATGCCGCTGCCATCCTGCATTTGAAAATTACCACCCGCTAATACTGTGCCGTTAATAGTAGAATCTTTAAAATTATCAAAAGTTATATTATTCTGCGCTAAAACTAAACCGTTGATGGTGCTATTCTGCAGGCCTATCCTGTCGCTCGGAGCGCCCGTGGCAGAGGTGCTGATGTTATTTTTGGCAACAAGCGCGGGATAATTGGTAAGCGGGCTGGGGGTTAGCTGAAGATTATTTGCCTTATCGGCAAACTGAATACTGCTATCAGAAAAAACTGAACCATTAATTATGGCATTATCACCAATTGTGACCTGGCTTGTCACGTACCATACACCCGTATAAGTTTCATTTGCGAATGTCTTACTTCCGGTTACTGATTGGCCAGCGGCTTGAGCCAGGCTTTTATAGTAATCAAAATCCAAAGTGGGATTAATCATCGGGTAGCCTTCGGTTACCGTGCCATTACGAGTTAATCCGCCATAATTCGTTACATGCACATGGCAGCTTATGTTGGCATTGATTACGCCGGTTGAGCCGGCAAAATTTACCGTGCTGCCATCGGCGTGGATACTGCGGGCTAAAACCGCGGATGTCAAAGAGGCGGTTGCCTGAATTTGCCTCTGCAGACCAAGCACAGTGCCAGTGGAAACAAAAGTATAAATACTGCCGCTTTTGGTTGCGTTTACGGAATACGTCCCTTCACCCAAAGAGCCGCTTATATTTGGAGGATTGGTTTGATAATTAGCATCGTTTTTTAACGTATATAAAGCTTTTTGTAATCCCGCGTCAGCCAGCCAGAGGGCCTTGTGACTGGCAATATCATAACCTGAACCTTTGGTTTGGATAGAAATTAAAAATAAAAAAGAAGCAACAATAGCCGTAAGCGTAGCCATAACGATAAACGTCAGGATTAAGACTATGCCCTTTTCCCCCCTGCCTTCTGTTTTCTGCTCTCTGTTCTCTGTCATAAATTCCTTGGCCTCACCCGGGTCCTTGACCTTATTGTTTCCTCTTTCCTGATTACGCTTAAATCAATAGTAACAATATTGCCGCTTCTTGATAAATCCGAGGTCGCGGGCGGCAATACATCAGTAATAATAATTAAACCTGAACTATAGATAAATGTACCGCTTATACCTCCGGTAATCGTTGCCTTTCGTAACTCATAGGTACTTTGACTAAAAGCTGGCGGATAAGAATCGCTGGCATTATAAAAGTAATAGATATAATAATTAGTTAAGTCCTGGGTAAATCTTATTTCATCATTTACAGAACTAACCTGCCTGGCCTCTCTTAAATCGCGCACGATCTCTTCTATGCCTCTATCAAGGCTGATGTCAATGCCTGATCTTGTCTCCTGGCTCGACCAGCTCAATAAAACCGCTCGTAAGATATAAATAGTGACGCCTGCCAAAATAACAAACATTATAATGACAATCATCAGCTCTATCAGCGTTAGTCCTTTTTTGGGATTCATAGTTTCTACTACTGTGTGCTGTAATCCGCGATCAGTGTGGTTAAAGTAACACTGGTCTGGCCGCCTTTCACATTCCAATTGACAGTTACGTCTACTTGCATCGGATTTTGACCTTCGGCAACATTGACGCTTACAGTAAAGGCAGAAAACCCCAGATCAGAGAGAAAGCCGGCCGCTTTAGCATCCGTGTCTATATTGGCTAAGACTTGATTTTTTATCGTTTCCATATTTGCTTGAGCGATATTTAAACCCAAATCCACATTCTCAACATCCGTAGCGGCATATATTCCCGCGCTAAATGCCCACATTAAGGCACCCGCGCCGATAGCAAGAATAAGCGTTGTGACAAGAACCTCCAGCAGCGTGAATCCTTTTTTCGTTGTCATGGGGTTCCTTTCCCTTGAATTTTATAATTTATCTAAATTCTTTAACAACGTTGCCAAAATTTCATCAAATGACGGCTGCCCTTGATAATACAAAGCCGCTGTTTTCTTATATTCCCGATTATAACGCTCTCTTGTCGGCGGATCTTTCAATGAAAAGGCTTCTTGTTTTGAAATGGGAATCTTTTGATCGATTGCCGGAAATCTTTTTTTCTTTGACTCCATCTATTAAACATAGTTTTAGTTCTTTCACCCGCGTACGCGTTAACCGTGCGCCTCATCCGCGATGCTGGTTCTTTCAACATTTTTTCTTTAACGCTTTGTAAAACATTTTCCTTATCTTCCGCTAATTCATTTAAATTATTCAACAAATCAACCAGCAAAAACTCTTTTGACAGTTCTCCAGGAAATTTATGTTTTAAGCGGAAATCAAACACCTTGCCCCCGAGCTGAAATTGACCGTGCCGTTTATGATTATAAACAATTCGTTTGTTGTATAATTGCGTTGTTCCCACCCCTAAAGAATTATAAAGATTAGGTGACGTTAAAAGAAAATCATCGCTTTTTAAGAAAGCACGCACCAGTTGTTCATCTTCCGGCGGCACATTGCCAAAAGACGCTTTCGCCGGATAATAATACACCCCCGGCGACATCTTTTGCAAAGTTCCCTCCGCGACAAGCTGCTTTAAATGCCGGTCAACCGCGTTGGACCATTGCTCAAAATCGACTCTACGGTAAACCCGACCCGGCTTTAAGTGCTTTTTGAGTTCTTCAAGCGCATTCATTTCTTCTATACCCCCTAGCTCAAGCATAGAAGATTTTCTCTAAATTGCAAGTATTTTAATTTAAATTTCATGCATATCACCCAACCGCGCTAAAGGCCTGCATCAACGCCGTAAAACCGGCCGTAATGAGAATAATGGTCAGCATGACCTCGAGCAGTGTGAATCCTTTTTTCATGTATTTAGAGATTGAATGTTATTCCAAAAGTTTTTGGGCCAAACGGTGCAGATCTGAATTCGTCAGCGCGAGGACCTTTTTTTTCACAGTCCTGGAAAAATATTCGCGCTCGGTCTTACTGAAAGGCTCACCATTGAGTTTCTTTTTAAATAACTCTTTTTGTTTGGGCGAAAAGAATTGAGAAAGAGCGAATTCTAAAGAAAATTCATCGTACTTCGCTTGACTTTCCTTAGCCTTCAATGCCTCTTCCCGCGTATAATTATCAAAAAGAGTCTTCAATCGCGAAACATTGAATACTTTATTTTCTAAATTAAAACTTTCGGCATGGCCCATACGATCTCTGAGTTCCAAAAATAATTTGGATTCTTCAGACGAAAGATTTTTTTTCAGTTGATCGGCAAAATTAAATTGCTTTTTCGTTACACGATAAAGGGCCAGGGACATGACCACAAGTTTTCGCCACTTCCTTCGATCGGCTCCTCTAGTAAGATATACTTCCACCTCTTTAACATTAAAATTTCCTGTCTTATACGCGCCAACCAAAAGAACGGGAAATCCCTCCCAATAGCGGGCATTGTCACTTTTTACAACTTCAGCTAAAGTTTTATTGACATCCACAACACCGCTGGAGGCCTCCAGCAGAGGGAACCCCAATTGGCCTAACCTTTTTTCTAAGGCGTTATCTTTCATGCGCGACGGCCTTTCGTTAATAACCGTTTAAAATGCTCCCAATTATCTAACATGCGATTTTCGGGTTCATGATATTGAGCCGCTTCTTTATATTTACGTTCGAGTTCATTTAAATCAATTTCTTGCCTCCTGGCCTGACAAAGCGTCAAGCAGTCTTCAACATCCACCGATGAAGCTCGAAATATTTTCGAAATGATAAGATCGTAGTGGTTCAAAACCCCGATATACAAATGCTGCCATTCTTTGATGAGCTGATGCTGGCCATTCTTTAAAGGTGATTCTAACAATTCTGTTGTATGAATTCTTTTACCTCGATAAAGATCAAAAATATAGGGGTCGTTCGGAGTTTTCCACCCCGCCCCCGTGCGCGATTGATAACCGAGCTGCTGAAGAGTTTTAATCAAGTATTCATATTCTGTTTCAATGGGGACCATAAAATCCACATCTTTAGTTGTATTTTTAATACCCTGGAATGTTAAGGCCGTACCTCCACAGGCGATCAAATGGACCTTTCTTTTAAGAAACCTATTCCAAATACTCATAATGTCCATCAACTGCTTTTGAGAAATTCTATATTCCATAATTGTATCTGTGCCTACAATAGAATGTATCTATTAATGCAATATGTTGTACTAGAGTATACAATTATTATAGTTATTTGTCAAGACTGCCTTTAATGTTTCGAGTGTTCTTGATTTTCGAGCGAGGCCCGATGTCTGGCCACTCACTTCGTCTTTACCAATTGTTCTAATTTAGCAATATAACTTTCAACCTCCGGCTTGTGGGCCAATTGAGATCTCTGGACATCCTCGAGGGCTTTCGCGTATTCTCCCTTCGCTTCATAAACCGTAGCCCTATTATAATACACCGCGGTCATTTTAGAATCTAGTTCTAAAGCCCGTGTGTAGTCAGCGATGGCTGAATCATTCTGTTCTAATTCACTGTATAAATTCCCTCGATTAACGTAAGCCGCGGCCGATTGCGGGGCCATCTCAAGCATGCGATTAAAATCCGCCAACGCCAAATCATACTCTCCTTGAGATTGGTAGACGACCCCTCTGTTCGAAAGAGTAAAAATATCTTTGGGTTGAAGAGTAAGAGCGTGCGTATAATCTTGAATAGCTAAATCCTCTTTCTCCCAAGCGTAATATAAATTCCCTCTGTTCGTATATGTCGTACTGAGGCAGGGGTTTAATTCTACGGCCTTATTAAAATCGGCCAGCGCCAAATCATATTGGCCTTTCATCTGATAAATATTTCCCCGGTCATGATAGCTTTCCACAAAACCCGGATTAATTTCTATGGATTTGTTGTAATCCTCTAAGGCCGAATCAAAATCACGAATAAATTCATAAACCTTGGCCTTGTTATAATAAGCAAAGGCTGTTTGAGGATTATGACGGATAATATTAGACCACAAAGAAAAACTGTCTTCCCAGACATAATTTTGCAGAAATGTCTTAGAAAGTAACAAGGAATAAAAAATAATTAACATGTAAAAAAGTGACCGCAGGACTAACCTCCCCTTCGCTCTGGCCTGGCGGGAAACTTCTTTGATGAAAAAACCAATCAGCAGGCAAAATCCCAGGCTGGGCAGATACATAAACCGGTCAGCCACAATATTGATATCTTTAAGATCATCGAACCGCAGAAGAAAAAAAATGGAAAAAAAGTAATACAAAAAAGCAAATTTTAATAAACGGATATTCCTGAAAACGACCACAAAGATAAAAATAGACGCTAATAAAAGAAGAGCCGTTATATAAAAGGGGTTAGAAATAGCTACGGGTTTTGGCAGAGTGTATAAAGGAGAAATATTAAACGGAAATAAAAATTTTGAAATATATTCCGTGAACGTCCATATCCACGTCAAAAAACCACTCCCCATGCTGGCCTCAGGAAGGCGCGCGTTTAAGGAATACGTCATCCAGGCAATAGGAATAATGAACAAAAAATAAGGGATTTTCTCCCATAAAATCTTCCTGGTAAACTCCCGGCCTTTAAACCAATCGCAAAGCCATAAAATAAGCGGCAGACTCAGCGCCATCGGTTTAGCTAATATACTTAAAAACCCGTAAAGGATAGATAATCCGTAAAATATTTTTTTCCTCTCATCGATAAATCGGCAATAGCTATTTAACGACAGCATATAGAAGAAAGCGTACAAAACATCTTTTCTTTCCGTAATCCAGGCAACGGATTCTACCCGCATGGGATGAATGCCAAACAGTAAAGCAGACAAGACGGCTGCCTCTAAATCTAATCCCATTCGTAAAGCAAAATAAAATACCAGGAAAACTACGGCTAAATGAAGAAGTAAATTATCCAAATGGAAAACGAAGGGATTGAGGCCAAAGAAATGATACTCAATGGCAAAGGAAAGGGTTGTTAAAGGAATGTACGTTAAATTAACCGTGCTCTGAAAGTTTTGGAGGATATGTTCAATATCGAAATGCACAACATGCGGATTGAGTAGAAAGTGGCCCTCATCATCCCAATTGGTAAATCCGCTTTGCAGAGACGGAAAAAATGCGATGAAGGTAATGAGGAGAATGACAAATAGAAGAAGTCCTCGCGTGGAGAACGATTGTTTCATATTCACCAATCGTTACGGAACAGAATCCTGGCTGGCGTTAGAGACATAAATACAGCTAGTATCTGTTTCACTGACTACATTACTTGCAGTAAAAGAAGCGACGCAGGTTGCGTTGATACCTCCCGAAAAAATGACATAGAATTTGCTACCAGTTCCTGCGCGCACATAACCATACGCTGTTGCGACCGCCGCACTATTAAAGGGATCATTAGGAATAGTAGTTAGAATGGCTGGAGTAGCGGCCGTTAAAGTAGCCAGACCTGTAGGATAAGCATTAGCATTATGAATGTAATAACTCTCTAGGGCCACCTGCAGCGTTCTTAATTCGCCCTTAGCCTTGGCGATGTTGCCTTCATCCTGCATACCCTTAAACCGCGGTAAAGCGATGCCAATTAAAATGGAGATCACCATGATAACGACCAAAAGTTCTAAAATCGTAAAGCCTTTTTTCATCAAATTCGCTCCTTTTTCTGGATCCGTGGTAACCCTTCGACTCGCTTCGCTTCCGCCAAAGGCGGATCCGCCTCAGGCGGACGCTCAGGGTGGTTCGACGCTCCAATCCAGTGGTGAGCAAGCCTCGTTGTTTAAAACAACGAGGCGCGTCGAACCATAAAAAATTTTGTTACCTTATTTAATACCAAAATCCCTCCCTTGTCAACTTAAAATTGAAATTTGTGGTTTAATTAGAGAGCGCATTGCCAACTTATTTTAACTTTTGAATTAAAAATAAGGCGGGTTTCTTTTGAATGGAAGGATTGAGCTTCCGCCACTCCTCGATCGTCACCGTTTTAATAAACTGCGACGGGCCGGTTAAATCAACCGCCAGGCACAAAAAGGTTTTGGGTGAACACACCTTCAAAATATCTTCCAATAAATGTTGATTGCGGTAGGGCGCCTCCATAAAAATCTGGGTTTGATGTTCGCGCCAAGAACGTTCTTCGAGCATTTTAAGTTTTTTAATCCGCTCCTCTCTCTCCTTAGGCAGATATCCATTAAAGGCGAAATTCTGTCCGTTGAGTCCGGAGGCGGCAAGGGCTAAAAAAATCGAAGAAGAACCAGGGAGCGCAATCACCTCCCAATTATTTTGGTGAGCCAGTAAGACAATCTCTTGTCCCGGGTCAGCCACGCAGGGCATTCCGGCCTCCGAAATGATTCCAGCATTCTTACCTTGAAGGGATTTAAAAATTTCTCGAGCATCTTGGGGGCTTGAATGTTCGTTGAATTCAAAAAATGTACACTCGGTTAAAGGGAAATCGTTACGGATAGTTTTGAGAAACCGCTCGGCGGAGGCCTTGTCTTCGACAATAAACCAACGCAAATCTTTGACAATTTCTACGACAGCTTCAGGAATAAGCTGAGCGGATAAATTTTCGCTTAAAAAATTGGCAATCAGATAAAGTTTGGATGGCATAGTAGAGATATTATACCGAAATTTTCGTGAATATCCAACGGCAAAAGAGCAGCTGTCAGAAGGATAGTATTTCTTAAGAAAAGCGGAATATTCGAGCGAAGCAGAGTGGAGGTGGCGGGAATTGAACCCGCGTCCTTGCAGGCCATTGCATAAATGACTACATGCTTAGTCAACCATTTAGTTTCATTCCAGAGGCTCCAATTGACGGGATTCCCTGAAACTAGCCATTAAAGATCTCACCGCAACGCCAACGGCACACGCTGCGGCCAGCCTGTTAGAGTCCCCTTATTCAGCCCACAGGCACGGCTGATAAGAGGGCACTGTTTAATTAAACAGTGACTTTTGCGAGTGCCGGCTCGGCAGGCGCTTCCGAAGAAGCGAATGCGAGTTCAGCATCACTGAACATTAACGCGTTTGCGTTTGTGTTTTGCCAGGATGTTTAACGAGGCCAACCAGGCGTCCTCGGCATGCCACCTATACACTGTCTCTGCGAGTCGAGACCAGTCACCCCCAAATAAAAATTGGTAAGCAGTAAGAAGTAGCGAGCTCCGACGCTTTCTTCAGCCATAGGCTGATCCGCCCTTTTGGCGGAAAAAATTTATGGAAGTCGGAGTCCCGACAGAATTGTCGGAATAAGAAGAAAACGTAATAAGGTTTAACGTTTTATAATCTTCATTTTTCTCAAAGAGCGGACAAATTCATTTGATTCCTCAAGCCAAAGCAATCGGTCAGCGTAGCTGCAATTTTTTACCCAAAATTCAAGATGCTCATGGACATTAGGATTTTTACGCCATGATTTATTTGATTTATTTTTCATTTTCTTTTTTGATCTGTTGAATGGCTCTAAGCTGCGTGATATCGATCAAGTCAATATCACGACTGGCATCTTTTTTTAATTTCACCAGGTGTTCAATAGATATAATAGGAATTGTGATATTTTTTATTTTTGCCTCAACCCTGTTTTTATAAATTGCCTCAAAAGGAATCGGTTCATCCACGAATACATCAACAAGCTGAAAAGGAGGATCCTTGTGAACAAAGGAAAACACGATCATCCCCTTCTCTTTCTTCCATTTTAATCGCTGTTTACTATCTATAAATTGCTCCTTCGTTACGGGAACCTTCGGATGATACCCTATCGATTTAAAAGCATCAAATGCTTTATCTAAATTCGTTTCCTCTAAAAATATAATCAAATCTAAATCACTGGTATGGCGCTCATAGCCATGGAGCACAACCGCAACTCCGCCTGCTACAACATACTTCACTTTGGCTTTATTTAAAGACTTAAAAACCTCTTCATAAAACATAAAAATCCTTTCGATCCATCTTTTTTAATTATACCTTACTTTTCCGACGGCCGCAAATAAACTTTTTAAAGGAACCTATTTCTTCCTCTGGCGGATCGTGCGCTGGATGTCCCGATCAATGTCGCGTTTTTTGACCGTTTCTCTTTTATCGTAAAGCTTTTTACCTTTACCCAGGGCGATTTCCACCTTGGCAAACCCGCGGTTATTGAAATAAATTTTGGTGGGGATAAGCGCCAGTCCCTTTTGAGCCACATAACCCATAATTTTGCGGATTTCTTTTTTATGCAGAAGAAGCTTGCGCGGCCGATCGGGAGAATCATTTAAATAACTGGCCTGCAAATAAGGGGTGATATGCAGATTATGAAGATAAACCTCTTCCTTTTCTAAGCGGGCAAAACTGTCGGTAAAGGTCACCTCGGCGGCGCGCAAAGACTTGACCTCTCCTCCGGTTAAGGCAATGCCGCATTCCCACTTTTCCGTAAAAAAGTAATCCCGATAAGCCTTTTTATTAGTGGCGATCGTTTCTCCCATAAGGAGCCATTATAACAGGAGGATTGCCGACAGGCAATGAATGTATCAATTGCGTATTGGAAATGATACCATTGATTGTTACCCCCTAGAGACAGGGAGAATTAAAAAGATTTTAGTTGTCAGTGAGCAAACGTTTAAAGAGATTCAAAAAGAATTTAAGTTATTTTTTAAAGGCCTTAAGAGTCGAGCCAGCCAAAGATCGTTGAACCTAAAGGCTCCTGGAGGCCAGGATTCTAAGCCGAAACTATCAACCAAAGAGTTAACCAACCAAAACAAGCATTTTCGAGATTATGAGCCAACCAACGCGATTTATTTGAACAACAGTCAGTGGCGCCGCAGGGTGCGCGTCAAAGAATGGTTCAGCCGATATGCGCAGGGATCCGATTTTTGAGAAAATGATATTCATCCAATAAAAAAGGACACATAATACTCCTAAAAAATCTTAGCCGGATTTGAAAGGAGGTCTGAAACCATTATGTGTCCATACAGATATTACCATATTATGCGAGACAGTAAAGATAAAAAACAATGTCGTTATCAGATGGTTCAAAAAGCCATTGAGATTGGCATTAAGCCTGCCGCCCGCATGTTTTTGACCAGCCCCCAAGTCGTGCGTAAATGGCTTAAACGATTTAAGACTGACGGCTATTGTGCCCTTGCTGACCATTCTCACCGGCCACACTTCTGTCCCCAAGAGACCCCCTTATATCTCAAAGAACATATTGTTGCCTTAAGGAAACAATACAAACGCCTCGGGGCTGAGCAAGTTAAGACTTTAGAAAATATCTCTCTGAATCCCAAGACGATTCGTAAAATATGGCGTCGAGCTGGTTGTTCTTCTCGTAAGAGACCCAAGAAACATGTCACCAAAAACAATCTGCGTGAAGTTAAGAAACGTTTCGCTCTCTTTGAGCATATGGGCGAAGATACCAAATATCTCCTCGACATCCCGGAATACTACATCCAGGCCAAAATGCTCAACTTACCCAAAGTCCAATACACCTTTCGCGAAATATCCTGCGGCATCTTGTTCTTAGGCTTTGCTAATGAGCTGTCTTTAACTCACGCCCATCTCTTCGCTATTTACATTAATCATTTTTTAAGAAAGTTTAAGGCCCTGCCTGAACTCTCTATTCGTCAAACTGATAATGGTTCAGAATACATCGGCTCCTGGAACGCCAAACATCCTTCCGCCTACACTCTAGCCATCGAATCTCTTGAAGGTCAGTATCATCGTACCATCTTCCCCGGCGCTCATCGCATGCAATCCGACGTCGAAACTATTCACAATCTCATGGAACTCGAATTCTATGAAATCGAATCCTTCACCAGCAGGCTTGACTTTATGCAAAAGGCGGCCTGTTATCAATTGTTCTTTAACCTTCACAGGCCTAACTCTTACAAAGAACATAAAACACCCTGGCAATTAGCCCAGGAGAAAAATCCTGACCTTGATAAACGTTTGCTTATGATTCCGCCCGTTGACTTGGATCAATTGTTGTCTTGGAAAA
>Ga0082335_1004182_pt1 | contig 22191 bp, 26 predicted proteins | sample Subgrocontami58m_FD_72375 | JGI IMG/M metagenome (GOLD analysis project Ga0082335, IMG submission 72375) | Subsurface groundwater microbial communities from S. Glens Falls, New York, USA - GMW37 contaminated, 5.8 m (SPADES assembly) (version 2) ...
CGGAGGGCGTCAACATCGGCCTGGGAACGGACGGCCCGGCCAGCAACAACCGCCTCGACCTGTTCCAGGAAATGCGCCAGGCGGCGCTGCTCGCCAAGGTAGTCAGCGCCGATGCGCGGGCACTGCCCGCCCATCAGGCCCTGTCCATGGCCACCCTGGACGGCGCGCGCGCGCTGCGCCTGGACCACGCCATCGGTTCGATCGAAGCCGGCAAATTTGCCGACCTGGCAGCGGTCGAGTTCACCGCGCCCGGCATGCTGCCCTGCTATGATCCTATTTCGCACATCGTCTATGCCGCCGGCCGCGAAAATGTCAGCCACGTCTGGGTCGCGGGCCGTCTGGTGGTGGAAAACCGGACGCTGAAAACGCCGCCGAAAAATGACCTGGAAAACCTCGCCGTTTTGTGGCAGAATAGGCTGTCAATGGAAACAAAGGCTTAACCAAGGCCCGCAGCACAGTTTTCACGGCGGAACACGATCGAACTTTATTTAGGGGAAAACATGAACAAGTCAGCAAGACAATTCGGGTTGGTCCTTGCCGCCGCGCTTGCGCTCGGCATGGGAGCGAACACCGCCAGTGCGCAGGTAGCGCAAGGCTATGTCGGGGCGAGCGGCGACGTGGTCAAGAACGCCACCGGACTTTGCTGGCACACGGGCTACTGGACCCCCGCCATGGCGACCATGGAATGCGATCCCGACCTCGTGCCGAAGAAAGCCGCTCCTCCCGCTCCGGCCCCGGCCGTCAGGCCACCTGCTCCCGCATCCAAGCCGCCGGCGCCGGCTCCGAAACCTGCCGCACGCACGCCGGTCACCGAAAAAGTGACCCTGGGCGTCGATACGTTCTTTGACTTCGACAAGGCTGTGCTCAAGGCCGAAGGCAAGGCCCTGCTCGACAACCTCGTGGGCAAACTGAAAGCGGTGAACCTGGAAGTGATCATCGCCATCGGCCACACCGACAGCATCGGCAGCAATGCCTACAACAAGAAGCTGTCGCTGCGCCGCGCCGAGGCGGTCAAAGCGTACCTGGTCAGCAAGGGCATCGAACCCAACCGTGTCTACACGGAAGGCAAAGGCGAGTCGCAGCCGATGGCCAGCAACAAGACCAAGGAAGGCCGCGCCAAGAACCGCCGCGTCGAAATCGAGGTGGTGGGTTCGCGCACCAAGTAGGCTTGCGACTATCCTTTAGAAGCCCTGCGCAAGCGGGGCTTTTTTATTTCGACTGCGCAGCATGAATGCCGACCCGCAGGAACTGGCCAAGTTCAGCGAACTGGCGCACCGCTGGTGGGACCCCACCAGCGAATTCAAGCCGCTGCACCAGATCAATCCGCTGCGCCTGCGCTGGATCGATGACACGGCCGGATTGAAGGGCAAGTCGGTGCTGGACGTGGGCTGCGGCGGGGGCATTCTCGCCGAAGCCATGGCCGCGCTCGGCGCGCGCGTCAAAGGCATCGATCTGTCGGACAAGGCGCTGAAGGTGGCGCTGCTGCACCTGTTCGAGTCTCGCGTCGAGGTGAGCTACGACGAAATCAGCGCCGAGGACCTGGCGCTGCGCGAGGCTGGGCAATACGACGCGCTCACCTGCATGGAAATGCTGGAGCACGTGCCCGATCCGGCCAGCACGGTCAGCGCCTGCGCCCAACTGGTCAAGCCGGGCGGAGACGTGTTCTTCTCCACCATCAACCGCAATCCCAAATCCTACGTGCTCGCGGTGATAGGCGCCGAATACATCCTGCGCCTGCTGCCGCGCGGCACGCACGAGTACGCGAAATTCCTCAAACCCTCGGAACTGGCGCGCTATTGCCGCGCTGCCGGCCTCACGCTCGAGTCGGTGATCGGCATGAGCTACAACCCGCTGACGAAAGTCTACTCGCTCAGCAACGACGCCAGCGTCAATTACCTGATGCACTGCGTGCGCGATGCCTAAGCCTAGTACGAACAAGGGGGCGACGCCCCCTTATCCCCCAAGGGGACTTTCCCCTCAAGGGGGATCGAGACCTTCGGTGCGTAAATCCCCCAAGTCAGAGGAAGCTCTGATTGCGCGATAAGCTTAATCAGAGCTTCACCAGAAGGAACGCGCGGGCAGTGCTGTTCGATCTGGACGGCACGCTCGCCGACACCGCGCCAGATCTGGCGCGGGCGCTCAACCGCGTGCGCGCCGCACATCGCCTCTCGCCCATGCCCGTCGCGGTCACGCGCCCCTACACTTCCAGCGGCGCGCGCGGCTTGCTCAAAATCGGGTTCGGCCTCGAACCGGAAGACGAGCGCTATGAAGCGCTCAAGCTGCAGTTTCTCGATTTCTACGCCGCCGGGATCTGCATCGATACGCGGCTGTTCGACGGCATGGCCGAGCTGCTAGCCCAACTCGACCAGAACCGCGTGCCTTGGGGCGTGGTGACCAACAAAGCCGAACGCTTTACTTTCCCCTTGCTCCAGGGCCTGCATTTGGACGAACGCGCGGCCTGCGTCGTCGGCGGGGACACCGCGGCGCGCGCAAAACCGCATCCGGATCCGCTGCTGCACGCCGCTGCCGCGCTGCAACTGCCGCCCTCCGCCTGCCTCTATGTGGGCGACGATTTGCGCGACGTGCAGGCGGCGCGCGCCGCGGGCATGCGCGTGATCGCGGTGAAGTACGGCTATCTGGGCGACGGCGGGTCGATCGAGTCCTGGCAAGCCGACGCCATCATCGACCATCCGCGCGAACTGCTCGATTACCTCTGAGCCCCGTGTTTCGTGTCCCTTGTTTCGTGCATGGTTGCACCCCATATGAGATAATGCAAACGTAGTTCGGGATTGACGGGCGCGTGGCGAGGGTGGTTTCCCCCTCGTTCCTCACCTTTCACTCCACACCAGATACCGGGGGCGACCTGGTTTCGACGTGGGTTACAAAGCAGCGCAGTGCATACCGAGGCCCAGCCACCTCGTAAATCCAACTGGAACGCAATAACCGCGAACGACGAACGTTTCGCTCTCGCCGCTTAATACCGGCGAGCTCTGCACCGGTTGGTTCATGGGCCGGGTAACGCAAGTTACGGCAGAGTCATTTACATGAGCTCGCGCGCCGCAGGGTCGCTTTGCGGCGCGTCAAATTCAAGGTGACTCGCCGTTTACCAGCCTGCCGGTTGGCGGGTAAGCGGTCAAATCAAACAACCTGGCTAAGTATGTAGATCTGTCTGTAGAGGACTTGCGGACGGGGGTTCGATTCCCCCCGCCTCCACCAATACGTTGTCCAAAGTAGTCCGAGAAAGGCCAGAAAGCCAAGCAAAAACAAGGCTTCTGGCCTTTTTTTCGTCCATACTGGTCTAGTCAAGGCTATTGCAATCCGGGGGCACTTGGGGGCATTATTGGGGAAGTGCACCGTGCAACTGCGAAAGGATGCCCCCAAAATGTCTCTGACCAATACCGCAATTCTAAACGCCAAGCCCGGCGAAAAGCCCATTCGCCTATTCGACGGTGGCGGCATGTATCTGGAAATCTCGCCCTCGGGTGGGAAACTGTGGCGCTTGAAATACCGCGTCAACGGCAAGGAAAAGCGTCTGGCGCTTGGCACCTATCCTGACGTACCGCTTGCCAAGGCGCGGGATAAACGCGACAAGGCGCGACAACTGTTGGCCGACGGCATTGATCCTAGCGAGAACCGCAAGGCAATGAGAGCCGCGCAAGGTGACCGCGCCGCGAACAGTTATGAAGTAGTAGCGCGGGAATGGTTCGCCAAGTTCAAACCCAACTGGGTAGAGAGCCATTCGGACAAGATCATCAAGCGGCTTGAGCGCGATGTGTTCCCTTGGATTGGAGGCAAACCTGTTGCCGATGTGACCGCAAAGGATCTGCTCGCCTGCTTACAGCGAATCGAGAAACGTGGCGCGTTAGAAACAGCGCACCGTGCACTGCAAAACTGCGGACAGGTATTCCGCTACGCAGTGGCGACTGGACGCGCCGAACGCGATCCATCAGGGGACCTTCGGGGCGCATTGTCCCCGGTGAAGGAGACGCACCGCGCCAGCATTACCGACCCCAAGGCTGTGGGCGAACTGCTGCGCGCCTGTGACGGCTACCAAGGTTCATTCGTTACGCAATGCGCCCTGCGGCTTGCCCCGCTAGTATTCGTGCGCCCAGGTGAGCTTCGCAAGGCCGAGTGGGCGGAAATCGACCTTGACCGCGCTGAGTGGAACATCCCCGCCGACAGAATGAAGATGCGCGAGCCGCACCTTGTACCGCTCGCATCACAAGCCGTGACAAACCTGCGAGATCTTCACGCGCTCACCGGCGGCGGACGCTACGTCTTTCCGGGCGCGCGCACAAATGGCAGACCGATGAGCGACAACGCCATCTTGGCCGCATTGCGGCGCATGGGCTTTGCCAAGGATGAAATGAGCGGGCACGGCTTCCGAGCGATGGCGCGTACCATCCTTGACGAAGTGCTAGGCGTGCGCCCTGACCTCATCGAACACCAATTGGCGCATGCTGTACGCGACCCGAACGGGCGCGCATACAACCGCACGGCGCACCTTCCTGAACGCCGAAAGATGATGCAGACCTGGGCTGACTATTTGGACAAGTTGAAGGCCGGGGCGGATGTTATCCCGCTGCACGGTAACGCGGCATGAGAGTCTGTCCCGCCTAGCCCGACGGGACGAAAAACGGGGACACACTTACCCGGCCGGCATGGGTTTCTCTCACAAGGGTACGCAATGAGGAATACGTATGAATCCTAGCAAGGCTGTTGACGGTGACCTCGACGCCAACGACGCGCGCATTCTTCTCGAAGCCTTCATTGAAACGCAGCGTAACCGACGCTCTGCAATTAACGCGAAGCGGAAGCGGGTCCCACCGCCACATCACGAGTACATCCTCAACTGGCTTGCGGACGTGATCGATACTACTTTGTCGAACCCACGTGCGCGCGGGCCGTTGCGCTTCGTGAATCCACCCCATCGCCAGTCTCTCGACATCCCCCCGTTCCGAGTAGCGAGGCTTGTTCTCGAACGTATGAGGAAAGGCGCGATGATGAAAGCTGCCGTGGCAGATGTCGCTACCAAACTCAAAATTTCCGTACGACAGGCACAACGACATCTCGCGTCGTGGCGCGCAGACAATCCTGAGCTCAGTCTGAAGATCGATCAATTGCGGCAAGACAACCGTCTTAGGCGGCGCAGCTAAACTCGCGGGCGATGACATAAGCTCGCTACTTTTGTCGGGCGATTTCGAGTGCGTCACCGAGAGTGATTGAGGACAATGTGGATTTGATTGGCCGCGAATGGTTCGCGGTGGATCGTAGGAGTCCACATGTTAGACAAGAGCACACGAAAGCGCGTAAGACAAGCTTGCGACCTTCCTCAAGCCGGCTTCGTTCGTTTATACCAGATCATCGGTGATTCCAAGGCGGATCCACCGATTCCCCCTGTTTTTCCAGTCTGCAGATCCGCCTGGTGGGCTGGCGTCAAATCCGGGCGATTTCCAAAACCGGTAAAACTGGGGCCGCGGGTGACCGCGTGGAGAGTCGAAGATATTCGGGCCCTGATCGCGTCGGCATGAGGGGCGACGACCATGACACACATCAGTCGCCGGCCGACCCGCGCCGCGATCCAACGCTCCCTGCCCGAGCTTTCGGTCCTATGGGCGAGGCCACCGGATCCCGGAAAAGGAAAAGCCGCGCCGGCTGGCACCGGGAAGCGGCTTCAAGAAAACACACACATCCAGAATGATACGCCTGCGCGCGCCAATGGCAAGGAAGCGCCATGATCGCGCTTCGCCTCGTAGGCGCCGATCACCGCCCGGCAAAGCCATGGCATCACCGCGCACCCGATCGTGCGCAGGGGCGCCGCTGACGTGGACCAAAACGAAGCCAAGCGGCGGCACCAAGTGGATAGGCCCAAGCTATCGACCAAGCACCCATACGGCGCTGTACAGCATCGCGCAATTGATTCGGACGCCTACTCCGACATGACGTTTTCTGCTCAGGCTCTGCTGCTCCTAATGGCCCGGCAACTGACACGGGACAACAACGGGCATCTTCAAGCAAGTTTCAAGTGGTGCAAGAGATATGGCTTTGGCAGCGAGCATACCCTTCGTGCAGCCATTGCGGAATTGATAGGCCACGGATTCATCTATCGAACCCGAAGCCATGGCGCGAACGGAGCATGGGCACGGTATGCCGTTACGTGGTTGTCAATTACCAAGCGTGAAGGACTTTTTCTAGATGGCTTTCAGCCATGCGCATGGGGAAATTGGGAGCCCCAAAAAAAAAGCTCCCGGCAAAAACTGCTGGATCAATCCGGCAGAAAGTGCAGTTCCACCCCCGAAAATCCGGCAGAAAGTGCTGGAAAGCCTACGGCAGAAACTGCCGCCTATGAATTAATACCATGTAGGGAGTGGGGAAGGGAGTGGATTCCTGCCTACCTGCGTCGGCTGAAAAGCCGCGGCCTGACCGGTCACCAGTGCTTCCAGATTCCGCGCAAACGGGTGCTGCAATGACAGACGACAGCATGTTTGACTTGACCCTCAGACCTCTTGCTGATGGCGGGTTCGAACTCGAGCAACTAGCGGGCGGACTTGAAGAGCCGGAACTAATCACATTGCATGCCGTCCAGGTTCGCTATCTGGCTGAGCGCGCCGGCTTGCTTCCTGTGCCTGACCCCAGGATACTTGACCGCATGAGCGCGCGGCACATTGCGCGCCTTCATGCCCTGCAGGAGCGGCTTGGCGAAATCCGCCGCTTCTACCTCGACGAGATCGTTGACCGCTGCGGCAGCGGCATAGAGTTCGGCCTCCACCTGCGCGCCCTTGAGGATCTGACCGAGGAAATGCTCGCGGATGTTGGTACCGCGGACGACGACAGTAACGCACCCGGGGTTAGTTCAGCGTTACCTTGCGCAGTAACGAGTAACGAAAAATCAGCGGCAATTTCCGTTACTCCATCGAAGCGCGGACGGCCCGCATCAGGGGGCGCCCTGACGAACGCGGAGCGCCAAGCCAAGCACCGCGCGAGACAGGCGGACCTTCTGCTAACCAGCAAAGAGCCAAAAATCCGCATGCCATGAGCAATTTGACGCGCATGAGGGCGTGACTCCATTAAAACTGGCGCCGATGTGCGTGAGTATTTCATCGGGCGGGCAGGCGCACTGGCGCGCCGTATCGCGTTCGAGGATAACCGGAAGCGCGCGTTTGTCATCCCGACGACGAACATTCATGAGGTATTCAACCTCATCCCAGCCGGCGACCCTGCCAACGACGACGAGGCGCTACAGGAGCGAGTGGCGATCTTGATGGAGGGTAACGGCTGGAACGAGGCTACGGCCCTCAGGGAGGCTAGTCGGGACGCGGATAGGGAAAGGCGCTGGCAGCCCTTCCTCCTCAACGCCAAGCGCGTCCTGGATGCTCCTGCGGCCCACCAGGAGGCATTGCTCGCCAGATATCGGGTCGAGGCTGTCCGCCGGTACGGGCAAGCGGCCGGCGCGAACATGGCCTGCGGCCTTCGGGCCTGGGTGACGGCGCGTGCGGTGCATTCGGACAGGGTATATGTGCTGCGAATCTGTCGATGGGTACGTGCTTCTCTCATTTCGACGTTCGTGTAGGCATTTGCGGATCGCAGACGACGATCGTCGATCGGCTCGTGGGACAATTTGCATAACTAAAATTATTCGGCTGAACGGGATGCCGCTATTGGGGGCTGTCCAACAGGTGTAATATTTGCAGCATCGCGCTTGCGGATGAGCGTTAAACGGGGGGGCGGTTCATGGGCTATAGTTCCAAACAGTGGCTAAATCGCGGGGAAGGTCTACGCGATAGAGGTTATATACCGATTTCAGTAACTATTAAACCTGAGGTAGCTGTTTCGGGGTGGTCGGAAGATCATAAGGTCGTAGCAGAAATCAATGCGCGGCTCGAAAACGACCAATACCAGGTGTTCTATCTGACGAGACGCGAGGCAGAAGAATGTGCAGCCGTGACTCTCAGTGTGTGTACGGCCAAGGTTCGCGAACGGCTTGCTACTCAAATCCTGAGAAATATGACGGCAACGAGTTTACTCAAGACTTTAACGTCAATTTTGAGGGCGCGTTTGAAGGACGGTTCTAATCGGGCGAGAGAATAAATGGGGGCGTCATGCCAAGACGATTGGATCTGGTAAGAACGGCTGCACTGGTTGGGATTGTTGGTCTTGCCGCTTGCGCTGGTGGAGTGCGCGGACAAACCTACTGGGTCAATCCCGGCGTTGGGCAAGGGCTGCAAGATCAACGCTTCACGATTGACACAACAGAATGCACTGCAAAGGCAAATCAATTGATTCCGGAACCCGGGCAAGAGTTTCCTTCATTCGGATCGGGTATGCAGGAGGCGGAGCGTCGTCAAAATCGGCGCAGATATGCTGTGGCATGCATGGGAGATCGCGGGTGGCAGCAGCGCGAGCGGATTGTTGGTCAATGAGCTAGGATTATTGACGAAATGTCCTGGCCGCGAAATGAGGAAAATCACAGGGCTATCTTTGGGTAGCCTTTTTTTGTGCCCCTACCCTGCCTATGACCCCTTTACACATATACGCAGCTAGGTTCGAATCCGTGGGTCACCACAAGCCACTGGAGCCACTGGAACAAAGGTGTGGCGTAGTCTGAGATGCCCAAGAAGAACCACTGCAACAAGAGATTGACTACGAGTGCCCGTGTGCGATGCCGTGTTAAACACGGTCAGGCCATTCAATGACGGCACCAATGAGCCGAAAGTCCGCGATCACCAAGCGATCGTATCATCGCGCTCCTGTGAACGTCCGATCCCTGCGGCAATCACGGATAGTCACTGAGCGGTTGCTCCGATGTTCTGAATCGGCGGCAATATCACTTCGGCCATTTTGTCTATTATCCAAATAGATAATAGACAGTCGCACTTTCGGCGCTCGTAAGTGCTTGAATTTGGGGTGGCTGATGGGACTCGAACCCACGACAACCGGAATCACAATCGCGGAAGTGGAGAAATTGGGCGCAATCTAGAACTGCCGACAACAATGTAATCAGGCACTTGTCTACTCCTGCTTACTCTAGGTTTTTCCCTGTTCTTGCCCCTCAGTGTCCCGCCACTGTCCCGCTAATCCTACGGCGGCTATCGGGAAACGCGAACTTCCGTTGCCTTCGACCCGAAACCGACGATCGCGCATTGACTAAGCGGTCCTTGAACCGCGACGCGCGACCACCATTCCTACGTCCCACAAAGCGCGGGAACAAGGGGATTGTGCAGAAGCCCTTCCCCTATCTTTGTGTTTCGCGGCCGATCCCGTTAGGGCGTAGTCCGTGGGGGGCGTCCCTTTGGTGTAAAGTCATGTTACGTCGCACTGGAACCCGCCGATGACACCCGCCGAGGGCTCAAACTTTTTCGCCAAGTTCGTCGAGGCGGTCAAGGATCTGCCGGCTTGGCTTTTCACAGCGTTCGCCGTCGCGGCTGGGCTACTGTTGTTCGTGTCGCAAATCAACGGCGAGCTGCCAAAGGACTACCGGCCGTGGCTGGTGATCAGCGTCGTCCTGTTCGGCGTGCTGGCTGTTTTCAAATGGATCAATGTCTTGGTCGCCGCATGGCGAACCGGGCGAACCGAGGCCAAGGCACGCAAGACCTTCCACGTGACGCCCATTGCGCAACACTGCCGTTGGTCGGTCGCCAAACAGGCAGACGGTTCCTTGGTCACACAGATCGTCGCGGACTTCTCTGTCAAGAACCAAAGTGCCACGCCCATTGGACTCATGCGCGCCCGCGTCATTAAACCAAGAATGCGTGGTGAGGTCTTGCACGACATGATCACCGTGCGCGAGCAGCGCGGGCACATGCACGGCACGGCCTACACGTCCGGCTATCGCATCGCCCCTGGAACCTCGTTGCCGGCGAATGCAATGGTGATGATCCGCGGCACGCCTGGGAAGGATGAAGGCGAAGATCTGACCGTGGTCTTCGGCATCAGCGACGAAGACGGCTATGAGCAGCGCGTCAGCGTGGTGTGCAAGGGCATGCGCAAGCCGAAGTCAAGCGACTTGCCGAAGCCGGTCGAGGCGCTGCATACGATCGCCGATCCAATCGAGAAAGATGTTGCTTCGGTCTTGCAAACGGAACTCAGCCGTTACGAGGTCAACGGTCGCCAGGCCGGTGGCCTTGGCAGTGTCCACATCGTCATGGCTGGGAGAGAGATCAAGCAACTCGCCGGTGACGTGCGCATCATGCAAGCCACGGCGAATCAGGAGATCGTTTCCGAACCAGGAACCGCCGAAATCAAGTCCGACAACCTCGACGCACTCCTGGCCCTGTATGCGCGGCTGGCCACCGATGATGAGCGCGAGCGATTCTCCAATGCGCTGCTGAGCCGCCTTCAGGACGACAAGGGCTATGCGCGCGTCGCGTACTTGATTGTCTTAGTGCTCTGGAAGATCGGCCTGCTTGGCGAAGCACTGGAAGCCGCGATGTTCGGGTTGCCGGAAGATGACCGAAAGGATTTCGGGCTGAGCAACGCGCTGATGATGCTGAACGGGTTACTCCGCTACCGGCATCCCGATTTCACGCCCGATATGCTCGACACCATCGAGCGCTTCGTGCAAGGGTCACAGGAAGACTCGTTCCGCATCCCGCAGAAGATCGCAGCGATACGCGCGCAGCGGCTGTTTTCGCCTGCGTGAAGGGCGGCGGGTCACTGGACCGCCGGCGCACTAAACTGCGTTTTTTGCGCTTCCTCCCTGGGCGTCACGTTAAGGCCGAGCACCACGAGGGTCCGCTTTGCGGCGATTCGAGCACCGACCGCTGTGGCCGACCGCGGCCAGCCAGGCTCCATGCGGCCGAAAGCGATCCTAAACAACCACCCACCAGTCTAGCTCTGGATAGCGCCCCTCCAACCGCGCGTCAACTAACGCAGCAAGGCTGCGGCGTTCATCTCGAGAGGATACTCGTTTTCCCTTCCGCTACTCCAAAGGTCCGGACCGATGGAGACGGCCAGCCGCCAGATCGAATTCGACTCCCCGTAGGGACGGCGCCCGGTGCGGCACGGGCTGATATCCCGGGTCGAGCCATGGAAGCAATGGCGCCGGCCGCCAGTTGTTACTCCAACCTGGGGCAAGAGCCGGTCAATTGGGTGCGCGGAACTCCTTGTAAGCAAGGCTGTCCACAGTGTGAGACAATTCCCAGCTAAGGCGTCAGGGGACCCTATGAATCGACGACAGTACGTACTCGCGGGGATGGCGGCTGGGAAAGAAGCTGCGATTTTCCAGCCTGTTCAGATCCAGAAGCTTTTCTTTCTGCTGGACCGCGAGATTCCCAAGCACACCGGTGGACCCCACTTCAATTTCTCCGCGTATGACTACGGCCCGTTTGACTCTGCGGTGTACGACGAAGTTGAAGCGCTTGCCCGCGAAGGTCTCGCTATGGTCGACAAGAGCGGGTTCTATCGCGTGTATTCACTCACACATGAAGGATTGGCCCAAGGCAAGGCAGCTTTGGGCGAGTTGACTCCGCAGGGACGTGAATACGCCGTCAAAGCGGCGGATTGGGTGCGCGCCGTTACGTTCAACCAACTTGTTTCCGCAATCTATGATCGGTTCCCCGACATGAAGGCAAACAGCGTCTTTCGACAGTAGCGATGACGCTCATAGTCGGTATCCAGTGCAGTGACGGCGTCGTCATGGCGTCGGATAGCGCGGCCACGCTATCGACTGGCGCAGCTGCCACTATCGGGCAACAGCGAATCAAAAAAATCATGAACTTGTCAAGTTCAATCCTGTACGCGGCTACTGGATCCGTTGGTATGGCCCAGCTTGTCTCTCATTCAATTTCCACCGTATGGAAGGCGCGGGGGGCTCAGTTTCAGAACCCGGGTGCCATGGATGGGGAAGTAATGAAAGTATTGGGTAGTGAGATAGCGCAAACGGTTCACCAATACCTCCAGACGGGTGCGCTAACTAGGCAACTCGGCATTGACGGGTCCGGTTCGCTCTGTAAGTCATTGGTTGCAATGCCGGTACAAAAAATTCCGCAGTTATTCTGCTTCGACTTCGGTGGCCAACCCGAGATGGCTACTGCTGACCTTCCGTTCATGGCGGTGGGTTCAGGTCAACCAATTGCCGATCCTTTTCTGGCGTTTTTGAAACGGCTATTCTGGCCGAATAGGGTTCCAACACTGGCCGAGGGCAGATTGGCAGCCGTATGGACAATCGCTCACGTCACAAAGACCAACCCAGGCGGCGTCGGGGGTGACATTCAGTTGTGGATGCTCGCGCGCGGTCAGGCAGGCAACGCACCAACCATCGTAGAGCTAAAGTTAGATCAGATTCAAGAGCACCTGAACCAAGTATCTGCCGCCGAGCGCGCACTAACTGATGCTCTTACCCCGCAGCCGGCGCATCCCGTACCCGGACATCCTCAGGGCTCTCATGGGCAACCGTCTGGTCCGCCCGCGACTCCTCCCCCACCCGCTTAACAAATCGACGAAGCTGACGGTAGCGATCGGCGATGTAGACCTCAACGGTGGCGATAGCGTGGGCGCGCTGATTGTCTTTAGAGCTTTGACTCAATGAATTGCGCCAACTCGTGCACCGTAGCACAGACTAAGTCTGGTTCAGAACTAACCAACGCGCTGTGCTCTGCTATTCCCCAAAGTGCTGCAACGGCAAATACCTTTGCCGCCTTTGCCGACGCAATGTCCGCCGGTGCATCCCCGACGGCTATGGCGTTGTTAGCTGATACGTGCAAGTTCTCAAGCGCCCTAATAATGGGCGCGGGATGCGGTTTCTTTTCTTTGGTATCGTGATAACAGACAGTCGTAGAAATTGACCAAGCCCATTGCTTTACCACGCGGCTGCAGTATGAGCCTGGACTTGACGTCACAATTGCTGTCTTGATTCGCTGCTCATTGAGCGTCGCGATAAGCGCCGAGACTCCCTCATAAGGCCCCAGCTTAGGAATTAGCTTGTAGACCTCCGACCACGCCCGCTGTTTGCGAAGGGATTCCGCGGAGGAGGAGGATATGAGGGTTAAATCAAGATCGAAAATAACGGCTTCAAGCGGCATACAGCGAGCAACCTTTCAGAATATAGATAGCTGCTGAGGCGGGCTCGGTTTTGTTGCCGAAATTTCTTCCGCACCCGCATCGATATGATGCAATTTCTCCAACAACAGCTCCACCTCCTCGGAAGATTCGAGCGGAATTGCCTGGCCCTCGTCAATAAGCTTCTTGTTGCCTTGAACTTTGTCCTCGCTGGCCAGATTAGGTGGGTGCTTTATGCAAGCGACAATGCGCTTCTGTTGTATAGCGAATCGAACGGTATGCATTGAGCCACCAACAACACTTGTCTCTATGACAATTACCGCTTGCGATAAGCCACTTTGTAGCCTGTCTCGATCCACGAAATTGTTTTTGAACGCCCGCTGTCCGATCTCATATTCACTGACTAGACATCCGCTTGTCGCGAGAATCTCTTCAGCAAGCGATTTGTTTTCCGCCGGATAGACTTTGTCCAATCCATGCGCCAGCACCGCGACCGTCTTACCCTTCGCTTCAATGCATCCCCAGTGGGCGGCTGCGTCACACCCCCGTGCCAAGCCGCTCACCACAATCGCCTGCGACTTGGCGACTGTCGCCGCTATGCGTCTTGCCGATTGTTCGCCAAATGTTGTTGGTTCACGAGTACCGATAATTGCAACTGCTACCTTTGACTTCAGCGCTGCCAAGTCGCCTTTTAAATGCAACAACAGTGGCGGATCGTCAATACTCTTCAGTAAGAGGGGAAAATTTGAATCGAAAAAACTTAGAACCCGGATTCCTTCCCGCTCGGATCGTTCTAGCGTTTTCTCGGCATATGCGTACGCTTGCTCAATCTGCGGCGCATCATAAGTCTTGCCACGTTGCCGCTGTAACAGCACCTCCAAAGACTCCACACAATCTTGGCCGGCGAGCAGTCGATGCGCGGTCTTCCGACCCATTCCTGGCAAGCTGAGAAGCGCGAGCACAATGCGCAAGGAACCGCTGGTGGAAGACGGAACCAATTGTGGCTTGTGCTCTTTCATGCTGTTTTACCTATGCAAAGCGCGCGCACGTCCACTGCGCCCGCAACACGCAATAAGTCCATGCATGCCCCAATTGACCCGCCGGACGTCGTAACGTCATCAAGTATCAGTACACTCTTTCCTCGTATCAACTCTGGATGCTCAATTCTGATGCTATCCAGATGCACTTGCTTGGCTCGATCTCCACCAGTTGCAAGCTTTGGGATGAGCGTGTGGCGCACCAGACATGAAGAGGCGTCGGTTCGCCCCATCTTGCCAACCAATTTGGCAGCCAATTCGTGCAGTGGTCCCCGCTGCTTCGCTGGGTCGTGCGACGGGACAACGCAAATTGCGAAGTCGGATCCAAGAATCGGATCGATCTTCGCCCGAAATTCTTCAATGGCGTCCGCTCGGCCTTCCTTAAAGTCGAGTATCCGGCCGCTGTGGCGGTCGTAATTCAGCGAACTCCCCCCGGCCGCCTTGTGCGCTCCCCATGGGCGGTAAAGCGCCAGGTAGAGGACAGGGGCCTTACTATTGTTTTCGTTCGAATTAAATATCGCCATAGATTTGCTCAGGCAATCACACATCAACGGTCAATAGGGTCCCAGGGGCCGTTGACGTCAATAGTATAAATTATCTGCGTTATCGGTTGCCTCTTCATGGCCGCGCCCCTCCAGTGGCCTTCTTTCGACTATATCTTAACCCTAGACTGCTACGATTAATTCTGCGCTCTGATTCCGAGCATTGCTTACACGAGGACCGACCCGGTAAAAAGCAATCGCGTCGTCAGGGTTCGGCTGCAGCAGTTCCATTGCTTTGCCCGCATCGGTCATCGTCCTATCAAGCCAGTGCTCGGCCCGGACCTGTCAGTTGGGCTTACCCTTCGGCTCAGGCGTTTTGCCATCCACCCCGCTGACCTTGGATGAATTTCGATCGACCGCTTCTATCGCGCGTATCCATTCCTGCAAGTTGCGAAGATTGATTGTGTTCAAATCGCAGCGTTCGTAATTTTTGATGACTTCCTCGGGATTCACGTCGCCTCTTAGAAATGTCCCCTTCGCGGTATCGATCAGCAACTTCCCAGGATTCCACTTCGCAGACATCGGCGGATCAGGAAATCGCGGACACTCTACGGCGACTGGCACATACACTGTTCCTTTTTCCAACTTCATCCGCACATCCTTTGAAAATGGTATCGGTGAATTCTCGTCCAGTACTGTAACCGCCCATTTCCGCAGGTCTTCATCCTGTCGTTCCTTCAAGATACTGATGGCAATCTGCACATAGTCCTTACGCAACCCCTCAGTCGATATCTTGTCCTGCACGACATAACCGACAATTGCTAATATCAGCGGAATGGCAATTGACGCCCCAATTGACGCAATCGATTGCCATTTGTTTAACGATTCCTGATTCATGGTCGCACACCCCGTCAATTCCGTACTCAGCGCCATTCCCACGGCGGGACAGGATCATTATCCGCCCACAGTCCGCGCCTTGCAGCTTTGGCTAAGTTCTGAAGTCGATAGAGCGGGCTGCTGGGCTTACTGTAGCGGTCATACACCCAAGCCATGCCTGTAGCGACCTGATGCGCGCTCGCGTCCATTCCGGCGCATTGGACCCTGCCGACTGACCGCCCGTAGCGGTCGCGGGCGATTTGCTCGACCTTGGCCGACTCCTGAAAGCAAAGTTCGGCGAGTGATTGCCGGGAACGCTGGCCGAAAGCCTGGCGCAGTTCGGGCGCGTCGATCTCGGCCAGCCGGACTTTGACCTGCTGTTTCCCGACCAGGACGGTCAGGGTATCGCCGTCGTGGACGGATACGACCAGACCCTCGGCAGGGTTGTCAGCCCATGCGGTGCATGACAATGCCACCGCAAGCGCAGCGGCGAGGAGGAAACGGGCTAAAGACTGAGCGCCCATCCGAGAACAACGAGCGTGAACACGATGCCCACGAGCGCCACGGGCATTGTGTATCGCAGAATAGCGGAGAGCACCGGGTCGATATCCGGATCATTGGCTGCGCGGTCGCCTAGTTTCATCGTATGCCTCCGCTCGACATGTTGTTAAAGGATACACCCGGTTAGCGGATCACGAATGGACGAGTCGGCGGCCGCCGGCAAATCAGTTGATGCGAGTGCTAAGGCCGCGTAGCCTATGCAGGCAATTTCGCCATCCCGAAAGTGGACGCAGACTGTGTGATGATCTCTTCGTGTAACACGGCAGCGCCGGACGGCACCCCAGGCGCCAGTGATCGATCGGGGCATGTTGTTCAAACAAACGGAACCAGTTCTACGCTTTTCCACTAAACTTCGACCATGCCGCGCATCTTTGACAACATAGAAAAGGCCCTTCTGCCGGCGCTACGAGAAACGCTGTTGATCTCCGAGCGAGCCGACTTCTGCGTTGGCTACTTCAATCTCCGTGGCTGGAAATCCATCGACGAGTTGATTGAAAAATGGTCAGGCGGGGCCAACGAGCGCTGCCAGTGCGGGCCGCGCCGTTGCCGCGTTGGCCATCACGGATGAACTGGACTTTGGTTTTGTCGGTGTCGGTTGGCCAATGCCGCTGGAAGTCATCCAGAAAGGCCGGCCAGTCGGGCGGCAGGTGATGCTCGTCGAAATAACGCAGCGGAAACGAAAAGCCATGGTCAATGCCGACCAGCGTCCGCACGTCCTCGGCGAGTCGCGCCACCAGCCATTCCGCAATGCCGTGCCGCGTCCAGTATTTACGCGGACTGGGCGGCGGCGGAACTTCCTCGGGCGGCAAGGCGCGATCCGTCTGATAGACGCGCAGGCCCTTCAGGCTAGAGTTCGGTGTCTCAGCCCCCGAATAGTCGATGCCGATATAGCGGGCGAAAGCGGTCATTTCAGCTTCCTGCTACATGACCGGACAATCGGCTGAGCGTTGCCTCCGCAATCAAGGAATCGAGATATGCCTTGGCCGACATCAAGAACTCAGCGTTCGTGATCAGGACGCCCACCTCCAAGTTGCGATTGAAGGCATCGTCGGTTAGGTTGGCACTGGAAATTAAAGCGGTGTCGTCAACAATCGCGACCTTCGCGTGGAGTTTTCCGGGACGGCCGGCCTGGTTCCGTCCCCGCTTCTCGACTGGCCAGTGATAGACCTCGGCAGCTTTGATCAGTGCCGACGGAAAAGCCTTCATCGCGTCGAAGCTAAGCTGTCCCTCGGACGACTCTTCAAATTCGAGAATCAATCGAATTTTCACGCCACGCTGCGCAGCCTTCCATAACTCGCCGGTCAACCGTTCGATCTTCGCCGCGGCGAAGGTGACGAGCAGGATTTCGTGCTTTGCATTGGCGATAAGGTCATAAAGAGCTTGATCTATCCGGCGGGCAGGTATCTGATCTGAAGGTGATGGGCCCGCCCAAAGTAATTCGATGTGCTGCTGAGCGCGCAGACGGTGGAAAGAGGTGAACGTAGTTTGAACCGCCCAGCTCAAAGCCTCCCACGACATTTGGCCTGATGCCGAGCGCACTGCCGCGGACATAAGGAACGATGCGTCTGCGTTAGCCGTCGCCGGCAATCGTTGGAGAACAAATTCCGCATTGGCAGTGGCTGGCAGGCTGCGCAGCGTGTCGCATGCTGATATCAACCACGCCGTGGGCGCTTTGCGGATTAAATTCTCGACGGCGGTAACGAAATCGTCGGACATCATGTCAATCGAAGAACGCAGTACCGCGCGCAGAGAAGGTATTCACCAGCACCGAACGATCCAGGTAGCGATTGCCTCGTTCACAAGAGGTTTCAGGTGAAAATTGGCAGGCATGGCAGCAGGCGCCTTGAATGCCGCGACCGAGCGTGTCGGGGCGATGTTCCGAACACAATGGGTCGGAGCCGCACAGGCGCATGCTTTCAAATCCCTGTTGCAAGTGACGACCGAGGGTTAGTGGGTCGCCCAATTCGACCAGCCCTCCCAGAGTACCTTCGCTATCTGGTGCAGCGGTGTAGAGCAGAATGCCCGCCATGGGCCCGCCCTCTTCGCCTGGTTGCCGAGAGTAGAGGCGCTCGCGCACACTGGCCGCGGTGTAGCCGCAGTCGAGGACGATCTGGCGCATCAGGGCGTGGGCCAACGAATGCAGCAATACGAGACGAATACCGGGAAAGTTGTCCTGAAACGGTTCGAGCTTCCTGAGCTTGCGCCAAGCCTTGTGCGAGTCGAAGAACTCCTGCTGAAGTTGTTGCACGTCGGGTTTGTCCTGCCACGCGATCAATACTTCCTCACGGATGCGCAGGAAGATGCCCTCGCCGCGGACTTCTGAGGCCGGAAGCCACTTTGGGCTTTCACGGCATAGCTTGGTCAGTCGGCCATCCTTGAGTGTGGTGGCTTCAGCAAAATCGGAATTTGACTCAATACGGGTAAAGCCAAGCAGTGCTCGGACTTCACGGATACGCTCCACCAGCACCGTATCTTCAAAAAAAGACTCAAACCCCTTTGGGGGGGCAACCTGCCGCAGCTTGAAGTCGCGGCTCTCGGCGGCAGAGGCCGGATTGGAAAAGACAAGCCACTCCGGCAACTTGAGGTCTTCGGGTGGGGCCTTACCCTGTTGCCCTCCGGCACGCTTGCCTTCGATTGCAGTCCAGATTTCCTCGTCCTTGAACTCCGAGAACAGCGGAATAAGCGACTGGAATTTCTGCAGCTTCTTGCGCAGCAGGTGAACCTCGTCGATGTCTTCCGTATCCTTCAATTCGGCCCATTGCTCCTCGACCAGCTTGCCGAGTTTGTCGGTGGCCCGCGGGATGGACAGCGCCGATAGTGCCGTTGGAAACCAACTGTTCGATGCACCTAATAAAATAGTCTTGGCGGGCTCCTGGCAGTCTTTTTCGATCAACCGAAGGTGCGGATGATGGCCTGGGCAGGAGAAAGGAGCATCCGGGTCGAAGGCATCCGCCATACGACGCTCGCTGCCGCAGGTGTGGCATTTGACGACGATGTCCGACGCATCGCCGGAGGCACCGAATTCGCGCATGCTCAACGTGGCGGGCCGACAAGGGACATTCCCTTTATGCACAAAATTCAGCCACGGGAAATCCGTCAGGTGACCCTCACGACAAGCCAAAAGGAATCGTACCGAAAGCGTTGAGGGCGCTCTACTGCCCTGGCTCTTTAGGCACCCCTGGTGAACGTATTCCGTCTTGTCCGGCCGATAGGGGTCTTGGATCAACTTGAAAACGCCGGATTCCACCGTAGCCAGGGTGTCGCATAACGAACAACGCATCCAGCGTGGGAACGGCGCCACCGGCACGCCAATCGCCGGCGTGGCAGGGTTGCGATCCATGCTATCGAGCTTGATCGGGGGCAGATAGAGTGTGCGAACCTGGGCTCCGAGGCGGCGTTGCACTGCGGCGACGAGGCGATCTTCCTCCACCTCTTTGCAATAGCGCGTATCCCAGTCGTCCAGCCCCATGATCAGGGCCGACATGTTGGGTAAATCAACCAACGAGCCGACACCGAACGTAAAGATCAGTTGGCTGGGTCGCAGTTCGCCGAGTTCATTCATTATTTATTCCTCAATCCGCTTGTAAGCCTCTCGGGCTTTGATCGAGGACCAAGTCCACGGTGCCTTCAACGTCGCGCAGCGAATTGAGGCAGGTAAACATTTCCCAATCCTTTTCACTGGCTTGTTCGAGCAAGCCCACTGTGGCCCCGCCTTCGGGCTTGTACCCGAGCTTGTGGTCCTTCTGGTTATGTACGCGGCTCAACCATTCGTCTCGCCGGCGATCGAGCATGTCTTTGATTCGCACCGCAACTGCGGGATCATGAGTGGCATTGCCGCCACGCGCGCTCAGCACGTCGAATACCTTGCCCCAGACCACATCGGTATCTTCGACTTCGCCGGCATTCAAATTGCCGTTCAGATGGGCATCCCACAGCCGCATCAATCCCACCATCACACCAGACAAGCCGCGGTCGAGCGCCCTTGCCGAGAAAGGCGTGACCGACAACGCCTCGACGTGCTTGTAGAAGGTCTCGTGATAATGCTCGAAGCGTTCGTAGTGCGACAAATCTCGGGGACGCGCCCAGTTAAAGATCGTGCATACCAGACCCGGGCCATCGTTGGAACGGCCCACCCGGCTGGTGGCTTGAATATATTCGGAGGTGTTTTTCGGCTGGCCAGCAACAAGCATCAATCCCAGTCGCTCGATGTCGACGCCCACCGAGATCATGTTGGTGGCGAGGACAACGTCGTAAGGCACAGCAGATGTTGTTTGCTTCTTTGCTTTGCGCTCGGCGGCGCGTTGTGCTTCCAACGCCTTATCAAAGGTCGCCTCCAGGCGCTCCAGAATCTTGGGGATATCGGTGCCCGATTTGCGTGAAGTCAGTTCTTCGAGTGCCCGCACGCGACGCTTGGCCAGTCCCCGCTGGTCGGCATCACGCAAGCGCGCTCGTATGTCGTCCTCCACCAGCCGGCGGGTGCCGGCCAGTTCTCGGATTGAGTTGAAATAGCCAGCCAGCGTCATCCAAGGATCAGCCAGCTTGTCGTATTTGTCGAAAAGCACCTGGGCCGCGGCCATGTGGGCGACGTAACTGCGAATCATGGCCACCGGATAACGGCGGCCGAACGCACTGATGCCAAGATAGCGACGACCTGGAAAATTAGGGCCGGTCGGACGCTGGATGGCAAAGAAGCTGTCACGGATGCTGGTCCCTTGTGGTGGGAACACCTCCAGCTTGCGCACGAAGAGCTTCTGCACCTGGTCTGGGGCGCGGCGGATCGTGGCCGTGGAGGCCACCACCTTGGGACGCACCTTCTTGCCGTCCACTTCCCACGAACACAACTCATCCACCGCGGCCTCATACAGGCCCACCATCGACCCCAGGGGACCGCTGATAAGATGCAACTCATCCTGGATGATCAGATCCGGTGGCCGGAGGAACCCATGGGGTCGGTTCTTCACCGAAGGCAGGCCGTTGCGCGCCGGGTGCGATTTTCCGTCTTCGACCTCTGGTGACAGGAACCCATGCCGATCGCACACTTCGCTCACTTTACCGAACAGCATCTGCGTTTCGCCCTTCCAAGGCATCTGGGCGAACTTGTCTACCGTGGCGATCAGCAGGGACGGCGGGCGGCGGTAGATTTCCTCATCCACCACCATCACCGGCAATCCCTCTTTGGGAGCGTTCCGCTCCGTGAATTCACAACGACCGATGTTGTCGCCGCAGTAAGTTACGCACCGCCCAATGTCGCTGGGCGCTTCATACACCCGCAGGTGCTGTTCCTTGATCTCGCTGCCGCACCATGGGCAGGAGGTGATCTGGTGGGGGGTGCCGGTGGACGACGGCCTGCCGCCCACATTTCGCTGGCGCAAGGAATTGGCCGCGGCTGCCAGCGTGTTCGGCGTAGTCTTATTACCTACCCACAGACCCAACCGGAATGGTGTCTCGCTCCACTTGCCAACATCACCACGACGGATGATCTCGCAGGCACAGAGCAGTGCCGCCGCACGCTGGAACTGCTGCAAGGTCAGCAGGCGCAGCGTGTAGCGCATCAGCACGGCAATGCCATGATCGCCGCGGCGACCTTCGATCTCACCCTGAAGGCGACGCAGGGCCAGCGTGTAGGCGGTCAGGCCCAGATAGGCTTCGGTCTTGCCGCCGCCGGTGGCAAACCACAACAGATCAGCCACGGCATCAGTTTCGTGGCTACGGTCCGCGTGATGCAGATCGGTAAGGCTCGGCAGATTGAGCAGTACGAAGGCCATCTGGAACAAACGCCAGCTGCGGTTTTGCGCCACATCCAGTGTCGCGACGCCGTCCTCGACCGTCATCTCCTTCTTGCGAACTTTGCGGGCGAAGGTCGAATGAATCCGCTGTTGCCACATTGCACGGTTGGCGAAGCGAAAAGCTTCCTCGGCCAGCGGGCTAGTCTCAATCAGGTCAATCCCCGCCTTGATGCGCTCCAGCGCGCGTCCGCAATTCTTCACCGCGTGCCGAGCAGCTTCTTCGTGCCCGGCCAATTTCTCCCCTGGCAAAGTGAGTTTGGCCTCCTCCGCCTTGATCCAGACACGGTAAGCCGTTTCGATGTGACGCAGGCTGGCGATCAAGCCTTCCTTAGGGAAACTCTGAAAAACCTCGTCTCGCTGTCATCGTACCGGGCACGGTAAACGTTGGGCCGGTATGAACGCGAGGAGACGAACGATGAAACAACAAGCGCTTACTATGACTGGCTACTTTGA
>Ga0082335_1004183_pt1 | contig 22187 bp, 19 predicted proteins | sample Subgrocontami58m_FD_72375 | JGI IMG/M metagenome (GOLD analysis project Ga0082335, IMG submission 72375) | Subsurface groundwater microbial communities from S. Glens Falls, New York, USA - GMW37 contaminated, 5.8 m (SPADES assembly) (version 2) ...
GTGGATATAGAGATGCTGCCAGGTCCGAGTGAAGTAGTAATAATAGCAAACCAGCATACGAACCTATCGTATATAAAAGCAGACCTTGCCGCACAGGCTGAACACCATATGGGGACATCCATACTCATCACCACCTCCAGGGCAGTAGCAAAGGAGATTAAAAAAGAGGTGGCTCGTGGACATATAATCCTTGTCAAGAATCTCAATGAGGCTATAGAGGTAGCAAACAGAATAGCGCCTGAACATCTGCAATTGATGGTCAAGGACCCTGGAAAACTTGTCAAAAAGGTTAAAAATGCCGGCTCTGTATTTATAGGCCCATATACACCTGTGAGCGTAGGTGATTATATTGCAGGTCCAAGCCATGTCCTGCCTACAGGCGGGACTGCGAGATTCTTCTCCGGATTGGGTATAGATGATTTTATGAAGAGGTCTCATATTATATTTTATACTAAGAAGGCATTGGAAAAGGTGAGGGGACCTGTTGAAAAGATTGCAGGGATAGAAGGATTAACGAAACACGTAGAATCTGTAAGGGTGAGGTTTTAAGATTATGGATAAGAGAATAGCGGTTGTTAAGAGAAAAACTTCTGAGACAGATATCTCATTGACTATCAATATAGATGGTAGAGGTAATTCACAGATAGATACAGGAATCGGATTCCTTGACCACATGCTTACACTTTTTGCCAAGCACGGACTATTTGACCTCAAGGTGAAGGCAAAGGGGGATACACATGTGGACATGCATCACACTGTTGAGGACATAGGGATATGTTTAGGCGAGGCATTTTACCAGGCGTTGGGCAAGAGAAAAGGTATCAGAAGATATGGATTGGGGTATGTGCCTATGGATGAGACACTCTGTCGGACAGTAGTAGATTTGAGTAACAGGCCATATCTTATATTTAACGTTAAGAGTCCAAAACCGAGGCGGGGTGATTTTGATATTGGATTAACAAAGGAATTCCTGAAGGCCCTTTCTAACAAGGGTGGCATCACGCTACATGTGAACCTTATATACGGTGAAAATGGACACCATATAAATGAAGCCATCTTTAAATCCCTTGCAATAGCATTGGATACAGCCTCTGTGATAGATAAGAGGATAATAGGACTACCTTCTACAAAGGGTAGGTTATGATTGCTGTTATAGACTATGGTATGGGTAACCTGCGCAGTGTAGAAAAAGGACTTGAAAAGGTCGGTGCAAAAGAGGTTGTTATTGTATCCCACCCTGATATCTTAAAAGATGCCCAGAAGGTCGTCCTGCCAGGTGTCGGTGCGTTTAAGGATGCAATTACAGGGTTAGAAGAGCGCGGTCTCATTTCACCTATCAAGGATTTTATTAAGTCAGGGAAGCCATTCTTAGGCATATGCTTAGGACTTCAGATACTCTTTAGTGAGAGTGAGGAGGGCGGACTCTATAAAGGGTTTGATATAATTAAGGGCAGGGTAAAGAGGCTCCCTGGTGGTGATGTTAAGATACCACATATAGGGTGGAATTCAATAAAGAAACTAAAGATGAGAATAAAGGAGTGTCCTTTATTGATAGATGTGCCAGATAATGCATATTTCTATTTTGACCACTCTTACTACGTAGACCCTGTTGACGATGAGGTTATAGCAACAGAGACTACCCATGGTATAAATTTTGCCTCTATGCTCTGGAAGGATAATATCTATGCCACCCAGTTTCACCCTGAGAAAAGCCAGAGATTGGGACTGGAGATACTTGAGAAATTTGTCAAAATATAGAGATTCTTCAGTCACTTTGTTCCTTCAGAATGACATTATTGTCATTCTGAGCGTAGCGAAGAATCTAATTCAGGTTTTAAGGTGATAATAATACCTGCTATAGATTTAAAAGGTGGGAAGGTAGTCAGGCTATTACAGGGAGATTTTGATAAAGTAACCATATACAATGAAGACCCTGTGGGTGTTGCACTCAGGTGGGAGGAAGAGGGTGCAATCCTGCTACACATTGTTGACCTTGATGGTGCACTCACTGGCAGCCCCAAGAATATTGATACTGTTAAGAGGATAATAGGTGGCATAAAAATCCCACAGGTTGAGTTTGGTGGTGGTATCAGGACTAAGGAAGATATTGTCCTGCTTCTTAATTCAGGTGTAAACAGGGTCATATTAGGAACTGCTGCATGTGAAGATGAGGATTTTTTAAAAGATGTTGTAAAAGAGTTTGGACCTAAAATCCTTGTGAGTATAGATGCGAGGAACGGAATAGTTGCCACAAAAGGGTGGAGAAGCACGTCCAATATACAATCTATAGATTTGATTAAAAGGGTAAGAGATTCAGGCGTCCGAGAGATTATCTACACTAATATAGCAAAGGATGGGACATTGGCAGGTCCTGATATCTATGGGATTAAAAGTCTGCTTGAATTCCTTGATTTGAAAAACATCATACCTCAGGACAGGGGTGGCATAATAGCATCTGGCGGGGTATCCTCTTTAGAGGATGTGAAGAGATTGAAAGAGTTAGAGCCAGAAGGCCTTACGGGTATTATCATAGGCAAGGCACTTTATGAAGGGAAGATTGACTTGAAAGAGGCAATCAAATGCTAACCAAGCGAATCATACCATGCTTAGACGTCCAGGATGGCAGGGTTGTCAAGGGTGTGAAATTTGTTGAATTGAGGGATGCAGGTGACCCGGCTGAGATAGCCTCCTTCTATGATAGTGAAGGAGCAGACGAACTTGTATTCTTAGATATAACAGCGAGTTTTGAGAAGAGGGATATAATGATTGACGTTGTCAGGAGGACAGCTGAGAATGTATTCATGCCTCTTACAGTAGGCGGAGGTATCAGGAATATTGATGACATAAGAGAATTATTAAAAGCCGGATGTGACAAGGTATCTATAAATACATCTGCCGTCCAGGACCCTGATTTTATAAAAAAGGCATCTGACAGATTTGGAAATCAATGTATAGTAGTGGCAATAGATGCCAAGAGGAAACTTAGCGGTGGGTGGGAGGTATATATAAACGGCGGCAGGACCCCGACCGGTAAGGATGTATTAAGATGGGCAAAAGAGGCTGAAACCCTGGGTGCAGGTGAGATACTCCTTACCAGCATGGATTGCGATGGGACAAAACTTGGATATGATATTGAACTTACAAGAAGCGTATCAAATATTGTTGGTATACCTGTCATCGCCTCAGGCGGTGCAGGAAACTTGGAGCATCTCTATGAGGTATTAGATAAGGGTGATGCAGATGCTGTGCTTGCCGCCTCAATATTCCATTTCAGGGAATGGACGATAAAAGAGGCAAAAGAATATCTTGCAGATAGGGGTATAAGGGTGAGGCTATGAGGATGGTTGATATACTGAAATTTGATAAGGACGGACTTATGCCGGCTATAGTCCAGGATTACCAGACCCAGGAAGTGCTTATGCTTGCCTATATGAATAAGGAGGCATTTGAGAAGACTATCCAGACAGGAAAGACACATTTCTGGTCAAGGTCACGCAAGAAGATGTGGCTTAAAGGTGAGGAGTCAGGACACATCCAGCATGTGAAAGATATATTCTTTGATTGTGATAGTGATACATTACTTATTAAGGTGAGGCAGGAATGTGCGGCATGCCATGAAGGGTATAAGTCTTGTTTTTTTAGAAAGGCTGATGTTGAAAAAGATGGTATAGACATAGTAGGGGAAAAGGTCTTTGACCCTGAAAAGATATATCGTAACAGAGACCTTTAGGTCTCCAGAGGAGGAAAGATATGGGAGGATTAAGAGGGCAGGAATGGCTGATTATATTACTTATAGCGATACTCATCTTTGGCGCAAGTAGAATACCTGAGATAGGCAAGGCATTGGGTAAGGGCATAAAGGAATTCAAGAAGGCAATTAAGGGAGGGTCTGAAGAGGAAGAAGAGGAGAAAAAGGAAGAGAAAAAATAAAAATTTTGGTGCCGAAGCAGGGAGTTGAACCCTGAAGACCTTACGGTCACAGCGCTCTGAACGCTGCGCGTATGCCAATTCCGCCACTTCGGCATGTTATGTAACTTGCACTTCTTTTTCCAATTCCTCTTTTATGCGATGGAGGAAGTTGTTTCCAGTAACTCCATCAATAATCCTGTGGTCATAGGAAAGTGAAAGATACATCGTATGGGTGACGGCTATCACGTCTTCACCGTTACATTCTTTGACTACAGGGCGTTTTACTATTTCACCCATTCTTAAGATTGCTACCTGGGGCTGGTTTATGATAGGGGTTCCGAATAGGTTACCTTTAACTCCAGGATTCGTAATAGTAAAGGTCCCGCCAGATATTTCATTTGGAGTTAATCTTCCTATCCTGACCTTATCAGCCAGGGTCTGAATCTCCTTTGCTATATCAGTCACGGATTTTCTGTCTGCACCCGCAATAACAGGGACTACAAGTCCCCTCTCTGTATCAACTGCTATTCCTATATTAATCTCTTTTTTGATTACTATATTATCATTAACTACTGAGGAATTTAAGACCGGGAATTCTTTAAGGGCAGAGACGACTGCGGCTGTAACAAATGCTATATAAGAAAGATCCTTGTTCTCTTTATGTAATCTTACAATCTTCTCTATATCAACCTCTGTAAAAGAGGTAACGTGTGGGGAAACCCTTTTACTATAAGTCATGTGCTCTGCGATATTTTTTCTGATTTTCGTAAAAGGGATTATCTTATCTCCTTCCTTAGGCTGATATTTTGGAATCATAAATCCAATGGGTGCCTCTTTAACTTCAACTTTTTCCTCTTTTACCTTTTCAATAGTCTCTATTTCTACAGGTCCTTCTGCTTCTAAATATTTTAAGATATCTTCTTTGGTGATTCTTCCATCCTGGCCCGTCCCCTTGACTTTTGCCAAATCTACGCCCTTTTCCCGGGCGAGTTTTCGGACAAGGGGTGAGAGCCGCTCCAAATAAGTGACGTCGGGTTTGCGAAGACCCTCAGAACCGGTGGGGTGAATCTGGGGTGAGAGAGGTTCTATTATTGCCAGCTCTGTTCCTACAGGGACGGTTTTGCCTGCTTGGACAAGTATTTTAGCCAAAATCCCAGTCTCTGGAGATGGGATTTCTACCTCAGCCTTATCTGTAGAAACAGCAACGAGGGATTGGTTTTTCTCAACCTTATCTCCTTCTCGTATTAACCACTGGGTTATTGTTCCTTCTGCGACAGTTTCCCCTAACTGCGGCATTATTACTTTGACAGACATAGAAATTTCCTTTTTTCAGTATCGTGCCAATTCCCTTGCCTTGGCAACTATCTTTTCTGTAGTCGGGAGGATGAATTCTTCTAATGGTGGACTGAATGCGTAGTGGGTATCAAGGCTCGCTACCCTCATTACAGGCCCATCCAGGTACTCAAATGCCTCTTCAGCAATTACAGCGGCTATTTCCCCGCCAATTCCTCCTGTCTTCCTGTCTTCATGGACTACCATTACTTTATTGGTCTTTTTAACAGAGTTTAAAATGGTTTCTCTATCCAAAGGCAGGAGCGTTCTTAAATCCACTACTTCTGTCTCTATTTTCTCTTTTTGTAATATATTTGCCGCCTCTAAACATAGATGAAGTGTTGCCCCATACGTAATCATCGTTAAGTCTTTTCCCTCTCTTTTTATATCTGCCTTTCCTATAGGGACAAGGTATTCTTTATCAGGAAGGTCCTCTTTTATTCTCCTGTATAAATATTTATGCTCAAAATACAGGACAGGGTCATCGTCCCTTATTGCAGATTTTAAAAGCCCTTTGGCATCATAGGCAGTTGCTGGGGCAACTATCTTTAATCCCGGGGAATGGAAAAACCATGCTTCAGGATTCTGGGAATGAAAGAGTCCGCCATGGATTCCTGCACCTGAAGGTGCCCTTATTACTAATGGAACCTTTACTTTACCGCCGTGGCGATACCTCAATGTGGCTGCCATATTTACAATCTGGTCAAATGCACAGGAGATAAAATCAGCAAACTGCATTTCAGCAACAGGCCTCATACCTAAAATGGCTGCGCCGGTCGCTACCCCCACAATCAGGGATTCCGATATTGGGGTATCTATCACCCTTTCTGGTCCAAACCTTTCAAAGAGCCCTTCAGTAACCTTGAAGGCACCTCCTAAGGCCCCGATGTCTTCTCCGATGAGGAAGACCTTTTCGTCTCTTTCCATCTCTTCAAAGAGTGCTTCGTTAATAGCCTTTAAATAAGTAGTTTCCATAGTAATTTAAATAGGGGTTGCATAGAGGTCTTCCATGGCTTCCTTACCTTCGGGATAAGGGCTCTCCTCTGCAAATCTAACAGCCTCGTCAATGACCCCTTTTATCTTTACTGAGATTTCCTCTTTTACCTTCGCTAAATCATAACCCTTCTTTTCAAGATAGACCTCATATCTTGGAATAGGGTCCCTGCTTTCCCATTCTATGAGTTCTTCCTTTTTCCTATAGGTAGCCATATCGTGCTCGCTATGTCCATGATACCTGTATGTCTTACATTCTACAAGGGTTGGACCTTGCCCGGACCTTGCCATTTCTACTGCCTTTTTCATAGTCTTCATTACAGCATGGATATCATTGCCACTTGTAACCATGCCTTTAAACCCATACCCCTGGGCACGGTCTGCAACATCCTCTATGGCCATCTGGAGATTAACCGGGGTAGAATAGGCATAAAAATTATTTTCACAGACGAATACGACTGGCAGTTTATGAACCCCTGCAAAATTCAATGCCTCGTGAAAATCACCCCTGGAACTGGCACCTTCTCCGAAGAATGCCACAGCGATATATTTCTCCTTGTTCAATTTAAATTTTAGAGCAGCTCCGCATGCAACAGGCAGTGTAGCAGCCAGCATACTCGTTGCCCCGAAAAAACCTATTTCTAAGTCTCCTGCGTGCAGGAAAGATTCTTTCCCTTTTGAAAATCCTGTCTTCTTTCCCATTAGTTGGGCAAGTAATATTTTAGGGTCAACACCTTTTGTCAGACAGGCACCTATATCCCTGTGTAAGGGGAAGATAATGTCCTCTTTTTCCAATCCATAGGTTACACCTACAGAGACAGCCTCCTGACCATAGCCACAATAGACCCCTCCCATTATCTTGCCTTGCTTGTAAAGCCTTAAGACCTCTTCTTCAAATTCTCTGGTGAGTTTCATGAGATAATAAAGCTCAATATCTTTTTCCATAATAGATAATTATATCCATCGCGTTGTCTAAAGTCAAGGAAATAAAATTTAAAATTTTAGGTATAAAATCCTTGATAATTACCCAGAATGTGATATAATTATAATTTATGGTATGGAATTTCAAAAAGCCGAAATTCCAACCACTGAAAATCTCTTAAAAATTATCGCGGAGCAATTTTCTTGTGAAAGATATTTATAATCGTTCAATAGATACACTGAGAATTTCTGTGACTGACAGGTGTAACTTGAGGTGCACCTATTGTATGCCTGAGAAAGGGATTATTCCAAAGTCACCTGATGAGATACTTAAGTTTGAAGAGATAGAAAATATAGTGCAAATACTCGTTCCCATGGGTATTACTAAAGTCAAAATAACCGGCGGGGAACCATTGGTGAGGAAGGGTATAATTCACCTTGTAGAGAAGTTAGCACAGATTAAGGGACTCTGTGATATATCCATGACCACTAATGGTATCTCTATTGCTAAATTTGCCAGGGATTTAAAAAATGCAGGGCTTAGCCGTATTAATATCAGTTTAGATAGCCTCAATAAGGATAAATTCACTTCTATTACACGTGGTGGAGATATAAGAGACGTCTGGCTTGGTATTGATGAGGCATTTAAGGTAGGGCTTGAGCCTGTTAAAATAAATGTTGTTTTGATAAAGGGTATTAATGATGACGAGATTTTGGATTTTGCAAGACTCACCCTTAACATGCCTATCCATGTCCGATTCATAGAATTTATGCCAATGCTGAATGGTTTATTCTGGGATGAGGAAAAGTTTATACCCAATGATGAAGTCAAAGAAGAGTGTGAGATTCTTGGGAAACTCTCCCCGGAAAGTAACGTTTTAGGTAGTGGCCCGGCCGCATATTATAGACTGGAAGGTAGTAAGGGAAGTATCGGGTTCATCAGCCCACTCAGCCACAGTTTCTGTAACAATTGTAATCGGCTCAGGCTGACATCAGATGGCAGATTGAGGCTGTGCCTCCACCATGAGAATGAGCTGAATTTAAAAGATATGCTTCGTAAAGGATGCAGAATAGAAGAAATCAAGAAATCCATAGAGAAGGCTGTGCAAGATAAGCCAAAGAGGCATAATCTATGCAGTGGCTCAAGGGTATTCCATTATTCAAATAGCGCGATGTCATCCATAGGAGGATGAAAGTAGGGAAACTATGGAAAATGAAAAAAGGATTTATTATCATAATACTGATTGCGGCGGGGTAGTTTATTATGCGGAATATCTGAAATTTCTGGAAGAAGGGCGGACTCTGTATCTTGAAGAAAAGGGCATCTCTGTAAAAGAACTCATGGACCATGATATCTTCTTTGTAATCGCCCGCCAGGAGATAGACTATAAACTACCTGCCTTTTACGGAGATATCCTTCAGATAGATACGCGTATTACAAATATTTCACGCGCAAGGATAGACTTTGAATATGAAATAAGGAATCAAAATAACAAGACTGTTGCCTTTTCAAAAACTGTTCTGGTTTGTATAGACAAGAATTTCAAGCCGATGCCTATACCTGAAAAGGTTAGAACAAAGTTGATTTAAAGGCGGCGGACAGTGTGTAGTACGGTAGCAGCGGGTATAAATTTGACAGATTGGTGGGGCTATGGAAACTTATACTGTAGAAGAAGTTGCGCAGACATTGAAGTTGCACCCCTATACGATCAGACGATTAAGCCGGGAAGGAAAGATTCCGGCTTTTAAGTTTGGCGGCCAATGGCGTTTTCGCAAGAGTGAAATAGAGGCGTGGGGCGTGAAGAAAAATAAAAAATACTAGCATATAGTTTATTTTAGCAATTTAGACTTAGGAGAAAATTATGGCGAATGGTGATCTTAATTGGATAGCGAATTTCATCTGGGGTATTGCAGATGATATCCTTCGTGATGTTTATGTCCGCGGTAAATATCGCGATGTCATATTGCCTATGACGGTTATACGAAGGCTTGATGCTGTTTTGGAGCCTTCAAAGCAATCAGTTTTAAAGATGAAAGAGAGTCTTGATAAGAAGAAAATAACAAATCAGGATGCCGCGCTTCGGAGTGCCGCCGGGCAAGCGTTTTACAATACCTCGCCATTTACGCTCCACGATTTGAAAGCCCGCGCCAAACAACAGCAACTCAAGTCCGATTTCGAAACTTATTTAGATGGGTTTTCTCCCAATGTTCAAGAGATCCTTGAAAAGTTTAAATTTCGCAACCAAATAGTGACAATGGTTGAAGCAGATATTTTAGGTTACATGATTGAAAGGTTTTTGGAGAATTCGGTTAACCTTAGCCCGAATCCGGTTTTTAATCAAGACGGTAGTGTGCGGCTCCCGGCGCTTGATAATCATGCTATGGGCACTGTATTTGAAGAGCTTATTCGTCGTTTCAATGAAGAGAATAATGAGGAAGCCGGAGAGCATTTTACTCCGCGGGATGTTGTAAAGCTTATGGCAAAATTAATATTTATTCCGGTTGCCGATAAAATTGAATCCGGTACGTATTTAGTCTACGACGGTGCATGTGGAACTGGTGGCATGTTATCCGTAGCGGAAGAATCTCTGGTTGAGCTTGCAAAGCAATACAAGAAAGAGGTGTCCATTCATCTTTTCGGACAGGAGATTAATCCCGAAACTTATGCTATCACCAAGGCAGACCTTCTGATTAAAGGGGAGGGTGATGAGGCAGAAAACTTTAAATGGGGATCTACGCTGTCGCAAGACGGATTTCCAACCAGAGAATTTGATTTCATGTTATCCAATCCTCCGTATGGCAAGAGCTGGAAAACCGACCTTGATCGGATGGGTGGGAAAGCTGACATCAAAGATCCTCGCTTTATTATCGAATATGCCGGAGATCCGGAGTTCAGTTTTCTTACTCGGTCAAGTGACGGCCAGCTTATGTTTTTGGCAAATAAGCTATGCAAAATGAAACATGGTACAAAGCTTGGGAGCCGGATTGCTGAGGTTCATAACGGCTCCGCTCTTTTTACGGGAGATGCGGGACAGGGTGAGAGTAATATACGTCGATGGGCTATTGAAAACGACTGGCTGGAAGCAATCATCGCGCTCCCATTGAATATTTTTTACAACACAGGCATTGCGACCTACATTTGGGTGCTTACAAATCGCAAATCAGCAAAGCGTAAAGGTAAGGTTCAGCTTATTGATGCTACGGCATGGTTTAAGCCATTACGCAAGAATCTTGGCGAGAAGAATTGCGAGTTGTCAGAAGATGATATAAAGAGAATTTGCGATCTCTTCCTTTCTTTTAAAGAAACAGCAGAATCCAAAATATTCCAGAATGAGGCGTTTGGTTATTGGAAGATTTTGGTTGAGCGTCCGCTTCGGATTAGCGTTGATTTATCTTCCGCGAATGTTAATCGATTTGCTCAGCTATGCAAAGAAGCGGAAGATGAACCTTTGGCGAAGCTGGTTCAGCGGCTTACCAAAGCGATTGGTGCCGGGCCCCATATGGATTTTAATATTTTTATGGAAGCAGTTAATAATGACGCCAGCGAACATAACGTAAAAATGACCACAAAGAGGCAAAAGTTTCTGGAATCGGAATTGGCAAAAAAAGACGAGAATGCAAAGCCTGTTATTAAGAAAATACATAAGCATGGCCAAGCCGAGGCGAATCCTATTGAAGGATTGTTTGCGGCAACGCTTGACGGAAAAAAACATGTGGTGGAGTACGAGCCCGACACAGATCTTCGTGATACAGAGCAGGTGCCGCTTCTTGAGGAGGGTGGCGTAGAGGCATTCTTCCGGCGGGAGGTATTGCCGTATGTTTCGGACGCGTGGATTGACACCAAATCTACCAAAATAGGATACGAGGTGTCGTTCACCCGGTATTTTTATAAACCGCAACAATTGCGCTCACTGGAAGAAATACGAGTCGACATAGAAAAGATTGAGAAGGAATCCGATGGGTTGCTTCGTTCAATTCTTGATATATCAGGGGGGAAATAATTATGCCTACGCAAAGATATACTGTTACTCAACCGCCGATTGAAACACTCATTACTTGGATTAAATCCGGCGAGATCGCTATCCCTGAAATCCAGCGGCCGTTTGTTTGGGATGCTACCAAAGTTCGTAACTTGCTTGATTCTTTGTTTGAAGGATTTCCTGTCGGGTATCTGATCGCGTGGCGGAATCCTGATGTCAAGCTCAAGGATGGGAAGTCATCGTCCGGCAGGCGCATTCTTATCGATGGACAACAAAGAATCACCGCTCTTATGGCTTCATTGCTTGGGCATGAGGTAATCAACAAAGATTATCAGCGGGTTCGTATCCGTATCGCATTTCATCCGGGTGAGAGAAAATTTGAAGTGTCCAACCCTGCCATTGTCAAGGATGTAACATGGATTTCGGATATCGCAGTTGTTTTTGATCCGCACACAAGCCTCTTTGATCTGGTAAATGAATATTGTGGGCGAAACCCGGGAACAAATAAAGACGATGTGTTCCGCAGTATTGAGCTCTTAAGAGGCATCACAAGTAATCAAATCGGGCTTGTTGAACTTGCGCCGGATCTTGATATCGAAACGGTTACGGTAATATTCATCCGCGTTAACTCAGAAGGCGTGCCGCTTAATCAAGCCGACTTTGCCATGTCCAAGATCGCCGTTAATGAAACATATGGCGGGAATATGCTTCGTAAAGCCATCGATTATTTTTGCCATATGTCGGTTGCTCCTGATTTTTACAATATCGCTAAAGAGGACGAATCATTTGCAAAAAGCGAATTCTTGCCGCTGATGAGTTGGCTTAAAAAAGAGAACGACGGTCTTTATGATCCATCGTATATCGACATGTTAAGAGTTGCGTTTACTTCAGAGTTTAAGCGCGGGAAATTGCAAGATTTGGTTGCTTTACTCTCAGGGCGTAATTTTGAAACAAAGCAATATGAGGAGGCGATTGTAGAGGACAGTTTTAATCGTTTAAGGCAGAGCATTATCAGGTTCATGAATGAAACGCATTTTAAGCGGTTTATTATGATTATTCGTTCAGCAGGATTTATTGATTCTTCTATGATCGGTTCTCAAAACGCGCTTAATTTCGCTTACATTTTGTATCTTACTTTGAGAGCGCAGAGCATTCCGGACGCAGATATCGAACTCTATGTGCGTCGATGGTTTGTGCTGTCGGTTCTCACGGGGCGATATTCCAGTTCTCCGGAATCAGCCTTTGACTATGACATCCGTCAAATCACCGCGCAGGGAATAAAGGTATATAGTGAATCAGTTGTAAAAGGTGAGCTCTCTGATGCATTTTGGGATGCTTTATTGCCGCAGGAGATGGATACGTCAGTTGCGTCGAGTCCGTATTTCTGTGTATTTCTGGCCGCTCAGAATAAGCTTGGGGATCGAGGCTTTCTATCCAGTGATATCACTATACGAGAGCTTGTGGAAGTTAAATCTGACGTGCATCATCTCTTCCCGCGTGATTTTTTAAAGAAGAACGGGCTTAGCCGCGGCCAATATAATCAAATTGCGAACTATGTCGTTGCGCAGAGCGAGATAAATATTTCCATTGGCAATAAAGAGCCGAAAGTATACTTCGGGCAGATTCTCGAGCAGTGTCGGGGAGGGCGCAAGAAATACGGCAACATTTGCGATCCCGATAAATTGAAAGAGAATTTAAAGATGAATTGTATTCCCGATGGGATTAAAGAAATGACTATTGATGATTATCCGCAGTTTTTAGCGGAGAGGCGCAAGCTTATGGCGCAGAAAATGAAAACATATTTTATGGGATTATGAGATGGTGAAAGTTTATTCACAATATAAAGATTCTGGCATCCCATGGTTGGGGCAAGTACCAACAGGATGGGATCAAGTGCGTGGTAAAGTGCTATTCAAAAATATTAAAGAGTTGAATGCCGACAGAAGCAATACGAACGTATTGTCGTTGACCTTACGTGGAGTGGTAAATAATAATCCCGATGATCCCGAGGGGCTAGTTCCGAAAGATTATGCAACATACCAAATATTTAGAAAGGATGACTTGGTGTTTAAGCTTATTGATCTCGAAAACTTAAGCACAAGTCGCGTTGGGTTAGTGCATGAAGATGGTATTATGAGTCCAGCTTATGTTAGGATTGTGCCGCGGAAAAAGGTGAATATAAAATTTTTTTACTATTCTTTTTTTGATTTGTACCTCCGAGGCATATATAACCAACTTGGCGCAGGTGTGCGTGCAACGCTCAGCCCAAATGATTTAATTAATTTAAAATTAAGCAATCCCCCTGAAGAAGAGCAGAGATCAATCGTTCAATTTATAGAAGCACATGAACTTTTGATACATCGTTATATAAACACAAAGCGGAGAGAAATTAAGCTTTTGCATGAACAGAGAAATGCAATAGTTAAGAAAGCAGTTTGCAATGGAATAACTTCTAAAGTTCGACTAAAGCCATCTGGAATTAATTGGTTGGGAGAAATACCGGAACATTGGACAACATTGCATGGGTTTGAATTATTTGGTGAAAAACAGCAAAAAAATACAGGGATGATTGAGCAGACAATCCTGTCTCTTAGTTACGGTCGCATAATAATAAGACCTATAGAGAAACTTCATGGTTTGGTGCCCGCCTCATTTGAAACCTATCAAATTGTTGAGCCCGGGGATATTATTATTCGATCCACAGATCTCCAAAATGATAAGACTAGCCTTCGGGTAGGATTAGTCCGAAACAAGGGGATTATCACATCAGCTTATCTTTGTCTTAAGATGAAAGAGGGGTTAAATCCTAACTATTGTTACTATTTACTTCATGCGTATGATGTTATGAAAGTTTTTTATGGATTGGGATCTGGATTGCGGCAGAATCTTGGTTTTATTGATTTTAAAAGGCTACCAATTTTACTTCCGCCGCCAGAGGAACAAATAGAAATCGTGCGTTTTATTGATGAAAAGACTAAAGATGTAGTTGATTCTATCGAATGTCTTGAAAAAGAAATTGTTCTTTTGCGAAATTATCGAGTTCGTTTGATTTTTGATGCTGTAACAGGAAAGATTGATGCCCGAAATATCAAATTACCGATAACAAATTGTGTGGGTGATATAAAAATAGTCAAAGATGATGCAAATTTGAAAGATGTTGAAGATGCTGAGGAGGTAGTGAATGCCGACGAGTGATATAAGCGAAAAAGGTCTTGAAAAATTAATCTGTATGGCACTTACTGGTCTCCCATGCGATCCGGCAAAATCAGGAAGCGGTGTGGCAGATTCAGTTGCTCCTTACGGCGGAGAGGGCTATGTGCCCGGGGATCCGGCAGACTATGATCGGGATCACGCTATCGATTTAAAGAAGCTCACATCTTTTATAAAAACAACCCAGCCCAAATTAGTTGAAGCTCTCGATTTAGAATCAGATTCACCGAAGCGTCAGCAATCCCTTGCGCGACTCCAAGGGGAGATCGCAAAGCGGGGCGTGATTGATGTGCTTCGTAATGGCGCAAAGCACGGGCCCCATACGATTGATTTGTTTTATGGTACACCTACAGCGGGCAATAAAGAGGCAGTAAAACGTTTTTCTCAGAATATCTTCAGTGTTACCCGGCAATTGCGTTATAGCAAAGACGAAACCCAGCTGTCTTTGGATTTGTGCCTTTTTATAAACGGATTACCGATAGCCACCTTTGAGTTAAAAAACAGTCTTACTAAACAGACCGTTGAGGATGCCGTTCAGCAATATAGGCGAGATCGCGACCCTCGGGAGCTTTTGTTTCAGTTCGGCCGCTGTATGATTCATTTCGCCGTGGATGACCATGAGGTGAGGATGTGTACGCATTTGAAAGGCAAGGGATCGTGGTTTTTGCCTTTTAATAAAGGATGGAATGACGGAGCCGGTAATCCACCCAATCCGAATGGGCTAAAGACCGATTATCTCTGGAAGGAGATTCTTACCAAGAAGGGCTTGACCGATATATTAGAAAATTACGCGCAGATTGTAGAAGAGAAAGATGAGCGCACTGGCCGTAAGAAACAAAGGCAGATATTTCCGCGATATCATCAGCTTGACGTTGTCAGGGTATTACTTGCTAAAACCCGGGAGTCCGATGTTGGCAGGCGGTATCTTATTCAACATTCGGCCGGGAGCGGGAAGTCCAATTCTATTGCGTGGTTGGCGCATCAGCTTATTGCCGTTGAGAAGAATGATAAGCCAGTCTTTGATTCAATGATCGTTGTTACCGACAGAAAGGTTCTTGATAAGCAGATCAAAGATACTATTAAGCAATTCGCTCAAGTCGCTTCTACCGTGGGGCATGCGGAAAATTCTGGCGACCTTAAGAAGTTTTTGACATCAGGGAAGAAGATTATTATTTCAACCGTTCAGAAGTTTCCCTTTATTCTTGATGAGATTGGTGACGAGCATCGGAATCGGAAGTTCGCTATTATTATTGATGAGGCGCATTCAAGCCAAGGCGGCAGAACAACAGCAAAGATGCATAAGGTTCTTGCGGAAGAAGGAAAGGAAGAGGAGCAGGAGACATTCGAGGATACCGTTAACCGGATCATGGAATCCCGCAAGATGTTAAAGAATTCCAGCTATTTCGCTTTTACCGCGACTCCTAAAAATAAAACTCTTGAGATTTTTGGGGAGCCCTATAAAGAAGGTGAGACGATCAAGCATCGGCCATTTCACTCATACACGATGAAGCAGGCGATCCAAGAAGGCTTCATTTTGGATGTTTTAAAGAACTATACGCCGGTTGAGAGCTATTACCGTCTTATGAAAACTGTTCCGGATGATCCACAATTTGACGTGAAGAAGGCTTGCAAGAAATTGCGCCACTATGTTGAATCCCATGATCACGCGGTTCGGCAGAAAGCGGAGATAATCGTCGATCATTTTCACGAACAGGTGATTGCGCATCGCAAGATTAATGGTCAGGCCCGGGCAATGGTGGTGACTGGGAGCATTGAGCGCGCGATTCAGTATTATCATGCGATTAAAGATTACTTAAAAGAAATCAAGAGCCGTTGCAAGGCTATAGTTGCGTTTTCCGGAGAATATGAATATGGTGGGAAGAAATTAACCGAATCATCGATGAATGATTTTCCGAGCAATGTGATTACAGACCGATTCAAGGAGGAGCCATATCGGTTTCTTATCTGCGCCGAGAAGTTTCAGACTGGTTACGACGAGCCGTTGCTTCATACCATGTATGTGGATAAGCAATTGACGGACATAAAGGCCGTTCAGACGTTGTCGCGGCTTAACCGGGCGCATCCGCAGAAATATGATACCTTTGTGCTCGATTTTTATAATACCGCAGATACTATCAGGGAAGCTTTCGAGCCTTATTATCGCACTACGATTTTGAGCGAAGAAACGGATCCGAACAAGCTTCATGATCTGCAGGCGAGTCTGGACGGTTATCAGGTATACGCAGGGCCGCAGGTTGAGGAATTTGTTCAGCTGTATTTATCCGGAGCGGATCGGGATCGTCTTGATCCGATTCTTGACGCTTGCGTCGCGGCTTATAAAGAGAATCTTGACGAAGATGGTCAGGTCGACTTTAAAGGAAAATCAAAGACGTTTGTACGAACCTATAGCTTTTTGGCAACGATCCTTCCGTATACGAATGCCGCATGGGAGAAGCTGTCCATATTCTTAAATTTCTTGAATCCAAAACTTCCGGCTCCGAAAGAAGAAGATTTATCAAAAGGGGTTTTAGAGGCAATTGATATGGATAGTTATCGGGTTGAGGCAAAGGCGGCCATAGACATTGCTTTAATGGATAAGGACGGAGAAGTGGATGCTGTTCCGACAAGCGGCGGAGGCAGAAAGGCGGAGCCCGAGCTCGATTTGCTCAGCAATATTATCAAGATGTTTAATGATCAATTTGGCAATATCGATTGGAAAGACGTTGATAGAATTCGCAAGGTTATTGCGGAAGAAATTCCTGCGAAGGTGTCAGCAGATAAGGCTTACCAGAACGCGATTAAGAATTCCGATAAGCAAAACGCCCGCATTGAGCACGACAAGGTATTGCAAAAGGTGCTTCTGGGGCTTTTCACGGATCATGCTGAACTGTTTAAGCAATACAGCGATAATCAGAGTTTTCGCAAGTGGCTGGCAGACTCAATCTTCGCAGTCACTTATGAGGCGGGGAAGGAAGATGCATAAAAAAAGTGAGTATATTTTATGAAGCTTCGTGAGATTGCAGTTAAAAATTTCCGTTGTTTTAAGGACGTCAGAATGCCTGTAGGCGATACCTGTGTTCTTATTGGAGAAAATAATAGCGGCAAAACGGCCCTAATGGATGCTTTGGGAATTGTATTAACTCGCGCATCTTTTGGGAAGAATGTGATATTTGACGAATATGATTACTATATGTCTAAGGCAGGGGATTCTCCTCTGTCAAGTGAGGGCATAGAGATTGAGCTGTGGTTTAGGGAAGATGTTTCTGGTGAATGGCCGGAATCATTGTCGCAAGCACTGCACGATATCATTCAAATTGATCCTGTTAAGGATATTGATTCAATAGGAATTCGGTTGTCGAGTAAGCCAGACACAATTAGTAAAACGATTACTTCTAAAGTGGAATTTTTATCTATTGATGGCCAATCATTAAAAGGAAAGGCGGCAGATCCCCGGAATATTCCCAGATTTTTATCTTATATACGACTGTTTGCCTTGTCAGCCCTAAGAGATGCAAATGATGAGTTTTCAGTTCGTTCGCAATACTGGGGTAGATTTTTAAAGGATTTGAAAATCAGTGATGAACAAAGAAAATCTCTTAGCGAAGACCTTTTAAAGATTAATCAAGATCTTTTAAAGGCGGACCCTAGACTCGAGCAATTCAGAACTTCTTTTGCTAAAGTGCAGAAAATTATGGCATTAGGCGATGGGAGTAATACTTCAATTCAAGCATTGCCTCTAAAGCCGTGGGATTTAATGTCGAAATCAGAGGTTGTCATTAAGCCAAAAGGAAGTGATGTTGATATCCCATTGTTCCGTCATGGTCAAGGAATACAAAGCTTAACAGTGCTATTTCTTTTTTATGCTTACATAGAAATCCTTTTGAAGCCTTCTTTTGAAGCAGAAACAGAAGCGATCTTAACTTTAGAAGAACCAGAGGCACATTTACATCCACAAGCTACCCGTGCGATTGCCGCGAATCTCTGTGAATTAAAGACACAAAAGATTATATCGTCGCATTCGCCTCATTTTATTCAAGAAATCCCATTTCAGAATATTAAATTGTTTAGAAGATCAGATGTTTCCTCAAATATTTATTGTGTTAAGAGGTTTTTCTCGGCAAGAATCTCCAATAAGGACGGATTGGATACTTTTTGTTCACAGTCATCTTTGAAATACCAATATGACGCAACTACATCAATTTTGTTATTAAATGGAAAAATGGAAGAGTCGGAATACCGCACGCTTCTATCGCTGTATCCCGGAGAGACTGATGTGCATGGTGAATTAAAGAGGCTTTACGAAGAATCATGTTTATATTTAACCGATCAAGATCTGGTCAAGTTAGAAACATGTGCTAAGCGAATTAGAGGTGAAATTCTTTTTGCTCATGCATGGATTCTTTGTGAAGGGCAGTCTGAATATCCAATTGTGCGTTTTTTCGCTGAAATTTTAGGGAATCCACTCGATTGTAATGGGATTGCGGTAATTGATTATAGGAACAATGGATCCGCTGGATTATTTGTTGGGTTAGCGCGCACATTTGAGATTCCTTGGTTGATGCTTTGTGATAATGATGATCAAGGGAAGAATTCAATCAAAGAAGTCAAGAATCGCGGCGCAAGCGAAGCGCAAAACGCAACTAAAATCAGACTATGGCCTAATTCATGCAAGGATTTGGAAGAGTTTTTAATCAAGAATGGTTTTATTAATGAGTACGCAGAACTCATTGCTGATAATGGAAAGAAATTAAAAAATAAATCCGGCGATGCAGGATATGAGGAAGAGGTATTAAAGATTATACATGATGATAAGGTTGGTTATGCCTACGGGTTAATTTCAAAACTTCGAGAAAAAGGTATGGAGAAAAACAGGGTGCCAAGTTTTCTTACTACCTTGATTAATGATGCTGTGGTATTGGGGAAATGATATGGAGAATAAAGAATTAGAGAATGCGTGGCAAAAACTTAGCCCGGTTCAAAAAAAAGCCGCTGAATGGGGAGAAGGGGCATTGTTGGTACTTGCAGGGCCCGGGTCTGGGAAAACACGTGTATTGACATGTCGTATAGCAAAAATTCTTGATTCAAGTCAGGATAAGAATTTCAGAATTCTCGGTCTTACTTTTACTAATAAGGCCGCAGATGAAATGCGATTAAGAGTTGCCAGCCTTGTCCCGGGACAGGAAAGCAGGCTGTTTTTAGGTACATTTCATTCGTTTTGTGCAGATGTTTTACGTCAGCATGGTGTCCATTTGGGGATTAATCCTAATTTTCAGATCTATTCACAAGATTTTGATCTCCAAGCAGTCTTAGATGAGGCCGTAAAAGAGGCGAAAAAGGAAAGCAACATAATAACCGATCTTGATAAAAAGACATTGCCTGTCATACAAAGATTGAAATCTTTTCTTATTGAACCAGAGCAGTGCGGTGATGTTTTTCGGGATAAAGAGTTTGGGAAACGTATGGCGTTAGTTTATCCTGCCTATGAAAAGGAATTATCTATACGCAACTCGTTAGATTTCAATTCATTAATTTTTCACACCTATCGCCTTTTTGTTAAGTTTCCTGCTTTTGCAAAGCGCTATCGAACTGTTTATCCATACATTTGCATAGATGAATTCCAAGATACAAATGAGGCTCAATATAAATTGATCCGAGCTTTGTCTGGGGATCAGTACAAAAATCTTTTTATCGTGGCTGATGATGATCAAATTATTTATCAATGGAATGGTGCCAGCCATAAACGAATTGAACAATTTGTAAAAGATTATTCTCCGGAGATTTTACAATTACCTACAAATTACCGATGCCCTCCGGAAGTTGTATCAATTGCCAATAATTTGATTAGTTATAATTTCCTTCGGTCTCCGGATAAAAAACCGCTTATAGCGTATAAACCAATCAGTGGAAATGCAGAAGTTGTGCGTTTATTGCCACGGTTTTCTGATTTTGATGCAGAAGTTAAAGGTATAGGAGAGGATATTAAACGTCTGCATTCAAATCAGATTGGATCAGTAGTTGTTTTAGCCCGAAATCGAAAATTGCTTGATGGTGCGTTTAAGGCGATAAAAGATCAGGGAATTGCCGCGATTGTGGCACAGAGGAAGGACGAATTTATTAGCACTCCCTTTGTTTGGCTACATTCCGTTTTAAGGCTTGCTAGCAATGGGCAGGATAGGACAAGTTTGGAGGTTTTATGTGGTGCATTTGATCAGCTTACCAGCGTTGAAGTTGATCCTGACGAAGTAGTTACACAAGCACAATCTTCAACGTTGGGCTATTTACAGCATTGGATAAAATTTGTTGAACAAAAGAGTACTAATGCTTTGACTAAGGAGATAGTAGACGAATTACGTGTATTTATTAGCGGAGGAAATAATTTCTGTTTATTTAGCAAGAACGCAGTTAACTGGTTTGAAAAGCTTGTCAAGAATCCTGCCGTATCGTCAAATACCGAAGGGGCAGAAGTATTTATTGGGTATGAAGAGGAGCGTTCAGTTTGGCAAGAACTCGTTAAGGAAATAGTGACTTCTTTGGGCGTGGAGTTATCGTTGGAAGCTTTTTTACAAGAGGTACAAATGCATTCGAAAGAGTCACGGATAAAACCCAATACCGTAGTGCTTATGTCAATTCATGGCGCAAAAGGGAAAGAATTTGATCATGTATATTTGGTAGGGCTTGTCGAAGATGAATTGCCGTCTTTTCAAAGTAAACAGAAGGGCGATAAAAGCCCGGAAATGGAGGAAGAACGGCGGAATTGCTTTGTAGCTATTACGCGGGCAATAAAAAGTTTAACGCTTACATATTCTGAAAAATATCGGGGATGGGCTAAAACTCCTTCGCGTTTTTTATCGGAGATGGGCTTGATAAATGAGTGATAAAGTTTAGCGTTGAAAATGAGGGAAGTTTATGAATTATCGTCTTGTGGCAATCCAAATAGGAAATTTGCTTAAATATGATTCTGCAGTGAATGAGATTAACCGCGCGGCAAAGTCTGTTTTTACTTTTCAATGCGAAATCTTCCCCAATGAATCAATTACTTCTACTCGAGCAAAGCTTATTCATGATTGGATTCTTACGCTTGCGAAGCAAGAGATGAATAATGCCGAACGAAATGAAAGGTTATCGCAGTTCCTTGATCTAATCGTGCCAGAATCGCACAAACCGGATATGGACAAAATTCTTAAAAAGGCTGGTATTGCTATTCAATTTCAAACAGAAGCTGTTAAAGAATTTTATGCACGAAGTTTTCATCAAGAAATCCATAAGCATTGTTCCAAATTATTTGTTCAAGGTAATTTTTTTCACGCTGTTTTTGAGGCGGCAAAGGTATATAACAAAAAGGTTCAAGAAAAAGCGCAAATGGTTAAAGATGGCCAAAGTTTAATGATGGATGCTTGGGCATCAAATGGCGTATTGAAGGTTACGGCTTGTAAAACAGAAACAGATAGGAATGTTCAAGAGGGGGTCAAGTTTTTGTCAGCTGGCCTGATGCAAGCAATGAGAAATCCGACTGCTCATGAGCCAGCGCTTGATTGGCCAATCTCAAAAGAAGATTGTTTAGACATGCTAAGTTTTCTATCGTACCTTTTTCGACAACTTGACAAAGCGGTTTATTTTAAAGGCTGAAATATGACAATAAAAAAATGAGGAAATTTGATGACGCATAAGGAAACGGAAACAATAGAGTTTAAGAAATCGACCGCAGAGCTTAAAGATGCGGTCGTTGCTATCGCGGCTATGATTAATAAGCATGGCCAGGGAGAGGTATATTTCGGGATCTCCGATGATGGGAAAGTCGTCGGTCAGGACATTGGGCGGATGACAATCAAGGAAGTGACGCAG
>Ga0082335_1004184_pt1 | contig 22183 bp, 10 predicted proteins | sample Subgrocontami58m_FD_72375 | JGI IMG/M metagenome (GOLD analysis project Ga0082335, IMG submission 72375) | Subsurface groundwater microbial communities from S. Glens Falls, New York, USA - GMW37 contaminated, 5.8 m (SPADES assembly) (version 2) ...
ATCTTTTTCTGTCATTAGTGTCTAAATGCAATTTTCTTAAACGGATGGATTTTGGCGTAACTTCAACCAGCTCATCTTCGGAAATATATTCAAGAGCTTCCTCTAAAGAGAATTTTATTGCCGGAGTTATTTTAACAGCTTTATCCGATCCTGAAGCGCGCATATTAGAAAGTTTTTTCCCACGTTGAATGTTTACTTCAATATCGTTCTCTTTAGTATGCTCACCGATTATTTGTCCTTTGTAAACAATATCACCCGGATCAATAAAAAATTTACCTCTATCCTGAAGAGAATCAATAGCATAAGCAGTAGATGGTCCTTCATCCATCGAGATCACCACACCGCTTGAAACTTTATTTATTGCGCCTTTAAAATATTCATACTGAAAAAACCTGTGATGCATTATTCCTTCACCCGAAGTTGCAGTTAAAACTTTTGTACGCAGACCGACAATTCCTCGTGTTGGAATATGAAATTCAAGTTTATTCATATTTCCTTTGTTCTCCATTTTTAATAATTCGCCTCTGCGTTGACCCACAAGTTCAATAACTTTTCCGGCAAGCTCGGCAGGTACATCAACAATAAGAACTTCTATCGGTTCTGCTTTTTTACCATTGATCTCTTTGTATATTACTTTCGGTTCGCGAATTTGAAGTTCATATCCTTCACGGCGCATGTTCTCGATTAATATTGAGAGATGTAATATTCCTCTACCGGAAACTTTGTAAGAATCCGGTGAAGGTGTGTCTTGCACTTTAAGAGCAACGTTGTGTTCTAATTCTTTATAGAGCCGGTCTCTTAGCTGACGTGATGTAACATATTTTCCTTCCCTCCCGTAAAAAGGAGAATTATTCACAGTGAAAGTCATGCTAATGGTCGGTTCATCTATGGAAATAATTTCAAGCGGTTCAGGATTTGATGCATCACAAATCGTATCACCAATATCTATATCTTCAATTCCAACGATCGCACAAATATCTCCGCATTGAACTTCATCAACTTCAACTCTTGTTAATCCATCAAAAACAAATATTTGTTTTGGAACGGTATCGTGAATTGAACCGTCTCTTTTTATGATAGATAATTTTTCTTCCCGTATTAATGTTCCTCTGAAAACTCTGCCGATACCAATTCTTCCTACATAATCACTATAATCAAGCGAAGTAACTTGAATCTGCGTAGTACCTTCTAATACGGGAGGTGCAGGGAGATCATTAATTATTGAATCTAAAAGGGGATTGATATTTGTGCGCGGATCTTTTAAGTCTCTTACTGCCCAGCCCTCTCTTCCGCTTGCATAGATTACCGGAAAATCAAGTTGGTCTTCGTGTGCATCTAATTCTATGAACAAATCATAAATCTCGTCAAGAACTTCTACCGGACGGTTATCGGTTCTGTCTATTTTATTGATAACGACTATAGGTTTTAAATGAAGCGCCAAAGCTTTTTCAAGAACAAATTTTGTTTGCGGCATTGGTCCTTCGAATGCATCAACAAGAAGCAATACACCGTCAGCCATTTTCAAAACGCGTTCAACTTCGCCGCCAAAATCCGCATGCCCGGGTGTATCAATCAAATTAATTTTAAAATCTTTGTAAGGAATGCTGATATTTTTTGCAAGGATGGTTATACCGCGTTCCCGTTCAAGATCGTTGGAGTCTAAAAATCTTTCTCTTACTACCTGGTTCTTTCTGAAGACGCTGCACTGCTTTAATATTTGATCAACTAATGTTGTTTTGCCGTGATCTACGTGCGCTATAATGGCAATGTTTCTAATTTCTTTCACTACTTCTCCAATTGTTAAAATATGGTAATTGATTTTGATATGTTTTTAATCTAACAGTATGATGAAGGGTCAACAAAAAAGGACTTACAATTATCTAAAATGTAAGTCCTCTACTTTTTCTGCAAATCTTACAATGTTAAAAACTATCTAAACAAATATAACACAATATTTTATCCAAAAGAATATTCATAAGAAATAACTGATCATCGGTTTAAAAGGTTCATTATTGCCCGGTTCATGAATTCGTAAAATTAATTCACCTTTTAATTTCATGCTATTCGCAAACCAATTCTTGAAAAGAGTTAGATCGAATTTTATTTCTCTGCGAATATAAGCTTCGCACATATCGCCGTTGGAATTATGAGAAAGATAAAGTTCAGCTTGGGGAGGATTTGATTTTAGTATCCACTTACCGATAAATAATTTGAAATCATGTTTTGTGCAGCCGCCGCTGTATTCAATATTAATAATGAGAGAATCCTTTTCTATCCTTGTTTTTGTAATATGAAGCGGATCCTTTTCTAGCTTGATAGAATTAATATCATCGAATAAAATAACAGTATTCGATAAATCAATTCCGGGCATTTCTAACAACACTGGATCATCACAGCCCAATAAACTAATTAAGCATATTGATAAAACTAAAAGCAGACGTTTCATATTTCACCATCAAATAACACAGTCAATTATACTAATATATTTTTTTAGTGTAAATCCATTAATAAATTCATCCGAATTGAAAGAGCATGCTAAATACCAAAAGTAAATCCCACTACTACCATTCGTCTTCCGAAATAACTTTTTATTTCCTTTCGTTCGGTGTAATCCGGAGAATAAGAATAACCGAAAATGTTTGTTAAGTTAAGTATGTTCAAACCTTCAACATAAACAACAACAGGAAAGCGGTCGAATAATTGATCAAAGTATGTTAGTCGAAGATCAACCCGCTTGTAATCCGGAAAACGGTCTGCATTTGTGCCTCCATAATTCGGTTCGTAAATTTTTTGCAGTGGGTTGTAAACTGAAGATAGAACTTGTGTGTAAGGTCTTCCGGTTGCAAATTTTGCATTCAAACCGATTTGAAACTTTGTTGAAAGATTATACTTGGCAACTAATGTAAAGTTATGAGTTATATCGAATGAGCTGCTTGTAAAGTCATCATAATCAAGCCATTTTCTTTTAGTGTTTATATATCCATAAGAAATCCAACCCGTAATTCCAAATGGAAGAGTTCCTTTGAAAATAACATCAACTCCATTTGCAAATCCGTAACCTGAATTGTCATAATTGATAATCGGTTTTTCAAGCGGCAAGTTTTTGTATTCTTTATGGTAAACTTCCACTCGAAATGAATTCTGTTCGCCCAATATATATTCGTATGATGCAATGTAGTGAGTTGCATTCATTGGCTGCAGATTAGGATTACCGTCTACTCCGGCAAACAATCGCGGATCGGGGATCTGATGAAAAATTCCCCAGCCAAATCTTAAGTTTGAATTGTCACTTAGTTTATATCCAAGACTAAATCTTGGGTCAATCCAATTTAAATTAAGCCCTGGAAAGATATCATATCGTATTCCACCCGCAAAAGATAATGCATCAATTCCAAGTGTATTTATTGATTGGTATTCAGTATAAACTCCCCAGCGGGTTCCACGTAAAGTAGCATCAATTAGTTTACCGTTTGCTTCGGGGCGAAGGTCAAAATCTTCACTAGGAATTTTTCCTTCGTAATTTATTTTTCGGTTTTCGTATTCAAAACCGGCAAGAATTTTACTCCTGGAATTACGTGTATAATCAAAATCGTTCCGGAAATTGTAAACATGATCTGTTTTTGTCAGATCAAGAATTCCGAATAGCCATAAATTAGAATAACGATTATATGATAAACTATTTTTCATTAATAAATTTTGAGAAATAAATTCGCTGTTCTGAAGATTGACGAAAGTATTTTTTGAGTTACCATTAAAAGTTCCGTTGTATTCTGCACGTTCAACTGAAACTCCCTGCACATCATCGGCGTAAATTCCAAAAAGTTTTAACCTTCCGGTTTTCGAATAGGAATAAGTTATTCCGGCGGTAGCATTTTTGGATTCGGGGGTTGCAGTAAAACGGTCTAAACCTCCGTTCAACCAGAACATTGGTTTCGTAAAGTTTTGTCGAACATCGAAATACATTCCAAATTTATTTTCGATAATCGGAACATCAGCGGTTAACGATGCGTTTGCAATTGAAACCCCGAATTGATAACGAGTTTTTTCGGGAATATTTCTTGTTTCTATATCAAGAACACCCGAAAGAGCATTACCATATTTTGCAGAGAAGCCGCCGCTGGTAAAGTATATTGACTTCACAACACTTTGATTAAGGTTAGAAAAAATTCCGCCATAGTTGGATTCAAATGTGAACGGATGATAAACAACAGCTTGATCAATAATCGTAATTGTTTCAATAGGATCGCCTCCGCGAACATAAAGTTCGGCACTTTCCGATACTTGAGTTAAACCCGGTAATGTTTTAAGTGCTTGAAAAATATCCGCTGCACCTCCGGGAGTTGTTAAAACATCTAATCTATTAACTATAAGGCCTTTCTCTTTTTCAGAACCGTATGAACTTGCAGTAACAATAGATTCTTTTAAATTTATAGCCGCATCCGCCAATTCAATATCAATCACTATTTTTTTTGATTGACTGAGATCAATTTCTTTAATGAAAGATTTGTAGCCGACAATACTGGCTACAAGATTTACCTTACCGGTTAGTTTTGTGGTAAAAGAAAATGTTCCGTCATCTTCCGTCATGGCACCGTCTGTTGTACTCTGAATGAAAACATTTACAAAAGAGATCGGCTTTTTTTGATCATCCGTTACTTTACCTTGTATTATTATTTTATTCTGAGCAAAAAAATCAGAATGAAATAGTAAGATGATCAGACTAAGAAAAAATATTTTTATTATTAATTTCATTTTATCTCCTTAAGAAGTTGAAACGAATTTCAATCTTCATTTATTTATTTTCTTCTCAAGATTTGGAAGCAAAGAATATTTTACCCAAGAAAATTCCGGCTCAACTGAAAGAACCTTCTGATAAGCAAACTTTGCTGATTCGAAATTATCCAGCTTTTCCAGAGAGCGACCTAACCATGCTAGTGATTCTAAATAACCCCAAGTTGGTTGAAGAGTTTCAATAATATCTTGTTTTTCAAAAAGGGAGACTGCTTTACTAAAATTTTTTGCAGCTTCTTCATAGCTACCGCCAAAAATTCCCGGAGTGTTATATTTCATTATACCTCTAATGATATAAGATCTGGGATTTTTATCATTTACTTTTTGAGCATCATCAAGCAAGCCGTGTACCTTAGGAGAAAGAGAAATTGCAGACATAGGACTGTTTGCAATTTTATATGTGTATATAGCAGCAAGAATAGTTTTACCTTCTGATTCCCAATCGTTTGTCTGACTAAGTTGTTCAGCGTTTTTAACCGCACCGTCGTAATATTTGTCAAACAAATCTTCGTTTCCTTTTCGAAGACTCATCTCAAGAAGTTTTTCATCTATATAAGTAAGATGATAAAGCGGCAGGGGATTAGATTTATCTGAATTGTACGCTTGTTCAAAAACTTCTCTTGCTTTCAAGAAAAGATTTCTATCGTACATCTTGTATGCATTGTCGGCAATCGTTTTTCCTTCTTTGATCATATCCTCAAGTGAAGAATTTTGAGCATTGAGCTTTAAGCTTGATACGAAAAGAATCAGAACTGCAATTGCGAAAAGATTAGTTTGTTTCATTTTACACCTCTATTTATGTTGTTTAATAAAGCACTTTGATTTTCAAAGTATATAGTTAAAAATTTTTATTGTTTGATCATCTTTCCCAATCTTTCAACATAAAGTTCAAATGCTTTCTTTCCTTTGTTAGATAGAGAATAAACTGTTCTAGGTTTACGATCAATAAATTCTTTTTTCATAGTTACATATCCTGCTTCTTCTAATTTTCTTATATGAACACTTAAATTACCGTCAGTGGTATTAACTTTTTCTTTTAAGAAATTAAATTCAGCTTCATCCAATGTAATTAGTACGGCAATAATTGCTAATCTAATTCTAGAATGAATTATATCATCAAGTTGTTGGTAATCAAATTCACTCACGGTTTAACTTCTGCTTCTTGTTTAAATTTTCGGTAAAGAATAATTCCGGGAATTATTTGAAACAAAATCATTAATGAACCCATAATAATAAATGAATGCATGCCCGGATAAATGAACATAACTATTGCACCAATCCACCAACCAAAAGGAATCAACTTCATCCATTTTAAATCATAAATAAATCCGCTAATAAAAAAAGCAATTCCAAGTAATACTGCAAGAATAGGACTTACAAAAACACCGCGATAAGCACCGGATGCAGGGCCAACAAAACCTAAAAGAGTCATTCCTATACCAACCGAAAGCCAAACTGTACTAATTAATCTTTGTCCTAATGTTCTTGGCATTTTATTTTTCTTTTTAAGGGAAGAAACGATCGAAAAAGTCCAACCCAATCCAATTAAAAATACCCAGACCCATAAGTAGTTAAATTTAATCTCCATATTGATTAATATATTTGTAGTAAAAAGTCCTACTACGACAATAATGCCCCACATTATATATTCAATACCATTATCGAGAACAGTTTTTTTACTGTCTTCGATTATTTTGCGGATAAACTGAAGTTCGTCTAAAGCTGTTTTTTCATTCATTTTTTCTCACCTTTATAAAGTACTTTGAATTTCAAAGTCAAATATAGTTCAACAATGATGACATGTCAAGTACTATTTTTTTAATGCTCAAAAATTTTTATTAAAATTACTCCATGCGATGTGATAGAAGTTTCAAATTTTTCTTTGAACTTTCCTAAATCTTTCTGCCGCCATAGATCACGAACCTTTGAGTTTGCTTTTATTCCAATCACAGAAAAATCTAAGGAATATTTTTTTGTTTCACTTCCAAGATTAAAAATTCCAATTGCTTTATTTCCGTCTTCCAAGTCTTTTACCCAGACTTGAATATTATCTTTGATGATTTTTGGTGTTGCCTGCTTTCCAAGCGGATCTTGATCTATTGCAAGCACTTCGTCATTAGTTAATAGATTAAGTGTGAAATCATCAAGTCGTGTTAGATCGCATCCAATGAGAAGAGGCGAAGAGAGTAAACACCACAAACTTATATGTGTGTACTGCTCATCGGGTGTTAGGTTTGTAGGATGTAAATTTGGTCCCCATCCAACCCAGCCGACTACGAGCATATCCGGATCGTTCCAGTGTCCGGGTCCCGCATAAGGTGCATTCGAAACTTGACTGAATCCGATCGTGCTCAAACTTTGCCAAGTATCGGTTATGTCTCCCGTTGTCCGCCATAAATTTCCACCAACACTTTCACCCCATTCCCAAACATTTCCCATTCCATACTGGCACAAACTGTAAACAATATCGCGGTCAATTTTTTGGAGTGCTTCGTTCATTATAACGTAAGGTTTTTTCAATTCAGGAATTGATTGGTCTTTGGCATACTGACCGTAAGAACACCAATCGTATTTCAAGTAATCAATTCCCCATGAAGCGTAGGATTGCGCATCTTTCAATTCATGCTGATAACTTGCTGTATAACCACCGCATGTTAGAGGACCCGGTGAACTATAAATTCCAAATTTGAGTCCGAGAGAATGAATGCTGTCTCCAAGCGCTTTCATGTTTGGAAATTTTGAATTACATAAAATATTTCCGTCCGCATCACGTTTTGGATTTGGTGAATCGCCGGCAATTTCCCATCCGTCATCAATATTGATAAAAGTCCAGCCGTGATTCATCAATCCTTTTTCCTTAAAAACTTTTGCAGAAGCTAAAACTTTTTCTTGATCTACCGTCAATCCCCAAACATTCCAACTGTTCCAGCCCATTGGCGGTGTGAGAGCAAGTTTATCACCGATAATTATTTTTAAATTACGTTTAGCGGATCCATATTTATTCAGTACAGACAGAGTTACATTATACTCACCTTTTTTTGCAACTACTCCGGTAATAATTCCTGTTATGTAATCTATATCTAATCCTTCAGGTAAATTCTTTGCATCAAAGGTCATTGGTCGTGCACCGGTAGCTGCAATTGTATAAAGGAATGGTTTGTTCGGTCTTTGTCCATAAACTTTGGCACCGTTGATCTTCGGTTTCGGTGACGATGCCGGTGTTAATATATAAGGAACTTCATCAACAAATACTGATTGTGCTTTCTCTTCAACAAATTCAAAAATATAATTCACATAGGTTGGTTGATTTTGCTTCTTAAATGAATAAGAAAATTTTTTTTGGCTTGCCGGATTTAGTTCTACTTGAAAAGACTTCTTGTAATAAATTTTTTTATCAAGTTTATTTACCGCTTCAACAGTAAATTTTCCTTTGATAATATATTTAGCCGAAATATTCTTAAGTAAAAAACTTTTCGCAATCATTTTATTTGATAAATCAAAAGCGACTTGGTCATAGTTGCATTTCAAATACTCACTTAAACTGATATTAGTAATTTGGCAATCGCCATAAAACATACCGCCTCCGCCGCCTTGATCATAAACACGGACGGCAATCACATTCTCTTTGTCCCACATTATTCGCGGATCGTCTATTGCGAGCGTATAGTTTCTTTCTTTATTCCAGGGAATCTCAATTTCTTTCATAAAAGAATCATCCAAAGTGGAATTTACGTCGGCGTTACGTCCGTTCACACCAAATATCTTTCCGTTTATAAATGATTGGTCGTAATCGTCAATTTTACCAAGATAAATTTTGATGCTGTCTTTTAGATCAGAATTTTCTAATAGACTCGATGGCAAAAATATTTTTATTCTATACCAAGCGTAACCATCCAAATTATTGTACCCTTGGTATTCCCAATTTTTATTTGTTGCTATTGATTCCCATTTAGAATCATTAAAATCTGACTTTGCGAAGTCAAGATTATCTGAAGCTAGAAATTTCCATCCATTTTTTAGTTGAATTGCTTGTCCGGTTTGTGCTAATGAGATGTTTGCCGAGAAGAGAATTGCTACAAGAATCAATTGCTGCATTTTCATTTTTTCACCTTGTGGAAGATTTCTATAATTAAAAATAAAGGATTTATGAAACGGCTCAAAGGTTTTTTCTTCTTAATTAAATCAACATTTCGTCTTTCCTTCAAAACAAAATCGTAGTATTTTGTAATTACTTTCTATGAATAAACTTAATAATTCATTTTGGAGAAAATATGAAATACATTCTTAAACTTCTTTACACATCGGCAATTTTTATTTGCATCTACAGCACTGACTACGGACAACAGACAACCGTTCATAGAGATTCACGAATTGCGGAAATAATAAAAGAGATCTCCGCCGCCAATCTTGAAAGTAACGTTCGCAATATGGTTAGCTTCGGTACAAGACATACTTTAAGTACACGCACCGAAAAAGATAAAGGAATCGGTGCTGCATGCAATTGGGTGAAGAAGGAATTTGAAACGTATGCAAAAGATTCCGGTGGAAGATTGGAAGTAAAGCTTGATTCTGTCTATTTGGAACCGGACGGAAGGAGAATCGTAAGAAAAACTTTGTTGACGAATGTAATGGCGACACTTAAAGGAACTGATCCGAACGATAAAAGAATATTTATTGTTGGCGGACATCTCGATTCGCGCAACAGTGAAGCTAACGATTCCATCGGAACAGCGCCCGGTGCTAACGATGATGCATCCGGCGTTTCTGCGGTTTTGGAAATTGCACGGGTGATGAGCAAAAGAAATTTTCCCGCAACAATTATTTTTATTGCTTTTTCCGGAGAAGAACAAGGATTGAACGGTTCAACTTTTCTTGCGAAGAAAGCAAAAGACCAAAATTGGAATATTGTTGCAATGCTTAACAACGATATGATCGGTAATACTTTTTCAAATGAAACTTTACTACGTGATAATATGCAAGTTCGTGTGTTTAGCGAAAGTATTCCGCAGAACGAAACAGATGCTCAGAAAAATATTCGTCAATCAACAAATGCTGAAAACGACAGTCCTTCGCGACAGCTAGCGCGTTATATAAAAGAAATCGGTGAACGATATGTTGATCAGCTTGAAGTGAAATTAATTTACAGAAACGACCGGTTCTTACGCGGAGGAGATCATACACCGTTCAATCGTCAAGGATTCACCGCAGTTCGTTTCTGCGAAATGAATGAGAACTATGATCATCAACATCAGAATGTTAGGGAAGAGAATGGAATTAAATACGGCGACTTACCCGAGAATATTGATTTCGAGTACGCACGTAAAATTACATGTGTTAATGCTGCCGTGCTTTCAAGTCTTGCACTCGCACCAGATGTACCTCAAAATGTTGGAGTTGTTGTAACCGGACTGACCAACTCGACAACATTAAAATGGAAAGCACCACAGGGAAAAACACCGAAAGGATATTTTATCTTGATGCGCGAAACTTATAAACCGCTCTGGGAGAAAAAGTTTTTTACAGACAAAACGGAGATAACTCTTTCTTACTCAAAAGATAATTATTTTTTCGCTGTTCAATCCGTTGATGAAGAAGGGCACGAGAGTCTGCCAGTTTGGCCCGTACCGATAAGATAAAATTTTATAGAACACGGATGACCTGCCCGTCCGAGTCTGTTGCAGAACTAAAAAATTACGATTTACTTCGTGTCCCTTCGTGAAAAAACCTTCGTGGTTCTTCGTGAAAGGATTTTTTGTTACACGAAGTTACACGAAGAAGGATCGAAGTTGCACGAAGAAAGAGTTGTGCCACACGCTTAGTGGACAGATTAAAAACCTGCCCGCCGCTTGTCCGGCAGTTTTTTGACGGATTATTTTGGCGGGTCTGTTCTACAATCTTTAAAAACAAAACCCCGCTTTAGACAGGGTCTTTTGCAAAGCTAAAAGCTAATAGCTAATAGCTAATAGCTTAAAGCTGTTTTCTTACTTCATCAACAACATCTTTTTAGCTTGTACAAAGTTTTCTGTTTGAATTTTGTAGATATATAAACCACTTGTAAGCTGTGATGCATCAAAATCATATTGATATGAACCAGCAGGCATTTCTTTATTAATAAGCTGAGCTATTTCTTGACCTAATATGTTATATACTTTCAAGCTTACCATAGAATCTTTTGACAAATTAAATCTGATATTTGTTGTTGGATTGAATGGATTTGGAAAATTCTGAAATAAGTTAAATGTTTCGGGTTTATCATTTAGATCTCTTACATCAGTATAAGTAGCTTGTCTCACTTCAACAATTTTAGGACTTCCGCTTGCACCGGCAGCTGTAACCGTAATAGTTCCGGTACGCGCATTGCCCGTGTTTGCATTATAACTTACATTAATCGTTCCGCTATTGGTACCGCTTCCGGCACCGGTAATTGTTATCCAACTTGTATTAGAAACAGCGCTCCAATTAAGTGTACCGCTGCCGGTATTAGCAACGCTGAATGATGTTGTACCTGCCGGATGATTTACATTAACAAAATCCGGTGTAACCGATAAAACAGACAGCAGTGCAAAATTTGCGACCAGAACCCTGCTTGAGTTAATAATAAATGCATAATTAGTACCGGTGGAAACAACAGTGCCTCCTTCGGTCCAGCTGACAAATTGATAACCCGAATTTGGTGTAGCTTTTACAGTGACAATCTCACCAAAACTATAAATTCCTGAACCGGTTAATGTTCCTCCTGCAGGCGGGTTAGGTGATAAAGTAACAGTATATTGTGCTTGTGTAAAATTTGCAACTAAATTTCTGTTTGAGTTTATTATAAAAGAATAACTCAAACCGGTAGAAACAACAGTCCCGCTTTCTGTCCAGCTAACAAAATTATAACCGCTGTTTGCAGATGCTGTAACAGTTACACTACTGCCCGGGCTGTATGTACCGGTTCCGGATTGTGTTACTATTCCGCCTGCTGCGGGTGCTGCTGATAATGTAACCGTAAATGTGTTGATTGCAAAATTAGCTGTTATGTTTTTATTGCTGTTCATCGTAACTGTCAACGGATTAGTTGAACCGGTTGCATCTCCGCTCCAACCGGTAAATGTGTATCCGGTTGCTGGTGTTGCTGTAAGCTGTACTGTTGTTCCATGATTATAATTTGCTTGATCCGGATTTTTTGTTACAGTTCCATTCGCTGCATTCACTGTTAATGTGTATGTGCTGATTGCAAAGTTGGCTATGATGTTTTTATTACTGTTCATCGTAACTATCAATGGATTAGTTGAACCTGTTGCATCTCCGCCCCAACCGGTAAATGTGTATCCGGTTGCAGGTGTTGCCGTTACTGTTACACTACTGCCTGAGTTGTATGTACCCGTTCCGGATTGTGTTACTGTTCCTCCGGCTGTTGGATTTGAAGATGTTGTAACCGTGTATTGTTGTACAAAATTAGCAACTAAAGTTCTATTAGCACTAATTGTAAAATTATAACCGGCACTTGTTGATACTACAGTACTTCCTTCTGTCCAGTTAACAAAACTATAACCGCTGTTTGCCGTTGCTGTTACTGTTACACTACTGCCTGAATTGTATGTACCCGTTCCGGATTGTGTTACTATTCCGCCTGCCGTTGGATTGGATGAGGTTGTAACAGTGTATTGTTGAATTAAGGTAGATGTAGCGCTGCCGTTAGTTACAGTAAAACTCACATCCTGTAGATTATAATTAAAAATTTTATTTGTAAAATTTTGGTCATTGGCTGCTAAGGTTATGCTTGACGTACCAACCGTTAAAAATTTCACTTTTAGTGAGAATAATTTCCCCGCACCTGTATAGTCGCTTCCTTTAATAGAAACAACATTTATCCGCCCTGTCTTGATATAATTAGTATCTGATGAAATTTGAGTTGAAGCACCGCTTGATATAGTGCCTGCTTGATTGTTTCCGGGGTCTGAAAATCTAATTACAGCCGGATCAAAACTAATCTTGAATTGATATCCTTGTACTCTGTATGAAGTCAGATCATTTACTGTAAAATCCACAATAACTTCATTACCGGGAGTACCTGTAATGGTCGGCAGAGTTAATTGAATTTGTGCTTTAATAATTATAGAAGAAAATAATAAAATAATTATTGCTGTTTTTTTTAATAATCTTGAAATAAAAATTAATTTTTGCATATCTCATTCCCTCAATTAAAAAGTTTTTCAATTATTTAATCTATTATTTATTTAACTTAAATATAATTGAAAATTTTTGGTATTCAAATGCTATACGGCACGGTCAGAGTAAGCAACCTTCGAGTTATAATACCGCCAAACGTTGTGTCAACCCTGTCTGCCGACAGAGCGTGTTGCAGAACTAAAAAATTACGATTTACTTCGTGTCCCTTCGTGAAAAAACCTTCGTGGTTCTTCGTGAAAGGATTTTTTGTTACACGAAGTTACACGAAGAAGGATCGAAGTTGCACGAAGAAAGAGTTGTGCAACACGCTCGACAGGCAGGGTTGAAAATAGATACCTAAGATTAATCCATCAAACTTGCGACCTTGAAGGTTTACAAAATCCTCTCAATAAATTCAACCTTGTTTCAAAAACCTTGAAGGTTGCACGTAATTCCCTCAAACATTCGACCTTGAAGGTTTACTAAACTCTGAATCCGAAGTTCAACCTTCAAGGTCTAAATTCAATCTTCAAGGTCTAAAAACAAAAAACCCCCGCATAGCGAGGGTCTTTTGCAAAGCTAATAGCTAATAGCTTAAAGCTGTTTACTTACTTCATCAACAACATTTTCTTTACTTGAACAAATTTCTCTGATTGAACTTTGTAGAAGTATAAACCACTTGTTAATTGTGACGCATCAAAATCTACCTTATGATATCCTGCGCTCATTGTTTGGTTAACAAGAAGAGCAACTTCCTGACCTAATATATTAAATACAGATAATCTAACACTGGATTCTGTAGGTAATCCAAATCTGATTGATGTAGATGGATTGAATGGGTTAGGATAATTCTGCATTAAAACATATTCTGTAGGAATGCCGCTGTACTCATTAACAGAAGTAATTACAGGGTCTGCAAAAATAATAACGGTGGATAGAGCAGTTAATGTTCCGTCACTTATTTGCACAGTAACTACAAATGATGAACCCGCTTGAGCAATAGATGGAGACCATGAAAATAATCCATCAGTAGTAATACTTGCGCCTGTTGGTGCAGCTATTAAACTATACGCAACAGGTGAACCGTCAGGATCATTTCCGGCATATTGGAAAGTATAAAAAACCGGATTTGGTGCTTTATGTACCTTAACAACAACGCCATTAGGAATTGTTGCTGTAAATACCGGGGCTCTGTTTACATTACTTACCGTTATTGTAACAGTCACAGTAGCAGAAGTACCCATTGCAGTAGTACCTTTAAAATCTGCTACCTTAAAGTCTATCGAATAACTGCCGCTTTGAACATATGTAGGTGTCCATGTAAAAACACCTCCTGCGCTCAATGCAGCACCGGCTATTGCCGGCGGAGTGGTAACCATACTATACGTTAATGTATTATCAGTATCCAGATCGGCACCGGCTAATGTAAGTGTAAATGCTGAATTTTCAGCAACGGTAAATGCAGGGCCGCCAGCGAATGTTAACGTAGGTGCTCTGTTTACATCTGTTACATTAATTGTTACACTTAACGGTGTAGCAGATGCAGAAGGTATATTATTATCGCTTACACCAAAAGAAAATGTATAAGTACCAGCCTGGCTATAACCCGGTGTCCAACTAAATACACCAGCAGCTGTAAATGTTGGTACAGTAGTATTAACACCTGTTGGAAGAGTCGGAGTAACACCGGTATTTATATATGTTAACACATCACCATCTGCGTCTGTTGCAAGTAATGTAAATGCTAAAGGTGCATTTTCAGCGATAGTTAATGGAGTTGTGTTCGCTCCAAAAACCGGGGCTACATTTACTGCTGTTATTGTACCGTTTGCCCTTACAACAGCAGGAGTACCTGCGTTGTATGTAAAAGCACCAAGTGTAACATCAGTTGAACCTTTAACAAGCATTTTGGCTCTTACAAAAACCAAAGCGCCTACGGCAGCTGTTGTAACAGGGTTTGTAGCTCCGCTTGCCCAGGATAATAAGTATGTACCGGCAGTATTATTATTCTCTGCGGTAGTACCATTAACTCCAAGCGAGTTAGCTGTAGTATTACCAAGTATTTGAAGTTTTGCTGCATCATAAGTTAATGTGAAGTTGAATGATCTCACATTATCTGCTGTAACAAGCGCAGAAGTATTTATGGGGATAAGTACTTCTACACCTTTTTGTGCATTGGCAACAGAACCGGCTGAAACCTCGATGGTTGCAGCGATTGCTGATCCATTTGCTACTGTTATTTGCGTACTATTGAACAGAAAAGTTGTGCCAACACTTAGTGCTGATGTGCCGGCAACTTTAAAGCTCACTGTTAGGTTTATAAAATTGCCGCTTGTGGCAGTAATCGAAGTAGGACTTGCCCAAGCAACATATAACTTACCATTTGTCAGATCTGGGTTGGCTTGTAATAAACTACCGGAAACATCACTGATCGTACCAGTATTGCTCGCACCGGTAATATCAATTTTAGTATTATCATAAGACAATGTAAATTGATAAGACTTTACATTAGAACCCAAGCCGGTTACACTTATAGGCACTGTAACTATTGTGCCTACCTTACCAGTAACACTTGGTAATGTAACAACCTGCGCAAAAGTAAGTGTAGTTCCTAACATAAGCATTGCAAATAAAAGGAGCATTTTTTTAACGCTTATTTTGAAACTTTTCATTATCACCTCTAATTGATTGAATTTACGTTTATCAATATTTCAAAAGGGCGGTTTATTACTAAACCGCCCAGGTGAAAATTATTTCATTAAGTTCATTTTTACTGTCTTAATGAAACTTCCAGCTTGAATTCGGTATATATAGATACCAGATGCTACTTTGCTGCCAATATCATTTGTTCCATTCCAATTTGTTGTGTAGAAACCAGCTTCCTGCTGTGAGTCAACTAATGTCTTTACAACTCTACCCAATATATCATATACAATTAAACTAACATGAAGATCATTGGTAACAGAATATTTAATTGTTGTCGTTGGGTTAAATGGGTTTGGATAATTTTGGCTTAAAGAGAATTCAGTTGGAATTTCTTTAACCTTTGCGCTTATGTCTGATTCCAGTGAACTGTTTAATCTTACATTACCTGATATTGTTGCAACAGTTTCTTTATTATTTTTTGTTAACTCGATATTTGCAATTGTGCTTTCAGTTAAAGGTGTTAAACCTGCAGCTGCAAATTGAATCTTTCCGTTTTCAGTACTTGAAACTACTATCCAATCCGATGGCAGCGACATTTTAAGCATCTTAACATCTACGCCATTACCATTCAAAGTACCTTCAAATGAAACGGAATTGATTCCCTTCGTATTCATAACTGTTACCGGTATGGTAACTGTATTATTATTCGAAGGAACAAGATTTCCAAATTCAACTTGACCTGATGCCGCAACAACTTTACTTGTTGGCCATGTATTGTTATTGGCTACATAAAATAGAACGAAATATGCATCATAAGCATTAACATTGCCGTCAAGACTAGCATCAGCGTATGCTAAAGCTTCGGCTGATAGAACAGGATTGGCTACAACGTGCTTTAATATTGCCAAAGCATCTATTGCATCTGCATTTCCACCGCTTAATGTTACATCGCCTCTATTGTAAGCTGCAGTAACTGTAAATACTGTGGTTGTAGTAACAGGTGCAATTCCATCTGTAACCCGAATAACAGCAGTAAATGTTCCGGTTGCTTTATCGGCAAATGTTGGAGTCCATGTAAAGTAACCAAGTCCAAATTGAGTTGTAACAGTTGGTACTGCTGTACTTGTTGCAGTAGAAGCAGGAGTAAAGCTTAATAAGCTGTATGTTAAGGTTTGAGCATCATCATCTGTAGCTGCATAGTTGAACGTATATTGAGTTCCATATTTTGCATTAGCAGTTGCTACTTGACCTGCAGTTGTAAATGCCGGAGCTCTGTTTGCATCTGTAACTGTTATTGTTACTGCATCAGTTTTTGTTAAGATACCATCTGATGCTGTAAGAGTTGCTGTATAAACACCAGCTTGAGTATAATTTGGTGTCCAATTTAGAGTAGCTGTTGCAGCATTAAAACTATATTGTCCTGAACCTGTACCTGCTGTTGGGACTACTGCTGGTGGTGTTGCTGTCCAGGCAATTGTATTCGTCGGAGTTTGACCAATGTCCGGATCTGAAACTGCCCATACTATTGGAGTCATTGCAACATTCTCTACAACAGGAACATCTGCTGGAGACGAAACAACAGGAGCTTTGTTTAATTGACTATAAGTAAATAAAGCACCTTGTGTAGAAACAGCTCCTTGAGCACTTCTAACAATTACAACAGGACCTGCTGCACTTGTTGAATTATCATAACTTAAGCCACCCTGAACTATCCATGGGTTAGCTGTACTTCCGTCAAATCTTCTAATAAATCGTATATTTTGAATACCATCTGTTGCATAATCTGTGTATCCTCCTGCTGTAGCTTCAATGTCATATGTAACCTGTGGCTGCAACGTCAAATCAGAAGTTACTAACCAGTAGAATGTTGGGTAGTTAGTAATGTTTAGACTACCACTTGTTAATGGGAAGCCGTTTGTGCCGCCAGGAGTAGAATTTGTATGATTAACAGTTAAATTAAAACTCGCTGTTGGTAATGTGTTGAATTGAAATGCCATTGGTCTGTAATTTCCTGGTGATGCCGGAGCTGTACCAACTGGGTATTCAACTCTTGTCAATCTGATTGCTGGAGTGTTTCCAGCCGCAGTTGTAACAACATCCATATTCTTTCTTACGTTGCCAACAACATGACTTGAGTTTGTACCAACAACACCGGTTCTATCAAATCCTTGAACCGGAACACCGGCAGCAGCAGTATGATTTAATATTACGATTTGTGTTCCTGTAAGAATAACACCGTTAGCAAAAAATAGTGTTGCTGCATTAGTAGCAAAATCTAAATTAGCGCCACTTAATGTTAATGTACCTTCATTGCTTGTTTTATTTATTCTGAACCTTACTGCAGCTGGAACAGACCAATTAGCACCTAATGCTAATGTTGTGTTTGTAGCGCCAACAAAATTTAGGAATGCAGCAGCGCCGCCGTTTACAAAAGTCCCACCATTAGCTGTGGTAGCTACTGCACCGCCTACGCTAAAAGCATTTGCGTTGAGATCAAAGTTACCGCCATCAAATGTAAAAGTAGGACCATTATGTACTAACGTTCCACCTGTTAATGCCACGAGTACTTTTACAGTGATATTACCAGTATATGCTGCATAAGCGCCTGAAGTAACAGTACCAAGTTCACGTGTTGTTGTAGCAGCTGCACCATTATATACAAGATTCATAGAACCAGCTTTTGTTAAGTTTGCATCAAGTGCCAATGTACCGTTAACTCGTAATTCCAAAGTTGAACCATCAGCCATTGTAATTACAGCATCAGGTGTAGCAGTTGTTACATCAAGCATATCTGCTAAAATCAACGTGCCTGTTACTGTAATATTTGCTGCTAACTGTACCTTGAGTGCACCAGCATCCGATAGTACCGTAAGATTTCTTACTGTAGCTGGAACTTCATTTGCAGCTACTATATCAACTCCACCAGTATAGGTGCTGTATAAAAGATCAGTATTTGCTCCAAATGTTGGAACTCTTGTAAGTGTAGCACCATTGGCTGTTCTTGTTACCAAGCAACCGTCGCCTAGTATCAATTTACCAACCGCACTTGTTGTTATAGTACCACTTACTACTAATGCTTTAACTACAGTAAAAGCGCTTGTTCCAGCGGTAAAAGCTGTACTAACAGTTAAATTATCAATAGAAAAACCGCTTGCAGGAAATGTAATTGCACCGGCTGTATTAAATGTTAAAATACCAGCACCTTGAGTGATAGCGCCGGCTGTAAATGTAAATGTGCCTGCAGTAATTGATAAATTATGTCTACCCATAGCTAACGTACCTGCAGTATTTGTAAATGCAGTTCCAGTAGATAATGTGAAGGTAGTTGTTGTAGGATTACCCACAATTGTTACTGTACCGGCTGAATTTACTACAAGCGTAGGAATCGCATAATTTTGGGCTAAACTAAATGTCGCTGCTGAACCGGATAAAGTCAACGCTCCGGTGAAAGCACCTGCATCGTTAGTAACTGTTACTGTATTACCCGAAACTGTAAGAATACCAGTCTGTGTAAATGTAGCAGCATTATCTAATAATAATGAATTCGTAACTTCCATTGCAGCATTAATTGTAACACCATTAGCTGTACCAACTGATTCTAGGTTAGGCACTGTAAATGTTGCGCCAGGGGTTAAATCGATAGCTGCAGCAGTAGAATTCAATGAAAGTGTACCATTGGTAAATGTACCAGCACCTGTTCTATTGTAGTCAGGTGTAGCACCACTACCTAATTGTGTATACTTAAATCCACCGGCATTAATATTTGCAGCCACATGCGAAGTCTGACCAGTAACATCAATAGCTGAACCCATATTAAATGTACCGGCAGTTAATGTAACTATACCGCCAATAACTGTACTGTTACCACCTCTTGTAAGAGTGAGAGTTCCATTTGTTAGAACTACATTACCAGTTAGAACAGAAGTAGTGGAACCATTAATGGTTACTGAAGCAACCGGGCCTAAAGTAGCGTTACCAACGGTTAAATTCCCTGTTAAGGTACCTGTTGTTGTGTTTAAAGCAACAGTAGCAGTAGCACCAGTAAAGGTACTTGTACCTTGAAGTGTTAGGTTACCGTTGATTACCTTTAGGTTCGAAGAGGTAAATGAAGATCCATTAGCAACCGGTTCAAATAATAAGTTATTAACAGTTGATGTTGTACCAGCAGTAGTACTTGTTGTACCATTAACCGCAGAACCAGTACTAGTAACCGTTAATGTACCGCCTGTTACTGAACCAACAATTGAATGCGTCTTTGAATCACCTGATAAAGTATAAACAAAAGCACCTTGTGCTAATGTAGAACTGATAGCGACTGTTAAATTACCAGCTATAGTAGAAGCACCAGCAAAACCGGTAACTGTATTTGCATTACTAATTGTAACATTATTTAATTTGAGGGGCTGTTGAACCCATTCTTGTCCAGCATCATTTGCACCAAATACCAATGTATTAACATTATATGCAGCATTTCCAACGTATTCTAAATTTACATTTGATGAATAGGTTAATGCACCTGTGCCACCAGTAACTTTAGACAAACCAGCAGCATTAGCTGCGGTTGTGTTAATTTTTACTGTTGGATTAGTAACTAAAGTATTATTAAATGTTACTGTATGTCCGTTAGCAACATTAAATTGTCCCTGGTTAATATAGAGGGTACCAGAGAAGTTGATGCTTGAACCAGTAACAACTAAATTAGCTGCAATTGTTAAATTAACCAAAATGTTTCCAAAAGTACCAGCACCTGTAACATTTCCGCTTGCACCCATGAATACAACGTATCCAACACCGGTTGTAGAATAAGCACTACCTCCGTTACTAAACACACTTGGAGCACCGCTCAGATTGAGGTTAAAATTACCTAAATCTAAGCTGCCTGCTGTAATCGTCAGGTTACCAGCTGCTTCAACTGATGCTGCTAAAGTTAGAACTGCAGCAGAACCTTTATTAATTACGATATGGTTAAGTACTAAAGAACCACCAGGATTTAATTGTTGAGCAGTAGAACTAGCAAAGGTTAGTGTTCCAGTAGCAGTGTAGTTACCCGGAGTATTGTTTGTTCTGTTAAACGTACTTCCATAAATCGACAAAACAAATCCGCCGTCAGTTAAAGCACCTGCAACAGCAGAGTTTAATGTAAAATCACCGTATACAGACGTAGCTGCGCCCAAAGTTAATTTACCGCCAGAGCCAATTGTAACATTAGGCAACTGTCCGGTACCCGTTGTAGCAACAATACCTGTAATATTCAAATTACCGCTACCAACAGTAGATACTGTAGAAGAGATCAAACTACCTGTGTTGGTTAAAGTTGCAGCAGCACCTGATAACGTCAACTGAAAACCGTTCAATTTAATAACGGCGCCTGCGTGACCATTGCTAACTGTGTTACTTGAAAATGTAGCCGAACTTAATAAGTTCAGTGTACCTAAGTTTGTATTATTGTTAACGGTACCGGCATATGTACCAGGACCAACATTAATTGTACCTGCACCGTTTAATAGACCGAATGAAAAATCAGTTGTTCCTGTAACACCGCCGGTAAGTGTAAGAACACCTGCGGCATTAGTAAGAACTGTAGTTATTGCGCCAGTACCAGAAGCTCTTGCGCCAGTAATTGCATTTGCAAAAGTTACAGTACCTCCACCTTGATTATCTACTCCTGTAGCATTTGGACCATTAGAAGTAAATGAAACATTACCATTGAATGTAGGTGATCCTTGAACAACTACAATTTGTCCAGAGGATAAAGCTAAATTGCCACCAACAGTAACAGTGGTAAGAGCAGCTCCCATATTAATGTTTAATGAGCCGGTTCCTAAACTTGCAGGTAATTCCGGTCCGGCTACCAATGAAGTTCCACCTGTATAAAAGACACTAACGTTAGTAGTCGTAGGTCCCTCATTAATTGTAGCACCTGATCTTGTAATTCTACCGCCGCCGGCAATAGTTACATTAGCTTGTGTAATATTTAATGTACCAGCTGTCAACGTCAAAGCGGTAACAGTAGAACCTAAATTAAATTGAAGACTGCCTGAAGCCGTTGTACCGATATTAACGGTCTTACCAGCACCGTTTATAGTAACACCGTTTGTAATTGTAACGGTATTTAAAGCATTGAATACACGAGATACAAGAGTTATGGATTTTGTTATGTTCACCGTTGCCTCATTGTATGTATCGGCATCAATAATTACAGTTCCGCCATCAGCTGTATTAGTAATACCCACAGCTATGGTTTTGTACGGAGCTAACGCTGTTCCTGTACCAACGATGTCGTTACCGTTAGTATTACTAACATACGTTTGTGCAAACGCCGTTGTTCCCAAAAGAACAAAGAACGTCAGCATAAAAAAGAGTTTCTTCAAATTCATTTTTTTCTCCCTAATTGGTTGAAAAAGATTTAATGATAAATATAGAATTAAGTAAAGATAAATTACACACACAAATTTTTTGATAAGCCGTTCTTAAGTAGGTAAGTATAAATACATGTAGTTCCTCCTCTGTTTGGTTTAACAAATTGGATTTAATGTTACTTGCTATACGAAAATAATTAAAAGTTAAGTTCAATAATTTTATATAGTTATGT
>Ga0082335_1004185_pt1 | contig 22182 bp, 21 predicted proteins | sample Subgrocontami58m_FD_72375 | JGI IMG/M metagenome (GOLD analysis project Ga0082335, IMG submission 72375) | Subsurface groundwater microbial communities from S. Glens Falls, New York, USA - GMW37 contaminated, 5.8 m (SPADES assembly) (version 2) ...
TAAGTATTCTCGCGCTGGACGCCGCGCCAAATGCGGGATATCACGAAGCTATCAAGAACACGAATGTTCTCTTTGTCACGCTTATTTCAATCCTTCTTATTCCTCGAACATTTGAGAAATATAAGATATTCGGGGTATGTCTCGTGACAATCGGTATTCTCGTTTTAGTTCTTCATTGAAAAGGAAACTAGGGTAGATTTTTTGCTGTTATAGAAATGTCATTATGAAGAAAGAAATTCTTGGCATTATTCCAGCCCGCGGCGGATCAAAATCGATTCCTCGGAAAAACATCAAACTATTCTTAGGAAAGCCCTTGCTTGCATGGGCAATTTCAGCTCTCAAAGAAAGCGGGGTCGTCTCCCGAATCATTGTGAGTACCGATGACGATGAGATTGCTTCGGTTGCGCGCGAATACGGAGCAGAAGTTCCCTTTATGCGGCCGCGCGAGCTTGCCGAGGATAATACGCCGACTTTGCCGGTTTTGGTGCACGCGCTTTCATGGCTTAAAGAACACGAAAATTATGCGCCGGAATATGTCGTGCTTTTCGAGCCGACGTCTGCGGCAAAGCGGCCCTACCACATCCGTGAGATAGTCGAGAAATTGGTCGCGACCGATGCTGATTCGGTTATCAGCGTTGCAGAGGTGCCCGGCGTATTGAATCCGATGTGGCAGGTGACAATGGATGCAAACGGCCGCCTTTCTATTTTCACCGGTGGACCCTTGAAGAATTTTATTCCGCGCAGACAATCGCTTCCCAAGACCTATTATCGAAATAGTTCAATCTATGCGTTCAAGCCGTCGCTTTTGTTTTCTCCAGAGCCAAATATTTACGGCGATAATTCGCGCGGGTGCGTAGTAGATAAGAAATTTGCCTTCGATATCGACGAGCCGTCAGATTGGGAAGCCGCAGAGGAAAAATTTAAAAAAATACTAGAAGAAGAATCCCTTACCTCCGGGAGAAAAGAAAAAATATGAATCCACATGTAACTATTTCGGGAAGAAAAATTGGATTGGACTATCCGCCGTTTGTGATTGCGGAAATTGGTATTAATCATAACGGAAGTTTAGAGAAGGCGAAGCGGATGATCCGCGACGCGAAGAAGGCAGGAGCCGAATGCGTAAAGTTTCAGGGGCACGTCCTTGAAGATGAAATGCTTGAGAGAGAAGCCCGAAAGACGATTCCGGCAAATTCCAAGGTCTCGATCTGGGAAGTGATGGCGCGCTCGGCGCTTTCAGAAGCGCAGGAGCGCGAACTCAAGCGTTATACCGAAAAACTCGGTCTTATTTTTCTTTCTACGCCGTTTTCCCGCGCCGCGGCAAATCGGCTCAACCGAATGGGAGTCAAGGCCTTCAAGATCGGCTCCGGAGAGTGCAACAACTATCCTTTGGTCGAACACGTGGCGCGATTCGGAAAGCCGATGATCGTATCAACCGGGATGAATGATATTTCTTCCATCAGAAAGACCGTTGCGATTTTACGAAAACACAAAGTTCCGTTCGCGCTTCTCCACTGCACGAATATGTATCCGACGCCGTGGAACCGCATATATCTTCAGGCGATTACGAAATTAAAAAAGGCGTTTCCCGATACCGTTGTAGGCCTTTCGAATCATTCAAAAGGCCCGTGGCCTGCGATTGGCGCGGTCGCGCTCGGCGCATCTATTCTTGAACGGCATTTCACATCCGACCGATCGTGGCGCGGCGAGGATATTCCGGTTTCCATGGATCCGAGCGAACTCAAAATGATTCTTCGGGGTTCGCGCGCAATTTGGGAATCGCGGGGAGACCGCAAGGGTCCCTTGAAAGAGGAGAAGCCGACTATTGATTTTGCGTTTGCGTCCGTGGTTACGATTGCGCCGGTGAAGGCGGGAGAGAAATTCACGATGAAGAATATTTGGGTTAAGCGCCCGGGTACAGGTGAAATGCGAGCAGAAAAATTTACAAGTATTCTTGGGAAGAGGGCGCGCCAAGACATTCCGAAAGACATACAGCTTCGATGGAGCCACGTGAAGTAAAGAGAAAGAAAAAAATTTGTGTCGTTACGACGAACCGATCCGACTATGGGCGTATGAAGCCCATTATGGAGGCAATCAGAAAGCGTGGCGACTTAAAACTCCAGGTGGTTGCCGGGACTCCTTTTTTCTTTGATCATCTTTTTTGGTATATGCGCCACGGCGAGCCGCTTTCTTTTTGGCGATCTCTTCCGTGGCATATTCGTGCGCGCGCCATGGCGTTTTTCGGGAGGGATGCCGAGTTGCAAAATAAAGAACAATTAATGCGGCTTTTGGTTGCGGACGGATTTCCGATCCATGCGCGCATCCCCATGTTTCTTGAGGGTGGGAATCTCCGCGTAATGGCAAAGACAGTTGGGCTCGCGCTCTTAGGCATTCCTGATGTGTTTGCGAAGCTCGCGCCCGATATCGTTTTGATAAACGGCGACCGTTTTGAGATGCTTCCGATTGCGTTTGCAACAGTGGCGCTTAATATTCCGCTTGCACATATCGAAGGCGGTGATGTTTCCGGTACGATTGACGAAAGTGTGCGCCACGCCATCACAAAACTTGCGCATATTCATTTTCCCGCGACAAAAATGAGTGGGGATCGCATTCGGGCAATGGGAGAAGATCCCGAAAGGATCATAGTCACCGGTTCCCCTGTTATCGATACACTCGCGGGGCTTGATCTTGCGCTTGATAATTCAATTTACAGTCGATATTACATCGCAGGCGATCATATTGACTTTACAAAACCGTATCTTCTCATACTCCAGCATCCGGTGACCACGCGATACGAAGAAAATCGTTCGGAGATGGAAGAAGTGATTGCGGCGGTCCGCGATATACCCATACAAAAAATATTTCTTGATCCGAATATCGACGGAGGGTCTGATGGCGTCTCTGTGGCGTTGCGCCGGTATCGAGAAGAGAAGCCCGCAGGTACGGCATTCGGCAAGTATTTTCGGCCGCATGATTTCTATCGCATTATTTCGAACGCCGCAGTTTTGGTCGGCAATTCTTCAAGTTTTATCCGCGAAGCCGCGTATCTCGGCGTTCCCGTTGTTCTTGTCGGGGATCGTCAAGCGGGCAGGGAGCGAGGCGAGAATGTGGTGGAGGTCACATCAAACAAAGAAAAAATCGCTTCTGCAATCGAATCGCAAATTCGTCGAGGCAGATATCCTCGAAGCAATATCTTCGGGGACGGAACCGCGTCAGAGAAGATAGTTTCGGCTCTCGCGGGTATGAATGTGGATGGAATTTCTCTCCAGAAAAGATTTTTTGACCAAAATGGAAACAATTAAATTTTTGTATAACCACTTTAGGCGGTATCGCTGGCAGATTCTCTTTTTGGGCGCGATCAGTCTTGTCTCAAGCGTGATCGGCGGATTGGGAATCGGCGCTCTTATTCCTCTTCTTTCTTTGCTGAAGGGGGGAGGTGACGTGCCGAATGACCTCATAACCCAGTTCATCTTGGGTTTTTTCAGCTATCTGCCGTTTTCATATACGCTCTATTCTTTGCTTGCCGTAATCGTCATCCTCTTTTTTTTGCGGGCTCTTATTTCGCTCTGTTTTATGTATGCGCGGTCAAGCATTATATATTCTTACAAAGTAAGGACGCTTAGCGAATTGTTCGACGGAGTGTTGCGCGCCAAATGGAGTTTTTTACTTAAGCAGAAAATGGGATACATGCAGAATATTTTTATACTTGATATCGATAGAAGTTCAAAATTTCTTGGAGATGTCGCTCATATTTTATTGTCCGGTGTGAGCGCCCTTATTTTTCTTGGTTTTGCCGTGACTATTTCTGCCGAGATGTCACTTTTGGTTATGGCAGGCGGCGCCATAATGTTTTTTTCCATGGGGCCGCTCCTTAGGCGCTTAAAAATTGTGGTGTCTCAGCTTTCCTTGGAAAACAGAAATATAACCCATTTTGTCGGAGAGCATCTTATGGGACTGAAAAATTTGAAGATCGCAGCTGCGATGGAAGAAGTAAACGGGAGGGCTGGCCGATACTTTAAGAATTGGAGGGATCTGGAGTTTAAGAATAAGATTATTGAGGTCATCATCGGCTCGTCTTTTGAGCCGATGGCGGTTGTGTTCATTTCTCTTGCGCTCATTATTTTTCATGGTACGCCGGGGTTTCGCATAGAAGTTTTCGCGGCGGTCATATTCCTTACTCAGAGGTTTTTTTTGCAGATTCAAGGGGTTGTTGGATCGTTGCAGGGCCTCGCGGGCTCCGTTGCCCATGCGAGATTGGTAGCCGCATTTAGCGATGAATTAAAAGCAAATCAGGAAGAAAGTACTCCGGGGCTGCCGTTTGCATTCGAGAAAGAGCTCTCATTTGAGGGAGTAGATTTTTCGTATTCCTCAAGGGCAAAAATTTTGCAAAACGTCAGCTTCACGATTCACAAAGGAGAGATCGTCGGCCTTATCGGGCCTTCTGGCGCAGGAAAAACATCTATCGCAGATTTGATGCTGCGGCTTTTTGAACCAGGGAAAGGGCGCATTCTTCTGGACGGGGTGGACAGCCGCGAGTTTGCCAAAGAGGAATGGCGGCGCCATATAGGTTATGTATCGCAGGACCATTTTTTGTTGAATGATTCCATTGAGCGCAACATAACTTTTTACAAAAAGGATATTGATAGGGAGTCAGTGACCGGAGCCGCAAAAAAGGCTTCTATCCTCGATTTTATTCACGGTCTGCCGGACAGCTTTGAGACCACCGTCGGTGATCGCGGAATAATGCTTTCAGGGGGGCAGAGGCAGCGTGTAGTGCTCGCGCGAGCGTTGGTCCGCAGACCGCAAATTTTAATTCTTGATGAGGCGACGAGTGCGCTTGATAATGAATCTGAAGCAAAAATTCAAGAAGCGGTTCAAGGGCTTCGAGGGCAATCCACCGTATTCATCATCGCCCACCGGCTTACGACGGTTATGGATGCGGATAGACTGCTTGTATTGGATAAGGGACGTATCATCGAAGAGGGGAAGCCGCACGATTTGCTCAAGAACAAAGATTCCTATTTTTATCGGATGTATAATTTGAGGGGGTAGAGATGCGTATTGTACAAGAGGTTTTATAAATATGAATACGATTTTTGTCATACTCGCCAAAGGACAGGAGGTTCGGAATTTCCTCTATGGGGATCTTTCCAGGCTCGCAAAGGACCGGGCAGACGTGCGTCTCGTTGTGTTTCTTCCCAAAGAAAAGGCAGATAAATACCGAAGCCAATTTGAACACGAACGGTGCCTGCTTCTTCCGATGCCGGCGATCAATCTTGATTGGCGGCTCAAAAAACTTTTTCGGATTGCGTGCTTCGGGTGTATTCCGACACCAACGATCTGGTCCCGTAATTGGTTTAGCTATTTAAACGGTGGTTCGTATTTGAATTTTTTGGGCAAGCAGCTCCTTTGGGCACTTGGCCATTTACGTGTTTGGCGTGCGTTGATGCGTTTCACTGAATATTACTTTTTCCATGATGACAAAATTTGGGAACCCTATTTTGATCGTTACCAGCCGGACGTAATATTCGGAGGAGGACTTTTGAATGAAGAGGATTTCCTTGCGATCAAGTATGCGAAACGCCGCGGCATTCCTACCGCAGGGATCACATGCAGTTGGGACAATTTTACATCTAAAGGTTTTTTGCGTGTCCATCCCGATATCCTTTTTGTTCAGAATGAATCGATGACCGGCGAAGCAGTTCGGCTCAACAGTTTCCCCCGCGCGCGGATTCGCGTCGTCGGATTTCCGCAATGGGATCACTATTTTGATCCTTCCTGGCACATGACCAAGGAGGAATTCGGCAAAAAATTCAATATAGATCCCGCGAAGCGATGGATCACCTATTTCGGAGGCGGGCTCCTCAAAGGACTCTTTGGCCTTCCAGAAAACGGAGACCATGTGGTCATGTTAAATCGCGCGATCGAACGCGGGGAGATACAAAATACCTGCACGATTATTCGCGCGCACCCGGGCCATATTGCGGATCTTTCGGAAGAAGCAAAAAAAAGCCCGCTTCTGAATTTCGGCAAAGGGTGGGAGTTTAATGCGGATGATATGCGTCTTTTATTGAATCTTGTGCGCTTGAGCGATGTTACTTTGAATTTTGGCTCCACGATGGCACTCGAGGCCGCGCTTTTTGATAAGCCCATTGTCCTTATGACATTTACCGGTTTTATCGATGATTCTGGCGCCCCTTGGCATAAGCGCCCCGATACGGCGTTTCGGTATACGCTTCACTACTTGCAGGTGATTCGAACTGGCGGGCTTTGGCGAGTGGCGAATGAGCGAGAGCTTATTCATGCGGTAAAATCGTATCTAGAAGATCCCTCGCGCCACCGGGAGGGACGGCAAAAAATCGTCGATGAGTTTGTAGGACCGCACGATGGGCATGCGGGGAAGCGTATATTCGATATCCTTCTTTCTTTAGCAGAGAAAAAAGGTAAGAAAACGCCGGCGGATGCTAGTCAGTTATAAGGATATGACAGATTACAAGGTCCTTGGCGTTGTGGGTGCTCGATCCGGCTCAAAAGCAATACCCCACAAGAACATAAAGCCCCTTTTTGGAAAACCGCTTTTGGCGTGGATTATAGAAGCGGCAAAGGCGTCGTCTCTGGTATCTCGCGTTGTTGTATCTACCGATTCGCCGGAATATGCGGAAATCGCAAGATCATTTGGAGCTGAGGCGCCATTTCTTCGTCCGAAGGAGCTCGCGGAGGATCATGTACCGGATTTTGACTATCTGTATCATGCCGCTCTGTGGCTTCGTGACAATGAGGGCTGGAAAGCTGATATTATTTTGCGGCTTCCGCCGACAACGCCTCTTTGCCGGACAGAGTCCATTGATGCCTGTATTCGGCTTCTTACAGATGATCCGCGCGCAGATTCTTCTCGGACGGTGGCGCTCGCATCAAAGCACCCTTACAAGCTTTGGCGCGCGACTGGGACAGGATACATTGAGCCGTTTTTGTCCGAATCGTTTACCGGCTTGAAAGACGCGCACAATATGCCGCGCCAAGCGTTTCCCAAGGCATTCCAGCACGTTGACGTCATTGCGCTTCGGTGGCGCACGCTCGTTCATGATAAATCAATGGCGGGGGCTTCCGTCCGCTACCACGAAATTCCGAAGAAAGAAGCAATCGATATTGATTCAGAGATTGATTTTCATGTGGCAGAATATCTGTTGAAAAAACGTTTTGAGGAATCAGCTGGTCGGAACGCATAGCGAGCTATATGATATGTGGGTGAAAACTTTTATCTGGAGAATGCGAAAGAATCTTTCTCGGGGGGTCTCGGCAAAGACTTCTTTTCTTGTTGCACTAAAAGAGAACATAGAAGTCAAAGAAGCCGTGTCGACATTTTTGCCGTCTCCGGTGTTTCTTACCTTTCACTTAGATTCCTATAAAGATGTTTATCGCTTAGGTGCTTATGTGAAAGAACCAGAAACAACCGAGTGGATGAAAAAGTGCAGCAAGGGAGAAGTTCTCTATGACATTGGGGCTTCTAATGGAGTATATTCTTTTCTTGCGGCTGTTCACGGAGCAGCGGTGTATGCCTTTGAATCGGATCCAAAGGTATATGGAATGCTCACAAGAAATATATCAGTTAATTCTCTAGAGGGCGCCGTGATTCCGTTTCCGATTTCCCTTGGTGAAATAACAGATAAGGATACCATTCGACTCGATGACGCAGTGAACACTTTTGGATTCAAGAAACCGCAAAAGATGAAAATTGATGTGGATGGAGACGAAGTAAAGGTGCTCACGGGTGCTCACGAAACACTCGAAACAGTCAAGTCGTTATTTATAGAGATAGACGACAAGAATAAGAAAGAGTGTTTTCAGCTTCTTGCTCGCTTTGCATTAAAATTTCAAACGAACAAAAAAGCAGGAAAACCAAACATGTATTTGTTTGAGAAGTAAGCAGTGCCTATTCACGTATGCATACAAAAATAATCACACAATGCCGTGTGTGCGGATCACGAGAGCTTAGGTCGGTCTTTTCATTGGGGGATCTCTATTTAAACGCCTTCGTTGAAGATCCCGCGAAGGAAGTACCAAAGGGCAAATTGACGCTTCTCTTTTGCAAGAACTGCAGTCTTGTACAGCTCGAGCATACTGCCGATATTCAGGCGCTCTACGCCGAACACTATTGGTATCAGTCCGGGTTAAACCCGGTGATCATCGCCGATTTGAAAGATATCGCCGCGCGTGCGCGAGATGCGGCAGAAATGAAACCCGGCGACGTATTTCTTGATATTGGCGCAAATGACGGCACTCTTCTTGGGTTTGTCCCCAAAACATATTTTCGTATTGGAGTCGAACCCGCCCCCAATCTTCAAAGCAAATTGCGCAAGAATTGTGATTTTGCGTACCATTCGTTATGGGAGGAAGTAAAAGATCTTCCCGAGGGACGCAAGGCAAAAGTAATCACCGCGGTTTCCATGATGTATGACCTCGATGACCCCAATACGTTTATTGCAAAGGTAAAAAATTTCCTTTCACCAGATGGAATTTTTGTTGCACAGCTCATGACGCTAAAATCGATGATTATATACAATGACGTAGGAAATATTTGTCATGAGCATCTCGAATATTATTCTTATCCATCTTTACGGTATCTATTTGAGAAAAACGGTCTTGAAATATTCCGTGTGGAAGAAAATTCCATGAACGGTGGAAGCTATCGACTCTTTATGCGTCATCTAAAAAAGGGCAGTGTTGATTATCCTGAAGATATCGGAGAGGAAGAATTAAAGGATTTTGTTAGGCGCGTTGAAGCGAACAAGAAGAAGACGGTAGATTTTATTAAACGAGAGGTGGAGAAGGGCAAGAAAGTTTACGGCTATGGCGCAAGTACGAAGGGCAATACGATTCTTCAATGGTCAGGAATTGATTCAACGCTTTTGTCTGGAATTGCGGAAAAGCACCCCGAAAAGATCGGAAAGTTTACGGTAGGAACAAATATCCGGATTATATCAGAAGAGGAAGCGCGCGCGAAAGCCGACTACTTTTATGTTTTACCGTGGGGTTTTTTTGAGACGTTTCTCGAAAAGGAAAAAGAGTGGAGATCAAAGGGCGGTAAATTTATTGTGAGCACCCCGGAGTTTCTCGTAGTATAAAACCCCTGGGTTTCCTCAGGGGTGATTTCCGGAAAGTGATCGAAGATACGCTTTGACGAAATCCGCATGGTGTGGCACTATCGGCGAAGGGATCTCGGAGAAAAATCGGGCGCGTTCGTTTAGGGGAGGGCGTGAATCTATTCTGCAGGCATACACAAGAGAAATGGGATGTCCATAGGGGTGGTCCGGCCAGAGATAGGCGTCAATAAGTTTTACAGAAGTTATGGTGAAGGTGTTTCCCAATTCCTTCTCCGCGACAGCTCGACATGCGTCCTCAAGTGACGCATGTGTCACTCGAATATATGAACCGGGGATGTGCCATCCGTGCCAATATTCATCTTCTCGCCACGTAAGGAAGAATTTTTTCGGGTCATCGGGATCAACGAGAAGTGCCTCAACCGCGGGCCAGGGAATTACGGTATGCATCGCCAAGAAAGATTCTTGCGTCGGCATATATCCGCCTTCTTTTCCAACGACCGTGAGGATACGCGTGAGTTCTTCGGCGTCCCGTTCTTCCATGGCAGATTCTCCTCTGATGTGCTCGCATGATAATATCATAAGTTGATTATTATGTCAAAGAAAGCTTTTATTACCGGTGTCCGCGGACAAGACGGATCCTATCTTGCGGAATTCCTTATTCAAAAAGGGTATAGCGTTTTCGGAATTGTCTCTTCTCAAAGTGGCAGGATGAAATATGTTCCAAGAGGAGTTTCCCTTAGCACATGTGATATGGCGGACGAAAAAATTCTTACCGATCTTCTTAAAGAGTTTGAACCGGATGAAGTATATAATCTCGCCGGACGCCACATGAGGGGTGACAGTACGTGTGAAGATTTTTCGATAAATGCGTATTCACCCCGTATTCTTCTTGAGGCGATTCGACAATTCGCACCGCAGGCGCGATTTTTCCAGGCAGGATCAAGCGAAATGTTTGGGAATGCGCCGTCTCCTCAAAGTGAAGAAACGCCGTTTCATCCCGGGAGCGCGTATGGCGTCTCAAAACTTTCGGCTTTTCATTTCGGGCGGATGTTTCGTGAGTCCTATGGTCTCTTTGTCGCAAACGGAATCCTGTTTAATCATGAATCTCCTCGGCGCGGAGAAGGATTTGTTACAAGAAAAATTACGATGGGCGTTGCAGAAATTCTTGCAGGGAAGCGTGACGCTATATCTCTCGGCAATCTCGACGCCAAACGCGACTGGGGATACGCCCCGGAATATGTCGAGGCCATGTGGCGTATGCTCCAACAGGACAAACCAGATGATTATGTTATTGCTACTGGCGAGGTTCATTCCGTGCGAGAATTTGTCGGAGAATGTTTTCGGCTCGTCAAGATAAATGATTGGCAGAGGTATATTAAGGTTGATCACCGATATTACCGTCCGACCGAAGGCGGGGTAGTTTACGGTGACTATTCAAAAGCAAAAAAGAATCTCGCTTGGGAACCAAAAACAACTTTCAAAAAACTTGTGAAGATTATGCTTGAGGCGGATTGCGATAGGATGGGAGTTATACTAAGAAATAAATAAAAAATTCCTATGAAAATCGCGATCATTCTTCGAAAAATTAAGTTGAAAGATGGGATTCAAGCTGAGGCATTTTCTCTCGGCATGGAGCTTAAGCGCATGGGACATGAAATTACCATGTACACGTATGATTTTGATCCGGCGCTCGCTCTTCCTGATCTTGTGAAAGAATTTGAAATTATTTCGCTTGAACCGGGGGAGAAGGAAAAGGAAGAAAAGATCTTCGGAATCTTTTCTCGTCCTAGTTATCTTGTGAAGTGGAATAAAAGGAATCGAGAGGCGCGCCGCCTTGCGCATAAGATTCATCGGGATACGGATCTATTAAATCCCCATTCCTCGATGACCTATCCGGTATCGGCCTATTTTAAGAAAGAGATACGGGATATTCCCTCTGTATGGCTTGTTTCCTCGTTACCGCTCCATCGATGGCGTTTCCGTGTGATTAAAATTATAGACCCCGGGCGTAAGATACCGCCTTTTCTCAAGCGATTGTTTTATTATTTCATGGACGAAATAGAAATAAGGAAGTTTATTCGCCGCCACAGAATCGTTGCGCTTTCAGAGACAAACAGAAAAAATATCACGGATCTCATACGCCAAGACGCCGATGTGGTGTATGCGGGAACGGACATCTCCAAATTTCCGTATAAAGAGCGTGCGTCGCTCGTTGGCAAGCGAATTCGTGTTCTTCTGACGGGTACGCTTTTTACGTATCGCCGTTTTGAGGACACCATTGATGCTGTCAAATTGTTAATTGATAAGGGATATGATGCTCGTATTACAATTATAGGCGCTTATAAACACATTCTTCCTTATTACGAAAGGTTAAGGAAACGCGTCGAGCATCACGGGATAACGGACAATGTTTCTTTTTTGGGTTTTGTGAAAGAAGAAGACCTTTCGCGAATTTATCAAGAGCATGACATGACGGTGTCATCGGTAGCAACGCAAGAGGCCGGTATCGGACTTACGATTCTTGATGCGATGGCGTGCGGCACTCCGGTTATTATTTCGCGAGGAGCGGCTGCGTGTGAAGTTCTTACCGACGGGATAAATGCTTTATTTGTGAATCCTAAGGCCCCTGCAGAAATTGCCGCAGCGCTCGAGGTACTTTTTAAAAATCCGGAATTATATATTTCTTTGAGTCGGAACGGAAGAAAACTCGTAGAGGAGAAGTTTACCTGGGCGCATTATGCAAGATCCCTCCTTCGCATATTTGAGGATGAGTATAACAAGTACAAAAGGATATGATGCGTTTCATAAAGTCATTCCGCCACTTTTTGTGGCTTTGCAAGGAAACGTTCACGCGAGCCGAAAAAACAAACACATTGGGCGACTCAAGACGCGAGCGCCTTTTCAATTCAATCAAAGTGAATTTGAAGGAACAGAGCGAAGTAATCGCAAAGCTCGACTATTCCGAGAAGGACATTTTTATTGATGTGAGCACCTATACCTTAACGAAGCGATTGAATGCGGTAAAAAAAGAGCCGGAAACCGTTCGGTGGATCAAAAAATATATCAAGCCGAGTGATGTGGTGTATGACATCGGCGCAAATATCGGCATCTATTCGCTCATCGCATGGGCGGTGAGCGGGGGAAGCGCAACCGTGTATGCCTTTGAACCAGGGTTTGCGAATTATAATTTTCTTTGCAAAAACATTTATTTAAATGGCTGTTCTGATAATGTTATTCCATTTCCTGTTGCCCTTGCAGAAAAAACCGCCGCCCTTCAATTCAATTATGCGAGTATTCAACCGAGCCGCGCAAAGCACTATCTTGAAACCGTGGGACAAGCGCCACACAAGGAAGTGGTGCCTGTATTTCATCAGCCCGTTTTATCCTATCCGCTTGATGAGTTTATTAAAACATTTGGCATTAAAAAACCACATCACATGAAAATTGATGTTGACGGTGCTGAACTTGGTCTTATTCGCGGTGCAGAGGAAACGCTTCGCGACCCAGGACTCCAATCGATTCTTATTGAGGTCTATGAATACCTGCCCGGGCACGACGAGATATTAGAAACAATACGCCGTGCCGGCTTTCATGAGACGGCACGCTATCCCGCCCCGCATGGAGAAATTGCAAACTATTTATTTGAGAGACGGTGACGCATGCCAGAAGATTCACGTTATATAGGTTCTAATTGCTACAACTGTGAAGTCACGATATGAGTGAACCATCTGTTAGAAAAAAAGCATTGATTACCGGAATTACCGGGCAAGACGGCTCTTATCTTGCGGAATTTCTCATAGAGAAAGGATATGAGGTTCATGGGGTCGTACGGCGTTCAAGTACGTTTAATCGCGGTAGGATTGAACATTTGAAGCCGGATATTCATACGCCGGGCGGCATTCTCCTCCATTATGGTGACCTCACGGATTCAAGTAATCTTGCGCGGCTTATAGAAAAAATTTCCCCGGACGAAATTTACAATCTGGGAGCGCAGAGCCATGTGCGTGTCAGTTTTGATGTACCGGAATACACGGTTAATACCGTCGCTCTCGGGACCCTGCGGATGCTTGAAGCAATACGCGACACGAGAATAAAAACTAGATTTTATCAAGCGAGTTCTTCTGAAATGTTCGGTAATGTTCCGCCGCCGCAGAATGAAAATTCGCTTTTTGATCCGGTTAGCCCATATGGTATTTCCAAACTCGCCGCCTTCCATCTCACGAAATCCTATCGTTCTTCCTACGGTCTATTTGCTGCAAACGGCATCCTCTTTAATCACGAGTCCCCGAGACGTGGCGAGGGTTTTGTGACGAGAAAAATAACCACGGGAGTAGCCGAAATACTGGCGGGGAAAAAAGATAAGATATATTTAGGGAATCTCGATGCCAAACGGGACTGGGGATACGCCCCTGAATACGTCGAGGCAATGTGGAAGATGCTTCAGCAACCCGAACCCGATGATTATGTTATTGCTACAGGCGAAACCCATTCGGTAAGAGAATTCGTAGAAGAATGTTTCCGGCTCGCGGGCATAAAAGATTGGCCGTCCCATGTCGGTATTGATCCCTTGTACTATCGTCCGAGCGAAGTGCATGAGCTCATGGGGGACACCACGAAGGCAAAACAGAAGCTCAATTGGGAACCCAAGACCAAATTCAAGGAATTGGTGAAGATAATGCTAAAAGCGGACTGTGAAAGGCTTGGCCTAAAATTAGGAGCGTAAATCGTGAACTAATTTTAGTTGCCAAACTTTCATCCCCTATCTTTTCTACTGATGCAAAAGTCTTTTGGAAAATAGAAGATAAAAGGATAAAACCGCCGGTTGATTATAAACACTGTTAGTAGAAAAGGTGTGGGATGAGAGGGCGGGGGTGAGTATTTGATAATGCGGAATAGAATGACAAATAGCCAAGAAATAATTGTAGCAGTGTCCGGGGGAATGGATCCTCTCCATATCGGCCATCTTGCGCTTTTTAAGGAAGCGAGAAAACTCGGTGATAAATTGATTGTTATTTTGAATAATGATAATTGGTTGAGAGCGAAGAAGGGCCGGATTTTCATGTCGGAGAAAGATCGAAAAAAAATTATTGAAGAACTTGTATGCGTTGATGAAGTGATTATTTCCCGGCATCCGAGAACCCCCAAAGATATGAGCGTCTCTGTGGAGCTTGCAAAAGTAAAACCGCATATTTTTGCCAATGGAGGTGATCGTACGAGTAAAAATACTCCGGAAAAAAAAATTTGTCGCGATCTGAATATCAAAATGGTCTACAATGTGGGCGGGAAAAAGGCGCGTTCGAGTTCTGAACTGCTGGAGCGGTATCACGAAGAGAATTCGTTTGTTGTATGAGCGATAGAAAAATAAAAATCCTTTTTGTCTTGCGTTCGTATGGCCATCTTCCGACATTTCGGAGGTCGATACAGATTTTAGCCCAAAGAGGGCATACGGTTTTCGTTCTCATCTATAAGAATTTGACCAATGAATCGCTTGAAGAAATACGCGCGCTTGAGAAACAGTTCGATAATGTCCGTTACGACTGGACCGTGCCGTCCGCGCGGGGAGGTACGCTTGTATTCCATTTGCGCGAACTCTCTACATATCGGAAACACCTTCTTACGTCCGGGGATCATCAGTTCTACGCTCTACGCTGGAAAAAATATATTCATCCAAAACTGCAATATATATTTACCTGGAAGCTTGCGCGTGCATCGCTGAAAACGAAGTTTGCAGGATGGATATTGAAAACAATCGAGCATCTTACGCCCCCTCAAGAAGACGTGATTCGCCACATCAATACTATTCGTCCTGATGTTATTCTTGTAACTCCTGTGAATCAGCGCTACTCCTCCATGGAACTCGAGTATCTTAAAGTAGCCGTAGCGCTTGGTATTCCCTCACTTCTCCCGATCGGATCATGGGATCACATAACATCAAAGGGTGTATACCATGTGATTCCCGACAGATTTCTCGTATGGAATGAAAAACAAGTAAAAGAACTTTTCCGGCATCACGGCGTTTCGCCAGCGCGGGTCCGAATAGTTGGTGCGCTTACCATGGACCACTGGCTTGCTCCACCAGAACTTTCACCGCGCGACGTTTTCTGCAAGCAGTACGGCTTACGATCCGAAGACCCCATTCTTCTCTATTGTTGTTCTTCGAGCGTCGCGTCAAAGAACGAGACCTGGTTGGTCGCCGAATTGAGGAAAATTCTTGACGAATCGGACGACGAGCGTCTGCGAAAAACACAGATTATTCTTCGGCCGCATCCCCAGAATTTTCAAGTATACGAGAAGCTGGATGTGAGAGGAATCACCGTGATACCGCGGGGTGAACCGTTTCATGGCAAGGAGGAAGGACAAAAAATATTTTATGATACTCTTTATCATTCTGTTGCGGTGGTGGGAATTAATACGAGCGCTATGCTTGATGCGGTCATCATGGGGAAGCCGGTGATTGCGCTCTATCGCGATTCCTATGTTAGTATTCAGGTCGAGATGCACCATTTTAAATCGCTTTTGGAAGAACAGGTTGTTGACCTTGTAAAGACGCCTGAAGAAACGCGGAATGCCATACGTAATATCATAGAAGGAAGAGATAAAAGAAAAGAGTACCGTGAGCGGTTTATCAAAGATTATTTGAGACCGCGCGGGCTCACCGTATTTGCCGGAGAATCGGTTGCAAATGAAGTGGAAGATATTGCAAAAAGATAGGGTATAGTAGAAAAATATTTCTTACTAATTAAGTGAAAATAATATGAAAGTAAAAATATTCGGAGCAGGGTCCATTGGGAATCATCTTTCTCAAGCGTCGCGGCGGATCGGATGGGACGTTATTGTCGTGGATCGGGATCCTGCGGCGCTCGAGCGGATGCGAACCGACATTTATCCGAAGCGCTACGGCGCGTGGGACTCGGCAATCCAGCTTTTTGTTTCCGGCGAGGAACCGAAAGGCGGATTTGATATTATTTTTATCGGGACTCCGCCTGATACGCATATGGCGCTTGCGTTTGAGGCGCTCAAGGAAACGCCCAAGCTTCTCCATATCGAAAAGCCGCTTGGCACCCCTGATCTCAAAGGAATCAAGGAATTGAAAGAAGCGCTTTCCCAGACGCCGGAGACGATTGTGACCGTTGGTTACGATTACTCGGTCAGCGAGAGTGTCCAGGCGATTGTCGATATGCTTAAGAAAAAAATGATCGGAGAAGTTTTGACGATTGACGTTGAAGTGCGTGAGCACTGGAGCGGAATTTTTTCTGCGCATTCCTGGCTTTCTGGTCCGGAGGATTCGTATCTTGGGTATTGGCGGCGCGGGGGAGGAGCAGGAGGAGAGCATTCGCATGCGCTTCATCTGTGGCAGTACTTTGCATATACGGTTGGATGGGGCAAGGTGAGTGATGTGAAGGCGCTGTTTGATTTTCGTACGGTCGGCAAAGCGGAATATGATAGTATCGCGCTTTTCTCCTTGAAGACCGAGTCAGGGAACATCGGGCGGGTGGTGCAAGACGTCGTAACGCTTCCGGTGGGTGTGTGGGCCCGCATCCAGGGCGATAAAGGATTCATTGAATGGCATTTGAAAGGCGCGCCCGAAGGCGACCTTATCCGGTTTCAGGCGGGTACTGGAGCGATCGAGGAGGGTGTGTTCCCCAAAAAGCGACCCGATGATTTTTATCGAGAGGTCAGCCATTATGCAGATCTTTTGTCCGGTAAAATTGCGGCTTCTGATTCTCCGGTTATCCTTGACCGAGGCATTGAAGTGATGGAAATACTTAATCGTTCCTATCCGCTCCAATAGAGGTTTTTCTTCGAAACTCGACTATCTCCCAGTACGTTCTATTTTGTATGGATACTGTGAAGAATGTTCATACCCGGATAGAAATCGGACAGGTTCGAATAGGCGCGGGCGAGCGCTGCGTCGTTATCCCCGAAGGGTGTGACAATCATCGAGGGAGCGTTTCTTTGGCAAAGGAGATTGCGCATGCCGCAAAAGAAGCGGGAGCAAAAATTATAAAATTCCAGCTCCATCTGCCGGATGAGGAGATGGTGGAAAAAGAAATGGTGGGTACGTCAGGCGCCATGTTTTCCAAGTGGGGATCACTCTACGGGTTCATCAAGGAAAATCTTCTTTCCCCGGACAGCCACAAAGAACTCATGGATTATTGCCGGAAAATCGGCATCCAGTATTTTTGTACTCCGTTTTCTTTGAAGGCAGCAGAACTTTTGCGCGATATGGGCGCCAAAGGGTTTAAGATTGGTTCTGGCGAAACCGAAGATCTTCCGTTTATCGAGGAAGCCGCAAAAATGGGAAAGCCCATGATTGTTTCCACTGGCATGTCGACGTGGGACGAAGTTGATTGTACAGTCAACGCCATGAAGAAAATCGGAACGCCGTTTGCGCTCGCACATTGCATCTCGATTTACTCGCCGACAGTGACTATGCAACTTAATATGGGTGTTATTCGGGACTTTCAGGATCGTTATGGTGTTGTCGTCGGGCTTTCCGATCATACTCCGCCGGAAGGCGTAAAAGATTCATCTGGTCGGCGCGTGGGGCAGGAGGAAACGATTTGGGGCGCAATCGGCGCGGGCGCAAAATTCGTGGAAAAACATTTTACGCTTGACCGAAACGCGCCCGATGCGGATTCGAAGTTTTCTCTTGATCCGAAAAGCTTGAAAGCGCTCATCGGAACCGTTGAAGCGGCGGAAGAAGCGTTTGGCCATACGCGGGAAGTGCTCGAAGAAGAGCGGCCGGTATGGATATGGGCCAAGCGTTCGGTTGTTGCGGCCTGCGATATCGCGAAAGGGACCGCGCTCGCGCGCGATATGATTACGTCAAAGCGTCCTGGTACAGGGATTCGGTCAAAAGATTATCATTCGATTATGGGAAGAAAAGCGGCGCGCGACATAAAAAAAGGCGAAATTTTGAACCCAGAGGATATCAAAGGAAAATAATGAGTTTCCGAATGTGAAAATTCTTTGCGTAATACCGGCGCGCGGCGGATCCAAAGGAGTCCCGCGTAAAAACATTAAGCCTTTGGGTGGGATTCCTCTTATTGCGTATACGATTCGCGCCGCGCAAGCGGCGGGTGCGAATATTGATTTGATAGCTGTGTCGACGGAGGATAGAGAGATTGCGGATGTTGCGCGGCCTTTGGGTGTGCGCGTGGTGGAGCGCCCGGTTGAGCTTGCGGGAGACGATATCAAAAGCGAGCCGGTTCTTACCCACGCGCTCGGAGTTATGGAAAAGGAAACTGGCGACACGTTTGATGGCGTTTTACTTTTGTCCCCGACAAATCCTTTTCGAGACCCAAAGATGATTGTGGAAGCGATCCGGAAATTTTCTACTGGCGCGTATGATACGGTCGTCGGGCTTGTTGCGATTCCAAAATATCAATATGAGATACATGGAGATCGCGCGATTCCGCTCTATCGCGAGCGGAAGAATCGGCAAGAGCGAGCGCCGGTTTTTCTTGAGAATGGGGCGCTCTATCTTTCTCGCGCATCCCTCATACGGAAAGGGATTATTTTCGGGGAGACGCTTGGATATGTACTAATGGATGAGCGATCGTCCATCAATATCGATACGCTGGTCGACTTTCTTCATGCGGAAGCGATTGTCCGTGAAAGAGAAAAACAAGAATTCAATGAATCGTAAAATCTGCGTGGTCACAGCAAATAGAGCGGATTATAGCCGAGTAAAATCGGTTCTTTCCGCAATAGAGGAGCATCCTCGACTCGAGCTTCAATTGGTTGTTGCCGGCTCTCATCTTGTTGATCACTATGGGATGACAGTGCGCGATATCGAGCGCGATGGTTTCCCTATTTCCCGGAATGTCCATATGGAACTTCATGGGAATGAGCCTGTTACAATGGCCAAGTCCGTCGGGCTCGGCGTCGTCGAGTTTTCGAGCGCATTCTACGATCTAAAACCCGACGTTGTCGTGGCACTCGTCGATCGGTATGAGAATTTTGCGGGTGCGGTAGCGGCAACCCTTATGAATATTCCGACCGCCCATATTCAGGGGGGAGAGGTTACCGGGACGATCGACGAATCGCTCCGCCACGCGATGACAAAACTTTGCCATATTCATTTTCCTTCAACCGAACTTTCTCGTGAGCGAATTGTCCGATTGGGCGAAGATCCGAAGTATGTTTTTACTGTTGGGTGTCCCGCGACAGATATTCTTTTATCCGCGCCGCGTTACGATCCAAAAAAACTTCAAGATGAGTTTAGGTCGAGCGTAAAAGATCCGTCTATCGGTTTTGATGCGTCTCGCCCTTACATTTTTATGGTCCAGCATCCTGTGACCACGGAATTCGGGAGCGGACGCGCGCAGGTCGAGGAGACGCTTGAAGGAATTGCTGCGCGTGCTCATCAAGTGCTTGTCCTTTGGCCGAATATCGATTCCGGCTCTGATGATGTGAGTCGGGGCATTCGCCTGTTCAAGATTGCTCACCCCGAGCTTACCGTTCTTACGCTTCGCCACATGCCCCATCCTCTTTTTGTAAATGCGCTTCGAAACGCAAAGTGCCTCGTGGGAAATTCTTCGTCAGGGATCCGAGAGGCGGGATATTTTGGTGTTCCTGTGGTCAATATAGGAACGCGGCAAAGCGGAAGAGAACACGGACAAAACGTGATTCACGCGGGATACTCCCGGAAAGAAATTTTTGAGGCGATACAGCGCCACAGTGAGCATGGTCCCTATGAGCCGGAATATCTCTACGGAGACGGCGGTGCAGGAGTCGAGATCGCGAAGATTCTCGCGACAGTTCCTCTTCCAAAGGTACAAAAAAAATTACATTGGTAATCTTCATGCCGTCATCCACGTTTAAGAAAAAACTTCAGGGGAAGCGAGTGCTCGTAACTGGCGGAGCCGGTTTTTTGGGTTCTCATCTTGTTGATCGATGTCTCAAGGAGGGAGCGAGCGTATGGGTGATTGACGATCTGTCCATGGGAAAGATGGAAAACCTGCACGTCGCAGTAAAATCTCCTCATTTCAAATTTATAAAGGGCGATGCAAATAATTATGAATCTTTGAAGCGTGTATTTCAGAAATCGCGTCCGCATTATGCAGTTCATTATGCCGCTTTTGTTGGCGTCGCAAGAACGCAAGAGAATCCGATTAAGGTATTGCGCGATCTCGATGGAATTTCTCATTTTTTTTATCTTGCGAAAAAATACCGTGTAAGAAAAGTCGTTTTTGCTTCTTCCTCCGAGGCATACGGCGAGCCAGTAGTCACTCCCTCTCGCGAGGACGGTCCGTTAAATCCGCAGACGACGTACGGCGTGATAAAAGTCGCCGGTGAGGAATTTGTGAAAGTGTATACGCAAAAAGGCGTCCCCGGCGTTGCGCTTCGATTTTTCAACGTCTATGGGCCTCGACAAAACGCGACGCCTTACGGATTTGTCGTGGGGATATTCATAAAGCAGGTTTTATCAGGAAAAAGACCGACTATTTTCGGGAGTGGCCGCCAGACGCGTGATTTTGTTTATATTGACGACAATGTGGAAGCCGTTATCAGGGCGATGGTGAGCCAGAAAACAAATGGTGAAATTATAAATATCGTGCGGGGAGCTCCCGTTACTATTCTTAATTTGGCTCGCCGCGTTATCGCTTTGGGCGGGAAAAAATTCAAGCCGAAACATCTTCCTCCGCGGATGAGCGGAGAAGTCATCCATCGCTATGCTGACGGCTCTAAAATGAAAAAGCTTATCGGTTTGGCTCGCACTACTCCGCTCGATGTCGGTCTGAAAAAAACGATGGAATGGTATCGTCGAATGCATTGATGATATTTTTTAGCAATATATAGGTATCGGAAAATATGCCTCATAATACTTTTCAATTAGCCCATACAAAACGAATCTCCTTTATTTTGACGACGAAAAATCACGAATCATTTTTGAAGGGTGCGCTGGTCGGCGCTCGCGCGCTGGTAAAAAAACCTCACGATGAATTGATTGTCATTGATGGCGGATCCACAGACGGGACCATGAAAATAATCGAAGAATTTCGTGATCTCATTGATGTGTTTGTGTCGGAGCCCGATCTGGGCATCGCTCACGCGATCAATAAAGGCGTGCTTCTTGCGCGGGGGGAGTATATTCAGCATATATCCGACGACGACACTTTTTATCCCGAAGCGATGGAGCGCGTTGTAAAGATTTTTGAAGCAAATCCCGAGGTCGAATTTTTGGTATGCGGTCACGCGCGCCGCTACTGGCATAGTCCGGATAAGATTCACTATCGCTATCTTCCTCCCGGCGTGAATTACGGAAGCAGGCCTGAAGACGCGTTTCAATATAAGGCATCCGGAGCGGGGTTTATTATGCGAAGGCGGGTTTTTGCAAAAGTAGGCCTCATCCCGATGGGACTTGCGTGCGATGCGGCATTTGCCGCGCAGTGCATTGCCCGCGGCGGGGTGACGCGGTTTTGCCGAATTATCCTCGGCGAGCACAATATCTTGCCGCACAGCGCGACGCCCGCAAAATTGAAAGAGGCCTCCGACAATTATTATCGCGCAATGCGCCAGTATTGTTCCTATTCTTTTTATCTCCGGTTTAGACTAAAGCGTTTTTTTCGCCGGCAGTGGTGGGGCGGCATAGGGCTTACCACTATGCGCATCAGCATGATGCCGTCACTCTTGTATAAGCTTTTGCGGCGCGAGGGGCTTCGAGGAGTGCGGAGGAATGTGAGTAATTTTTCCAAAGGGAGCAAAACAGAAAATGAAACCCAGCAATATATTTGGGATGGTGGATTTAGCTAACTAAAATTTGATCTTATGGAAAATAAAATGGATACTCATCTTGCGGAAATTGCAAAAAACATAAAAGCGCTTGTTCTTGATTGTGACGGCGTATTTTTCACCGGGCGCGTGTTTGTCCATCCGAAAGACGGCGAGTTTTTAAAGGAGCGGAGTTTTGTTGATGGTCAGGGCATTTCGCTTTTGCGCTCTGCGGGAATTCTCGTCGCATTCGTTACTGCGGAGAAAACAGGTTTTATCGAAGCGGTCGTGGCAAAATGGAATAAACTTCCGTCGGTCATCGAGGGGAAATGGAAGCCCGTGGGAGTTTTTTCCGGTATGATGG
>Ga0082335_1004186_pt1 | contig 22180 bp, 20 predicted proteins | sample Subgrocontami58m_FD_72375 | JGI IMG/M metagenome (GOLD analysis project Ga0082335, IMG submission 72375) | Subsurface groundwater microbial communities from S. Glens Falls, New York, USA - GMW37 contaminated, 5.8 m (SPADES assembly) (version 2) ...
TATCCATTGGGTCGCGCTCGACGCCGGCAATCGCATCGACCACCTCCATGCCCTCAAATACCTGCCCAAAAATCGTGTACTCACCGTTGAGGCTCGCATAACCATTTTTATTTTGCACAATGAAAAACTGGCTCGTGGCGCTATCCAAATCGTCGCCTCTTCGAGCCATAGAAACCGCGCCGCGGATATGTTTGAGGTCACTCACAATTTCCGCCTTGAGCGTAGTGCCCGGTCCTTTATACGTCTCCCCTCCAGTTCCGGTGCCCAACGGGTCACCTCCCTGAATCATAAAATTTGGAATAACCCGGTGGAATTTGAGCTTATCATAAAAATTTTTCTTTGCGAGCTCGGTAAAATTTTTGACCGTCTCTGGAGCAAACTGCGCAAAAAATTTCAATTTGATGACTCCTTTATTGGTTTTTATAATGGCGATTTTCTCTCCGGATTTTGGAACTGCCGTTTGATCAAAAGTCATAGATTGAGGGGAAATTTGCGCTGGAGGAGGTGGCGGGAGAGGTTGTGGAACTGGTGACTGGGCCCCGCACCCAGTTAATGAGGATAAAACGAGAACGATAGTAAGTACCCGAAATTTCATAAACGCAGGTATATAATACCCATGTGCTCTCCCTGAAACAACATCTAAAACGAGGTGTGGAATTCCTCCTCGCAAGACTGGTAGCTCAAAAACTGAAGCGCACCAGGCCAATTATTATTGGAATCACCGGTTCATACGGAAAAACGAGCACCAAGGAGGCTGTGTATGAAGTGCTCAAAAAAAAATGGCGGGTATATCGAAATCCAAAAAGCCTCAACACGGAAATCGGCCTTCTTCTTGCGATCCTTCAGCAACCATCCGGCTTTCGTTCTCCAATAAAATGGGCGAAAGTTTTTGTAGGCGCCCTCTGGGATGCTTTCTTTTCAGCGCAATACGATTTTCTCATTTTAGAATACGGCGCTGATAAACCAGGGGACATTGCGCATCTCGTTTCTCTCGTAAAACCGCATGTCGGTATTATCACCCATATCGCCCAAACCCATCAGGCCGAGGGTCAGTTTCAAAATATCGAGGAAGTTTTTGAGGAAAAGGGGAAACTGGTTGCGTGCCTGGAAAAATCCGACATTGCCATTCTCAACCATGCCGATCCCTGGCTGAAAAAACTTGGTGGTCGGTTGGATGCAAAAACATTTTGGTTCAATGGGAAAGATCTCTCCGCCAGCAACTTAAAAAATACCGCATACGGTTTTTCCGCAGCGATCCAAAATCATCAACAAAAAATTCACGCGGCATTTGCTGTGGCAGGGGCATACCATATCGATGTTCTCTTGCCAGCACTTCTCTGTGGAACACTCCACGGCGTGCCGTTGGAAGAAGGGGTAAAAGCGCTGCAAGGCTTTCGTCTCCCGCCGGGACGCATGTCCATCATCGAAGGGAAAAGCGGTTCAACGCTCCTCGATTCTACTTATAATGCTTCGCCCCAAACCGTTGAGCAAGCGCTTACACTCCTCCGTGATTTTCCTGGAAAAAGAAAGATTGCCGTACTTGGAAATATGAATGAGTTAGGAAAGTTTTCGCTAGAAGCGCACCGAGCTGTTGGAGCAAAAATAGGGGACTGGATTGATCTCCTGATCACCGTCGGCGTTCAAGCGGTAGAAGTGGCTGATCAGGCCTTGAAAAATGGCTTTCCGAAGACTAGAATGAAGGTCCTTTTCGAAGCGCAGGAGACGGCTGAATTTCTGCTTTCACGGATCAAAAAAGGAGATGTCATCCTGTTTAAAGGCTCACAGAATAACGTACGTTTGGAACGGGCGGTAAAAATACTTATGTTGCATCCGGAAGATGCGAACAAATTACTCTGCAGACAGGAGTCGGAATGGGATCACATTGAATAATGCTCTATGTACTATAACTGGAATGTCATCGGCCATGAAAAAGAACTTGGGCTTCTCGAGCGCGATTTTCGCGAAAATAACATTCATCACGCATACCTTTTTGTCGGGCCGGAAAAGGTGGGGAAGTTTCGGGTAGCCAAATCCGTGGCTGGAATTCTTCAGTGCCCCGAAAATTTTTGCCACAGCTGCCTTATTTGCAGTCAGATTGAAAAAAAATGCCACCCAGACATTATTGAACTCGAAGATGACGGGCAATCTATCAAAATCGATGCGGTCCGGGATATCATCGCCCGTTTGAACATGACGAGCCCAGGGCGATACAAAATACTGCTCATTCAAAATATCGGTCGCCTCACCGAAGAAGCGGGGAACTGTCTGCTCAAAACTCTTGAGGAACCTCCGCAAAAAACGATCTTTTTGTTTACGGTCAGCCAACTCCGCGACATTATGCCAACCATCGCTTCGCGCATGCGGATCGTACATTTCAAAAAACTTCCGGATGAAATTCTCCGTGAGGCTCTCAAGAAACTTTTCCCCGATGTGGATGAAGATACGCTCGACCAAGCCCTCCTCCTTTCGCTCGGCCGAAGCGGAAAAGCAATCCAGCTCCTGCGTGACCCGGAAACTTTTCAAGAAGTGCGTGAACTCTATCGCCTCATTCAATTTCTTGATGAAAACGCGACGCCGGCCACCCGACTCACCACCGTTCAAGAAATCAGCCAAGATGCACAGAAAATGCGGAATTTTTTATTGCTCTTGGTGCATTATTTTCGCCGAAAGATGTTTGGACAACCTTCAAAAGAAAAAAAACAGGCATCTATTCAGATCATTCGCGAAATCCATCGCGTGATGGATCTCGCTTCTCGCAACGTGAATCCGCGGCTCCTCATGGAAAATCTCATGCTCCAACTATGATTGCTCTCACCGTCACCATTGTTTGTGCTACGGCTCTTGTGGTCCTGTTTCGAACTCATGCCCAGGGCTTGAAAAAACAACATGCCATTCGGCGTGTGACGACCGGAACCGAAAAGCCCTCTGTGCCGATCCAGGAAGAGGCCTCGGGTCCTCCGATTTCGGCTCCGCAAAATATGAATGAGGCTGATCTCTCTGAGGTAAATCGCGCCTATCGCATCGCCGATATGCATTTTGCTCGTGGAGATTTTGAAGAAGCGGAGAAGTGGTTTATTAAAGTTCTGGCGCGTCATGAAGATCATCCTGAAGCGCTCAATCGTCTTGGCGTTATTTACATTCAGCAAGGCAACCCACGACGCGCGGAAATTCTCTACCAGAAACTTTTTACGGTAACTCAAAAAGAACCTGCCTATTATGCAAATTTTGGCCGTTGTCTCTACAATCAAGGCCATCTCCATGAAGCGCTTGAGGCTTATGAAAATGCGGTGAAGCTCGACGCGACGCGCGCAACGCGTTTTGTGAGTATTGGGCAGATTTACTACGAGCAAAAAGAATACATAAAAGCATTGGCATATTTTTTAAAAGCTCTTGATCTTGATCCCCAGAATATAGAGTATCTCTCGATTACGGCGGAACTCGCGAAAGAAGTGGGCGATTTTGAACGGGCCCAGCGGAGTCTCAAAAAAATTCTCACACTCGATCCGTATAACGAAGAGGTAAAGAAAAAAATCGACGAACTTGCTCGGGCGTAAAAAGCTTATTCGAAAGGATTCGTGGTTTCGGCTAAGCCTTTATTCTCGCCTTCCGGAGTTACTTCTCCTCCGACAAGATATTTCGCCGGCACGGCTTTGTAGCGACTGGCAATTTCTTCTTTCGCGGTCTCGCCATTTTTCGTAATGTACCGATACCATAACGAATCGAACCCTCCGTGCGGCTTTTCCACCTGTTTTTTCTGGCCGGGGGCGAGATTTTTATCTGCCACCATAATGGCCTCGGCCGGCGCGGATCTCTTATTGGTAATAAACGGTCCCTCCATGACCACCTCTCGGCCGTCTCGGGTTCCGTAAAATTTAAAATAGGCATCTACCCCATCAACGTACGACTGGATGATGATATGTCCGGGCGTATCATTCAGAAATTTGAGATCCTTCGCGGGTGGATAAATCGTTGCATCCAAACCATGACCGCCAATTTGAGCGTAGTACGTAACCGCATAGGAATGCGGCGAGCGCTCTACTGCCGGCAGCCCCGTATACATAATGGCGCGAAACATCGTGGATGACACCTGGCACAATCCTCCTCCAAATTCCGGAATCGTACCTTCGGGCTTGATAACGAGCTCCTTGCGATACCCGGTTGATCCATCCACCTCGCCAAGATTCTCGTTAAAAGAAAACGTCTCTCCGGGGGGAACCATGAGCCCGTTGAATTTTGAAATACCAACTCCGATATTATGCTTGCGATTCACGGGTGATCCCTCAAAACGAGTATGACCCACCCCAATGAGCTCACGAACGCCAAGCTGCTGAAGATCCTGGGCCACCTCTACTTTCGGGGGCACCACTTCTAATGGGATTTCCACTTCGGTTTTAAGGTCGGCCATAGCTGAGTTCGCAAGGGTGAGAAGTCGTTCACGTTCAATAGCACGCCCATCCACGGCCCTGCCGTCAAATTGAATTTTCCCGTCCGTATCCTTAAAAATTCGCACATTCTCGGGGATCTGCTCAAGTCGAGCCGAAACTTGCTGCTGTAAAAACTGGGAAAATGCCACCGGTTCCCATTGGAGAGAAAAGGGGAGCTGATCAGCCGACACCGCATAGGGCTTGTTATCAAAAACGATCCAATCGGGATGTTTTTCAAAATCAGCTTCCCACTTCTGTTTTTCATACAGCAGGGTGAGTTTTTTTGGAAATACGGTGCGGATAGATGTCTCGTGTTTATGGAGGTCCGCCGCAAAAAGGGTTGGGGGCGACTCGCGAAACTCAACAACGAGCGGTCCGTGCTCTAAAAACGTAAGCTGCTGCTTGATTTCGTGAATAAACGGCTCAAGGTTTGGTGTCACTCCAGGCTGCGCTTCAATAATTTTCCGTTTTTTACCATCGAGCGCGAAATAAGCATTTTTTGCCTGTGGAATATTCGGGAATTTTTCCTCGAGAACCCGAAGGAGCTCTGGTTTCGCAATAGGAAAACGAGGTGTTACCCTCTGGCCTGCGATGCTCCATAATACCAGTTCAGCATTCGAAATATTGCTCGAAAATGGGATGTCATCCAAAATCGCCGCTTCGCTCACGTTGAGGCCAAAATCCTTTAGGGTGACTGGCTGAACCTCGCCACGAGCACCGAGGGAAAATGGCTCACCGAGGAATGTTTGAAGGCGTGTCCGAAGGGCCATGCGAACTTCGTCGCGGGACATGCCGCCTAAAGAGAGATTTCCCAAAACAGTCCTCGGCAGCACCAAATCTTTCCGCTTAAAAAGATCGAGCGCAAGAGTTGCGCTGAAAAGGAGCATCACCGAGATCAACGTAATGAGAAATCCTAAAAAAGCTTTCATAAAAAGTTTCCTCCATAATACCATACGGAAAACCTGTGTTTTTCTTACTCTCGGTTTTGTTCTTCGGGAGATTCCAGGGTAGCCTTTGGCATCGGCTGATCGGTTTTCCTGCTTCTAAAGAGCCATCGGAAAAATCCTTTTCCCTTCTTCATCTGATATTTGGCACCCTGGAAAGTTTCTCGATGGTCACGAATAAATTCCTCACCTTTTTTCTTAATAAGTTCGCGTGTTTCCTTTCCCTTGCGCGGCGCAAGGGTGAGTCCAAGGACTGAACCAATGGCCCCGCCAAGGATAACCCCCATAATGAGGCTGTCGATCTTCTTGCCGATTTTTTTGTCGTCATTCATAAGCTCAGCTTCGCTTGCCGCGGGACCCACGAGACCGCATGATACCCATGCGGCACCCGCCTGAGCTCGACCCACGTCTCGCTCGCTTCGCGCTCGGCCCGTGGCCTCGCAGCAATGAAGAACTTATTATATAAACGTCTTCTGTATCAGCTATAGTCAACGTATGCCGCTACACCCTTCAATAATTTTATCACACTTATCGCGGCATTACACCCCTCCCCGGCGCTCTTGGCTGCTTGCGCATTGCCGCCGGTGCAGTCGCCGGCTGCATAAACCCCCTTCACGTTGGTTACTCCGGTACGCGAATCTGCCACAATGTATGCGTTTTGCGGACCGGTGCGCATGAGACCGAGTTTATTCGCAAAATCGGAGGCGGATGCAACTCCAAGGGCCACAAAAACACCATCGTAAACGGCCTCGCTTCCCTCGGAAAATCTCAATTTTTCAAGTTTTGCGGTTCCGATAAATTCAGAAAGTTTTGGCGTTTTGAGTAACTTCACGCCGTTTTTCTCGAGCCCTTCAAGAATTTTCGGAGAAAATGAAAAATCCCTTCCGTGACTTATTACCGTCACGTGTGGGGTATACGTTAAGAGCTGCAAAGCCTCGTCGCCAGCATAGTTGGCGTGTCCGATTACCGCCACATTTTTGCCTTTAAAAAATGGCCCATCGCACGTCACGCAAAAAGAAATTCCCTTCCCGATGAGCGGCTGTTCGTTTTTAATACCCGAAGGTTTAAAGCCAAGCCCGGAGCAAATTATAATGGTTTTTGCATTATATGATTCACGTTCCGTATCGGTCACGCCAAAACTTCCATCCGTATTTTGTTTTACGTCCACCACTTCACGTTCTCTGAACTCGGTTCCAAATCGCAGGGCCTGTTTTCTGCCCTCATCCATAAAGAAAGGACCGGAAATCGGCTTTTCAAAGCCGAAATAATTTTCAATCACGTGCGCTTTATAAGCATTAGAATTTTTTATAACTCCAAGCAGAACTGTTTTTAAACCAGCACGCGCGGTATAAATGGCGGCACAAAGTCCCGCCGGACCAGCACCAATAATAACGACATCATACATGTTATCGAGCATAGTCTGTCGCCTTGGTGGTACGGATGGTTACCACTTTAATTTTTCCGGGATATCCTCCTTTCTCTTGAACTTTTGCGGCAATATTTTCCGCGAGCGCCTGATTCGCCTTATCGTCCATCTTCTCTGGCTCAATTACGACGCGCACCTCACGCCCAGCATTAATCGCATAGGCTTTTTTCACGCCTGCGAAAGACAGAGCCGTTTCTTGCAGATCTTTAATTTTTGCTAGATACCGTTCGAGTGATTCGGCGCGCGCGCCTGGCCTTCCAGCAGAAATGGCATCAGCCGCCTGAACGATGCGAGCCTCAACAGTTTCCTGTGGAATAGCATTGTGGTGGGTCCATGCGGCATGCGTAATCTCCCAAGAAAAACCGTATTTTTCGAGAATTTCTTTTGAGAGAACATCGTGGGAGCCACCAACCTCTTGATCGATCGCTTTCCCGAGGTCATGAAAAACTCCTCCGAGCCAAGCCACTTCCGTATTAGCACCAATCTCACCGGCAATGAGCCGCGCGAAATATCCTACTTCAAAACAATGACTCATGATATTTTGGCCATAACTCGTGCGAAATTTAAGACGCCCAACAAGTTTCGCAAAATCCGGCGGCATGGATTTGAGCCCAAGAATTTGTAATGCCTCCTGTCCGATTTTTAAAAGCAGCTTATCCACGTCCTGCTCGGCCAAAGGCTTCACACGGGAAATTGTCTCTTCATTAATCACCCGCTCGCGCATGAGTCTTTCGAGAGCAAATCGGGCTATCTCTCGTTGCACCAAATTAAAACAGCTCAAGATAATGGTGTTCGGTTCATCGTTAAAAATAACATCCACCCCAAAGAGATTTTCAAAATAGGCGATATTCCCGCCCCCTCGGCCGACGATACGACCCTTTACTTCATCCCGCGAAACGATGATATCTTTCAGCTCGTGCTCCACGGAGGTTGGAGCCGCGTAGCGATACATGGCCTCAGCGAGAAAATGTTTCGCATCGCGCACGGCAGTTTCCTCAACCAGCTGCACCTCTTTTTGAATACGCAGTTCTGCATCGGCAAGAAATTCTTTTTCATACTGAGCGATGAGCTGCTCTTTAATCTGCGCGCCCGAAAGACCGCTCATGTGCATGAACCGCTCTCCCATGTGCTTCTCGTTTTCGTCGATCGATGTGCGCAAGGCACGCACCGATTTTTCTTCTTCTTGAAGAACGCGCTGCAACTCAACAATACGCCCTTCTCTTTTTTGGAAGGAAGTATTTTTCGGGGTTAACATTTGCTCCATTTTGTTAATCTGCTGAGCAAATTCTTCTTGCTCGATTTCAAACTGTTTTTTCTTTTCTATGACGTGCTGTTTCGCTTCCGCAACAAGCTGCTCTCCTTTCTGGGTCGCCTCTCCGAGAAGTTTCTCGGCCCTTTTTTTCAGCTCATGTTCGTCAAATTTTCGCTGGCCAAGGAGATAGAACCCTAACGGGAGACCAGCCATGAGGCCGCCAAGAGACAACAAAAAAACGGTGTAAGACATCTCCTCCATTATATCACATAAACGGTGAGCTTTCCCTGAGCTCCGCAATAACCTGTGGTAGATGGGCGAGAAGAAAATCTACCTCTTGGTTTGTATTCCCGTGACCGAATGTAAACCGTGTTGAAGAATGCGTCCACTCATCCGAAAGACCCAGCGCGCGTATAACGTGAGATGGTTCAAGCGATCCTGATGTACAAGCAGACCCCGACGATGCGGCAATGTTGAGCATGTCGAGCCGGAGTAAAATGGCTTCACCTTCTAGCCCGCGAAAAGATATGTTCACGTTATTGGGGAGACGCTTGGTACGATGCCCGTTGAGTTGCGATTGCGGAATTTTTTTGAGGATGCCGTCGACAAGTTTATCTCGCAAGGGCAAGAGCCGTTTCGTTTCCGTTTCACGATTTTCCTGAACCAATTCCAGCGCCTCTGCAAACCCGACGATGGCCGGCACATTTTCCGTCCCGGATCTTTTTCGGTATTCCTGTCCGCCGCCATACAAGAGAGGCATTAATTCCACCCCTTCTTTCACGAAGAGGGCACCGACTCCTTTTGGACCGTATATTTTTCCGCCATTGAGCGTCATGGCGTCGACGTGGAGATTTTTCACGGAACATTCAAGATATGGCGCTGCCTGGCAGGCATCGGTATGGAAGAGTGGAAATTTTTCGCGGCCGCGTCTTTCGCGAATCGTTTTCCCGATTTCAGCAATGGGCTGAATGGTGCCGATCTCGTTGTTGGCGTACATAACCGTTACAAAAATGGTATCGTGCCGCAACGCCGCTGCGATGTCATGCACGTTGATCACGCCATCTTCACCGACGTTAAGATACGTCACCTCAAAACCTTGTGACTCCAAATATTCGAGGGGCTTGAGAACAGAATCGTGCTCTATTTTTGTAGTAATGATGTGTCGACCAAATTTTTGAGACGCTTCGGCCGCGCCACGTATGAAAAAATTATTGCTCTCCGTACCGCAACTCGTAAATAAAATCTCCCGCGGGGCACACTCCAAAATTTTTGCGGTTTGCTCTCGAGCACCATCGATCGCCTGGCGGGCTTTCTGGGCAAAACGATAAATACTCGAAGGATTGCCGTACCACTCCACAAAATACGGCTCCATCACTTTCAAAACTCGCGGATCCAACGGGGTGGTAGCTGCATGGTCAAAATAGATGAATGGATTGCTGGCGTCTTTCATGACAGTGAGAATTGTACCAGAAATGAGTGGGGACGGGTCTCGCGGGTTCCATGGGGTTTATGCTACACTCCCCTCTGCGTTTTCTATGCAAACTATTGCGGTCCTCGGCCTCGGATATGTGGGATTTCCTCTTGTAGAGCTCCTTGTAAAAAGCAAAAAATATAAAGTAATCGGAGTTGATATTTCCTCGATCGCCGTGAAGCGGGCGCACCGTTTGCTTAAAAGCAGAAATTTTCTGGCAACGGCGGATTTTTCGAAACTCCGCATGGCGGATATCGCCGTGGTATGTGTTCCGACTCCGGTGTTTAGAAACTTTCAACCCGATTATGGCCCGTTGAAAAATGCCTGTCTCTCCATCATAAAAAACCTGAAACCGGGGCAACTCATCATTATTGAATCAACCATTAATCCAGGCACCTGTGAAGAAATCGTGCTGCCCATCCTGGAGCGATTCGGCGCAGAATCAGGAAAAGATTTTTTCCTCGCGCACTGCCCGGAACGGATTGATCCCGGGAATAAAAAATGGACGCTCGTAAATATCCCACGAAATGTAGGGGGACTTAATGCTCAGAGCGCCGAACTCGCCGCAAAATTTTACAGATCCTTTTTGAAAGGCGAAGTAAAAATACTGAATTCCATCAAGGCTGCCGAAGCAACGAAAATCGTAGAAAATACATTTCGGGATATTAACATTGCGTATGTAAACGAGCTTGCGATGTCTTTCGATCGGCTGGGTATAGATCTTGTGGAAGTTATTGAAGGCGCGAAAACCAAACCGTTTGCATTCATGCCTCACTATCCTGGCGCGGGGGTGGGAGGTCATTGCATCCCTGTCGATCCTTACTACCTCATCGAACGGGCGCTCCACAGCGGATTTGAGCATTATTTTTTAGAGATGGCTCGCAAGGTGAATAACGGCATGCCGGCTTACACGGTTTCGCTGCTCGAATGCGAACTGAAAAAAAACAAGCTGCCTTTGCGCAAAACTACCATCGGTTTGCTCGGCCTTGCCTATAAACGGGATATCGGTGACATGCGCGAATCGCCAGCTGTAAAAATCCTCCAAATTCTGAAACAAAAACGTATGCCCGTTCTCACCTATGACCCTTTTCTTCCGAAAATTTCGACCGCAAAAAGTCTTGCCGATCTTTTGAAGCGATGCTCGGCAATCATCCTTGCAACCAACCATTCATCATTTGGAAAAATTTCTGCGGAAATGCTCAAGCGGGCGGGTGTAAAAATCGTGATCGATGGCCGAAACTGCCTTCCAAAAGAAAAAATTCTTGCGGCGGGTATCGCCTATAAAGGGATAGGGCACTAGGAGTCGTTCGATCGCAAAAAATTATGAAAAAAATTCTTTGGAATATCGTATGCCGTCTTCTGCTTGTAAAAAACTTTTATTTTCTCGGTCGCGAATTTTGGCATAACTGGAACCAAATCCGATCGTATGAATTTCATTTTAACCTCCCCGTGCTCGGGATGGCGTCGCTTGTCTATGCCATCGCATTCGGGGTACTTTCCTTCGGCTGGTATCTCATTCTCCGCTACCTAAACCACGGATTTTCTTTCGGCGACGCACTCCTGTTTTTTTGCATGACCCAACCGGCGAAATATATTCCTGGAAAGATTTGGCTCCCGGTGGCTCGTATAAAATGCTGCAAATCGAGAGGGGTTCCAGGTTCTATCACGCTTCTCTCAACCGGCATAGAAGGGGTGATGGAGATTTTCGCCGGCGCATATGTTTCTGTTATCGCTCTTTTACAGACCGATTTCTTCGGGAGATCCTCTGTGATAGGGACGATTCTTATAAGTGTCATCGGTCTCGGCGTGCTCATACCTCCGGTTTTCTATTTTTTTATAAACCTCTATCTCTCCATCGTAAAACTCCCGCATATCGAAAAACATCAGCGAGTTTCGTTTTGGAAGCTCTTGCTTCTCCAAATAATCTTTATCACCGGAGTGCTCGGCCTCGGAATTTCGCAATTTTTGTTCCTCCAATCGTTTGCGCCCGTGGCCTTATCTCAGGCGCCGTTCCTTATTAGCGTTGGTATCTTTTCGTACATCGCAAGCGTGCTCGCTTTTTTCGCTCCAGGTGGCTTGGGAGTTCGAGAAGGAATTTGGTATGTTGCGCTGAAATCTGTCGGCACCGCTTCGGTCGCACTCATTTATGCCTTCTCGAGCCGGTTATGGACGATCGTTGTTGAGGCACTCCTCCTCTTTATTTCTTTGCCGCTCTTTTTACTAAAACAGCGGAGAGCTCGGGCGACCAACGCTCCCCACCGCCCTTCGTAATCAAGGCAAAGGCGATGGCGTAGAGCGGAAGATGACCGAGCAGTTCATAAATACCAAACAAACTCAGGGTGAGCGTAAAACAGACAAAAAAGAGCAACCCAACCAAGCGAGGCAAAAGTCCCAAGAAAATGAGGAGCCCAAGGAGCACTTCGGTTATTCCTGCAGCCATGACGAAAAGTTGATCGGAAAAATTGCTGAATCCAAGCGCGGGCATAAAATTTATCGGGTGCGTGCGGAGGAATTCAAGTGCGTATCCCGGTTCATAGAGTTTATAGCGAAACCCAACGAGCATCACCGCGGTTCCAAAAAACATCCGGAGCACCGCCATCGCATAGGGCTTTGCCTCCTTCATGTGAAAAAAATGAACGATGGAAGGAAAGAGATTTACGCCGCGTACTTTTGGCAACGTCGGGTCCCCAACAATAAAAAGATAAACAAAAATTCCCACAAAACTCATGTAATTCAAAACATCGAGGAACGGAAAAACTCCGAGCGTGACAACATAAAGGGTAAAACCGAGCGTACTTATAAAGCGAGGGAATATACCGACCAGAAGAAAGAGGCCGGTCAAAAGCTGCACGGCGAGCAGAACGCGCTCCACCGGGAGGGGAAGAGTGCCGGTCTGAAGATCCGGCGCAAAAAGAAAACGCGAAAAACTTCCGGAGAAAAGGAGCAAGCCCGTGAGGGTTCGAAGCACCGGTGGCACCCAGCTACTCCACCTGCCAAAAAAAGACCGCATGCGACGCGCCCACCGGTGGGGCCGAACAGCAAAATGGATCAAAAGCGCGGCGAGGAGACTAAAAATTCCAGCCAGAACCATGGAGGCGTTTACAGAATTCCAGCTCGAAAACAGGAGCGGCTTAAGAGAAGAGACTTCGCTGCTTTTCACGAACCACTTCTCGTGAGCGAATGCAGTTGGGACTAAAGTGACAAACAAGAAAAACATCGAGGCGCGCAAAAAATATTTTTTCATAAAAAATAAAATAATAAAATCTTGAAATGATTGTAGCATTATTTTGACGCACCGAGAGAAGGAGCCCTTCACGGGCGTATTTTTGCGGTATAATAGTGCCCTATGTCATGTTCTTCTTGTCCAAGCGGTGGAGCGAAACGCACCAACAGCGCCACGATGATTCAGCTGGTGCCCGGCGCCATCCAAAAACCGGATTGGTTAAAAGTAAAAATAGGACTGCCCAACGAACGCTACAAAAAAATCCGGGAGACCGCCAAAACCCTTAAGTTGGCCACGGTGTGTGAGGAAGCCATGTGTCCCAATATTGGTGAGTGCTGGAGCGGGGGCACGGCTACTTTTATGCTCATGGGCGATACTTGCACGCGAGCATGCCGTTTTTGCCATGTGAATCACGGAAAACCCCAAGCACTGGATCCCGATGAACCCAAGCATCTCGCGGAAGCAATCGCGCAGCTTGGCCTCGACTATGCGGTTATTACGTGCGTTGATCGTGACGATGTGCCGGATGGCGGCAGTGCGCATTTTGCCGAATGCATTCGGTACCTGCGTGCGCAGGACCCAAAAGTTTTGGTGGAGGTACTCACCTCTGATTTTCAAGGAAAAAAAGAAGATATTCAAAAGGTGATTGATGCCAGTCCGCACGTATACGCGCATAATATTGAAACCGTCGAGCGTCTCCAGTCGTATGCTCGTGATCGGCGAGCCGGTTACAAACAATCTCTTGGCGTTTTGGAATACGCAAAAAAAGCGCAGCCAACCATGTACACAAAATCCTCCATCATGGTGGGGCTTGGCGAAAAGCCGGAAGAGGTTGAAAAGACTATGCGTGATTTACGGGCCATGCAGGTGGATTTTTTGACGATCGGGCAGTATCTTCGCCCCACGTCATGGAACCTGAAAGTCACGGAGTATGTCCCGCTGGAACAGTTTGCACGATACGAACAAAAGGGATTAGAGCTCGGATTTCGATATGTCGCTTCCGGACCGTATGTGCGATCGTCCTACAAAGCCGGTGAACTCTTTATAAAAAACATCATCCAAAATGGCTCTCATTGAAAATTTCGACCCGCTGAAAGATCCGATGTTCCAAATTCTCGACCACGAAGGGAATGTGGTGAAACCGGAATTTTTGCCTGCGTGGGATGATAAAAAACTTCTGGAGGTTTATGCGCAGATGCTTTTTTTGCGGCAGGCGGACTATAAGCTCATCAACCTCCAACGGCAGGGCCGGTGTGGATCATACATTTCTATTGAAGGACACGAGGCGACTCAGCTTGGAAGCAGTATGGCACTTGAAAAATCGGATTGGGTTTTTCCGGCATTCCGGGAATTGGGAATTTGCTACCTTCACGGCGTATCGCTCGAAAAAATCTGCCTCTACTGGATGGGAAATGAATGGGGAAGCAATTACGAAGCAAATGTTGCGCCGGTTTCGATTCCTGTTGGAACGCATCCGCTCCATGCCGTTGGATATGCGTGGGCCATGAAAATTCAAAAAAAATCGACGATTACGATTTCCTACTTTGGTGATGGAGCCACTTCGGAAGGAGATTTTTATGAAGCCATGAATTTTGCCGGGACGATGCAAGCGCCCACCATTTTCTTATGCCAGAACAATCAGTGGGCCATTTCGGTGCCACGATCAAAACAGACGGTGGCAAAAACTCTTGCGCAAAAATCTATTGCCGCGGGATTCCCGGGAATTCAAATTGATGGGAATGATGTGTTTGCGGTGCACACGGTCGTGAGTGAAGCGGTAAAACGGGCAAGGGAGGGGAAAGGCCCAACCCTCATCGAAGCCATCCTCTATCGATTCGGAAACCACAGCACTTCGGATGATGCAACGAAATACCGGCCGAAGGAAGAGATTGATTACTGGCGAAAACGTGACCCGCTTGTACGTTTTAAGCTATTTCTCCAAAAGAAAAATTTGTGGAGTGAGGCGTGGGAACAAAAAGTTTCTGACGAGGCGCGTGAGAAAATTCTTGCGGAGGTGAAGCGAGCGGAAGAAACGCCGCGTCCGAAACCCGACGACATCTTTGATTATCTTTATGCAAAGCTAACCCCGGAACTTGAAGAACAAAAAGCGTATCTCCTCGAACATCTCAAAAAATCTTCCTAATCACGTATGCCTCTCCTCACCATTGCTGATGCCATCAATCAGGCGCTCCATCAAGAAATGGAACATGATTCGCGCGTCATGGTTTTGGGGGAAGATGTCGGAGTGGACGGGGGTGTTTTCCGTATTACGGAGGGACTTTTGCAAAAGTTTGGCCCGGAGCGGGTCGTGGATACGCCGCTTGCTGAATCCGGAATCGTCGGAACTTCTATTGGCCTATCCATGGCAGGCTTAAAACCCGTTGCGGAGATGCAATTCGACGGTTTCGTCTACCCAGCTTTCGATCAGTTGATTAGTCATGCGGCAAGAATGCGCAACCGGACGCGCGGGAAGCTCTCTTGTCCACTCGTTGTGCGTTTTCCATATTCCGGCGGCGTGCGAGCGCTCGAACATCACTCCGAAAGTATGGAAGCGCTCTTTGTTCATATCCCGGGGCTGAAAGTTGTCTGTCCTTCAACGCCGTATGATGCAAAAGGGCTTCTTGTGAGCGCTATTCGCGATCCGGATCCGGTTATTTTCATGGAGCCCAAAAAACTCTATCGTTCGCTCAAAGAAGATGTGCCGGAAGAACTCTATGAAATTCCTCTCGGCAAGGCGCGTGTCATGATTGAAGGAAGTGATGTAACGGTCATCGGCTGGGGTTCTATGGTCCCGGTGGTTTTGAAAGCCCAGGCAATACTTGCGCAAGAAAACATTTCGCTTGAGGTTATTGATTTGCGAACCCTTTCACCGCTCGACACGGAAACGATCCTGGTTTCAGTCCAAAAAACCGGCCGGTGTGTCATCATCCAAGAAGGTCCGCACACGTGCGGACTTGCTGCGGAAATTTCTACCCGCTTGACCGAAAGAATCTTCTCTTCGCTCAAAGCTCCCGTGAAGCGCGTCACTGGCTTCGATATTATTCCTCCACTGTTAAAATCAGAAGACTATGCTCTCCCCGACGAAAAACGCCTTATTGAAGGAATAAAACAGGTACTTGGAGCCTAAACCACAGCTGATATTTTCGGGGTCCCGCCTTGCTCGGTAATACGCCGTGAATAGTCGACAAAGTCGCCCTCGTCAACGTCAGCAGTTGGCTTGTAAAAAACAGCTTTATACCCAGGGAGTTTTCTGCCGCATGCTGGATTCCCGTAGAGATACGCGGGGTCGATTTGGGTGAGCAGATATCCTCTGGCAGGTAGCTCAACGGCCCATCCAGGTTCTGCACTCCCACGCGGAGCTGGACTAGCCTCATTCATGTTGGTCAAAAAACACCATCCCTCATCCAATAACTGAGCGTAATAAGCATCGCTTCTCATCTCTTCCGAAGTCGGTTTACGGTGTGCGAATTTATGTTCCGCCGTTCTGCCTTCAATATATTCCCTCCTCACCGGTTCGCTTAAACTTGCAGCAAATGATTCATCTAACATAGGGCTAATTATCTCCGTAAATTTAATTTTGTCAAGCTTTTGTTTTTTTAGGTATACTGAGGGCCTATGGCATATGAATTTAAGTTTCCTGACGTGGGTGAGGGGATCCACGAAGGTGAAATTGTGAAGTGGCGGGTGAAAGTCGGCGATGAGATAAAAGAAGATCAGCCTCTCGTGGAAATGGAAACCGCAAAGGCAATCGTGGAATTGCCCTCGCCCCAGGCCGGAACGATTTTGGCGGTTTTCGGAAAAGAAGGGGACATAATTCATGTGGGGAGCCTGCTGGTTGTCGTTGGTGCAAAAGGAGAAAAGTGGACGCCATCAGCCCAGTCTCTGCAAAACGAACCAGAGAAAAAGAAATCGCCGGGTGTCATCGGACAAATTCCTACGGATTCAGGCGTGGTTTTGCCGCCACGAACGAAGGAAGGGGGCACCCAAAAACTACCACCACCTTCTGTGTTGCCGCGTGATCGGGATGCATGGGGGCCCGTCGAATATGTCATACTCAAAAGTATTCGCAAAGCGATTGCTGAACACATGGTGAAATCAAAATTTACGATCCCCCACGTCACCCACATGGATGAGTGCGATGCTTCGGCGTTGATAAAACTTCGCGAAAGCAAAAAAGCAGAAGCGGAAAAACAAGGGATAAAACTTACGTTCCTTGCGTTCATCATGAAGGCTGTTACGGAAACGCTTAAAAAACATCCGGCTTTAAATGCCGCCTTCGATGAAGCAACGAAACAAAATATTATTTACAAAAAATATTATAATCTTGGCGTGGCCGTCGACACGCCCGATGGACTCATGGTGCCGGTGCTTCGTAATACGGACCAAAAAGATGTTTTTCAAATCGCCAAAGAAATAACGGACCTTGCGCAAAAATGCCGTGATCGAAAAATCGGACTCGACGAATTGCAGGGCGGTACTTTTTCAATAACCAACATCGGCTCGGTCGGCGGAATTTTTGCGACGCCGATTATTAGCTATGGCCAAACAGGAAATCTCGGCATTTTCCGCATCAAAGAAAAACCCGTTGCAATAAACGGAAAAGTTGAAATTCGGCCAATTCTCACGCTTGCGCTTTCATACGACCATCGTGTTGTGGACGGAGCCGAAGCGGCAAGATTTATGAATGATTTGATTGCCGCGCTGGAGAATATTTCTGCTTGAGTAGAATCTGTTGCCAATTTTACTAAGAAACTTCGCAGGAATTATATTGAGCACGCGTAGCTCCTTGTTTTTTACGGGTCTCGTGGGTCCCGAAAAAACAAGGAGCGAGCTTTCGCGAAATATTATTCCTGCGAAAACCTATATTTTGGAAGCCCATGAAACCTTTCTTAAAGGTTTCATGTAATCATGGCGGTCCGGACGGGATTTGGTCACGCATCGCTTTTGCTTTAACAAAAGCGTGCGCGACCCCCGCTCGCCATCGCCGCCGCTTGCGGCTCGGCTGCGCGTTCAAATCCCTATCCGTACTTTTTTATATTATTCACAAAAAAACTGGAGTTTTTTCTACCCCTTGGGTTTCTGGCGGTCCGGACGGGATTTGAACCCGCGCTCTCCACAGTGACAGTGTGGCGCTTTAACCAGCTAAGCTACCGGACCATGCAAACGGCTCCTGATTTATTGCAGAAAGAGTGTAACAGACTCTCTAAAATTTGACAAAGAAGCAAGATACTGTAATAGTCTTGCCATGACTGCGCCGCTATCTTCTCCACCAGGTCCAGACGAAAAGGAAGTTCCGCTTACCGATGCCCTTGTCTCTGGACTACGCAAATTAGGACTTCACCAGGCAGATATTACTGCAGAAGATGTTATTCGCGCCCTTTCGGACCACAAGAAAAAAACCTTGCTGACACCTCGCGAAGCCCACGCTATTGCTATGACATTCACAGAAATAGACGTGGATATTTTTGATGACGGTGTGGCCGCGGTTCCTCCTGGGGGGCTTGGGGACGTAATCCGGGGCCTTGCACAAAGCGCTCTTCGTCAAATGCACGAGCGGGGTATTGGGATCTTTGGTGGCGGAAAGGCGTCGGACCGGCCAAAAAAATAAATAGAGTATTATGGGAACAGAAAATTTATGGAGTGCTTTTTTCTCATTCCTGGACTTTCGGAAAAATACCGTACCGGCGGACTCATGGTAATCCGCGACGTGGCGGAGATTTTTTCAAAAATCCTGGGGCTTAGAACGAAATTTATAACGACGGAAGAGAAACATCCGGATGCGCTTTTTGCAAAAGATTCCTGGGAACCCCCGCCACATTCTCTCTTCGTGGTCACGTGGGGTCCGCTCGTGGAAAAACACATCAAGTTCATTCGTTCTCGTGTGCCGAATGCGCGCATTTTTTATTACGCGCAAAGTTTTGGATGGAACATAAAAGTGCCCCCGCACATCCCCATTATTTGCGTGAGCCGTTACGTGATGGCGCAATGGGCGCTTCATGCGCCGGAAAATTTTGTGGGATATGTTCCGCCTCCTTTAAATCCATGTTTCACATTCAACCAGGGTCCGCGCGACACCGATATTCTTGTCCACACTCGCAAGCAAAATGAATACTGCCTCAAAAAACTCCTCCCCTCATTGCAAGCTTACAAGCTACAAATTATCGGCCACTGGATTCCCCAAAAAGAATTTGCCGCGCTCCTCAACCGCACCAAACTTTTCCTCTACATTACGGCACTTCATAAAGCGGGGTTTCGACGTCGGCTCCCCGGAGAAGGATTTGGATTACCAGCGCTTGAGGCCCTGGCATGCGGCGCGCTCGTAGGCAGTAACCTGCTCGGTGGAGTGACAGATTTTCTCACGCCCGGAGAAAACTGCATCAAACTTCAAAATAGCGATCTCGATTTTGATCTTACTCAAATAAAAAACGCCCTTAAAAATTTCAGTCCTAACAAAACTGCCGCAGAAAAAATCATCCACGAATATTCAACTGAGTCCGTCTCTCAAAAATGGCAAAGTATGCTTGACATATTGAAGCTAAATTTGATTAAATAGGGACCTTTAAGAAATTAATGATGGCTGAACCTGAATCTCTAGCGCCTCCCGCTGTTGAAGGTGCTCCCGTAATGCCAGAAGAAAAAACTGCCCCCGACATCCTCAGAAACGATGTTGGAGAAGAACTTCATGTCGCAGCCGCACCAGCAGACGAAGTGGCTGCTGTGCCCGCAGTTTTGCCGCGGCCGACAAACTATCGGGATTTAACAAGTGAGATGATTACCGGTTGTACCATCGGGGCGCTCATTGCTTATTCGCGGACAGCACAAGCCGACAGAAATTGGAAATCCGTTGCCATGTTTCAGAGAGAACTTGTACGTCGAGAGCCTCAGAATGTACGAGCCTATGTTTTTCTTTCTTTTGCCCTGGAGAATATCGGCCAGTATGAAGAAGCCGCACGCGTATGGGAAACTCTTATAGATCTCCCTGGATACGACCCGAACCAGAGATACGCCCATCGCGTGCAAGAACTTCGACTTCGCAGCAAGATGACAGCCCATCCAGCAGGCAGACCAACTTCACCAGGTCGTGCCGCGAGGGCCGTTCGATACGATCTCCCCTCGGGCCATTTAGGAGTAACACCAGAAATGATCCCCCTTTGCAGTTCTGCAGATTTAATACGGTATTCCATGCAGGCGCAACAAGATCAACGGTGGGACAGGGTTGAAATGTTTCAATGGGAAGTAGTAAAACGACAACCACGAAATCTCGTGGCCCACATACTGCTTGTTCGCGCTTTTGTTATGCAGGGAAAAATGGAAGATGCTCGGGGACTTATGCCAACGGTGGAAGAACTGCGATCACCACACGATACTGCTCACGTCACAAGGTCTATTTTGTCCTTACGGCACAGGCTAGGCGAAGCGCCGCCGCCAAGACGACTGCCAGTTCGAGAGGCGCCGGCCGAAGACAAAGCACCAGCGCTTCCGCGTCCTGCGCCCGATCTAAGATCGGATACTGCTCCTGTTCTTAAAAGACCTTCTAACATCGACACTTCCCGTTTTGATAATTTTTTAACTTCTTTATTGCGTACCGCAGAAAGTTGGCCACAAACTCAAGGCCAGGGAGAGGGGTGGCGGAAGATTCCGGAAGACGAGCGTGACTTTTTCATAGAAGCTTTCGGGGAATTTCAAAAACAACTCGCTCGGGCGATTCCAAAAGGTCCCAACAAAGCTTTTTGGGGGAAGTTTGATGATATCAATACGCAGATTCATCGTGGCTCAATAAATATCCATGCGCTTGGTACGCTCATCGACCGCACGGAAAGTGCCGCGCGCGGAGCAAAGGTGGACTTGGGGAAACTTGAGCCGATCCGCATAAAAAATCGGAGTGCGGGGCCGCAATCTCTCTGATACAATGCGGAGTGATTTTATGAAACTCCAATTTGTAAACAAGCCGAGTAAAAATTCTGTTTTGCTCTACCCGGTGTTTGCAAAAGAATCTATCCGTGATGCTGGTCTGGGTCGCTGGATTAAAAAACTCCACGACACAAAAGAGTTTGAAGCCAAAGAGGGGCAAACGTTTTTTCTCTTTGGTGCTGTAAAATCACTGCCGGAAAAAATCGTTCTTCTTGGGCTTGGAGACCAAAAAAAACTCACCGTGACCTCGGTCATGGCTGCATTTGGCGGCGGGGTGAGGGCTGCCGCTGGACATCGCGCTCAAAAACTTTCGGTGTTTTTTACTCAGCCGCTGGCGCCCTTCGCACAAGCGACTGCGGAAGCTCTGACGCTGGGAAATTATCAGCCTGCCGCGCCGTATAAAACCGGCAAATCTCTCAAAAAAATCAAAGAAAGTTCCGTTGAAATGCTCGAAATTATCGGCGGGAAAAAGAAAGATGTCCAAGAAGCGTTCAAAAAAGGAGTTCTCTTCGCAAATACGGCAAATGAAATTCGTGACTGGGTGAACGCCCCGCCAAATTTTGCCAATGCGAAGTTTTTCGATGAAAAATCTCACCAAATTGCAAAGGAAACGGGCGCCAAGCTCACCATCCTTCATAGAAAAGAACTTGAAAAACTCGGCATGGGAGCCATTCTCGGGGTCAATCGCGGAAGTCCAGATGAGGCCCGTTTTGTTATTCTCGATTACACGCCGAAAGACGCGGATCCAAAAGAGCCTCCCGTTGTATTTGTGGGAAAGGGAATTCTTTTCGATAGTGGCGGTTATAACTTGAAACCGCGCGGCTACATCGAAGACATGCAGCTCGATAAAGCGGGTGCTGCCACGGTGCTTGCCCTCATCAAACTACTCCCAAGACTCGCCATCAAACATCGCGTTATTGGTATCGCACCATTTACAGAAAATCTCATCGGTAAAAACGCCCTCAAGCCATCGGAAATTCTCAAAACGTATTCCGGCAAAACTATCGAGATTACGAATACCGACGCTGAAGGCCGGCTCATTTTGAGCGATGCCCTTGCGTATGCGGTCGACCAATTTAAGCCAAAATATCTGGTGGATATAGCGACGCTCACGGGCGCTTGCATGGTGGCGCTTGGGGGTCGTTATGCCGGGCTTTTTGGAAATAATAAGGAACTTGCTGACAAATTGCGCGAGGCGGGGGATGAAGTAGACGAGGCTCTCTGGCCCATGCCGCTCCACAAAGAACACGCCGAAAAAATGAAGGGGGTGTATGCCGATCTTCGCAATGCAGATCTGGGATCCGAGCGAGATGCGGGGGCTTCCAAAGGCGCCGCCTTCTTGCAAGAGTTTGTGGGAAAAACGCCGTGGGCGCATCTCGACATTGCCGGCCCGGGCTTCACAACCGATCCCAAAAAATACGAAAAGAAAGGCGCCACCGGATTTGGCTTGCGCATCCTCGTGCGGTTTTTGGAAAAATTAGAATAGAATTCGCAGCACGAGCTCGGGTCTCGTGGGTTCCCGAGCGAGG
>Ga0082335_1004189_pt1 | contig 22173 bp, 15 predicted proteins | sample Subgrocontami58m_FD_72375 | JGI IMG/M metagenome (GOLD analysis project Ga0082335, IMG submission 72375) | Subsurface groundwater microbial communities from S. Glens Falls, New York, USA - GMW37 contaminated, 5.8 m (SPADES assembly) (version 2) ...
CCCACATGATTACTCTTACCGGTAAAAGTTACCGGTCGCTGCTTCGTCCGAATAAAGACCTTGATAAAGAGGTGGTACCTGTGTAATACTGCTTCCTATGGTGCACCAGGGTGGTAAATTATCCTGAGAATCCGGGTGGTAAATTAAGTTGAGACAGGGTGGTCAATTAACCTGAGAAACGACAAAAGCGGCTATTTCTATCGAGGATGTAGCTCTTTTCAAAAGCGGTATCGAACCATTAGCGCGGTCAGGGAAGCTCGGGGCACTGCTGGCACAGTTCCCTCCAAGTTTCATCAATGATAGCTACGGCAAACAGATTCTTGGTGCGGTTATAAGAACTTTTGGGGAATATCACCTGGCCGTTGAGCTACGCCACCGTAGCTGGAGTGATGATGTCAATACTGCCAGCGTCCTCCGGGGAAGTAATGTCTCCTGGGTACAGATTGACGAGCCGAAATTTCAGTCTTCCATCGCCCCTGAAGTACCTCTGACATCCGATATGGCTTACTTCCGGTTTCATGGCAGGAATGCTGCAATGTGGTGGAAAGGGAACGTCGAAACCAGGTATGAATATCTCTACTCGCCGGAGGAGATTGAAGAGCTTGCCAAAAAAGTAAAGACCACCAGTCAGGAGACCTCTTTAACGTTTGCCTTCTTTAATAATCATTGGCGGGCTTATGCTCCCCGCAATGCCGGGGATTTGACGAGAGCCCTGCAACTTCCATTCCATGACTTCACAATGCAGAAGTTACTTGAAAAAGAGTAGCTCTGCAAGCTAAAAGCCAGTTCAAAGGTTCTGCCTATTGTACAGTATTGCCCACCATGCCGTTCAAAAGGTAAAACTTTCGAGAAGAGTTCCCACTCGTTTTTTAACGTCCGGTTTGAATTGCTTGGCTATTAGTTCCGAATAGTTCCCGAACTCCTGTTTGATGAGAAACGATTGCTGCCAGCTTTACAACACTTAGGTTCACCTTCCAGATACAGTTTACGTTTGACTTCCATCCATTTTTCAATTTCATCATTGGGTATGCCAAGTCTACGCGCAATCTTAACCGTTTCTTCAGTAGTTATCCTTGTAAGGCCTAAGAGCGAATCATATCTTGTGTGGACACCCTGGAAAATGGCATCCATTGTTCTTGAAGTTTCCATTGTTACTATCCCCTAACAATAAATTCTATCGCCTCATACTGTTTTCGCCATAGATGCACTAACTTTGTCTTCGGTAACAATACTGGCCTGTGCCAGAGAGCGGCAATAGCTCTCAAGCAATTCCATAGCACCGCTACAAACAGCATTATCTGGCGAGCCATGACGCACTATGGCAGAAAAAGTGCAGCCGCCGCCACAGAAGCCGGCGATGCTGCATTCCTTACAGGCAGGAATTGAAGCTATAGAACGCCCTCTCCAGCGTTGTTCCTGTTCCGGCCAAATCTCGTGAGTTGGAAGGAATCGTCCTATAGCGAATTCTGGGTTTCCAATTGCCTCGCCACATGCGTAGATGAAACCATCTGAACCGAATACAAAGAAGTTTGGCGAATTGGCTTCGCAATATTGCACACATGGGCTAGGAAAACCTTTATCCCCCTCGATGAGCGACGAAACATGCTGCAATGACCGGAAAAGACGAAAACGGAAGACTCTACGTACATTGGGGTCATGAGCTCTAAGTTCTAAAACCTTACTCATCAAGTCAGGTTCAGACGTGAGGTATGGATATTTGCTGTTACCGCGATGGTCTAACACCGGTGCGACATCACATTCGAGACAACCATAGACGGTCCAATGCCTCGCCAAGATAATTTCGGCAAGCTGAGGCAGATGGGAGACGTTTGAGGAGTCGATATTCACTCTTAGACGTGTCGGAATACGGTGTGCCACCAGAAAATCTAAACTGGCAGAAACATAATCAAAAGTTCCCCTGCCGTCCCGGAAGACACGCCGCTGATTATGGATATCAGGCGTGCCGTCCATTGTCACTTGAACGAAGGAAATATGCTTGGAAAACTGGCGGAAAAGGTCAGCAAAGTGGGAAGCCAGACATGAGCCGTTGGACACGACACCGACATGGTATCCTCGTTTTACAGATTCGGCGAAGACGCGTTCAACAACCGCCTTGTTCTTTGGTAACAGAGGCTCCCCACCGGTCAACTCAATGGAAATGCGTTGGTTTCGCTTACTGTAGGTGTCGTCAATAACGTGAAAGAGGTGCACCACATCTTCCTCTATAAGGGATGTGCTTGAAGTCTGAGGCAGCTGACCTTCGTAGCAGTATTTGCAGGCCAGATTACACTGATATGTCGGACAGATTGCTAGACGAAGGACCTCGCTTTTCCGAGCCTGATGGAAGGCATTCCCCATGTCTTTAAAAAGCTGCTCCTCCCTTTCCTGAGACCGGAAAACGTATCCCCTCTCCTCCAAAGCTGAAAGGAATGCCTCGTCCGTTTTGTTAGTGTCCGTCGTCAAGTTATGCCAGGAATTCATTCCATCAACGTCGAGTATATCCGCCGCTCCAGTCAGAGAGCTGAGCAGCAGACTGTGTTGGCCGTCAATATCAAAGCAGCGTGCGTACTTCGAAATGTGCATTAATCACTCCCCTTCCTTGTACTTGTCATGTTCTTAGAATTCAATAATGGAGCCAGCTAGCATGTGTGAATCATTTTACATTGCATATCTCCAGGTCTACTCCGTCCTTACCATTTGCTCGGAAACTTGTGTAGTCAGCTTTCACTGATTACCACCAACACCACCACTCCCAACAGCACAGCGGTCCTACCTCAAATACGTAACCTTGTTCTAGTCGCACGTGCCAGAGGTCATTTGTAGCATTGAGCTGTTTCATTCCATCACCTCCTTCCCGAAAACATTATCATGCTAGCTGGCTCTGCCGGACGGCGGTAAAGCAATCGACAAAGGGAGATATCCAATCTACCCTGGCTAAACCAGTCAGACTGTTGGGCATCATCATAAACCTTATATGGGGGGCTGTCAAGCCCACCATATATTAAGATGCGCCAAAACCTCTATTTTGGTGTTGATTAGATTAGCTAGGTATTATTGTTCTCGTCCCGCCCGTAGATTGATGTAGTTGTTAAGTGAGATTGAGACCGTCTCAATTGGCTTCTTTGTAAACGAGGCGTTAAAACTGGAAGATTGGCGAGAACTGAGGAGGAGGCCATGTCACATATAGATATAAGAAAAAGCTGAGCAGTAACAATACTATTAATATCAAAACCTTTGCCCAGTGTACCTTCTGTTTTTTGGTTGGAGTGACTGCCATCAGTATATCTATCCGTCGACTAATAAGCTTCCCGGCAGAAATGGACTCAGTTACCCCAGACAGGTTGCCTGGCAAAGGTTTCTTTCCTTTCTTGTTGGCAACCGCCGCCGCATGTACAATCGCTTCGGCCATAGCCCTGGGCTTCCCGGTAGCTTCGACCGCAATACGGTCACAATCTTGCTCTTTGGCAGCCATTATCCTGGAAAAAACCAGGTGGACAAATGGATTCCAAATAAGCGAGTCTCTCAGCATAACAACTATCCAGTGAAACAGATTATCATGCCTCTTCAGGTGGGCCAACTCGTGAGCAAGGCTCGCTCTGAGAATGTCTTCGGAACTCTCTTCGGCAAGCTCCGGGGAGAGTATAATAGTCGGCTTGAACACGCCAACCAGGCAGGGCAGGACGTAAGGCTTATCAATCACAACCACTTTCGGATAACGCGTATGCATTTTTTTGACAAGTGTGTCCAGCATCCGGAAAAGGCGGGGCGCTTCCTCGGCATGAAGTTCCTCCCCTCTGAGAGACCTGTAGAAAACAAACAGAGAAGCCCATCTCCAGACCAATGCCAGCAGCAACAAGCTGATAATCCCTATGGTCATCTGGTCAATGGCAGTCGGCACTCTCGGGAGCTTATCAAAAGCAGACGGAATTGATATCATATTGAGAGGATCCCATAGCCTCATCCCGAATGCAAAGACTTTAGTGGTAGGCACTACTGGTGGGGTCAGCGCACCGTTTGTCAGAACCACAAGCCCCTTAGCTAGAGGTATGAAGAAGAGCCAGTATAGCCAGCGCGGACTCTTTACATTGAAAACTAGTGCCACCAGACTTATGAAACCTGTAGTAAGGATTACGGCGGACAGGGATGGCATTACATGCCAGTACAGAATTTTGGAAAGAAGTGCCGGTGACACCGTGATGCCTCTTTTTTCAACAGATTATGACTCTGGGGTACCTTTAATCCGAGTCATAATCTCTTCAAGTTCGCTTTTACTTAACCTGCCAACCAGATGTGAAACAACTGAGCCGGCGCTTCCTTGCAGCACCTTGTCAATGATATCAGTCAGCAGGCTGTAGCCAATTGCCTCTCTGGTTACCATCGGCTTATATACCGCAGCCCGGCTTCCGGTTGACTTTTGGAGCACTTCTCTCCTCGTTAGCCTCTCCATGGATAGCATCACTGCCGGGAGACTTACATTCCGGCTTTCCCTGATTTCATCATATACCTGCCGCACGGTTGCCTCTCCCCGGCGCCAGAGAATGTCCAGAATCTCAAGCTCGGAATTACCTAGCGTGTTCGTGATTCCAACATCCGCAGCTTTTTCTTCGGGATTTACCACTACCCACCTCTTTTCTTGCTACGCTCTAAATGGCTATACAACACATGCTAAGTTAATGGCCCAGTATATAGCCTAGATTTAATCCTATCATGATGAGGCTCATCCGTCAATTCGAAGGACTATATCATAACCATGTTACCCAAGATACGCTTAACCTTTACAGACTCAGTGGGTGCTCCAAAAGGAACCCTTTTGGTATGGAGGCGGGGGAGAGTCGAACTCCACCTGAAACAATGCTGGAATGGGTTGAAGATGTGTTCAGAAAAATCTCTACTGTAAGATGAATTCTAGCTATAGCAATTAAGCCTCGTCCCGGTCAATATTGGAGTAGTCTTTGCAGTTGCTCTGGATGGCTACTTTTGGTCATCGCTTCTTCTAAAGTAACCAGATGTTTTTTCACCAGTTCGGCCAATGACTGGTCCATAGTTTGCATTCCGCTAGCCCTGTTAAGTTGCATCACATTCGGCAGTTCATAGCTTTTCCCTTCCCGTAGAAGGTTTCTAATCGCAGGGTTGGCAATCATAATCTCAAACGCAGCTACTCTACCTTTGCCCCCAGCTTTAGATAAGAGCGCCTGCGATAATACCATCTCCAGCACCTGGGATAGCTGGAGTCTGATTTGCGGTTGCTGGGCTGGCGGGTAGACATCAATGATGCGGTCAATAGTTTGGGCGGCATCGGTAGTATGCAATGTGCTTAGTACAAGGTGACCGGTTTCAGCAGCAGTGATAGCAACACTTATGGTATCCATATCCCGCATCTCCCCAATGACGATTATATCCGGGTCGTGACGCAGGGCATGCACCAGAGCAATAGAGAATGACTTGGTATCCTTCCCCAGATCTCGCTGGACAATGATACTTCTTTTGTTACGGTGCACAAATTCGATAGGAGCTTCAATGGTGATAATGCTGCGGGTCTCAGTCTCATTGATATAGTCAACCATGGCTGCCAAAGTAGTGGACTTACCACTACCGGTTGGGCCGGTTACGAGAATAAGTCCTCTTGGCTTGCGGACAAACTCCCTGCAGATTTGAGGCAACCCTAACTTGTCAATAGATAAGACCTCATTAGGTACAAGGCGGAAGGCAAGGCTGGTTGTCCCCATTTGCCGTAAAGCATTAGCCCGGAAACGTGCTAACCTCGGGACTCCATAGACGAAATCCAGCTCCAGGTCCTTAAGAAAAGTGTCCCTTTGTTCTGGCGTTGTAATAGAAGCAAGTATAACTTCAATTCCTTCCGCCGTATTCGGTGGTAAATCCTCTTGCCGCACCAGCGTTCCATCAATGCGGAGCACCGGCGGGCTGGAAGGCATCAGGTGCATGTCTGAGGCACCTTTGTCTACCATCAGTTTGAGAAGCTCAGCGGCATACTTGTTGCCGGTGACACTTACCTTCACACGGCTGGATGATGCAACCGTGTCCTCCGGAAGCCGGTGGGAATTCCTATCCCCAAGCTCCAGCTCCCTCTTCAGCAAAGCCGCGTTTATGTTCAAGACAACTTCATCAAGGCTAAAGGGCTTGATAAGATAGTCGTAGGCTCCTTGCTTCATGCACCGGATGACAATGCTGGTATCGGCAATGGCTGTTGCCATAATCACTACTGTATCTGGATAAACGGCTTTTATCTCAGGCAGCAGCTCAACTCCGGACTTACCCGGCATGCTTATATCCAGAATGACCAGATCAAACGCGTTTTTGCTCAGTTCGTCCATGGCCTGGTTAGCGTTGCCCGCTTCCTGGCACTGATAGCCTACACCTGATAGCTTCTTATTCAGAAGGCTCCTGATTGCCGCCTCATCATCAACAATCAGTATTGTTCCTTGTTGTCCGGTCATCTTTCTCTCTGCCTCAAAACTTCTCTGATCATCACTCTTTAACTCAGTGGACTATCCGGCAGAGCTGACGAATTGCTGGCTCATCGTCAACCATAAGGATGAGCTTCTTAGGGGTACACGATTCTATCATCCTGCTACCTCATAGCCTGCTATCGCTTAATTGGCGATAGGTAATTCCACGATAAAGGTGGCACCTTTGCCCAATTCGCTCTCGGCGTATATCCTGCCACCATGCTCAGTAACAATTCCATGACAGATGCTCAAGCCTAGCCCGGTACCTTTGCCTACTTCTTTGGTGGTGAAGAAGGGGGTAAAAAGATTCCTGACGTGCTCCTCAGAAATCCCGGGGCCGTCATCGGCAAAGGAACAACGGACAAAATCCCCCATGCTCTCCGTGGTGATGGTCAGATTGCCCTTGTTATGTTCCTTAAGCATGAAGAATTCGGCATTGATGACAATATTGAAGAATACCTGCTGTAACTGGGAGGTATTCCCCATTACCTGGGGCAGGTCTGAAGCAAGCCGGGCATCTACATTGATATTATTCACTTTCTGCTCGTGGTTACGCAGTGCCAATACTCTCTTTATCTGCTCGTTAATACCGACACTAGTCTTTCCTTCCGCTTGCTTCCGGGAGAAGCCGAGGAGGTTCTTTACTATGAGGGTAGTGCGCATTGCCTCGTCATACACCACTTTTAGTTCGGCTTTAGCCTCATCAGGGAGGTCATTCCTCTGGAGTAATAGTTCTGAGAACCCTACAATGCCAGTGAGCGGGTTGTTGATTTCATGAGCCACCCCTGACACCAACTGCCCGATGGAAGCCAGCCGGTCCTGTGCTATGAGCTGCTCCTGCATCTTCTTGCGCTCGGTAATGTCAATAAATATAACAGATGTATACAATGGTTTTCCCTTATCATCTTTCACCGTTACCCCGGTCATTAGTGCAGGAAAGACCGTCCCATCTTTCCTTCTATGTAGCATTTCTTCATTAGCGAAACTACCGGTTTGTTCTGATTTCTCAAATATTCTATTGACAGCCTCAATCTGGTCTGCCGGAACAAAAATAGTGCAGTGCTGTCCAATTAATTCTTCGGGTTCGTATCCGTGCAACCGAGCGCAGGTTCTGTTCGTATAAGTTATTCTTTGTTCTTTATCGAGCATGGTGAGACCATAAGCAGCAATATCGGAAATAATCTTGAACTTTCTGATCTCTTCCTCGGCTTGTTTGCGCTCGGTTATATCTGAACCTACACCTACAAGATATGGCTTACCACCGATCTGTGTGCGTGCTCCCGTTAAGAAATGGGGTATCACATCACCATTTTTCGTTACCATGCGCCCCTCAACGCTAGAAACCCCTTTAACGAAGACATCTTGAATAGCCTCAGCTACAGCCTTCTTATCCTCCTGGGCGAAGAAACCAATCGCATTCATTTCAGAAAGTTCTTTTGGGGAATAGCCAAAAGTTTTTTCAAGGTTATCATTCCATCGCAATAATACCCCGGCGCTGTCAAAACAATAGAAGAGGCCAGGTAAACTCCTAATTACTGAGTCCGTAAAACCCCTCTCCTCTAAAAGTTTGTCCTCAGCCCGCTTGTGCTCGGTGATATCGGTAAAGAAACCAATATTACAATCCCTTTTATCGATAATAGTGTTGGTAGCGCTGATATCCGCAATAATTATGGAGCCATCCTTCTTCACACAGGGAAGAGTTGTATAGTTCTTTTTGCCTTTGGTTATGGCATCAAATTCAGCAAGTGCGTATTCTAATGAGTCTTGAGGATGAACATCCATCACAGTCATTCTTGTCAATTCTTCTCGACTGTAGCCCAACATTGCGCAAATGGCTGGATTAGCGTATATATTTTTCTTCGTTTCGCTATCAGTGATTATTATCCCTTCATTTGCTGATTCAAACAGAGTTCTGTATCTTTCTTCCGATTCCCTTATTTTCTCTTCGGTCTGCTTACGCTCGGTGATGTCTTGAACTGTACCGTGCAACCCTACTACTTTACCGCTGGCATCATAATCAGCTTCACCCCGACAGAAAGTGTTTATCTCAGTCCCATCAGTTCGGATCTGGGTTAATTCTAGTACATAAGATTCCCCTGTGTTCAGAGCCTTTGTAACTTGCTTAGTCAACCGTCCCCAGCTTTCAGGTGTGTAGAACCTGTCCATTTCCGCAAACGGTGGAACGGGAAGGTTCACGTCCCATCCGTTGATATGACAGAGTTCTTCCGACCATGTCACCTGGTTTGTGGCTATAACCAATTTCCAGTTGCCGATTTTAGTCAAATGCTGTGCTATCTGAAGGTCTTGAACAGTCTCCTGCAGAGATTTTTCAACTTGCTTACGCTTGGTAATGTCGCGAGCGTAGATATTTACATACCCATTGTTTTGAATGGGGGTGAGGGTACAGGAGAAACTCTCATCAGGGAGGTCTACCTCAATTTCCTGAACGCGGTTCTCAAGAATGGTTTGCTTTAGCTGCTGGTGGACTTTTTCGTTAACATATTCGCCCACCTTTGTATGCCAGTGATACAGTAACGGCGTACTGGCCTGGTTGGCATATACCACAAGCCCGTCTTGCATTATACGTAGTACAGGGTTTGGGTTCTCACTGGGAAAACGGGAGAGGCTAATGACCTTATCTTCTGCTAGCTTTTGCTCAGTGATGTCCTCGGATAATCGCAACTGTCGCATTTGCCCATTCCAGATTACTTCCTTGACCCAGATCTTGAGATGTCTCACTTCTCCGTCCTTACGGACAATATTGTTCTCGTAGGACGAAGGAATAGGTTCGCCTCGCCTTCTCTGTGCTACTCTTTCGAGGAGGTTAGCATAGCTTTCCGGAGTAAAGCGCTTGGACAAAGGTACGGCTTTCATTTCCTCGAGGCTGTTGTAGCCCCAGGTATACATAACCGCCTTATTAGCATAGAGCAGCTCGTTTTCCTCATTGGCGATACGGATGCCCAAAGGGGAATCCTCCATGGAGCGATGGAAGTTCTCCTCAGACGTGAGTAGTGCCTCTTCTGTTTGCTTACGCTCGGTGACATCGCGGATGATGACAAGCTCAGCAGGCTTTCCCAGATAGTTGATGACGCCAATATTTAGTTCTGTGTATAACTTGCTGCTGTCCTTTCTCTTGAGAACCGTCTCATATACTGTTGGTAGCTGCTCGCCTGCCATGCGCCGGTTATAGCGGTCAACTACCTTGGGCAGTTCATCAGGATGGATATGATTGACAAAGGGGGTATTGGTAAGTTCTTTAACAGTACCACCCCACATCTCTGCCAGTCTCGGATTGGCATATCTGACCAGACCGTCCTGGATAATGCAGATACCATCGTTAGCTCGCTCTACCAGGTTACGATATTTCTCCTCCGACTCTTTTAGTGCATCCTGCATCTGCTGCCGCTGTCGCCGCACCTCCATCTCCCGTAGCTCACGCTCAACGGCAACAGGTAGGCGTTGGAGGCGGTCTTTGCTGATGAAGTCGCCGGCGCCGTCCTTTATGACGGCCACCGCTTCTTCCTCCCCAATCTTGCCTGATATCAGGATAAATGGGATGTCAAGTCCACTTTGTTGTAAGAGAATCAGAGCTTCAGGACCACTGAAGTTCGGCATGGAGTAGTCAGATAGGACAATGTCCCACTTCTCTCGTCTGAGGGCGGAGCTCATCGCTTCGGCGTTGTCCACCTGCTCAAACTCCGGCTCATAGTGGCCACGCTCCATTTCGCGCACTATCAATCTAGTATCGTCCTCGGAATCCTCAACAATCAGCACGCGAATTGGTATTGGACTTTTCATCTCTCCACCTTTTAGTTTCGTAATCCAGCCTCTACCCTTTGCCTTTTCTGTATATGAGAGTGAAAGATTAACAAAAAACCAGCCTACCCTTCCGGCGGAGGCTGGTTCAAGACAAGCCAGTATAGTTGCAGTTCCTGAATGGCTTCGACGAATTGAGTAAAATCAACCGGCTTACGAATATAACTGTTAGCGCCGAGCCGGTAGCCTTCAACCAGATCACGCTGCTCCTTGGATGAGGTAAGGATAACTATCGGCAGTAGGTTAGTACGCTTATCAGCCCGAAGGCGCTTTAGCACCTCCAGCCCATCCACCTTAGGCAGTTTCAAATCCAGCAATACCAGGGATGGCATATCATTTGTGACACGCCCGGCAAAGCTACCGGTGGCAAAGAGGTAGTCCAGCGCCTCGACTCCGTCACGGGCGACTACTAATTCGTTGGCCACACGGCTCTTCTTCAATGCCCGCCGGGTCAGTTCCACATCGTCCGGGTTGTCTTCGACCAGCAAGATGACCTTTTCCTTTACTTCCATGTTTTGCCTCCTTTAAGATTCAATTGTAAAGTAGAAACTGGCTCCTTTACCTACCTCGCCCTCGGCCCATACTCGACCACCGTGACGATGAATGATGCGTTGCACGATGGCCAGACCGATGCCGGTGCCGGGAAAGTCCTCCATCGCGTGCAAGCGCTGAAAAGGGGTAAAAAGCTTATTAACATAAGTCATATCAAAGCCAACCCCATTATCACGGAGGAAGTAGGTAGGCTGCCCTGCTTCCATTATAGCACCAAGCTCAATTCTGGCGTTGGGCTGTTTGCTGGTAAACTTCCAGGCGTTACCAATCAGGTTCTCTAGAACCTGACGCAGCATATGCCTGTCGCCATTAGCCACCAGTCCCGGGGCAATGATGAATTCTATCTGGCGTTCGGCCTGTCCGTGACAAAGGCTGGTGGCGATTGATTGTGTCAGGGCACTGAGGTCAACCGCCTCGTGCCTCATTTCGCCGCGCGTGACGCGCGATAGATTGAGCATATCGTCAATGAGCTGAGCCATACGTTTGGTGGCGGAACGTACCCTGTTAAGGTAATCATTACCCGGTGTATCCAGCTTGTCAGCGTAATCTTCGAGAAGGGCTTTGCTGAAGCCATCAATACTACGTAGTGGCGCTCTCAAGTCATGGGAGACAGAGTAAGCGAAGGCCTCCAATTCCCTGTTGCTGGCTTCAAGTTGGGTATTAGTCTTGGTTAATTCGGCAGTGCGTTCCTCAACCAGCTTCTCAAGGTGCTTTCGGTATTCTGTAAGCTCCGCGTCTGTCCTTTTCCGCTCGGTGATATCCTCGGATAGCAATTGGTAGCACTTCTTCCTATCCCACAAAGCTTCCCGACTCCAGACAGCAAGATGACGCATCTCACCATCCTTGCGCCGGATGCTTAATTCGTAAAATCCGGGGCTTGGCTTACCATGTGTCCTTGCCTCTCGTCTCTCCAGGATGAGCTGGTAACTTTCCTTAGAGTAACGCTGCATTTCCGGCACAGCAATAAGTTCTTCCAGGCTACCATAGCCCCACGTGTCAAGAGTAGCCTTGTTGGCATAGATGAGCTCGAGATTCTCAGTCAATATGCGAACCCCTAACGGTGAATCTTCTACCGAACTGCGGAAATTTTCCTCAGCCAGTTTCAGGTCTTCCTCTGCTTGCTTACGCTTGGTGATGTCATTGTAGAGCACCTGGAACTGCGGCTTGCCGTCCCAAAGTACTTCCCTGCGGAATACCTCAAGGTGGCGAATTCCGCCATCCTTGCGCACGATGCTTATTTCATACTGGTCTGGAACATACTCGCCCCGCTGCCTTTTCTCCCTTCTCACTTGGTTCTCGGCGTAGCTCTCCGGCGTGAGTCTCTCTTTGATGGATGTACTATTGAATTGCGCAATGCTGTCGTAGCCGTAAAGGGCCAACGCTGCTGGGTTGGCGTAGATTGTCTCCACATCAGTGTTGATGACGCGGAAGCCCATCGGGGAGTTATTAACAAAGAGGCGGAAGTTTTCTTCACTTCTCTTCAGTGCTGCTTCAGCCTGTTTACGCTCGGTGACCTCTTTAGCCATCTCATCACGGGAAACCATCGTATTTTTCAGCTTTGTAGTCATGTCACCAAAGGCACGGGACAGGTCACCTATCTCGTCTCTTCTCGCCGTAGCCACTTCATAGTCCAGGTTGCCGCTCCCAATCTCTTTGGTCTCTTCCACTAACCGGCTCACCGGTCTGGTTATCTGGAGCACAAATACTCCGCCGAGAATGGCCGCAAACAGGGTGATAAGTCCGGTAAAAAGAATCGCCTTTTGTGTTAAGGTCTGAACAATGGCAAAGGCGGTTTTGGTTGGGGTGATGACCATGACCCCCCAGGGTAAATCAGTCACCGGGGCAAACCCAATCAAATCCAACTCTCCACTGCTGCTGGTAGTCTCAACCGAACCGCGTTCACCGGCCAGTAACCGTCTGACAGCTTCATTTTTCCCCAATACTGGCGTTAACAGGCGTTGGGTATCACTGTGTGCGATTATTAAGCCACCATTGCGGGAGTCCACTATCGAAGCACGCGTACCAGTGCCGTATTCGCTATTCACAATAGCGTCGGATAATGCCGCCAGAGAGATTCCTGCACTCAGCACACCGCGAAGTCTACCCTGGCTATCCATCATCGGGACAGCATAAGGGGTAACCAGTTGTCCGGTTGCCCTGGACTTGGCAGCTACGCCCTGATACGGTTGAAGTGTTGTTGCGGGCTGCTGAAAATAGTCGCGGTCGGTAAACGATTGCCCGATAGTGGCTACACCCGCTTGGCTAAAGACCCTCTGAATACCCTTATCATCAAGGATACTAGCCGCTGATAACGCCGTCTGTATCTGTACGAATTCAGCGAGTTCAGCTTGCACCCGCTCCGGCTCATTATCCAGTACCGCTTGTACTACGGTCGGGCGCTTGGCAAAAGAACGTATGTTGGCCTGGACTACTTTCATGTAGTTGGAGACAAAAGCGGCGGCTAGGTCAGCCTGGTCCAGATTATTGTGGAGAACCTGCTGACGAAGAGCATCACGGCTGGTATTTATCGTCACAAAACCCGCTACCCCACCAGCCAGCAGTGTTATTAATACCACCAAACTTACAAATCGAACACCTATGGTAAACCGCCAGGGGATTCTACGGCTGATTCTTGGTTTACCGGTTCCGCGCGTCCGTTCCGATGTACCATGATTATTTTTAACCATTTGATTACTCCTACGTTGTGAATAACCATTTCAAAACTAAAAATGGCATCGAAACCGCAAATTGGCCAAAACAACTGTATTTGCTAGTGAGTGACTCTATGTCAAAAAGAAGTCCTTTTGGATATGCCCTTTATACACCTTTCTTCGTATTGGTGCAAGTAGCTACCTTTTTGGAGCGGCTACGAGATAAGAGACACATTCCTGACTTTTGTTCAATCCGGTCTCCACTAAAATAAAAGGTCACAAGATACAATCTCAAGAAATATCATCTTGGTATCACACAGAGCGGAATGAGAAATAATCATAAGAAGCCTCCCGAGTTGGGAGGCTTCAGTGTCCATATTGGGGCGATTAGAGCTATACGGGCCTGAATAGCAGATACTTATACTAGATCTTACGGGCTACTTCGGCCCCTTCGTTGATAGCCCTCAGGGCATCGCGAGGCTCCACACAGTCCCCAATGGCGTAAAGCTCAGAGACAACCCCTTTGAGTTCATCGACTAGCTTGTTTTCTGGCTTCAGGCCCACCGCTAGCACAATAGTATCAGCCGGCACAAACTCCAGTTCCTTCTCCCAGGCAAAGAATACACCCTTCTCCGCTATCTCCAGTATTGTCGAATTGGCATAGATGGCAACACCACCTTCCATTAACCTCTCGCGGAGAACGACAAAGATGTTTCTCTCCAGGGGAGCGCCAGCCCCCAGTCCACGCCGGGTCACAATAGAAACATTCTTCCCCTGTTCCGCCAGCATAAGAGCTATCTCCATGCCCACCAAACGCCCACCAATTACCACTACCCTTTGGCCAACTTTGGCCTCCCCGGTGAGGACATCAGTAGCTTGGAGTACGTTCTTTCTATCTATCCCGGGAACATCAAGGCTCTTTGGTGTCGCTCCGGTCGCTACCACTACAGCATCAGGCTTTTCCTTACTGACAAGCTCAGGGGTAACCTCCTTGTTGGTGAAGATAGGTACCCCTACCCTCTTCAGCCTGCGGGAAAGGTAATCGGTTACAGTAGCAAAGGAGGCCTTCTTGGCATCCCGCACGACAATATTCCACAACCCGCCCAGTCTATCCGATTTCTCATAGAGGGAGACGTTGTGCCCCCGTTCCTTAAGTACCCTGGCTGTCTCCATGCCCGCCAGCCCACCTCCGATGACCATAACCTTTTTGGGTTTGGAGACGGGCTTTATCTCGAACTCCTTTTCTCTGAGTAACTCCGGGTTCACCGTGCAGTCAAGCCCGGCCCCTTTTTTATCGATAAGCTCCTTGGTGGTATGGCCCAGACGGCAGTTGTTGCAAGAGATACAATGGCAGAGGTCAGCCAGTCTGCCCTCCTTGACCTTTACCGGCCACTCCGGGTCAGCCAGTAGAGGTCGTCCAAGTGCAATGAAGTCGGCTTTTCCATCCCTGAGGATAGAATCAGCGAAAATAGGATTACCAAGCTTGCCTACAGTCATCACCGGAACCTTCACTGCCTTCTTTATGGCTTCAGCCAAATACACAATGGCCCCGTCTGGAAAGAGGTAGCTGAGGTCACGCCACTCGCGGGTATCTTGATTACCTGCGGAGACGCTCAGGCAATCAGCACCTGCTTTCACGAAGAGCGGTGCTGCGAGTACAGCTTCTTCCAGGGTAGTACCACCCTCAATGAAGTCGCTTCCATTGAGCCGGAACAAGATGGGGAAATCAGGGCCTAGCTTCTCCCGGACGCGGGCAATAATCTCACAGGCAAAGCGCGCCCTGTTTTCCATGCTTCCACCATATTCATCGGTCCTCCGGTTCTGATAGCGGGAAAGAAAACCGCTTAAGAAGTAGCCGTGGCAACCTTTAACTTCAACGGCATCAAAACCGGCCTGCTTGGCCCGCCAAGCACCATCAGCACAATCCTCTATATGCTCTTTTATCTCCTCTCTGGTTATTGCTCTAGGAGTAACTCCGAAAGTCACGCAGGGGATTACGGATGCTCCCAGGATTTCGGTCTCCTTGGGCCTTTCGAAGCCCCGCCAAAGGAATCGCTCCTTCACACCGCCACTGGACAACTGAACAGCTATCTTTGCTCCGTGCTGATGGACCCTCTTGACAAGCTGGTTGAGTCCGGGGATGAATCTGTCATCATAAAGTGCGGGTTGGTGAGGCATATGACCTCTAACATCAGCACCCGAAGTAATGATTAATCCGGTACCACCCTTGGCCCTCGCCTCATAATAGTCTATCGTCCGTTCATTCATCTGGCCATCGAAATGCAGAGAGTGGGTGCCAATGGACGCCATAACTATCCGGTTCGGGACCAGCATTTTACCAATCATGCCTGGCTCAAAGAGTTTCATTGTTCCTCCTTCAAGGCTTCCTTCAATCTAATCCGGGTAAAGACGTACCTCCAGCTCGACCAATCCCGCCGCAAGGATACGACAGTATCGGTAAGCAACCAACAGGTGCTGTTTAGTTGCGCCACCATTGATGCCACTCTTTCTTACTTCCTGTGTTTGGCAATATCGACATAGATCGGAGCGAAAGAGACTGGCGGAGGGAATGGGATATTGATATCTACCTTGGGTCCCAGAGCAACCATTCCTGGCGCCGAGCTAACCCCAACCACCGCAAAGGTTTCCGCAGCCACTTTTATTGCCTTGGCCAGTAACTCCCTTCTCTTGGTTGAGTCAGTCTCTGTCCTGGCAGCGGTATAGAGGGCGTCGAATTCAGGTAGTCCACCGGGGGCCAGCAAGTCGTTCGCACCTCCCTTGGCGTAGCCACTGCTAAGGGCACTAATCGTCGAAAGGCTTGAGTAGCGATACATCGTCACCTGTCCTACCAGTTGCTGGGCAGGACCTTTGCGCCAGGTCAGATATGTCGCGGTATCTAGCGGCACTAACTCGGCTTTGACTCCGATTCTTGCCCAGTAGCCCTGTACTATCTCATTCAGCTTGGGTATGTATGCCGCCCCGGCGACCGGGAAACTATAATACTTGATGTTGAAGCCGTTAGTATAGCCGGCTTCCTTGAGTAACCGCTTGGCCTCTTCCGGGTCATAGCGATAAGATTTCGCTGCCCAGTCTCGCCAATATGGGACATCAATCTCATTTGAGCCTTCTAAAAGATAACCGGGCATAGAAGCGCCGCCTTTGCCATAGAAGAAAGTCTGTCTGATCTCATCACGGTTAATGGCCATAGAGAGTGCCTGGCGGACCCTGACATCGGCAGTTGGCATGCCAGCCGACCGTGGGTCATTAGTGCCATGAAATTGGAGGATAGGTTGTGCCTGGAGCAGTACGATTGTCTTGAAGCCGGCCGCTTCCAGCTCATTGGTGGCTTCTAGTCCCATTTCAATTTCATCTACTTGTCTTGTCTTCAACATTGCCACCCGCGTGGTTTCTTCGGGTATCAGTATCGTCGTCAGTTTCTTAAAAGAGGCCGTCTGCCGCCAGTGGTCATCCAAGGCTTCGTATTCGATGGTATCTCCGAGGACATGGCGGACAAACTTGAATGGACCCGTGCCTACCGGGTTACGCCTGAAGTATTCTAGCCCATTCCGTTCAATGTAGTCCTTGGGCATTATCAGCCCTTGACTGGGGGTAGGCCAGCTCATCATATTCGCCAGGTAAGGCTGCTTTCCTTTAGTGTAGACAACAATCGTGTAGTCATCCACTTTCTCGACACGTTCAGCCATGTTTCTCATATCCGTGTACGCAGAGTCCGGTGCCATATATTGTCCCAGACTGAACTTGACATCGTCAGCCGTCAGGTCCTCACCGTTGTGGAACTTTATCCCCTTACGTAGATGTAGAGTCCAGGAGAGGCCATCGGCAGCTATTTCCCATTTTTCGACTATCCCTGGTTGCAATTCTAGCTTGTCAATTTGGAACAAGACGTCAAACATGGGGGCTAACATATTGCCCATGGTACTGGTATTTGTTCGGGCTGGATCCAATTTTTCGTCGCCAAGGGTAACTACGGAAAACACCAGTTCTCCGTAGGGACCGGTCGGTGTTGGTGTTGGGGTAGGTGTGGGAGTTGGGGATGGTGTAGGGGTAGGTGCGGGAGTTGGGGATGGTGTTGGGGTAGGTGCTGGTGTCGGTGCTGTCTGAGCACAACCAGCCAGCAATAAGATAGTAACCAGTGCCGTTACAACCAGTGCATTGATTTGCTTTGGTACTCTCATCTCTATCCTCCTTAGCTTCTCCGTTCCTGGAGAACGGGTTACCGCGCGCGATAATACTTAGACCGATTATGTCGTTTGCACTTTCCGGAAGATAGCGGGGTAATGGAGAATATACATCTCAGGCTGTGCTTGTTTGGTTATTCCGCCCAAGGAAGCCATCAACGCTCCCATCCTAGCATTCCAAACTTGGTTTGTCAATATGATGTGCATGGAGGTTCTGTTTGCACGTGGTTGATGTTGATAAGAACCTATCCCCTTCCCCCTCTCCTCAAAAAGGGCTTGTATCAAACGGCATTCTAAGGAACGAAGTGACCAAGAATCTGTGCTCAGATGAGGATAATGCGGATTCTTCGCTACGCTCAGAATGATATAAACGCAACACCTTTGATACAAAGCCCTTCAAAGGAGAGGGGGATACAGGGGGTGAGGTGAGGAGGTCAACCAAAACCGAACAGAACCTGCATGGATGACTATTTTGATAGAAACAAAATAGCGAATCGAGGTCTAGCCGCGATTGTGCGGCGTAATTTCGGTATAGTCACGACCCTTTCTCGCCACTGGCCTATGGCTGGAGTAACCCACTTAAGAAATGCCCGAATATCAGGCTCTATGACTCACTTAACAGGTCTCGAAGTGCCTCCGGGCTAGTCACTGGCGTACGACATGTAAAGCGCTCGCAGAGATAGATAGTGGGGCGGCCATCAATCATGCGTTTGCCTTCCAGGATAGACAGTCCGATAAGTGGGGCCGGGTCCACGGGATCACACGCGACCACCACCTTATTGGGGAGCCAGGTGCCGTAGAGTACCCTCATCAGCGCCTGTGTATCCTCATTGCTACTAGGTCCCAATATGGCGACCTCCTGGGGTGGTGAGAGGTAGAAGTCGAGGGCACATAACCACTTGCAGAAGCTAAGCGGATGGTGGCTGATCAGCTCCCGCATTGACCGTAAGGCTTGAGCCGCGGTTCCCTCCATATCTGCCCTACCGGTGAGCCGAGCTATCTTAAGTAGCGCCAGGGTAGCCGCTGACGAACCCGCAGGAACCGCGTTGTCGTATGAATTTCTCGGCCGGATAAACAAGGCCTGGTGCCTTTTGCCCGTGTCGTAGAACGTGCCGGCGGATTCATCCCAAAACTCTTGGACTATCACTTCTGCCATTCTGATGGCCCACCTCAACCACTCGCCCGAAAATGTTGCCTGATGAAGGCTTATCAGCCCATCAATGACCAGTGCATAGTCCTCGAGGAAGCCTTCCACTTTGGCCTGCCCATCCATCCAGGTGTGTCTGAGGTTATGACCGTCTACCATAGAACCCAACAGGAATGAGCCGTTCGCCGCTGCGGCTTTCAGGTAATCCCCGCGGCCAAGTACACAAGCAGCCTCAGCCAGGCTGGACAGCATCAGTCCGTTCCAGGAAGCGATCATCTTCTCGTCCCGACCAGGCTGGATGCGTTGCTGGCGACTGGCGAGCAGGGCAGACCTTGATTCCCTTAGCGAATCAGGCAAATCCGCTACAAGATCTCCGGTGACGTGAAGGATATTGCGGCCTTCGAAGTTGCCGCCGGTCGTAACGCCGTAGTAATCACTAGCAATCCTGCCCATTTTTTCACCCAGGACTTGCACAACCTCTTCAGGCGTCCAGAGGTAACACTTGCCCTCCATGCCCTCGCTGTCAGCGTCACGAGTGCTATAGAATCCACCTTCAGAACTGGTCATGTCTCTTAGCACGTAGTCCAGGGTCTCCTCCGCTATACGCCGGAACTCATGTCTTCCGGTCACTAAGAATGCCTGCAGGTACAGCCGACTCAGCAGGGCATTATCGTACAACATCTTCTCGAAGTGAGGTACAAGCCAGATACGATCGGTGGTGTAGCGGTGAAAGCCACGACCAAGCTGGTCATATATGCCGCCGGTCGCCATCTTTTCCAGGGTAAGGGTCACCATCTTAATGGCCTGCGGCTCATGGGTACGACGGTAATATCTCAACAGGAACTCTAGCGCCATCGGCTGGGGGAACTTTGGCGCACCACCGAAACCACCATTGTCCCAATCGAAACTCAGCTTCAAGATAGAGTAAGCCTGACTGAGCGTATCAACGGATAATGACGTCATTCCTTCATCAGTCGCAGGCTTCGGCGTTAGTGCCGCCATTATCTGCATGGTTGCCTGGTCAACCTCCCGGCGGCGATTCCGGTAAGCATCGGCGATAGCCTGTAGAACACGGGGAAAGCCGGGCAGGCCTTGCCGGTCTTCCGGTGGAAAGTAGGTGCCGCCGAAAAAAGGTTTACCCTCTGGGGTCAGGAACACGGTTAAGGGCCAGCCGCCGTTACCGGTGATAGACTGCACTGCCTCCATATAAATAGTGTCAAGGTCTGGACGTTCTTCCCTATCCACCTTGATGTTGACGAAGTTTTCATTCATCAAGCGGGCAATGTCCATATTCTCGAAGCACTCATGCGCCATGACATGGCACCAGTGACACGCTGAGTAGCCAATACTTAGTAGAATTGGCTTGTCATCTTCGCGGGCTTTAGTCCGAGCCTCTTCGCCCCAGGCGTACCAGTTTACCGGGTTTTCGGCATGCTGGAGCAGGTAAGGGCTTGTTTCTCCTGCCAGTCGATTAGACAAGTCGTACACCTCCGTATCCAGTCTAGTAACGTGAACCAGGTAACCGCCTAACTATATTTTACATCCCAATCAACTCGATTGCACCATTCAGACTAGGCGGCTACATCCTCGGACTGATGCCCTCGGCGCGAACGACTCTTCTCCACCAACATGCTGCATCGATTGGACGCGCCTGTATATTTGGGTAACATTAGTCAATAATGTAATATTTCAAGAGAGCACGTTAATTATGCCCCTGGCAAACATACTTGAAAGCAGAGGCATTAAAGGAGGGAAAACGCAATGGAGAGAATGATAGTTGCAGTTGAGTGGGAAGGCTCAGGACCACGCGGACCCCAAGAGATCAAGAATATACTAGATTCTCACTATAAGAACCGTTTGACAATTCGTCGATTGAATGTGGAAACAAACAAACCTGAGAAATTAGCCTACACGGCAGGGGAAGTAGCTTCACTATTAGGAATTAGTAGTGCAACCGTTTACTCTCTGATTTACCAAAAACAGATACCCGCTATTCACCTCGGCAAGCGATGGATAATACCGAAGGCTGCTCTTGAGAATCAATTAGGTGGCAGTGTTCTGCAGAAAGGAAGGGAATTCATCAGCGAGGTCGACAGAGCAGATATATTAGCTGCAACCGACGAAGCACTCAAATTGTATGATTTGTTACGGGGTAAGCTAACTCTATTGATGAAGAATCTATGAAGGGAATAAAACGCACGACTTATAAAGAATCCAAGAAGACGGCTTAGGCTTTATAATCAGCCGGGGCGGCTTCTTCCGTGAATTGGCCCGAACCGGTTGAGAGGACTGGATATTCATCAAGCAGCTGAAGACCTGATCCCCTTTTAACGCAGCGCCTTAACAATGCCGCTGCCATCGGCGCCCGCCTGACATCATCCCCATTAAGGAATATGACCTTATCTACCGCATGAACAAACCTATGCATTAGGCTTCCTTACAGGGCTGGGGTTACTGTGTTTGGAGTTATTATAGAGTGTCCTGGTCCGTATATCAACTGGTAGTTGAGTATTTGCTCACCTACTCACGTGACTGGTAGCCTCTAGGCAAGTGAGGCCGACGATGGTTGATACGACGCTGGGTGAGAGAATCAGGAAAAGAAGGCAGGAACTGGGGTTAACGCAGAACAGCCTGGCGCAAGCCCTGGGACTGACTCCGCAGCATATCTCGGTGATTGAGCAGGACAAACGAGTCCCCTCTTTATCATCTTTGGGAAAGCTGGCAGAGGAGCTTGGAGTGACCATTGATTATCTGGCTACCGGTAAAGAGAGTGTAGTGACAGACAGCATATCTGCCATCAAGGGCGATGCACGGCTTTCCCTCCATTCCAAGAGAGCTCTGGTGACACTGATTGAGGAACTGCACCGGTCCATAGAGGATGAGGGGCAGTAGTTTATCTCGATTGGAAAGTTTGCTGGCTCTTAACCGATTCCAAATGTTTTCGTCCTACAGGTCGAGTATAAATCCCGGGTAGCCGGTCCATTTTTCATGGTGATGCTTCTAACTTGCCACGACCTCCGTGACCAGGGCTGCAGTTATGATAAGGTTGATAAGGTTGATAAGGTTGATAACCTTTGATTGGGTCAGAGGGTATGACATAGTAACTAAGACTTTTCCTAAGACCCTGTCTTTGACAGTAGTGTGAGGAGCAAATAGATGAGGGGTCATCCTCCCATCATATAGATGAGGAGTCGTCCTCCTGGAACCAGACTTGGATTGACTGCACTGAAACGCAACTGACTGAGTTGAATAGGATGACAACCATTGACTGGGTCAGGGGTATGACCTACTAACTACGACTTTTCCTAAGACCAGGTCATTGGCAGTCGTGAAATGAGCAT
>Ga0082335_1004190_pt1 | contig 22169 bp, 20 predicted proteins | sample Subgrocontami58m_FD_72375 | JGI IMG/M metagenome (GOLD analysis project Ga0082335, IMG submission 72375) | Subsurface groundwater microbial communities from S. Glens Falls, New York, USA - GMW37 contaminated, 5.8 m (SPADES assembly) (version 2) ...
CTGCCGCGGTAGCCCCCCGTAGATTCTTTCTGCACGGGCGGGGTGGGAGCCGCGCACCGGGAAGGAGAGTGGGTTTGCTCGTGCGCGAGCCAGCGGAGAGTCCCCCCCCCGCAGCCCCCCGCCGATGGGATCGGAAGGCGATCTTCCGTGCGACCGCGTGGGCCCTCCGCCTGGCAGCCACGGCGTGGCTCGCCGTCGCCCTGTTCGTGAAGATCGTGCCGCATGAGCGCGGGGCGATGGGCTCTCCCGCGAGTCAACTCGTCCCGCCCGCGGAGATTCTCAGCTATCTCATTGAGATCCCCTCCATTGGGTGGATGTCCTGGTTCCACAATGTGATGCTGCTCCTTCCCCACGTGTGGGCGGCGAATCGATTCGTGCTCCTGATCTCGCGGGGCCGCAGGTGGGACCTCGAAGGCAGGTCGCTCGAACGGTCATGGGCGCTGCTTCTCGCCGGATGGTCGCACGCTTTCGCGGCGGCTCTCCTTTGGACGATGTGGGATAACCAAGTGTCCGAAGAGGAATTTCGAAGCTGGAGCGCAACCTTCGTCGGCCCGGTCGTGGCGGCAGACTTGCTCTGCGCGATCGGTGCCTTCTGGTGCTGGCGTGCCCGGAAACGGGTCGTGTCGCCGGCCACGTCGATCACCGCGCCGAGCTGTGCCGCGGTGACATCCCTCTACGCGCTCGCGTGGTTTGCAATCCTCGAGATCCGCCGGTTCCTGGGCTGGGATCCCCTCGTCGGAGTAATTACAGATTCCCCCGGCTCGCCGCTGGCCCTGCACGCGACGCTGATCGCGTGCCTGGTGCTGATCGTCTTGGAGCTCGTGGACCGCGGAAGACCCGGCGGTGTCCTGGCGAGTGGACCGCTCCCTCCACATCGCTCCGTCAGTCCTTCGTGAGGGCGCCGGATCCAAAGGACCCGGTCGCAGCAGACCCACGCGAAGGGAGGAGCGTCGCGAATCCGGCTCAGCGCCGCGGATTCGCCGAGGCGGAGGGGACGTAGGTGCCGCCGCGGCCGCCGGCGCGCTCGCGCGCGTCCCAGCCTTCGGCTTCCGGGTTCTCCGGGAACTTGTGCGGAGGCGACGTGCCGCCCATGTCCTTCTGCCAGATGATCCCCTGCTGGTTCACCAGGAAGGTGTACTTGCCGTCGACGCCGTAGCGCTTGGGGAAGGCAACGAAGCCGAACCGGCTGCTGTTGGTGTTGGCCACGCCGTCCTCGTCCTCGTCCAGATTGTAGGGCCAGGAGCGCTCGTCCATCAGCAGCGCCTTGAAGTGATAGCCCCGGACCGGAGCTTCTTTCATCCGCTTGAGCTCCTGCGGGTAGTATTTCACCCCCACCGGGTCGGCGAGCGCGACCGCCTTGCTGATGCCGCGCGCCCCCGCCATGTCGGTGCGGTCGAGGGCGAAAAAGCCGGTCACGTCCCGCGTCCAGTAGTCCATGCGGCCGTTGCGGTCGAGGTCGAGATATTTCCAATCGTTCTCCGCGGAGACGATCTCGCGCAGGACCCGCGCGGCGTCGGCTTCGTTCGCTGCCGGCCCTTCCGGCGGAGCCACCATCGGCGCATTCTGGCAGCCGAACACTACGGCGAGGACGAGGATCGGAAGTCGACGGGCGACCATGGGCGACACGCCTCCTGAATGGGACGAGGGACTATACTCCCCCGGGTGCGCGGGATGCAAGTGGACGCCTCGCCCTGCGGATGCTATGGATGAACGTGGGTGGACGCGCTGTCGGAAGTGAGGCGCGCCCTCCGCGCCGACCGGTCCGCCGGAAGTGCGCGAATCGACGGGGTTGCGGGCCGCATCGGAGCTTCGAGGAGGACTTTCCGCATGGACTTCACACCCGAATCCTTCCAGCCCGCCGGCGTTTCCCGGTCGCCCGCGGGCGAGTATCGCATTACCTGGGCGGACGGACATGCCAGCACATACACGCTGCGCTACCTGCGCCGGGAGTGCCCGTGCGCGGGGTGCCGCGAGGAGCGCACCCGGCACCGCGGGATGGTGATGCTCACCGGCGGACCGCCCGCCGACGTGCACGTGGTGGACGTGCAGCCGCAGGGGAACTACGCGATCAAGTTCAAGTGGAGCGACGGCCACGACACCGGGATCTACTCGTTCCAGTTCCTGCGCGAGGCCTGCCCTTGCCCGGCTTGTCAGGCGTTGCGGCCGAAGGATTGAGCAGGGCGTCCGCCGCTCGGCCCTGGCACAGGGGGCGCGCCGTCGGGTTGCCCACCGGAATCGATCGATCCGCCCAGCCGGCGAGAGCGGGGCGCAGGCAAAGGAACGGCGCACACATGATCGACATGGAGCCCGACTGGCCGTTCGAACCGGTCCCCGCGCACGTGCGGCTGGGTGAGTTGCTGGCGATGCAGGTTCTGATGGGAGTCTGTCTCGCAGCGACCGTGCTGCGCAGCAGGGGAGTCTACTACTTCGTCGGGAATTGGGTCGTCGGGTTCGTGAACTCGGCATGCGTGTCGTTCCTGGTCCTGGTCCTCCGGGATGCGCGCATGGGCGCACGCGCGCGATTCGCGCCGTCCGGTCGCTTCGCTCTCGGATTGAGCGGCGCGGTTGGAGCGGCAGTGCTGGTCGAGCTATGGTTCACGATCGCGATTGATTCCTGGGCTCCCGCGTACGTTTGCGCCTTGCTCGCCCTCGTGCCGTGCTCGGTCGTGGCGGGCGTGCGAAACGTGGCGGTCAGCCGGGACGTGCGACCGGTATGGAGCTGGGTCCCGTTGACTTGTGCCGTGGCCCAGATCGGATGCGTGTTCGCGGTTTGAATCTACGCCCGCGGATGGAACTTCGCGTGCACCGCGCGCAACCGCTCCTGGTCGACGTGCGTGTAGATCTGGGTGGTGGCCACCGTCGCGTGCCCGAGCATTTCCTGCACGTAGCGGATGTCCGCGCCGTTTTCCAACAGATGGGTCGCGAAGCTGTGCCGGATCATGTGCGGGTAGGCCTGCACCCGCACTCCCGCAACCAGGGCGTACCGGTGGACCAGCTTCCAGAGCATCCCGCGCGTCAGCGGGCGCCCCTGGCGGCTCACGAAGAGCGCGAGCGGATTGCAACTGCGGGGGAACCGGGGCCGCGCCGTCGCCAGCCACTCGCGGAGGGCGGCGATCGCTTTGCTCCCGATCGGCACGATCCGCTCCTTGCTCCCCTTGCCGAAGCAGCGCACGTAGCCGAGCCCCAGGTTGGCGTCCTGCAACCGCAGCCCGGCGACCTCGCTCACCCGCGCCCCGCTCGCGTAGAAGACCTCCAGGATCGCGCGGTCGCGGACGCCGAGCCGAGTCTTCGGGTTCGGGGCTTCGACCATCCGCGCGGCTTCCTCCTTGCGGAGGTAGTGGGGAAGGCGGTGCCACGACTTCGGGGCCTCGAGCAGCGCCGTGGGGTCCGCGGCGACCATGCCTTCCGCAGTCAGGAAGCGGTAGAACATCCGCACCACGACTTGCCGCCGCGACAACGTGCTCACCGACAGGCCGTCTTCGCGCGCCGAGCGCAGGAACCCCACCACGTCTTCGGCGGTCGTCGAGCCCGAGGCCCAGGGCCGGGCGCAGCCCTGGAGGAACTCGCAGAAGGCCGCCAGGTCGTTGCGGTACGAGCCGAGCGTGTTGGCGCTCAGGCCGTGCTCGACCGACAGGGCCTCGAGAAACAGTTCGACTTCGCGCGGCAAAGGCAAGCAGGTTCGGTTTTCGTGGCTCATGCCACAGGGTAGATCGGCAGAACCGAGCCAGGTTCCGCAGCGAATCATGCGGCACACGGCCAAGGGGTCGCGACCCCTGCCAGTAGCGCATCGGGCGTCAACCGGAAAAGCATGATGGAACAAGGCCCGGGTCGCGAGTCGTGCTCGTGCTCGTACTCGTGCTCGAAAGCGCCCTCGGGATCGGGATCGGCATCGCGATCGCGGTCGTATCGCTTCGTGGGTGCTCCGTCGAGAACGAGAACGATTACGAGTACGATAACGAGGCCGAGCACGAGCACGAGCACGAGCACGAGGACGCCCGCGCGTCGAACAGCACGGGTCCGACAACCGGCCGACGCAGTTTGGCAATGAACCGGATAGGCATGGTCTCAGCTCCCCCACCCGGAGGTCGCCGGAATCGCCGGGACCGCGCATGCCGGTGCCGAATCGGCGGATCCTGACGCGAGGGCGGGCAGCGCCACGCTCGCGGGCGCGGCCGAAGTCGATGCCGGCACCGGCTGCACCTCGTCGAGAAACGCCTGCAGCGCCGCGCCGCACCGCTCGGGCTCCTCCAACATCGGGCAATGCCCCACCGGCGACAGCAGCACCGGGCGCGCTCCGGGGATCCGCTCACACGCGAGCGCGAACTGGTCGGAGCGGATGATCCGGTCGTGGTCCGAGTAGATCACCAGCGCGGGCACGCGGATCGACGCGAGCCGCTCCGTGAGATCCAGCTCGGCGATCCGCCCGATCGAGCGGAAGAGGGCGCAATACGTCCCCTTCGCGAAGTCGTCGAACACCCAGTCCTCGAGCCGCGTCCGGTACGTGAAGTCGCCCGAGGCCATCCGGCGCACCCACGGAATCCGCGAGCCAAGCCAGGCGATCCATCGGATCACGGGCAGCACGAGCAGCTTCGTCCGCCTGCTGAATGCCGTCGGCCCCCGCACCGGAGCATTGATCAAGCCTACTCCCAGCAGTCGCTCCGGGTGCAACGTCGCGAACAGCGCCGAGACCATCCCCCCCATCGAATGCCCGACCAGCACGAACCGCTGAAGCCCGAGCCGGTCCGCGACTTTCCGCACCTCGTCGGCATAGTCCTCCATGCGGTAGTCGGCTACCGGCTTGTCGGAGTCCCCCATTCCCTTCCAGTCGATCGCGATACACCGCCGCGCAGGAGCCAATCGGCGCATCGCCGTTGCAAAAAAGCGCCACGACGCGCCCCAGCCGTGGACGAAGAGCACGGCGGGCCCGCTGCCGCACTCCTCGAAGTGGATCTTGGCGCCGTCCAGGTCCACGAAACCCATGGCTCCTCCCTTAGTACCGGCCCCCGCAGATAACTGGCCCATTTGCTCGGCGCTCTTGGTCGCTGGCTTCGTTGCTCCCCTCTTCTATCGCGCCGCCTCCGGACCGCCCTCTGGGCGGTCCTCGCGGCTTGATTCTCCGCGATGCCTCTTGGCATCGCGTCGTCGTCGCGCCTCGCCAGCGGCCAAAATCACCTTCGGATATGGGCCACCCGCCTCCGCCGGCTCTCCGATGCCGGGGCGTGCAATCTACGCCGGCGGCGGGAAGGCGACAAGCGAAAGCGGGCCACCGCCTCCCCCGCCACCTCGCATCGAAGCCTCGTGGCCGCGAATCGCGCCCGCGGGCTGGGCGAGCGGACGGCCGAGGCCGGCGCCCGCGGCCGCGTCGGATTCGCTTGACGCTCGTGACGCGCAGCGCTACTATTCCCCCCATCGCTCCGGGCTCACCCTGGCCGGATCCTGCCGACGCGGGGATCGCCGCAGGCCTCCGAACGCCACGAAGGGGCATTGGTTCCGGAGTTTGGAATTGCCAGTTTATCCAGCTGGGTCCCCGCGCTCCGTGCCCGCGGGATCCGCGCGGGACCGAACCCGACATGCCCCAGGATCGCGCGCAGTACCGCCTCCGGCTCGTCGAGCACCAGAGCCGGCGACTGCGGGACACCTACGCGGACTACGCCGCCCAGGACGTCTACCGCCAGGTCACGGACTTTTTCTTTGACGCGATCTACTCCACCCGGGACAAGACCAGGCGCGACGCCGATTTCAAGTCGCTTTACGAATACTTCAACAACAAGCTCGGGATGGAGATGATCCGGGCGCTCGGCCGCCTGGTCGACCTGAACGAGCTGACCGGCCGGCTCGACGAGCTCGTCACCGACCAGTTGATGCGGCTCAGCCGCACCCCCAGTTTCACCCATCGCCACTACGAACAAGCCTACCGCGATTGCGACAACTACGACGATCGCGTGATCCAGATCCGGCGCACGGTGGAGTGCATGGAATTCTTCCACCAGGTGTCGCAGTGGCGCTCCATGGCCCTGATGATGAAGGTGGTGCGGCTGACCGCGCGGCTCAAGGGTGCCGGAGAGCTCGGCGACTTCCTCGAGAACGGCTTCAACGCGCTGCGCAGCGTGAGCGACCTGAGCCACTTCAGCCAACTGGTCGAGCGGCGCGAGATGGAGCGGCTGGACCGGATTTGGCGCGAGTATGAGCCCAGCCGGCGCGCGGCCCGCAAGGCCTGAGAACGCCGGCCGAGCCCGATCGGCGCGCGGCCCCGCCCGGTCTACTGGTGCCTGTGTGCCTCTTCCTTCTTCTCCTCCGGCTTCTTGCCGCGTTCCTCCGCGGCCTTGCGCTCGGCCTCGCGCCGCGCCAACTCCTGGGATTCCTTCCGCTCGCGCTTGCGCCGGTCCTCCTGCGGGATCAGCCCCTCCTCGAACTGCCGGCGTTTCTTGATCTCGTTGGCCAGCGCCAGGATCAGGTCCTTCCCGCGGTAGTTGGAATGGAACGTCTCATCCAGCAGGTCGTGAATCCCGGCGCACTTGCCATCCGAGCGGATCCCGTACGCCAGGGCCCGCAGGATCCCGCGAGTCTCCTCCGCCGGGATGCGCCACAGGATGCTGCGCTGCGCGAAGGTGAGCACCAGGTCGGGCGGCACGCCCAAACGGATGGCGCGCTCGAGCGCCTCCTCGATCTGCCTGGTCTCCTCGGGGCTCCACGCCGTATCCGGCACGCCGTCGCGAAAATTCGCCAGCGCGTTGACCAGCCGCAGATCCCAGTCGTCCCGCTTGACCTGTCGCCATCCGTCGTACCCGGCAGGACGGGCGGTGCGCCAGGCTTCGGGGTCTTCGGCCTCGACCGACTCCGCCGCCGCCGCGGCCGCCTCGGGCGCCGGCTCGGGCGTCTGGGTCGGGGGATCCTCGGCGTACACGGCCGCGAACGCGACCGGGAGTGCGAGCGTCAGGATCAGCGAACGGGCGAGCCCCATGGCGGCCTCCTTCGGTCAGCGTCCGGTGGAGAGGATCTGCTTGAGTTCGGGCGCGATCGCACTCGCGAGTGACGGATCGAGGCTGAGGGCGCGCGACAGGTCGGACCGGGCCTCCCCGTCGCGCCCGAGCCGCACCAGGAGCAGCGCGCGGCTGAGATACCCGTGCGCGCCGTTCGGGCGGCAGCGGATCGCCTGCCCGTAGTCCACCAGGGCCTCCTCCGGCTTTCCCAGCTCCTCCCGAGCGCGGGCCCGGGCGAGGTAGGCCTCGTTCCAGTCGCCGCGCGCCTCGAGCGCGCGATCGAGGTCGATGAGCGCCTCCTCGGCACGGTGCTGGAGCAGAAGCAGAAGTCCCCGGTTCAGGCGGGCCGGGGCGAAGTCCGGGCTGATCTCGATCGCCTTGCCGTAGTCGGCAAGCGCCAGGTCCGGGCGGCCGAGCGCCTGACGGGTGACTCCGCGGTTGGTCACCAGGACGGGGTCCCGGGGACGGAGAGCCACCGCGGCGTCGTAGTCCTTGGAGGCTCCGTCGGGGTCGCCGTTCTTGACGCGCAAGCCTCCGCGCGCCGCGAGCAGGGCCGCGTCCTCCGGCAGGAGGATGAGCGCACGGTCCAGCTGAGTCAACGCTTCCCGGACCCGCCCGGTCTCCGCGAGCAACCGGGCCAGCCCGAGGTGGGCGTCGGAAAGCCGCGGGTCGAGCGTCAATGCCGTCTCGTAGTCCTCACGCGCGCGGGCGTAGTCGCGCCGCGCCGCGGCGACCCCGGCCCGGAACGACCAAGGGCCCGCCGATCGAGGATGTTTCTGGATCAGCCGATCGAAGTCTTGCAGCGCCCCGTCCCAGTTCCCCCGTGCCTGCTGCAACAGGCCCCGGCGCGCGAGCGCGTCTTCGTCGTCCGGCGAGAGGCGAAGTGCCGCATCGAGGTCGGCCTTGGCCGCCGGGATCTCGCCTTTCCGCTCGAGCACGCGCGCCCGCAGCACCAGCGCGGGAATGCTGCGAGGCCGCAGCGTCACGAGCCGCGCCGCGTCCTGCGCCGCGACCCCGAGCCGCCCGGCCTCCAACGAGAGCTCGCCGCGCACCGCCAGCGACGCCGCGAAGTCGCGCTCCAGCGCAAGCGCGGCGTCGAGGTCGCGCAGCGCCAGGTCCGGCGCGCCCGCGCGCAGATGGCACATCGCCCGCGTGTGCAGGATTCCGGCCGGCGGGCACGGAACCCGCACGAAGGCCGCCCAGCCGCGCTCGTCCTCCGCCGCTTCGGCGGCCAAGGCCCCGCCCTCGCCCTCTTCCTCCACCGTCTCGCCGAGCGACAGATCGAGCGCCTTGTCGAGCGACCGCACCGCCGCGCGGAAGTCCCCGTTACGACAGCGAAGGATCCCCAGCGCCAGAGCGATCGCCGCTACCCCCGAATGGGTCTCGACCGCCGCGGGAAGCACCCTTCCGGCTTCATCGAAGTCCCCGCCCCGCAAGGCGCAACGCAGCCGGCCGACCCATGACTCCGGCCGCGCCGGCTCCAACTGCACGGCGCGCCCGAACTCCACCGCCGCTTCCGGCAGCCGGCCTAGATCCTCCAGGATCGCTGCCCGTTCGAGCAGCGTGTCGACGTCGGCCTGCTCGTGGGCGAGCGCGCGCGCGAGGTCTTCCAGCGCCGCGTCCGGGCGCCCCAGGCGGCGCTGAAACGAGGCCCGCACCCGCCAGGCCGGGCCCGAATCGGGCTCCGTGCGCAAAGCCGTCGCAATCTCCTCCATCGCTTGATCGGGCAGTCCACGGGCGAACCGCACCTTGGCGAGGATCTCGTGCAACCACCCCTCGCCCGGAGCCCGGCGCAGCGCCTCCTCGATGTCGTCCTGCGCCCGCACCGCGTTCTCTTTCAGCAGCCAGAGCTCGGCGCGGAGCGCAAAGAGCCGCGGGTGGTCCGGCACGCGCTGCAGCAGGTGCGCGACCAGGCCGAGCGCCGCTTCGACGTCCACCGGGGCGGTGGAGACGACCGAGTACAGGAGCGCCTCGTGCGCCACGCGGTGCTCCGGGTCGCGCGCGCACGCGTCCCGCAGGAGCGACAGCGCCTCCTCCTTCCGGCCGGCTCCGTAGGCCTGCAACGCCACGGCCGCCGCCCCACGCGCTTGCGCCCGGTCCGTCGCGGTGACCGAACGGCAGGTCTCCTCGAGCGACCGTTGCGCTTCGCGCAGAAGGGCATCGGAGCCGGACACCGGGATGCGATCGAACCGCAGCCGCTTGCCGCGCCCGACGACGACCCAGCGCTGGCGGCAGTGCAGGTCTGCGAGCAGGCCGAGCGCCCGCAGGTAGTTCGGGGTCGCGTCGGTCGGAACCACGCGCATCGCCGACTCCGCGTCGGCGACCGCTCCGCTGAAGCTCCCCTGCAGCAGTTTCGCCTGGCAGCGTCCGAGGTACGCCGGACGGGAGAGATGGTATTGCGGGCACAGCGAAACCGCGGCGTCGAATTCCCGGACCGAACTCTTCAGGTGCTCCCCGGCCTCGGGGAAGCGTCCGGCCGCCAGGGAGCGCCGCGCCTGCGCCAGATGCCCTTCGCCGCGCGCGATGTAGGGCTCCAGCGCGAGCTGGAGCGATTCCACGGTGTGAATCGAGGCCCGCGCCGTCTGGATCTCGCGCCACTTCTGATACTGGTCGTTGCCGAAGAAGCCGATCACGCTGCCGACCACGAGGAAGCCGAGGAGCCACGAGAAGCGGATCCACCTTCCGATGCCGGAGAGCGCCCGCCACACCGCGGAGCTGCCGGGCGGATGCACGGCTTCCCCGGCGATGGCGTCGCGCAGGTCCGCGGCCAGCCGCGCGGCGGAGGCGTACTGGCGCGACGGCTGGGTCTCGTTGCCGACCCGGTAGATCGACCGCAGCGCCTGGCCGCCCGGGTCGGATTCGTCCGGCCCGCGCCCGCCGCTCACCGGTCCCCCGTCCACCAGCCGCTGGAGCACGCGGATGAGCGCGGCGACGTCCTTGCGCGCGCGCGCGTCCCCGGGCGGGAACCCGCCCGGGACCGGGGCGTCGCGGCCGATCCGACAGAAGCCCACGATCCGCGGCCGCCCGCTGGGGGTGATCACGACCGATTCGAGTTCGAGCCCGCCGTGGGTCAGGCCGCGCCCGTGCGCTTCGGCGAGCGCTTCCGCGACGTCGGCGACGATGCTCGCGATCGATTTCGCCGGCAGCGGCCCGGCGGCGAGGATCTCCGGCAGCAGGCTGCCCTCGATCCGTTCCTCCACCCAGTAGGTCCGCTTCTGCCATTCGCCGCTGCCGAGGACTTGCTGGATGCAGGGATTTCTCAGGTCGGCCACTGCCTCGGCGCGGGCGCGCACCGCTTCGGCGTCGCGGGAACGGGAGCGGCGATCGTCGAGCAGGAGGAGGACACCGAAGAGCTGATCCGTCGTGTGCTGCGCCTCGAACGCGGACTCGATCGCGGGATCGTCGGCCCGGACCACGCGGCGGCAGAGGAAGTGCTCGTCGATCACGAACGGCTCGAACGCCTGGACTGCGGGCGGCTCGTCGCCGACGTCCGGAGCGCCCACCGCGGTCGGCGCAGATTCGGGCACCGGGTCAGGAGGGTCGTCGAACCCGGGTTCCTCGACCGCGCGGGCAGCCTCGCGCGCGCAGGTCGGCACCGCGGGGAGCTGCGGATCGGCCGGGTCTGGGGAGGCGCCGCGCGTGTCGCCGGAGGCCAGAGCGAGCGCACCGCCGACGGCCGCGTCGGAGGGCGGTTCGGGGCGGCGCCGCACGATGGTGGGCGAACTTGCGGCAGCGCGCGGTTCGGCCGGGGTGGGTGCCGGATCTCCGATCCCGGCACCGGCCGCATCGAGAGCGTCGCTCGTCGTCGGGGCGGAGGCCGCGGACAAAGCCGGGGCGATGGCGGTTTCCCCGAACGCGGCGTCGAGTGCGTGGGCGATCGATGCGGGCGCCGGAGGCCCGGGCGGTGCAGGGGCGGTCGGGGCTCCGCCGAAGGCGACATCGAGGTCGTCGCGCATCGGCTCGGGCGACGGGGGTGCGAAAGCTACCGGGGCCGAGGGGCCGGTCGCGGAGGGATCGACCGCGGCGCCGACCAGGTCCACGGGCAGGGCCGGACGCAGAGGGGATGGCCGCGCCTTGGCCGGTTCGGCTTCTTGGGGATCGGCAAGCGTGGGCCCCTGAGCGACCGCCGGGGCTTTGGGCGCGGTGGTGGCGGCGGACGGCGGGGCGGGGACGGCGTTTCGCGCGGGCGCGGGCCGGGCGGGTTTCGGCGGCGGGACGTAGGTGCCGTCGAGGAGCATCTGGACGATGGAGTCGGAGACGATTCCGCCGCGGGCCAGCGCGGTGCGCAGGGGGATGCCGTCGCGCTCCGATTCGCGGGTGAGCTCGAGCAGGCGGCTGGCCGGGAGCAGGCGGTGTTTGAGCAGGGCCTGTCCGAGCTTGATATCCTCGAGGCTCGAGCGCGACGTCGGACGGGCCATGATGAACGGTCGCCTCCACGCAGATTTTCCCGGCGGATTCTAATGGGGCCGGGGGAGGGTGTCAAGCCGCGGGTACGCGTAAGCGGCGTCGGCGCAGAGATTTCGCGCGCGCGGGGCGACCTGCCAGGAATCCCAGATTCCCCATTGACTTTCATGACGCACTGCGTTATACTTGTCGGTGTTGACGCGGTGCATCATAAACCGCGTTGCCCGGGGAGGCAAGAGGGAAGGGATCGGAGCCGGGCCGAGGCCGATGGAGAACGAGGAGGAACGAGCATGGAAGCCAAGACCAACGGAAACGGGAACGGGAACGACTGGAAGGTGATGCTGCATCGGGTGCTGCTGGCCGCAGTCGGCGCGGTGGCGCTGGCGCAGGACGAGATCGAGACCTTCGTCGAGAGGCTGGTGGCGCGGGGCGAGATCGCGGAGAAGGACGGCAAGCACCTCATCAAGGAAGTGCTGCAGAAGCGCAAGGAACTGAGCCAGAAGGCCCGGACCAGCGTCGCGGGCGCGTTGGACAACCGGATCGAGCGCTTCTTCGGCAAGCTGCACCTGGCCTCGAAGCGGGACGTGGCGACGCTGACGGACCGGATCGAAGAGCTGAACGAGAAGCTGGACTCGATGGGCGGGAAGAAGCGCGCCCGCCAGTAGGAAGCGTAATGACGCAAGGGGCGGATCGTCGCGGGAGGTCGATCCGCCTCCCCGGTCTGAGAACATTACCCCCGATCTCCACACTGGAGCGCGGTGGACGGCTCGGTCGTCCGCCGCGCACCCATTGAGAGAGCGAGCATGCCCGAGATCATCGACGAGACGATCGTGATCAAGCGGTATCCCAACCGCAAGCTCTACGATACCCAGGCGAAGAAGTACATCACGCTCGAAGCGATCGAGCAGCTGATCCGCGCAGGCAAGGACGTGCGGGTGCTCGACAACGAGACTGGCGACGACATCACCACGCTGACGCTATCGAACATCATCCTCGAAACGCAAAAGAAGCCGGGCGGGCTCCTGCCGAAATTCGTCTTCACTGAACTGATCCAGCGCGGCGGGCAGAAAATGTTCGATGTGGCCAAGGGCGTGGTCGGGCGGGTATTCGGCGCCTCACCGGACCTCGAGAGGAGGATCCGCGGCGCCCTCGACCATCTGGTCGAGGCCGGCCGCCTGGGCCGGGACCAGGCCGAATCGGTCCTGCACGCGATGATCCACACTTTTTCCGAAGGGAAAGAGCGGGTCGAGAGCGCGGTCGGCGACCGTTTCGAGGGGGTGCTGCACCGGCTCAATCTCCCCACCAGCGGCGACATGGATCGGATCCAGGGTGCGATCGACCGTCTCGAGTCGCGGGTGAAGGAGATGGATGGCGGGCGGAAAGTCGGAAAGCGCAAGTCCTCGCCGCGCAAGAAATCGGCGGAAGGGGCCGATTAACCTCTATGGTTGAGGTGGGTTCGGTCCCGCGGAGGGTGAAGGAAGTGAACGAGTACGCCAAGCCTACGGTCAGTCTGACACTCGATGGCCGCTGCGCCCTGCGCGTCCAACGGCGCAGCTTCTGTCTGGTGTGCGCCTACCGGCCCGACTGCTACTATCTGGCCCGCGATCTCGCCGGCCAGTCCGCCATCCCGCCCCCGGTCGCCCAGTCGGTCTAGCCGAATTCGGTTGCCTCCCCGGCACGCCCTGGCCTTCCCCACGGGGATGTGGGATACGCGACGCCGGCGGATTTTCCACGGAAATCCGTGAATTCACACATCGCCCGCCGCGCAAGCCAATTTATTTCGGCCATCGGGGTCGGCGAGCCAGTTTTCATTTCACGCGCACCGCGGCTTGACTTCGAGGGCGCGGCGCCTATAATAGACCTCGATCAACGTATGCACCCGACGGGGTGCTTGCGTGGCGGGCCGCCCCGAGATGCGTGCGGCCCGCGATGGTCGCTGCCCGCGCCTGCCGGGTCGAACCCGGCGGTGGACACCGGAGTCGCCGTGGCGTGCACGGTGGACGGGTGCTCCAGGGCGGCGACATGGGATGGGGTGGGGCCCCGACAAATGAAGGTTGGCTTGTCCTTCAATTTCAAGAAGGACCTGGGGACGTACCGCTGTCGCTACGGATCCCACCTCCCCGACGACTTCTTCGCCGAGTGCGACTCCCCCGAAACCATCGAGGCGGTCCGTGCCGCCCTCGCTGAGCGCCACGATGTCGTCCTCATCGAAGGAGACGAGGACGCGCTCGAGAAATACCGCAGCGAGCAACCCGACATCGTCTTCAACATGGCCGAAGGCATCTTCGGCGTCGCACGCGAATCCCACATCCCCGCCGTGCTCGAAATGCTCGGCATCCCGTACCACGGCTCCGATCCCCTCACGCTCGCCCTCTGCCTCGACAAGGCGCGCACCAAGGACGTCCTTGCCCAGTACGGCATTCCGACCCCGCGCTATGCCCTGGCTTCTTCGTTCGACGAGCTCCAGTCCGGGCTCGCCCGGGCGCGGGCCTGCGGCAGCGCGGGCCTGCTGACTGACCTCGCCTATCCTCTCTTCGTCAAGCCTTCCTGCGAAGGTTCGAGCAAGGGCATCGTCAACGACGCGCTCGTGCGCGACGAGGCATCGCTGCGCGCCCAGCTCGACCGGATCCGCCGACACTACCGTCAGCCCGCGTTGGTCGAGGAATACCTCCCCGGGCGCGAGTTCACCGTGGCGGCGATCGGAAACCCACCCGATCTTCAGGTCCTCCCCATCGTCGAGATCCGGTTCGACACCCTCCCCGCTGGCGTCAACCCGGTCTACTCCTACGAAGCCAAATGGATCTGGGACACCGCCCAGAACCCGCTCGAGATATTCGACTGCCCGGCTCGCCTGGAGCCCGCGCTCCGGAGCGAGATCGAGCACGTCTGTAGCGAATCCTACCGGGTGCTCCGCGTGCGCGATTGGTGCCGGATCGACGTGCGCCTGGACTCCCGGGGACGGCCGCACGTCCTCGAGCTCAATCCCCTTCCGGGCGTCCTGCCCAAGCCCGAGGACAACTCCTGCTTCCCCAAGGCCGCGCGCGCGGCGGGGATGTCCTTCCCCCAGTTGATCAACCGCGTATTCGACGTAGCCTGCGAGCGCCATGGGCTCTCCGCGGTGCGCGTCGCTCCGGTCGCGGCCGGATTCTCCCGCCGGCTTTAGGCCCCTCTTCCCCGGCGACCTCGCCTGCATGCCCCGGCGCCACCATGAGAATCGGATCGAGTTCAAGGCGTTTCACGGAACCCGAAGGTCTCGCGATGAATCCGCTCAGGATCGCCCTCCTCTGGGACGACGGCATCCACGGCGTCCTTGCCGGCGAGCGCGCGGACGGCACGCCCCGCGGCGACGTCCGCGTCGCGGTCGCGGCGGTCGAACAGGCGCTGCGCGGCGCCGGGCACATCACCGAGCGGGTCGGGATCGACTTCCCGATCTCGCGCTTCCTCGCACGCCTGGAATCAGGCGCCTTCGATCTGGCGTTCAACCTCTGCGAAGGCGTGGGCGACGTCGCCACCGGCGAGATCGCGGTCACCGCGCTCCTCGATCTGGTCCCCATCCGCTACACCGGCTCCGATCCCATGGCGCTCGCCGCCGCGCTCGACAAGGCCCGCGCCAAGGAGATCCTGACGGCGCGCGGGATCCCGACCCCGCGCGGGACGCTCCTCGCCTCCGGCTTTTCCCGGGCGGTCGAGCTGCGCTTTCCGCTGATCGTCAAACCGGCCCGGGAGGACGGCAGCCTCGGCATCGAGGAAGCCTCCGTAGTCCGCGATCTGCCGGCACTGCGCGCGCGGGTGGACTGGGTCGCGGAACACTTCGCCTCCGCCTCGCTCGCGGAGGAGTTCGTCGACGGGCGCGAACTCAATGTGTCGGTCCTCGGCGAAGGCGCGGAGCGGTTCGCGCTCCCGATTGGCGAAATCGACTTCTCGGGGATGCCGGAAGGCAGGCCCCGCATCGTCAGCTTCAACGCGAAGTGGCGCGAGGACACGGCCGAGTTCGCCGGGACGGTCCCGGTGGTGCCGGCGCCATTGACCGAGCCGGTCGCCGCGCGCGTGCGCGAGGCGGCCCTGCGGGCGGCCGAGGCGTTCGGCGTGCGCGACTACGCGCGCGTCGATCTGCGGCTCGACCGCGCGGAGAATCCCTGGGTCCTCGAAGTGAATCCCAACCCCGATATCTCGCCCGACGCGGGAGTCCCGCGGGCGGCGAAGGTGCATGGATGGAGTTACGACCGGTTGATCCTCGAGGTGGTGGCCATGGCCATGCGGCGGTCGCCGCAGGCCCGGCGATCCGTCCGCTTGCTCGAGGCGACCGCGAGCCGGTGAAGCGGATCCTGCTCGAGACCCGGGTCTTCAACCCGGCCGAGATCGACATCGCCTTGGAGTTGATCGACATCTGGCTCGACCGTCCGGGGCAGAAGGACTACGTCGCCCACGTCGCGGTCGACGAGGTGGGCGAGGTGCTGGGATATGTGCTGTTCGGGCCCGCGCCGGCGACGGTGGGCACGTGGGACCTGTATTGGATCGCGGTCGACTCGCGCCGGCACAACCGCGGCATCGGCGCGCGGCTGCTCCGGTTCGCGGAGGAGTGCGCGCGTGGGGAAGGACTGCGCTGGATGCTGATCGAAACCAGCTCGCTGCCCCGGTACGTCGGGACGCGGGCCTTTTACCTCCGGCACGGCTATCCGGAGATCGCGCGGGTGCGCGACTACTACGCACCGGGGGACGACAAGGTGATGTACGGGCGGAGATTCGACGGGGCCGGGGCGTGAACCCCGGGACCCCGATTCGGTAAGGAGACATTCGGTTTTCCCGCTCGGCGGCGCACGGAAGCGTCGCCCGGGTATCGGTGGTGGAGGAAGACCCGAGCCCCCGGGGTTTCAGGGGGCCGGTACCGTTCCGCCGTGGGCGCACGGGGGTCCGGTGCCGATCGCAGTCGCCGGCCAGGGGGCGAAAACGGCCCGACGAGGGCCTCCCCGGGTTTGGCACCTATTCGGAGGTCGATGTGTGGAAGAGTGGCAGAGGCTGCTCGCGGAAGGGATCAATACCCCGAAACGGATGGTCGAGGAGTTCCCGGATCTCGACATCGAAATGGTGAAGGAGATCAACCAGGACTTCCACATCCGCATCAACAAGTACTTCCTCGAGGTCGCGAAGAAGGCGGGCGCGCCGTTGCTCAAGCAGATCGTGCCCGACGGACGCGAGCTCAAGGAAGGCGCGGGGTGCTGCGGCGATCCGTTGGCCGAGGACTCGATGAGCCCGGTCAAGAACATCGTCCACCGGTACCCGGATCGGTGTCTCTTCCTCGTGTCGCACCAGTGCTCGTTCTACTGCCGATACTGCACGCGCAAGCGGAAGGTGTCGGACCCGGAGCAGATCTCGCGCGCGCAGATCGACCCGGGGATCGAGTACATCCGCTCTCACCCAGAGATCCGCGACGTGATTCTGTCAGGCGGCGACCCGCTGATGCTCAAGGACGAGGAGCTCGAGCCGATCGTCAAGGCGGTGCGCGAGATCCCGCACGTAGAGATCATCCGGATCGGCACGCGCATGCCCGGCGCCCTGCCCCAGCGGATCACCCCGAAGCTGGTCGCGTGGCTGAAGAAGTACCACCCGATCTACATGATGGTGCACTTCAATCACCCCGCGGAGGTGACGCCCGAGGCCAAGGCGGCGCTCGAACTGCTCGCCGACAACGGCTTCCCCACGATGAACCAGGCAGTGCTGCTCAAGGGGGTGAACGACGACCCGGCGGTGATGATGGACCTGAACCAAGCGCTGCTCAGGGCGCGCTGCCGGCCCTACTACCTCTACCAGACCGACGTCACCAAGGGGACGAACCACTTCCGCACCACGACCCGCAAGGCCCTCGCGGTGATCCGCGGCCTCCGCGGCTGGACCAGCGGGCTGGCGGTGCCCCATCTGGTGATCGATGCCCCCGGCGGCGGGGGTAAGATTCCGATCCTGCCCCGCTACCAGGTGCGCAAGACCGACCAGGAGGTCGTCATGCGCAACTACAAAGGCGATCTGTACCGCTACCCGGAGGTGCCCGAAGAGGAGCTGTGCGCTCCCGATCCCGGCTACCGCACCAAGGACGACGCCCCCGCCGCGCCGGTCATCGTCCCGGTCTCCGCCGTGAAGTTGCTGGGGACGAACGGGACGAACGGAGCTGCGCTCCACGGCTCGAACGGGAACGGCAAGCACGGAGGCAACGGAGCCGCCCATCACGGATCGAACGGCACCACGGTGAAGGCCCGAGTCTAGCCGTCCCGGGGACCCCAGTCAGGTTGTCGCCACACGTCGAGGCCGGCCGAAGGCGCCCCTTCGGCCGGCCGCGCGTGCCCGTTCGCGCCGGCCGGTGGGCCGCGACGAATGCGCGCGCGAGCAGCTCTTGTTGGCCTGCTCCAGCGCGTCCGCGACCGCTCAGAGCCCGCTCTGCGCGTCGCTCGGCAGGGGGTCCGCCAACGTGTCTGCTGCCGTATGGGCGCGTGGGCACCCTACGCAGTATAGAGCCGCTGGGCCGCGTCGAAGATGGGCGCGAGCGCTTTCACCTTGAGCAGCGACCCGCGCGCTCTGAGTTCGCCCGATTTCAGCGCGGAAGCCATCCCCAGCTTTCCGAGCAGGATCTGGTCGAGCGCCTCGGCGGTCACGGTGAGGTCGAGGTCCGCCGAGGTCTGAGTCTTGCCGCACTTCACGTCGACCGGATCCTTGCGGCAGTTGAGCAGGATCTCCGCCTCGGGGGCCTTGAACCGGAAGCGCAGGATCAGCTTCGACTCCTGCGCCAGCTTCCCCGCATCGCCGTCCTGCGCCAGCCTCTCGAACAGGCCCCCGAAGGTCTGGTACACCGCCTTGTCGTCCTTGAACGGCCCGGGCATCGGCGCTCCTTCTGCGTTCGGCCACGGTGCCGGCCACATCTCCCGGCCGGCGCGCGGCGCGTCCTACTTGCTCGCGTACTTCTTCTTGCCTTCGTCCTTCCACCAGTCGACCCAGGCCCGCGCGTCGGTCCCGTAGCTCACCCCGGTGATCCGCGCCAGCGCCCCGGCCGCCGAAGCCTGCGCCAACTCGAGCGACTCGCCCGCGGGCACCTGCACCGTCGACGACACGCTGACCAGGCTGTTGCGCGGCGTCTCCACCGTGACCACGCCGGCGCCCACGGTGTCCACCGCGACCGAGTCGATCGGTTGGGACACCGTCGCCTTCTGGGCCCGCACTTCCAGCGTGACCGTGTAGAGAGTGTGCACCAGGTGCACCACCGCGCGCGGGTCGCCGATGTCGGCGAGCGCGTCGGCCGCATAGGCCCGGGCGTACCCCTGGTCGTTGCGTAGCACGGTGAGGTAGTAGGGGACGTACTCGTCGACCCCGCCCAGCTCCTTCAGGGTGTCGCGGGCGAAGGCCCGGTGCTCCTCGAGCGGGTCCTCGAGCGAGGCCTGAAAGAAGTAAGGCCCGGTCCCCAGCTTGGCGAACTCTTTGAGCTTCTCGAGCGCGTACCAGCGCACGCCCGCGTCCTTGGTCCGCAGCGCCTCGCCGAGCGGCCGGACCAGCGCGTTCGGCGGGATCTCCGTGAGTTTCGCCTTCGCTGCCTCCGACTTATTCGGGTTGCGCAGGTCCTTGAGCGCCTCGCGCGCGCGGATCTGATGCTTGCGCATCGCCGCCATCGCGGTCTGCTCGGCGGCGACCTCCTCGTACTCCTCGAAGGGCAGCCATTTCCCCTGGTGGAAGACGTACCCCTCCGCGGTCATCTTCTCTTCGCGCGTGACCCAGCGGCCCTCGTATTCCTCCAGGCCAAGCTCCAGGAGCCGCTTCCGAGTGGGCTCGTGGCCGGGCTCGCGCTGCGCCCCGATCAGGAGCTCGTCGATCGCCTCCTGCTTGAGCCCCTGCTCCAGGCACCAGGAGGCGAATCCATACCGGCGCGCCGCCGAACGGCCGCCCACGGACGCATCTTCGACATCGAGCGTCTGTCGGCGCTTGGCATATTCCACCCAGGGGACCGGCTTGGTCTCGATGCGGGCGACCTTCTCGCGCGGGATCTCGGTCTTGCCCGTGCGCAGCTTGACCACGAGCCGGTCGCCGAGGTCCTGGACCTCGCCCTCGAGCTTTCCGCCCGTGGTGAGGTGCACGATGTCGGCGTGAATGGGTGCCGCGAACAGCAGGAGGGCGACGCAGGATGCGGAACGGAGCATCGGCAGGGACTCCGCGGACAGGGTGCGCACGGACCCCTTATAGCACCCGCCCGCTCCCCGGGTCAATCGGCTGTCGTGTAGTCCGTAGTACCCACCGGCAACATCGTCCCATTCGGCGCGGACTGCGCCGCGACCGACGGAATTACGGACCGGCCGCAAGTCGAAAAGAGGCGAAGAAGCGATCGACGTGGCCGTTGTTCACGAGCGATTCCTCGGCCTCGACCGCCGCGAAGAGGATGCGCGGTCGGGGTTGCTCCACATACGCCGCACGGATGATCTGCGCCCGGTTGCCCAAGCGCCCACGAACCTCGACCCCGGGCGCTGCCGCCAGCGAGGTCGCCGCCGGATCGCCGGTGTGGGCGTCGCCCGACAACTCACCCCAGACCATCGCATACCACCCGCGCAGCACTTGATCATCCGCGGGGGCCGTCGCGAGGTTGACCCGCCCCACAACGAATAGGAAGCTCCCCGCCTGCGCCTCGTAGACCGCGGCCCCGGAGTGCGCCCAGCCCTCGAAGGACACCTCCTGCGGCGCGAACGCTCCCGGGACCGTCACCGCATATCCGTCCCCCGGCGGAGCGAATTCCCGCCAGCGGCGCGCGAAGAGGTGCAAACTTACCATCACCACCAGAGCCAGGATTGCGATTCCGGCTTTCTTCGCCATGGCCACTCCCTTCCCTCGGAGCCACCGCACGCGATTGCTGCACGGCGAGGGCATCTACAGCAACCCAGATGCCGTTTCTTCCGCGCGCCCAGATTTCGGCGGACGCAGGCACCCTGACGGGACTTGTGGGGTGCAGCCCATCCAGCGTCCAGGCTCACTGAGCTGCATCACTTCGGAGCAGGTCGCCGTGCGCGCGTGCGTGCCATCCGGATTGACCCTCAGGATCGCCCTGGGATATGATTCCCTTCTTGGCTTCGCGCTGAAAGTCGAATGGATGGAGTCTGCGCGCCCCCGGTCTGAAGCACGGTAACCAGGTCGAAGCGGTGCCCTGACGCCGAGGTCGTCACATGCGGCCCGGCGGGCAGAGTCGACGGAGGCGCCGACCCGGACCGGCGCTGACGCGGAGCGAGACGTGTTGCTCCGAACTGGCATGGAATGCGCCGCCCATGACCGACCCCGCACACCCCGGACCGCTTCCGACTCCTGACAGGGGTCCGGATTCGCCGGCCGAGGCCGCAGCGGCTCCGTCCCCGGACGCGGGCGCGGTTCCGACGCCCGCCGAGCCACCGGAACCGAAGGTCGGCGATCCCGGAAAGCCCAAGGGCATCCGCTGTCGCTTCCATTCCGAGCGCACGGCGGTTCGGGTCTGCGTCGCCTGCCGCAGCCCGATCTGCGCGCGCTGCGCGGCCAAGCTGAGCGTGGATTTCTACTGCCCCAACTGCCTGCGTTCCCTGGGCAAGACCGGCCCGACCGGAACCGTGAGCGCAGGAGACCTGGCGTTCGCCTCGATGGGCGGCTTGATGGGGGCCGCGCTGGGCGGGGCCGCATGGGCATGGTGCGCGCAGGCCTCAGGGACCTCCCACCCCTACCTGGGGGCCCTCGCCGGGGCGATCGCCGCGCTCGGGGTCCGGATCACCACGGGCGGGAAGCTCGGCGGCCCGATGACCTGGCTCGCCTCGTTCTACGGCATGGTCGCCGTGGTGATCGGCGACCGCATCCTGGCGGCGCGCGGTTTCTTTCTGTCGCCGGCCTCCGCGGCGGCGTTCGGTGGGCCGACAGACTCGGCCCTCGGGCTTGCCTTCGGCCAGATCGCCCTCGTCGCCGCGGTCGCGGCCGCGATCTTCCTCGCCTCACCACGGTGGGTCCGGCTACCCTGGGAACCACGGGTCGCCCCGATCCGGCTCCGCGTTCCGGGCGGACCGGACCCTGCGTCCTCGACTGGCCAAGGCCCTATGCAGGAGACTCCGCCATGAACTCGGTCCTGCGTACCGTGTGGAGGGTGCTCACGTTTCAAGCCACTCGCGAGGAACTCGCGCTGCTCGACGGCCGTCACCTCGCTTTCGGTCTTGTTTTCGCCTGGCTGGCGGGCATGGGCCGCTATTGGGACGACCCGCGAGCCGAATTCCTGCAGCAGCTCGGGATCGGCTCCGTGGTCTACGTGTTCGTGCTCAGCGGGTTGCTCTGGGTCCTGGGGACGCCGCTCCGGCTCCCCCGCTGGCGGTATCGCGACGTCCTCACGTTCGTCACCCTCACTTCTCCCCCCGCCCTGCTCTACGCGCTCCCGGTCGAGCGCTGGTTCGGCGTCCGGACCGCCATCGACCTCAACGTCGGCTTCCTCGCCGTCGTCGCTTCGTGGCGGGTCGCACTCTGGGTCTTCTTCCTGGTCCGATTCGCGCGCCTCGGTGCCTTCGCCACCACCGTGGTCGCGTTGCTGCCCCTCACCGCGATCGTCCTCCTCCTCTCGGTCCTGAACCTCCAGCACGCGGTTTTCGAGATCATGGGCGGAATGCGCGATCCGACGCCCCACGACGGCGCGTATGTCGTGGTGCTGGGCCTGACCGGGCTCTCGGGCCTGATGATTCTCCCCTTCCTCGGCGCCTCCGCCTCGATCGTGGGCCGGGCCCGCACCGCCGCAGCCGCCGCACCGCGGCCGGACAGCGTATCGGCCAC
>Ga0082335_1004191_pt1 | contig 22160 bp, 24 predicted proteins | sample Subgrocontami58m_FD_72375 | JGI IMG/M metagenome (GOLD analysis project Ga0082335, IMG submission 72375) | Subsurface groundwater microbial communities from S. Glens Falls, New York, USA - GMW37 contaminated, 5.8 m (SPADES assembly) (version 2) ...
TGCAACCATGTTCAACTGTGGTTTCTCAGGGATTCGCGCTACGCTCACCCATACTCACTTCGGTTCGTTGGTATGCACGCCACGTGCAACCATTACAAACAACTGAATGATTACCTCTTCAACCATGTCTTTATCATCAGAAGAAACAAACATTCTCAAAAGCATCAAAATAGGTTCTGATAATAATCCTGCAAAACCAGAATTTCCTCCTGATAAACCAAGATTTCCTGCAACACCAACCTATAAGATTAATGTGCCATGATTCACCAATGTTTGGCTCAAAGACGAAATCGTAAATCCAACAGGCACTCATAAAGACAGACTTGCCCGGGAAATTGTGGTGAGCTATAAACAAAAATCAGAAAGTCTAGGAACTCTCAATACCTTTAAAAGAGCTTCTGTGCTGAATTAAGTTATGGTTAAAGTGTTCTTTAAGACATTTGGTTGTAGTGCAAACGCGTCTGATACTGAAATAATGAAGGCTGTGCTTGCAAAAGAGGGGCATAGCCTTGTGCTAACAGTAAATGATGCTGAAGTGATCGTGCTAAATATTTGTACTGTCAAAGGTGATGGTCCTGCATTGCGTGAGGTACGCAAGACTCAAGAATTGTATCCTGATAAAAAAATTGTGCTGGCAGGTTGTGTGACTCGCAACATTGTTGATGCAATACGCAAAGCAGTTCCTAGTGCAGCTTTCATTAACACTCACCATGTTGATAAAATAGGAATTGCAGTGCAAAGTGTGTTTGATGCCCCGATAGAAGTATTATCTGGCAGTCATGTTGAAAAGCCTCGTCTGCCTAAAGTGCGAACAAACCATGCTGTTGGCATTATTCAATGCGTAACTGGTTGTGACAGCAGTTGCGCATTTTGTAGCACAAAGCTTGTGAAAGGTGCTACACAAAGTTATTCTTTACAAAGCATTTGTGATGAAGTAAAGCAATGCATTGAACAAGGTTGTCAAGTGATCTGGCTTACTGGCACTGATATGAGCTGTTATGGTCTTGATATTGGCACAGCCCTTCCAAAGCTTGTTGAAGCAGTTACAAGTGTGCCTGGTGAGTTTATGATTCGTGTTGGTATGGCTAATCCAAAACATGTTGTGAAGTATGCTGAGAGACTTGCCCGTGCCATGTTGCATCCCAAAGTGTTTAAGTTCTTGCATGTGCCTGTGCAAAGCGGCAATGATCGTGTACTTAAGCTAATGAAACGCCAGCATACTATTGCAGAATTTAATCATATGCTAAGCATATTTCGTCGTTTTATTCCTAACATTACCATAGCAACTGATTTTATCACAGGATTTCCTGAAGAAACTGAGACTGAATTTGAAGACTCTGTGCGCTTGCTTGAAACAGCAAAACCTGTTGTGGTCAATATTTCACGATTTCAATCAAGACCAGGCACAGCTGCAGCCAGAATGCTAAACCAAGTGCAGGGAAATGTAAGTAATGAACGTAGCCGTAGACTGACTGAAGTTTTTAAGAAAGTAGCTCTTGCTGAACATCAAGCATGGATTGGCTGGCAAGGCAGTGCTATTGTTGAACAGCAAGTCAAGCATGGCGCATGGTGTGCAAGAAACACGTGTTATAAACCAATTATTTTGCGTGGCGAGTATGCACTTGGGCAAAAGGTTCTGGTACGCATTGAAGATGCTACAGCACTTGATTTGCGAGCTGTTGTGATATAACAAATGTGTTAAGTATTTGCATATTTATCCACACATTTGATTATTAGTAATTGTGAACAAATGTGCAAAAATTATTCACGATTACTACAGAATCAGCCATCACACGAGAACCGCTGCTCGTGGCTGAGAGTAAGGCTTATTAAGCACCTGTTTACTTGGAAGATTGAGTGAGTGAAGATGAACAATTTTGCTAAATTTATTGCTAGACATAGGCATGGAGATGTTCCTACAAATCTTCCTTTTGAAAAAACTCATTGCACAGAAAATCCCGGAGATGCCCGACAAAAAACAACACCTCTGCCGCAAAGAAATATGAGCAAGTTAGTTATTGCGGAGGATAAAAAAATATTGTCAAACCTCCCTTCTTGTTTAGAAACAATTGTAAACCCAAACAAAGACGATTTAGATAGTTCTGAACCAACACTTTCTGAAGAAGACTGCTTGATCGCAGTTAAATATTCTGAGACTATTGCTAAAACACTTAAAGAAGGTTTGACTTACTTTAATGATATTGCTCAAAAAAAGAAGTATGAAGACAAACAACTTTGTCAAGCAATCCGTAGAGGTCACAAAAGTCTGCTTCGCATTGCAAAGTATGTTCCCGTAGAAGTAAGTGCTCATTTATTGGCTGCAGTTCCAACAGTCTTAGATGAGATATTAACTGCTAAAACTGAAAAATCAAATAGCAAACCAAACTGGCTTTATGTTGAACATGCCAGAACACTGACTGAATCAGGATTCAGCGTTACACTAACTGGACAACAAGCTATTAACTGGCTTTCAAAAGCAGAAGAATTATGGAATACTACCTTTGAGCAACAAGAAGGCACTTATGATACATACTTGCTCGCAGGAAAATGTCTTCGTAGAAAAACAGATCTTTCTAAAGAATCAAGTGAATCAGGCAATAAAATGTTAGAGTATTACAATAAAGCCCGCATTCTTGCTAAAGCAAAAAGCACAAAACTGTTAAGTGATGTGAATACTGAAATCAGTGATTTTGCTCGCAGAGGATATCAGTACAAAGCAGTCAGAGTTTCAGAGCTAAAACATTAAAAAGTAGATCGCTTTTTTAGAAGTGTGAACAAAGAATCAAAACTCGTGACACAAATTGTAGACACCCTCGTTTCCTCTTCTCGCACCACTATGCTTGGCCGCCTTGGCACAAAGTGGGATCCATTCAAAACACTTATTGCAGCCATTCTCAGTGCACGAGCTAGAGATGAAGTTACTGAGGTTATCGCTGAGCAATTGTTCAACAAATATCCTGATTGCAATTCTCTTGCAAACGCAAATCCGGCAGCAGTAAAAGATATCATTCATGGCATTGGTTTTTTTAATGCAAAAACAAAAAATATAATTGCAGCAGCAAAAATGATTTGCAATGAATTCAATGGCAAAGTTCCTGCAAATAGAGAACAATTAATGCTGATTCATGGTGTTGGTCGTAAAGTTGCAAATTGTGTGCTTGTGTACTCATTTGGTCAAGACGTAATTCCTGTTGATATTCACGTGCATAGGATTAGCAATAGATTAGGCTGGGTAAAAACCAAAACTCCTAAACAGACTGAAGAAAAACTCCTTCAACTGGTTCCAAAAACCCATTGGCAGCTGTTGAATGATACATTTGTTAGTCATGGAAAAACTATCTGTCTTCCACTATCTCCAAAATGCAGTGTGTGTCCTGTTAACAAATATTGCAAACGTGTTGATGTGATTAAATCCCGCTAAAAAGAAGCATTACCATCGCATCAGACATAAAAATTTTTGTCAGCTACCATAAAACTACACACGAATCTTGTGTCGTCTCATAAATACAGCAAGTTTTTTTGCAAGTTCGTGCTTAGAACGAGTTCGCACAATTGTATGGTCTTGAAGAGCTTCATGCATGTTGCGCAAAGCTGTTTTTGCGTGTTCTTTGCTATGCAAAAAAGTGTGTTTTGAGTAGCGAACACCAATACGCAGTGCTGATTTGACTTTGTCAGCAAGTGTTGGCGCATGTTCATGGAGCACGTGCTGCTCTGAGAGTAAAAGCATGCAGTTAAGCCAAAACTTATTCATGCCTTCTGCACTCTTTAATCGTGTAACATTAAATGCACGAATAGTTAACAGTGCTTTTGTTAGTGATTTTTTTTCTGCGTGAAAAAACGCACACAAGTGGCTCACAATTCGTGCTAAGCAGGCATTATCTATGCGCTTAAGAGAATATTTTAAGTCATGAAGAAGCTCAGGTTGTTCTTTGAGAAGGCTTATGTCTATTGCATGTTCTACAAAAATGTGTGCAGCAAGTTTGACTTTAAGATCAGGATAATACTGTGAAAGAATTTGTTCTGCGCGTCGTTCTTTTTTAGCAACATAGCCTGGCTCCATGATTCCATCATAAAGTTCATGACAAAGCATTCCTGTGGCAAGCGGGGCATATGCTGGATCAGCTTCTAAAAGGTATTCATAAAATGCTTTACACCTTCCATGTACAAGAGGTAGAATTCCTGCAACTTCTAAGTCTGGAAGAATACACCCAAGGAGTGCAAGATCATATGCAGTTGTATGAGGACGTAATTTAAGCTGCTGCGCCACATGACGCAGGCTTTCAATGTGAGTAAGAAAAAAAGGCATACTATACACTATTGTGTTTGGCTTTTAAGCTTTGTGGGAAAAAAATCAGCAAAAATAGTGAGGGCGTTCCTTCCGTCAAAGAAAGGAAGCCCCCTTGGTCTTGGTTGATGTTGCGCAAGTGAGTTTGTATTTAAACTTTTCTGTGCTGCAAATAATGTAACAGATACTACTAACCAGACTATGGAAAACTTTGATTAACCGATAGTAGGCTTCGGTAAAAATCTCGTTTGCGAGCTCGTCACCACTGCGCTGCACTCGCGCGCCACGTAGATTGGTGACTGCTCGCTATAGCTTTCTGGTCTTCGCTCAGTCGCTAAAACAGCAGAACACGCGAGTGCTAGAAGACGGCAGTTGCGCACATTTTCACCGAAGCCTAACAGATATCAAAAGGGTTAAATAGGAATTATTGCAAACACACTACATGCTCATACAACCTGAATCAACAAGTGATTGCGTGTACTTTACTCGTCGCAGTAATGAAAAAGGCATTATTATTGCATGGGCGCCTCGTGGTACTTGCACAAAGTGCGGTAAAGAACTGATGGCAAAACCAACTGACAGCAAAGGTAAGGTAAAGATTCGTGCGAAAGAATATGTTTGCAAAGAGTGCGGATTCACCCAAGAAAAAGAAGAATATGAAGATTCGCTGACTGCAAATGTGATTTATGACTGTCCTTCATGTGGCAAGCATGGCGAGACTCAATTGCCTTTTAAACGAAAAAAAGTTCGCATATTTGATGAAAAGGACATGAAACAAAAAACCCTTGATGTTCTGAGGTTTTCATGTGCTTCTTGCAAGCAAAATATTGATATCAGTAAAAAAATGAAGTGAATCACAAAATCTGAGAGCTGAGTTTTCTGCTGGTCCAAAAAAACAGACAGATTTATATACAAAAAAAGGTTTTGCTGGTTTAGAGGTGATTTTAATGGCAAAAGAAATGAAATGCGTATGCGGGCCCTCAAACTTTGGTTGGATGATTCTAAGCGCCTTGGTGTGTGGCGTAGGGCTTTGGCTATTGGTTGGCGGGCTTATGATGCAATGGTCAGGTGGCGCAATGTGGTGGCAGGTTGGTCTTTGGTATGCTGCAGGTGCTTTAGTCATGAGCATCAGCTGTTGTTTAAAGAAAAAAGCATGCAGTGGCTGCCCAGCACATAGCTGATTGAATTCATTTTTTATTGTTTTTTTCTTTCTTGTTCTTTGCTAATTTCAGCTGGAAACAGAGGTTAGGCAGATAATTTCTGAATCCAAAAAGTCCATGAAACATACTTTTTTAAGGAACAAACACGCGATTATTAGTTAAGGGCCTGTAGCGTAACGGCATCGCGTTCCCTTCGCAGGGGAAAGACTTCGGGTTCAAATCCCGACAGGTCCATAGTGTAAATACAAAGAAACAATCTTGAGCCACGCGGGATTTGAACACACAAAAATGAGATCATTTTTGGTGCCAGAAATCCATCGTGATTTCTGTACATCCTCCGAAACTGCGGTTTCTGGGACTTGCTCAGCTGTGCTTCTCAAGTGCAGTCACTGCGGTTCCTGCACTGCTAATTCGCAATGCTCATTCACAGGAATACTAACAGATCCATAAATACTCACCAAAGTGTGACAGCAAGCTTTTTAAACCAGACCGGATAGTAGCTGATAAGGGGTGTTGCTGAAATGAGTGTGAAAGCTGTTGTGTTTGATTTTTGGGGAACTCTTGTTGCTACAGGCACATACAGTCCTATGCGCCAGACTCATCGTTTGCTTGCTCCAGATTATGAATTTTCTGAGTTTGTACGCCTTTTTGAACAAGCATTCATGACTAAAGAATATCGCGATCAAGCAGAAGCATTTAGTGTGTGCTGCGAAGCATTTGGCATGCAACCTAGAAATTACATGATCAGCCGTTTGATTGGCATTTGGAATAAAAACAAGATTCTTGCACAATTATTTCCAGACACACTTGAAACATTAGAAGCATTAAAAAAGAAAGGTATAAAGATTGGTGTGATGTCAAACACAGACTGTTTTGGCATGGACATGCTGTTTGATCGTTTAGAGATTAAGACTTTTGTTGATGTAGTGCATTTTTCATTTAGAACTGGTATATTAAAGAATGACTCTATTGCTATTGATAGTATGCTTAGTGAGTTAGGTGTTGACAAAGATGAAACACTCTTAGTTGGTGATAGTGTTGAGTCAGATATGGCATGTGCTCAGGCTGCTGGAATAAAAGGCATTCTTGTTGATCGAAAGAACAAGCGCGAGTTTGCTCCTAAGATTGCTGACTTGCGCGATGTTGTAAAACTGCTTGAGGAGTAATAATGGATTGTGTTTTTTGCTCTATTGTGCAAAAAAAGATTCCTGCCGAGATAGTATTTGAAGATGCTGATACGCTCGCATTTCTGACTATTGAACCGGTGAATCAGGGTCATTGCTTAGTGATTCCCAAGCAGCACGTTGAAGATTTTTTTGCGATTTCTGACAGTTTGCTCGCAACACTTTTTATGAGTGGCAAACGCATTGGTAAAGCTATCATGAATGCGACAGGTGCAGATGGATTAAATGTTGAAATGAACAACAAACCTGCTGCCGGACAGTCTGTGCTTCATGCGCACCTGCACTTGATTCCCAGATTTTTGAATGATGGTTTCAGACACTGGCCACATAAAGAAGTGACTTCTAAAGAACTAAATCAGATGCGCGAAAATATTGCCGTTGCGTTGCAATGAAACGCCTTCTTATAACAGATGTGGATGGAGTGCTTTTTCATGATAAGAACGTGTGGATTGAACTACACAAAGCACTTGGCACATGGGAAGAAGGCAAAGAGCTCACAGCAAAATATCTTAAAACAGATTATGCTCGTCTTGTAAAAGAAGTGATTGGCAGATTGTGGGCAGGTAAACCAGCAAAACCTTATTTTGATTTGATTGCTTCAAGAAAATTTGTTGACGGTGCCAAAGAGTTTTTTAAGGCAGCAAAAGATAAGAGTTATGTTACTGCGGTTATTTCTTCAGGACCTTATGACTTAGGATTGAGAGCAAAATGTGAATTGGATATCGATGAAGTCTGTGCTAACAGGCTTTTGATTGAGAATGATTCTATTGTTGGAACAGAAGATATTTCATTGTGGCCTATTAAGTATGATGAAAAAGTACCTGCATTGCTTGAGTGCTGCAAAAAGCATGGAATAAAGATTGCTGATGTTACTGCAGTTTTGCATGATGACAATGATGTTGCTCTTGCAAAGTTCATTCATCAATGCAAAGGCAAAGTGATAGGGTTTATGTATGACTCACACGTTGAATTAGAAAAGCACTGCACGCATATTGTTCAGGAGAAGGATTTGAGGGTAGTGTTGCCTTTTATTTGAAAACCTCTTTTCAGCACAAAAAAGCAATTCCTTTCAACAACAATGTTTTTAAACATACGGGTGACTGAATAGATATCTTGCCGCCATAGCTCAGCCTGGTAGAGCGACGGTCTCATAATCCGTAGGTCGGGAGTTCAAATCTCCCTGGCGGCAGTTAAAAAATAAGGTTCACAAAGACTTCGCGACAGGCAGTAACTATACTCACTGACAAAAATAATTATACAATACTTGTCAGTTCGTAATAGTAAATGACCTATTCTTGTCTAAAATATTTTGTCATTTACTATAACTAAAAATTAATTTACTATCAACTTTTCTTAAGAAAAGTTTGAATTAATGGTTTATCAAGGGGGTATTAAGCTTTTTCAGGTAGTAATTCAAAGTTCTTTTTGAGGGCTTTGACTCTATTTTCATGATTATTCAAAGCCCTCTTAAGGTGCACTTCCATCAACTCTAACCATCAAGCCTGTAGAATTATACAATTTACATTCTCTGTCTGCCACAAGAACATTTTTCACAGATTCATAACCGTGTTCAGAAAATACATCTCTTGACACAACAGTCAAAGTTTCTCCTTTCTCGCACAAAATCTCATGTCCCCAACGTCTGGCTAAAGCATTTGAGATAGCGAACTCATTTCCAGTTTTGATGCAGACCCGTCCCTCTTCTTCAATACGTCCGGCAAGAAAATCTAAATCAATGCAAACATTAGATTTATTTACAGGCAGTTCTCCACTAAAAGGATTGCCAGCAAGACTCCAGGGATTTGGTTGTTCACTGAGTCTATTAACTAAATCCGAAAATTTATCAAAATTCCAGCCTCTGTTGTTGTCAAAATTAGTATTAAAATCTACAGAACCTTTTCTGATGGTGAGTGAATCGAATAAAAGATTATTGTATTCTACCTCAACAGTTTTACTTCGAGGAGTTAACAATCCAGAAAATCCTTTTGCATGAAAACCAAGACCTCCCTCTTTTGTAAAGTGCAACTCATTAATTCGTGGATGATATAGCTCAATTGATTTGCTGTATGAAGAATACCAAACACTACCCGGTCTCAAAATAAGAGCCATTTGTTCAGGATCAAAATTATCAAGCAATACCACATACAATGGAGCATCCAGCACTTTTCTTGGGGAAGCATAAACTTGCAGATACTTGCCAGAATCTGTTGTTTCTAAACCAGAAGCCTGAAACACCCCCTCCAAAGGAGCAAATTCTTTTAAAATAACTGATTTCACCACAAGTTTAGGTTTTTGTTGTTCAGGAGCAGGTGCAGTGGCTGTGCAGCCGGCAAGACCCAACAAAAGACCAACTAATGAGTTCTTCATCCCACGCATAACATTCTTGTTCAAAAGTATGTTTTAATAGGTATTGACACAAAAATCATCTGATAACAATTACTGACACAACTCAAAGAATCACATGACACTCAGCTATAGCTATGTTGCAAAGACAAAAACGAAAAATATTCAGTTAAGTATTAAAACAGCAAGAAAAACTAAACACACATGCCGTCATGGCACACACTCAAGCTGTGGTTTGTGATTGCCATGTCAGCTTGTTCATTACATTCACAATGCCGCCGTGGCATACACCCAAACTGTGGTTTGTGGTCGCCACGTCGTCACGATTGCCGCCGTGGCACAACCTGGTACTGCGCAAATCTGCTAACGCAGAGCGTAAGCCTGGAATCAGTTTGTTCCGAAAGTTTGTTCCCGCAAGGGTTTTCCGGTTCAAATCCGGACGGCGGCGTTTCTTTGTTCTCGTTTCACTCGTCCTATTGTTTTGCTTACGGATTTGAACATCCACAGAAACTGCGGTTTCTGGGACTTCCTCAGCCATTGCTTCAGAAGTGCAGTCACTGCTGTTCCTGCACCTCTTCAGTTTCGCTTCGGAGGAATCCGGACGGCGGCGTAATTTACTCAAACCACTGTGCATCATCTGTTGTGATGTGAATTTCTGTCGGCGTGCTTTTTCTGGAAGTGTTTGTTGATTTTGCAGGAGGTTGTTGTGCAGTGTTTACCTGTCCCATTTCAAGCACTCGCTTAAAGTTCTGGTTTCCACACCGCATGCAGTTGAAATAAGGCCCCCACTTGCCTTTTCTGAGTTCTAGAGGGCTTTTACAAGAGCACAGCATTTCATGCAGTTCTTGTTTTGCATGAGTGGAGCATACAGGAATTCCTTGCTTATTTTTGCATAGTGCGCGTTTATCACAAAAAGGACAGACTAATAACTGGCTTTCTCCATATTTTTTTGGAATACGCATACTTCTTCAAGAAGACAATTTGTTTATATGTTTTTGCTCAACAAATTCATAAGTTTTACTAAAAAAAGAATTAAAAAAATAAAAAATACATAAAAAAGAAACGTGATTAGAATCTTCGTTCTTTCTTTGGTTGCTTTGCAAAGCAGTCTCTGCAAAATACTGGTCTGTCAGCCTTTGGCTGGAATGGCACTTTACACTTGTTGCCACAGGTGGCGCATGTTGCGTCATACATTGGTCTATCCATTTGGTCCATTTTGTTTTCCCTCGTTCTACCCACAATTCTATTGCTAGAAGCAGGTTCTATGACTGTTTAGCCAGGGTGTATTTATAAGCATTACGCTTTCTTGTAATCGTTCAGTTTCATGAAACGACTGGGTGAGCAAGGGCTGATTTTCGCTATCGCAAAAATGCAACATCAGGTGAGCCTTCTGAGCATGACAACTGACGCAAGAGTACTGCACCAAATTCAGTTGTCATAGGACGCCTTTCGGATTCTGCAAAAAATGATGAAAGAACCCTCCTATCTGCAGTCTCAACACTGTTTCGAAGATTGCAAATTGGAAATACCTCACAAAAGGCAAACCCAATTTGCAATGAATCTCGTCGGGTTCTCACATAAAAAATAGATAATGCTCACTAAAGGCAGCCTTAACTGCGGTTTCGGAGTTTGCAACTTGCTGAACGCCAAGATTGCAACCGTCCCTCGCCCTTGCTCACCCATGTTCAACTGTGGTTTCTCAGGGATTCGCGCTACGCTCACCCATCTCACTTTGGTTTGAAGGTATGCACGCTACGTGCAACCATGTTCAACTGTGGTTTCTCAGGGATTCGCGCTACGCTCACCCATACTCACTTCGGTTCGTTGGTATGCACGCCACGTGCAACCATTACAAACAACTGAATGATTACGCTTTCTTGTGCTCTTCAAACTCCTCTTTATGCTTTTCAAATTCTTCCTCAATTTCCTTGAGCTTTTTCTTCAATCGCTGGTTTTCTTCTTCCAACTCGCGAATTCTATGTTGCTTAATTGATGACAAGCACGATCACCTTTTTCCCAAAATGCTCCTTCAGAGCATCAATTTTGGCACCACTGCCAAATCGCGTTACTATCTTTTCAAAATATCCGCCGATGTTTTTTGCCGTAATTTCTTTAGAAACTTCCTGTCTAATGCGCTTCATCTTAATATATCTTAAGTATATACCAAGAATATAAAGATTTCAATGCTACAGAATACAGAACAAAAACAACTTCAGAACACTAACCAATTACGATTTAGTTCTGTCGTATTTTTTCAATAGTCTTTGTTGTTGAAGTATCACTTAATGATCCTGTAAGCACAAACTGTCCTCCGTATGAATTCACTAAGTCAATTTCTTTTTTCCCAGCTTCAGAAACACTATTGCCTTTCACAAAGAATTCAGGTCGAAGTGCATCAATTAGACTTATTGGTGACTCTTCATCAAATATAACAACATAATCAACTATGCCAAGACCCGCAAGAACTTCTGCGCGTTCTTGTTCAGTGTTCACAGGTCTTCCTTCACCTTTTAATTTATGAATTGATGCATCAGAGTTAAGCGCAAGTATAAGTACATCACCAAAATCTTTTGCACGCGAAAGTATGCGAATATGCCTTGCGTGAAGTATATCAAAACACCCATTGGTAAATACTACTTTTCGCCCTTCTTTTTTAAGATCACGCACTTTGATAAGTAATTCTTCTTTTGAAACAATTTTATTGTTTTTTTGATTTAAAGAAGCGAACAATTCTTCTTGTTGGACTATTGCTGTGCCGCTTTTTTCAACAGCAATACCTGCAGTTTCATTAGCAATGATTACGCATTCCTCTAGTTTTGCTCCTGCAAGATGCGCAAGTATTAATCCTGAAATAAACGTGTCTCCTGCGCCAGTTACATCATGTACTGCTCGCTTTTTTGTTGGAACATAAAATGAGGTTTTTGAATCCTTTGCGTGTACAATAGCACCTCTGTCACCGAGTTTTACAATTGCATTAGTATTAAGCGCACAGGATATCTTTGCAACTATTTCTTCAGGAGTGCCTGATCCTGCAAATTGTATTGCTTCATGAATATTAGGAACAACTGCAAAGGCTTCTTTAACAAATTCTGCATGTGCACTTTTCACATCTGCGAATAAAGGAACATCTCGAGACTTCAGTGTATCAACAATTTCTTTAACTACAAATCCTTTATTATAATCTGATAATAATATTGCATCAGCAGGCACTGAGCTTGTAGCAAGTATTGTTTTTTTTAGTGCCTCAATTGATGGAGGACAGATTAGTTCTTCATCAAAACGAACTACCTGTTGGTTTCGTGCCACGATTCTTGTTTTTTTAATAGTAATCATATCATCTCTCGCTACAAGTACGTGCTTAATCTGTGCTACATCAAGAAGTTGAGTGAGTATTTTTCCTGTTTCATCATTGCCAATTTGACTTATTAGGGTAACTTGTGCACCAAGAGCTGCAAGGTTAGCTGCTGCATTTGCTGCACCGCCAAGGCGAAATTCCTTGCGTCGCACAAGTACAACAGGAACTGGCGCTTCAGGATTTATCCGATTTGTATCCCCAAAAATAAATTCATCAAGCATTATATCTCCTACAACAAGCACTTTTTTCCCAGAAAACCGTTTCACAATATCTGCAAGATTATGCATGTTTTAATCGCATTGTGTGTGCTTATAAATATTGCGGACCGAATTTCTCCAGGAAACAATAATCATTTGCACAGGCACTTAAATTTTTTCTTTACCCCGGGGCTCTGCCCCGATTGGGAGATTCATTTGAATTATAAAACTTTTTTGACTTTCACAATATATCCTGTTGCAAACATCCATGCCCATGATTTTTTATGCCACAGCTCCATTTTTTTTCCAAGCCAGACAGCAAGTCTTTTGAAAATCCTGTCTAAAGGTATTGGCATGGGATAAAAGTGATGATATGCAAAATCAATTTTTTGCAAACCAGCATCTGCAAGTTGTTTGTCAAGTCTCCACGGAACATGGCAGTGATGCTGTTTGATAACAACTATTTTATTAACAATACTTTTAGGTAATACTGCAAATGCTATTTCTACTGCTGTTCTTGCAATACTTGCTTTGTTTTGTGTGCTTATGAATGCACAGCCTCCTGATTTTAATACTCGTGCAATTTCCTTAAGTGCAAATTCGTCAGTCTTCAAATATTCAATAACTCCGAGACAAATAATTAAATCAAATGTTTCTGAAGGAAGTGTCAGAGCTTCAATGTCTTGAACAGTAAAATTCACGTTTTTAGCTCTTGAATGCCTGCAAACTGTTTTTTTTGTTGCTTCAAGCATGTTATCGGAAATGTCTGCAGCAACAATTTCAAAACCACGATCAAGCAGATCCCTAACCATTGCTCCAGAGCCACAGCCTATATCTAACGCTTTTCCTGGTTTGTTGTTTAGCATTTCTAAGACATATTGGTGACGGAGGTATAGTGAAGGATAGACTGTTTTGCTTGTGATGTTTTTATAATGCTCTTCATAGTAGCCGGCTGCTTTTTCAGAAAAATATTGTTTTGCTTCATTATTTTGCGTAGTTTTTTGTTTACTTATCTCCATACTTTCACCTTTTGATATAAATTCGCTGCACATCCTCTTATGCCTTCAAGTGCTGCAGAAAATGCCAGGTCGTTGCTTTCAACAACAGATAATCTTGAAAGTCTAAAAACATCTTTATTCGCAAATCCTTCATTTGTAGTGACTGCTGAAGAATAGTTTTTTTTTAATATATCTTCTGCATTTCCAAGCGATGTTGTTTCTCCGAATGGATATGCGAAATGTTTAATTGGTCCTATTTTTTTTTCAACAGTTTTTTTGCCGGTTATTACTTCTTCAATTATTTGTTTGGAATTCAATCCTGCAATCGGGGTGTGAGTGTTAGTGTGGTACCCTATTGTATGTCCTCTTTTTTGCATTTTTTTGATTTGGATAAAATTAAGGTATGGATTCTTAATTGTCCAATTGACTTTAAATTGTTTCATCAGCGCGCGCAAAATAATATTTCTTTGCTTTGGGTTACAGGAATATTTTAATAATTGAACTCCCTCTCTCACAGTTCTGACAGGATGATTTGTGTGTCTGCTTAATTCTTTCAAAGCTTCTTTTTCATTAACATTCTTTGTTAAAAAATACCATTGATGAAGCCACAGTGGTTTTTGCTCAAAGCATTGGCCTACCACAAAAAATGTTCCAGTACAGCCATACTTCTCAAGAAGCGGTGCAGCATTTTCTGCATGACTTTGCAATCCATCATCAAATGTTAGTGCAACTGAATGTTTTGGAAGCGTAATATTACCTTTCAACCCATTAATCAGTTCAGGATATGAAATTACATTATAGTGATTTGTAAGATATTTAAGCTGTTTTTCAAAACAAGTTGGTGTAACATTTAATACTGAAGGATAAAATGCTGATTCTTCAGCAATATCGTGATACATAAGAATTTTTGGTTTCATTGCATTTTTGTGGTATAAAAGTTTAGTTATTCCTACACTGGATAAAACAGTTCCTGCAATATTCATCATATTTGAAAGCATGTCTTCGCACCAAATCCTCTCTTTTTAAACTTAGTGGACTAAGCCTGCAAGCTTGAGAATTGTTCTGACACGATGTCTTAAGGTGTGTTCTTTTAATAAACGTTGATAGCCTGCTTCAGCTATTGCATCTCTTTCAGCAGGATGTATAAGATAATATTCCACTTTTTTCACAAAATCAGCAGTATCTTTGTAAACCACTAATTCTTTATCAGGAGTAAATAATTCATCAAGTCCTTTTAAGTTATTCGTCAATAAAAAACTTCTTGTGGCAAGCACTTCTGGAATCCTCAAATTAATTCCTCCATCAATTGCTTGTTGATGAGTCTGGTTTAGATTAATTTTGCTCAAGTTAAAGTACTTGCACATTTTCGTGCCATTTAAAACTTTTTTTTGAATTTTTCCTTGTAACAAACTATCTTTAGCTAGTTTCTTCTTCCAGTGCGGGCCATAGATTTTTAGTTCTTTGTCTGCTATTTTGAGAAACAATTTTTCTCTTTCAGGCCAGAATGTTCCAATAAATGAAGCATCACAAATATAGTTTCTCTTTTGCAAAGGAATTATCTCTTTGAAAAGAGTTTCATCAGCACCTATGGGAAGAAAATCTGCTTTTGGTGCTCCAAGTTGTTTTATTACTGAAAGATATGCTTTATCAAATGAAATTGCATGATCATACTCATGAAGATTAGTTATTTTTACAGGATAATACTTTCCTGTGGGCTCATCAATAACCCAATTCATGGTATATGCGCCCATTTTTTTCATGGACTCAACAGTGCCTGGCAATAGAGAATCTCCTTTAACCACAAAAACAAGGTCTGGTTTGAAATGAGAGCACACTGAAATCAGGTACTTACTCAATAGTTTATTAGTAATTTTAAATTTGTGGCAATAAAGAAATCGGTAATTAATATATTTTGTTTCATGACCTTCTTGCTTAAATGCATTTGCACAGTGGCGTGATAAAGTTAACGGTGGGGCTCCAATAACAAGAACTTTAACCATTTACGCAAAAAACAGGTGATTGTTTATGAAGTTTGTGGATTTGAGTAATAGCTCAGCATATTTTTCTTTCAGTGTCACAGACAAGTGGAAAAAATTAAGTGGCAACTTTATAAATACCTTGTTTAGTTAGCAGGTTATGCTTACTATTGTTGATGCGAAAAAACGAAAGCTTGAAGATATATTAATTAACCATGCTGAAAAAAAACTTGCTCTTTCACCAAGACTTTTTGATGCGTATGGAAGAGACTTGTTGACTGGAAAAGAGAAATTCAATACTGAAAAAGCTCTGGAAAAAGTTCGTGAAGGAAAGATTCTAGGAACTGCGCAGATTGTTGAACAGGGAGAACAGCTGGTGTTTACTACAAATGCCTTTTCGTTTAGTGACTATTTTGCATTACGACATTTTGCCTCAGGTTTGGTTGCAAAAGGAGAACCAGTAGATGATAGGCTTATTGCCGCACAATCAGCGCTTAGCATGATTGTTCTTGTTGAAACTGCAGATAAACATCTTGTAATAGGATATAGAAGCGGCGATCATCTTGCAAACAGATATCTTTCGCCAGCAGGTTTTTATGATTATCAAGATGTTCCTGATAAAGAATTCATTCGCTCTAAAGTATTTGAAAAAGTAAAATTAAGTCTTGGAACTTCTTCATTTGTGCCAGTAAACTATCTTGGGCTGTCCCATGATAACAGAGACTCATTTCTTTTTGTTCAAGTATTATACCAAACTATTCCTTTTACTTCTGCAGAGGTTTATAATAATTGGCAAAGGATTCCTGGAGAAAAAAAGCATGAGCACTTACTTTTCGTGAACACAGAGCTAAAGCCACTTATTGATTTTATTTTTCACCAAGGAGAGCACACTCTTAATCCATATCATGATCCTTCTATTAGGTTTAAGCAGAAAAAAATGATTGAAGGTCCGGAAAAACATGTTGGACACGAGTATGACCATATTGAAAACGGTATTGGTTCACTATTGTTATATCTTAATCACAAGTATGGATCTGCAGCTGCAACCTCGCTTTGTAATGATATTGTTTCACAGAAACTTGTAAGTGGGATAAATGCAGACGCTTTAACAAAAGGAATTGATACACACTTTCTTGTGCAAATGAAACTGAATTAGTGATAGTATGGTTTTATATATTTGAAGCACATAACAAAAATGGACTATGGGCGGAATTGAAGATGTTTTCACACGCAAAAAAATAGGTGCAATAGCACTAATTAATCCTCAATCACCTTTTCTTTTAGAGGAACGAGTTTTTGCGCCACTTTGTCTTGCAGATATTGGTGCAGTTCTTGAAGACAAAGGATATTCTGTTGAATTATTGGATCTTGCTGTTGATATGGCTAATCCAAAAGATTGGCGTGATGAAACAATGAGATGCGCGCGTAGAAATTATAATGCGTTCGGTATAACTGCAACATCTCCTCAATTTATGCATGCTGCAGAAATTAACAGGTTGATTCGTAAAATGAAACCCGCAGCACATATTGTAATTGGAGGAGCGCATCCTAGCATGGTATCAACATTGCGCAAAACCAAGATCGCAGAGTGGACTAGAACAGATTCTTCACTTAAAAATGATTCTGACAAGCTTAATGCAATGCTGTATGAGTTTGATCCTAACTTTAAGCCACTTGAAGAATTTGATTTTATTTATGATGGTGATGGAGAAAGCGCAGTAAACTACTCTATGGATCCTGCATTTGTACGCGATCATATTGAAAAAACAGGCTCAAAATGGTATACTGCACCACTTGTCCCAAAATTAGATGATCTTGGACTACCTGCGAGACACTTATTCCAAATGGAGACCTATAAGTACTCAATATCTGTTGATGGTAGAAGTACGCGTGCATTCAATGTTATGACTCAACGTGGTTGTCCTTTTGGTTGTGAGTTTTGCTCAGGAAGAGATAGCCAGATGTACAAACAAGTTAGAACAAGAGGGACAGCGCATGTTATTAGAGAATTAAAACACATGCAAGAAGTCCATGGTGCAGAGTCATTTATGTTTTTTGATGACGAATTTAATCTTAATAGAGCACGAACTATTGATCTTTGTCAAGGTATGATTGAACTTAGAGAACAGGGAGTTCGTTATGCATGGAGAGCGTTTATTAAATCTGAATTGTTTGTGAAATTTCCAGAAATTGCAACTTACATGAAAAATGCAGGATGCGTTGAAGTATGTACTGGTGTAGAGTCAGGTTCTGCTTTTATTCTGAAGCATGTTATTCACAAGAATACTTCGCCAGAGCTTAATCTTAGAGCACGCGAGATTGCAAAAGAAGCAGGGCTTCGTTATAAAGCATTTACTATGGTTGGTCATGCTGGCGAAACAGAAGAAGATGCAATGGATACTCTTGCATGGATACTTGAAGCAAAGCCTGATGATTTTGATGTTACAGTGTGCACTCCATATCCTGGCGCGCCATATTATGATCGTGCAGTACGCGATTCTGGTGATGTTTTTGTATATAATGACAGTCTTGACAAAAGCAGAGATCCTAAGGCAAGTAATGCTCCGAGAAATTCTCCTAAAATAGATCCTAAAACAAACAAAGAACGTCTTGTCAAACTTTTCTTTGAAAAACCCGATTATTCAACAGGACAGTTTTTTTACAAAGGAGTGCCTGGAGAATACAAAAGTTTAGTGTGGACTCCTGGTCTTTCTGCAGATAAACTGGTTCAACTTCGTGAATACATTGATTCAACGGCCAGAGAAAAATTTGGCATGACAATGTTTAGTAGACCAGCAGGTTATGATCAAAGCATGGGCGCACCACCTGCGCGTGTGTTTTCAAAAAGTGCTAGTTAAATTTTTAGTATAAATTCTGCGTAAACACAAACTCCTTCTTATTTCACAATCTTTAAAAGCCTAGAAAAGCCTTCTTATGTATGGACAAGAGTCGTATTTGGATTGTTATTCCAGCATACAGTGAAGCGAAACGAATAGGTGCTGTTCTTGAGCATTTAAAAAGCAAAGGCTACACAAATCTTGTTGTAGTAAATGATGGGAGTAATGATAACACAGCAGAAGTTGCAGCTCAGTACACTCCTCATGTGCTAATTCATGCCATCAATAGAGGTGCAGGTGCTGCAACAAAAACAGGACTAGAATACGTAAAACAACAAAATCCAGAAGTGGTTGTTACTCTTGACGCTGATGGACAGCATTCAATAGCTGATCTTGAGAGTGTTATTCAGCCAATACTTGCTGGCAATGCTGATGTTGTGATAGGCTCACGTATGCTTAACCCAAAAGGCATGCCATGGATAAGACAGGTAGGTAATCTCGGTCTTAATATTATCACCTTTTTTTTGTTTGGGCTCTGGGTTTCAGACAGTCAGTCAGGCTTCAAAGCATTTTCTGCAAGCGCGCTAGAAAAAATCAATATCAAACTAGATCGCTATGAATTCTGTTCAGAAATGATTCATGAAATACGCCGCAACAAACTCAGATGTGTAGAAGTGCCAATCAAAGTCATTTATACGCAAGAGAGCTATGCTAAAGGCCAAAGCGTAATTGGCGGCATAAAAACATTCTGGGGAATGATAAAAAGGAAGATGCTGAATTGAGTGCTTGTTAAATATATGGTGAATACAAGCGAATAGGTTATTAATAACAGAAAATAGGTTATTCGTAACAGAAAGATTTATATCTTCGTGAGCTATTTACTATCTCATGTCGTCTGTTGAAGAACACAAAACTGCCGTTAAAGAGCTGTTGGAAGATATTTCTGAGAAAATACGTGCTGGATTACTTTTGAGACGCCAGAAAATAATCGGCTTTGCAGCTTCAGAAGCATCAACTAATTTATTTGCTCTATTTTTGCATAAAAAAGAATTGATATCTCCGGGGTTCAATGTTAATCATAAATTCTTTGCCTCTCCAAAGCGCGCGAAAGATACTTTTCAAGAAGTCTTTGAGAAAAAAGATTCTTTGCTTGAACTTCTGATTCAACAAGAGTTATTTCGCGACAAACTTTGTTATGGCAAATCCAAAGATGAAAAAACTGTTCAAGAAGCAGTTAAAAATGTTTTTGAGCTAAAAAAATTGGTTGAAGAATTGCTGGGTGAGCAAGTATGAAACAGCACTTGTTGTTAGCATACGCTTCTACTTTTGTTTCATTACTTTTAGAAAAAGAGGTAATCTTAGAACAGGTTTCCCAAATAATTGTTTTTGGTTCTGTTGCACGAGGTGACTTTGATGAGACAAGCGATCTTGATCTCTTTATAGATATTAAAAATCTTGGCAAAAAGAAATTTGTTGAAACAACTGTTAAAGAAACTCTTGTTCAGTTTGAGATTGTTGCTGAAAATACCTGGAGCCTACGAAACATACGCGTACCACTCAAAACAATTTGTGGCTCACTGCACGAACCCCAATGGAAAAACTTGAACAATGAATTGATCGGCACAGGAATAGTTCTATATGGCAGGTATGCTGTTGCGCCAGATGGATTGAGCCAGTATTGTTTGGTGCATTACTCTCTTAGTCAGCTCTCTCAAAAAAAGAAAATGCTGCTGTTAAGAACTCTCTATGGATGCTGCACAACAAAGTCCAAAAAAAAATATGAGTCCCCTGGAATTATTTCTTCGCTAAATGCTAAAAAAATCGGTGCAAATCAATTACTTGTAAGTATTGCTGATCTGAAAAAAATAACTGACTTGCTTAAACAGTTTAAACTCCCTTTCAGCATACAGGAAGTATGGCTTCGTTATGAATAACAGAAAATAGTTTATTCGTAACAGAAAGCCGCCATGATTTTTCATAAACTTACCTGTGTGCAGAACTCTATGCTAAAGGCTAAAGCATAATCGGTGGCATAAAAACATTTTTGGGAATGATTAAGAGAAAGATGCTAAACTGAACAATCTTTGGGTGTGCAGTAAACCTGTTCAAAATTATTATTAATCACAGAAAACAGTTTATGCGTAACAGAAAGATGCTTAGTTAAGAGTTATTTTTTTCTCCCACTTTGTCTAAAATTATTCTTTTAGTAAAAGAACCCCTCTTCGTAACTTTCTCTTTTCTTAGTAATTCAAGTTTCTTTGGCGAGGTATTCAACTCCAATCCACAAGCATAGACAACTTCTAGGATATCTACAAGTTCTGAAGTGTTGCGTTCTTGCATAAACTCTTTAACTTCTTCTTTTAATTTCTCAAGCAGTGCTTTTCTAAATTCGGGCGCTGATGCAATATGTGTAATAGGAATTTTTCCGTCTGCGCGAATAATCTTAGGGATTTTGTCTCTAACTAACTTTCTGATTTTCATTTTTGGTCGCTTTCTGCGGTAAGCATCCTCTTCACACCTTCATCAAACGGCGTTACTTTTATATCAAACTCATCCCACCATGGATAGTCAGGAAACACATCACCTGAAGTTAAACTGTCTAATTGGTCTGGAGTAAATGGCGCATTTTTCATTACTTTATTGCCAATCACCATGCACAACTTGAACACCCACACAGGAATATGCATGGCAAACCTAAAGCCACCCATTGCGCGAAGCACACTTTTAATCATATCTTTGAAGAATACAATACTTTTGCCATTTATGCTGTATACTTTGTTTTTAGGCATGTTGTCAAGCATTTTTATCACAAGCCTGCATACATCATCAACAAATATTGGTTGTCGTGGATACTTGCCACTCCCAGGAATGGGAAACACAGGACATTTTCTTGCAAATGAAATAAGCCAGCCAATGTTTTTACTGTCTGTCAAACCATACATTATGGATGGCTGTAAAATCGCATACTGCAAACCGCTTTTTTCAACGAGCTTTTGTCCTGCTTCCTTAGTTGACGCATAATCATCTTTGCGCACAGAAAGCACAGCAGCACTGCTAAAATGCAGAATTTTGTTAATGCCTGCTTTTTTTGTTGCAGCAAGTACATTCTTTACCGCAGTCACATTATTTCTCTCAAAAGGCTCTCTTGTTTTGCCAGAAATCTGAGCATTCAAACAAAGCACAATATCCTGCTTTTCAAACTCTTTTTCCCAATTGCCTGTTTCGCTAAGGTCTGCAAGAATTGTTTTTACGCCAAATTCTTTAACATAATCTAAACCATGACTGTTTTTATCAATAACTATGAGGTCAGCAGGATTTCTTCCTTCTTCTTTCCACACACGAACAAAATTCCTGCCAAAAAAGCCCCCGCCACCAGGAATAATAATCTTCATACCTTTTGTAAAAGAGGAGATGTATTTAAGGGTGGTGGCAGTGTTAGTTCTTTTTCAGGAGTTTTTCTATTTGTGCTTGAAACTCTTTAAATGAACTGAAAATTATGTCTGCATTTTTTAATTCTTTTTTGGTGTATGTGGTGGTTATGGCGGCACACATTAATCCTGCTCGCTTGGCAGCCATAACTCCTGCCACAGAGTCTTCAACTACAATAATGTTCTTTTTAGGGATATTGAGTTTTTTTACTGCTAAATTAAATACTTCTGGATTTGGTTTTGAGCTTTTAAATTCTTCACCTGTAACAATTGCACTGTGCTATCACGTTTTTAGTTAACATGCGTAGAGCTCATATCGGTGAGCTCTATGTACAAATTAACTTTTGAAAAACGGGTCTGGATTGTGAAACAATCTCTTAAGGGTATAGCGGTGCAG
>Ga0082335_1004193_pt1 | contig 22152 bp, 29 predicted proteins | sample Subgrocontami58m_FD_72375 | JGI IMG/M metagenome (GOLD analysis project Ga0082335, IMG submission 72375) | Subsurface groundwater microbial communities from S. Glens Falls, New York, USA - GMW37 contaminated, 5.8 m (SPADES assembly) (version 2) ...
TGTGAACAACTCGGGTACTGCCAATGCGCAGAACTATGAGTTCTTCTTGGAACTGCGTTAAAGTCTGCAACGTCTAGCAAGAAAAGAGGGCTTGTGCCCTCTTCCCCCCTTTTTTTTCTTTTCTTTTTCTGGGTAGCTTTTTATACCGGTAATTCGTTGTAGAAACACCTATGGCCCCTGTTTCGAGTCAAGCTGCGTCCACCTGCTTTTTGCTCTTATTTTTCGTGTCTTTCCTTTCCATATCGGTGCATGCCGAATCCACCAATGTCATCATTGATTCGAAGAATTGGAAAGACGTCTACGCCGGCACTTTGTATGCCCAATGGTCCGGCCAGGAGTTCTATTTCGTCAACGGCGTTCCGCACGCGAACGTGTTGCCAGGCCAAATCCGGTACCGTTTACCGGTTGTTTTGTTGGAATCGGATAATCCGTTTGCCGTGAATTACAAGAACACCCTGGAACAACGTGGATTTTCAGTGAAGGAAGTGTTGGAAAAACCCGGCGACCTTACGTGGTCCCAGGCCTTGGGCCAGCGCGTGAATGCCACGCGTTTCGTCGTGCTGGACGGCGCATTCGGTTACAATGCCGTTTCCGTCGTTTCCTACGCTTTGCGGGAAAACGCGTGGGTCCTGTTTGCGGAAGACTTCACTGCCGACGGCCTGAAAAACTACTTACGAACTCAAAAGGCGGCCCACGTTTTGCAATACGGCGCCTTGCCGGAAGACAAACGCCTGGCTTTGGCTGGGTTCAATCCGGAAACAATCGACCGGGGGGACCGTTTCAGCAACAATGTGGCTTTGTTGGACCGACTTTTGGCCAAACAGCCCGCGGCCCAACTGACGTTGGCCAACGGCGAATTCATCGAGCGCAACTTGATTGATGGTCCGGCGCGCGATCCCGTCTTGTTGGTCGGAACCGGGAATTTACCAAGTGTTTCGGCGGAATTCTTGCGAAAAAACAGCATTGCATACGGCGTGCTGATTGGATCCGAACAGTCCGATTTGGCACGTTGGATCAAACAGCATACTCCCATGAAATACATCTATGTCAAATTCGCCCAAACGTTCATCCAAAAAGGCACGGCCGTTACCGAACCGTGGGCGTTGACCTACTTCTACTTGCCCCGGTTGGCGTTGAACGTAACCATCCAAACGATCCAATACAACCAGAAGACCAACGTGTTGGAAGTGGTCTACCGGAACCAGGAATCCACCCGCACGTACCTCCAAGGTAGAGCCGATGTATACATTGGGAACGTCAGCAGCCAGAACGTCCAGGACGATGGGGTGACCGTTCTTGAAGCCCAAGCGACCCAGACGGCGTCCTATCCTTTGCGAATTGACGAAAAACTCTTTTCAACGGATGTCAACCTCTCGGTAGAAGTCACCGGGAACTATGGCGAGGAACCAGGCGCTTTGGAGCGACGCGTCACCCAGCGCGCGGAAAACTTAGCCGTAGTCTCGTTCTCCGATGAAAGCGCATTGCAATTGGGGCCGCTGGTCTACGACTCGTCCCGTCAAGGTTTTGATCTTGAGATAATCAATTCCGGGCCCGTTACGGCCTATTTCGAACCCCATTTACGCTTTTCTGTTTCGAATCAAACCCAAAGCCTCACCACGAAAAATACCGTTATTGCGGCAGGAACGAGCCAAAAAGTCTTCTTCCACTCGCCGTTTTCCAAAGAACAAGTGTCCAACTTAAATGGCGCCGTCGTATCCGTTTTGGTGAACTATGGCGCTCGGGAATCGTTTTTGACCAAGTCCATCGCCGAAGACCGGTTGTTTTCGTTGTCAGCCGCTTCGAACGGTAGTAGTAGCCAAAACAGCGTGGATTGGACCTTGGTTGGCATCGTCGGTTTGGTCGTTGGAGCCGGCGTCTTGTATTTCACGCGCCAGAAAGGCAGTTCCGGCGGCTTTAGCGCCCGACGCCGCTTCTGATTGAAGCCCTAAGCATGGCGCAAAAGTTTCGGATTATTTGTCGGTTGCATTTCGGTAAAAACCCTGCTTTCCGGGCTTTTGAGCAACAAACCGATTGGGTTCATACCCGGTTTGAAAAATTGTCTTTCGGCGCGTGCTCGCTTTCGATTTGCCGGGGCGGCTGGATTTTCAGGACCGTCAAGTTCAACGTCAACGTCTTGCCAGCCAAGGGATGGTTGGCGTCCAGCCATGCATGCGTTTCGTTGAGCTTGACGATTTTGCCTACGGGGTTTTTGTCCGGATCGAACACGAGAAAGCCGACTTTTACTTCTTCTCCGAACGATTCTTTTGGATAAGGGCGGACTAAGTTTTCTTTGGGAAGTCCGAAGCCTTTTTCCGGAGGCACCTGGACGATTTTATTCTCGTCCACCCGCATGCCTTGCACGGCTTCCTCGATGCTGATAATCACTTCGCTATAGCCCACGATGAAGCTCAACGGCGTATAATTCGCTTCGGCCGCATTGGGAATGCCCGATTGGAGCGCCAAGTCGCGATTGGTGGTTTCTACGACGAATGATCCGACGGACAACGTGTACTCCACGTCAACCGTGTCGCCCAATCGGACGGAAAACGGAAGCGGGCGGTCTGGCGCGGTGTTTTCTACCAGTGTCGACGGAGTTGGCCCTTGTGCCGTTGAAGGAGGATTCTGGATGCAGCCCATGACCGCCAACGCCAGAATCAAAAACAAGGTCCACTTGCAAAAAGACATGTCTGCTTATCCGGCTCGCCGGCACTAAAAAGGGTTTTCCTACTCGTGTTTTTGCCGTTTTCAAATCGAATTTATCCCATTAGTGGAATCGTGGTTGGGTCAAGCTTATAACCGGTTTGGATGTTATCGGTAATGCCTTTGAGGCAGGAAAAAACCGGAACGTGCGTTCCAATTTTTTTTTGTCGCATCGGTTTAACCCACATAGTAAAAGAAAAACCACAGAGAAAAAAAAGCGATCAAAAAGCCGTGTCTGGCGATGCGTTAGTGTCTAGTGCGTCGGTTTGGCTTTGCGGTCGTTCAAGCGAGGGCGATCAGTATGGAAAAATGGTTGAAGTTGGGAATGTTTTCGGCTTTGTTGCTGGGAATGTTGTTTAGTTCGTTCGTCGTGGCTACGGCGGAGGGTACCATGGTGAACAACATCGGCGGCGCTAGCACGGGTGCTCGCGCGATTGATGACGCGGCGGGGACCGGTACGGCGCTTACGGCGGGTACGATTTACCACTTGGATTTGAATGGTAATTCGACGACGAACTACTGGGCGGGTGTCTGGGGTAACGTGTCGGGTGACGTCGTATTGCGTGCGTCGACCGGTGAAATCTTCATGCTCAAGGCCATGACGTTGCCGGGCCCGAAAAGCTCGACCGGCCAGGGTGTCCGGACGTTGGTGTTCGCGTATAATGTGGCGGATGGCGTGCCGAATTTTGGTGCTTTGAACGCGGTTCCGCGTTCGGGTGGTTCAATTGACACGGTTACGGGTGTACCTACGTCGTTGACGGATTCGGCGACGAGCTTGTTCACTACGACCAGCTTTGCGAATTTGGTTACGGGTAACAAGACGATTAACGGCAACGCCGCCAACTCGGCTTGGGGCGCGCGCGTCTTCGATTCTGTCGCGGGCACGCTGATTTCTTCGTCGTCGTTATTCATGACGATGGCGTTGAATGACGGTACGAACAACTTGTTGTTCGTTACGAACGCTTATGACCCGTATGTTGAATCGCGCAAGATTTTTGACAACGTGACGTTTGCGCACTACCAGATGTTGTTGTATGTGAACAACTCGGGTACTGCCAATGCGCAGAACTATGAGTTCTTCTTGGAACTGCGTTAAAGTCTGCAACGTCTAGCAAGAAAAGAGGGCTTGTGCCCTCTTCCCCCCTTTTTTTTCTTTCCCCTTTTTTTATTTCTTTACTATTCGCTTGAGCTAAACGAAAGCAACGGTAAACGTTCTTCTTTTTTTTAAAATTAAAAAAATGCTCCGTCCGGGTTTTGAACCCCGTTCGCCAGCCGTCTTTAGGCCGTTGGGGCAACCGGGTGGCTCGCGGCGGGCTTGGCGTTGGTCTTGAATTTCTTGTTCTTGATCCATTTCGCGTAGAAGTCCAAAAAGGCCAATCGTTCCTTTTTGTTTTGCTTTTGGACCCGGTCCAGCTCCTTTAGGTCTATTTTCGGCAGTTTCATGTCAACCCCGTTTTCGCATGATAGCCTGGATTTCTTTGCAAAAGTACTGGGACGCATTTCAGTCGATTTTGAGTAGCGTCTTCAATAATCCGTCCACGACGTTCCGTTGTTCCTTGTGAATCCAACCGAGCTGCCGGATGAACCGTGCCGGGTCAAGTGAAGATATGTGGAATGCTAGGACCACGCTTTGTTCTGTCAAACCATTATCTTGAGTCGGTTCTATCAACCCGGTGTAGTCGAATCTCAAGCAGTCTGTATTCTTGGTAAACGGAGCAATGATGGTCAGATTGTTTGCAATGCCTAAAACTAACGCGGGCCTGATTCCTTTTTGTTCGTGGCCTTTGCCTTCGGGTAAATCCACGAGCCAAACCTCGCCTTTTTTCACTTCAGAAACCTCATGTCCTCTTCGGCCGCGGCCTGCCATGGTGCAAGTTCTTTGCGGAGCATTTCTAATTCTTCCTGCGTGGGCCGATAGAGTAATTCTTTGGCCTTGTTAACGCCTATCGCAATCTGCACTGCCGAGAAGAACGGCTTCAAGCGTTTGACCGCTTTATATGCGCTTATGGCATCTCGCTTTTGTTCATAAGCAAAATAAGCGTACGTCGCCGCCACTTCAAGCAGAGCTGGTTTTTCTCCGAAAATCGCTTTCGTTTCCTGAACCGCTTCCGCTTCCTTGGGGGAAAGTTTTTCCTTTGTCCTTAATTGTTCGAAATCCCCTTTTTTCAAATAAATTTCCTTGGTCAAACCGGGAGAATATGGGCCGCGGACGTAAAGGCCGTAATCGAAGCCAAGCTTTATCCCCTTCAGTTGAAGCAGATAAACTAATTTTTGGATGACTATCTTGTCGTCAAACTTCGATATTTTAGGCTTGAAACCCATCTCCTTCAAACAAGCAATCACTTTGTCAGTGTTCATTTTCTCCCTCCGCATTCAAGAAACTGGCGAAGCCAATTGTTGACCTTGTGCCATTCCCCCATTCCTTCACGTGTGAGCTGATATGACGTAAGGCTTTTGTCCCCAATCTTTACCTCTTCAGACTTTACATAACCCATTTTTTTAAGTACGCCTAAATTCGAATAAAGCGCTCCGTCACTCAGCTCGAGCCACGCCTTCAGTTCCCGGTAAGTCGCGCCATCAGGTCCGGTAACCGCGAGATTCGCCAAAAGCTGCAAACGGATAAGCGAGAACACGTCGGAATTAAGGCCCTTTGATTCCTCGATGAGGCTAAGAAAATCAGAATCCATGTCGCCGCCTCCGTTCCATACCCTTGCTTGGATGACCGATTTTAAATACTTTTGCTTTCACTTCATTTTTAAAAGTAAAACCGGAAGTTATTTGGTGCCGCGTGATTTTTGAATGGTTTCTTTCAAATGGCTTAAAATTCCAAGCATGCGCCAGCCGGTGGACAAAAAGAAGAAAAATGCTCTAGCCGGGATTTGAACCCGGGTCGCCGGCTGTCTTTAGGCCGTTTGTGCCGATGTTGGGACAAGCCTTTGAAAGGCCGATATCCTTGACCGAACTAGACGACTAGAGCTTCTGGGTTGTTTTTGTTTACTCTTTTTTACTCTTTCTTAGGCGTTGCTTTCTTTGAAAAAGAAAGGTTCGACGACTAGAGCTTTTGTTCTTGCCGAATTGATGCTAAGGCCCAAAGGCAGCAAGAAGAAAATTTGTGCTGAAAAGGCTTTTTTAGCGTATGGGCCGGGGCGTGGGGGCCGGCTTTTTCGCTTTGCGGCGTTAAATGATTTTCTTTTCCTTCAACGCAGTTTGGATTTTTTCGTGCACCTTCTCCGGCGGCAACAAGATCCCGTTTTCGACGCATTTCACGACAGCCCATTTTCTTTCTTTCGCAAGTTGGAGGTAGTTTTGGTGCACTTTGGTTTCAAAGGCGGCATCGGCTTCGTGGATGTCTTGGTCCTGGCCTTTCTGTGCCAGCGGGTTCTTGGCGTCGCGTCCGGCGTAGTTGGCCTGGGTGATGGTGCGGGGCACGTCCAGGAAAATCACGAGGTCGGCTTGGGGCAGTGCTTTTTCGACTTGGTCGATCCAGTCCCACAACGCCTTCTTTTCTTCGGCGGTTTTGGTCAAGGCGCCTTGGAACGCGTAGTTGGCCGGGCTGTACCGATCGAGAATGACGAAGTCGTTTTGTTCGAGGGCTTGCCGGATGGCGGGCGCGTTCTGGTAGCGGTCCAAGGCGTAGAGCACGACGGCGGCTTGCGTCAAGTCTTCTTTTTTTCCCCATTTTCCGGCTAGATATTCGGCGATGAGGTGGCCCACGGGGGAATCGTAGTCGGGAAAGCTAAAGGAAACGGCTTTTTTTCCGGTTTTTTTCAGGGCTTCCAGTAGCAGGCGCGTTTGGGTCTTCTTGCCGGCGGCGGAGAGGCCTTCCAGTACGATGAGTTTTCCGGTCATGACGTCAGCTTGGCCGTTTGGGTCTTTAAGCTTTGTTGGTGTTTTGGCTTTTTTGGGTTCATGCACCAAACGGCACGGCGTAGTAGAGGAAGGTCGCTGCGACGGGCAGCAGGAGGTTGTCGTCCACGGGGCCGTCAATCGTTTCCAATATGCCCAACATGATGGAGTATGCCAATGCGTGTTGCAATGGCAGCACGAGGGACGAGATGGCAACCGCGCTGAAGATGAACGCCAGGAGGCCTTCGGTTTTCTTGCGAGGGTTCCAGGGAAGCGGCCATTTTCCGTGGAGTCCGACTAGAGTAGCGAAGCCGTCACCGAACGCCACGATGGCGATGACGGCCAAGGCAAAGTCGAAGGGTGCGAAGGACAGGATGAACAAGGCGCCGGCAAAATACATCAACGCGCCTTGTCCGGCAAAAACGGCGGTTTTGCGTTCGAACCGCGCCAACACGTAGTCGATGACGGGCAGCTTGTGGCCCCGCATTTTCAGGTGAAGGATGAAAAGTCCCAGCAACAAGGCGAAAAAGTATGCGTGGCGCGTGTTCTGCGGGCCCAGGGCCAATGATCCGGCCAACAAGGCGCCACCGAAGAGGATGTGGAACCATTGGCGGCCCGTTTCGAAACGCCGCCAGTCGGGCTTCATTTTTTTGCCGCCTCCTTTTTTTCGACGTACAGCCAATTGGCCAAGTAAGCGGCGACGGCCAACGCAAATCCGGCGATGACTTGTTCGGAACTGTGCACGCCTAGGTAGATTCGGGAGTAGGCGATTAAAAGTGCGACGGGAAAAACCACCCAGGCGGCAAAGCGCGTGCCCAAACTGCCCATGAAAAAGACTCCGGCAAAGGCGGCGTGGATGGATGGCATGCCAAAATCGCTTGGGCAGGCAACCAATCCTTCCACTAGGACGCAGGGTCGGTCCTGTTGGAAGAACAGCTTTAACGCGAAGGCCGCAACGACCGTCAAGACGAGGCTTTGCAGGAAGATGCGGCGGCGGGGCAGAAAAGCGATGGCTGCAAGGATAGCCACGACGAATGCCAGATATTGGAACGTCTCAAAGAAAACGGCGAATGCCAGCCACGCTTGGTCCCACGACATAGTGCATCCCTTACGCGGGGAGCGTTTTTTTACGTGTCGGTTTGGTTGCGTAGCGTACGAACTGGCCTACACGCCCAACGCCGCGCGCGTCAAATCCCGCAACCCCGGCGCGAGGCCGAATACCGTGATGAGTAAGGCGACGAAGTTGCGCGCGTCTTCGTCTTTTTCCTGGCGCAACATCTCGGCCGCGGCAAAGGCGAATGCGATTTTGACTAGCAGGAACAGGAGGGGTCCGCCGATGTCGATCAGCAGGTTGCCCACGACGTGTTGTTCGGCGTAGCCTGCGAATTGGATGCCGACGAACGTCGCCGCGCCGTCCAACACTTGGCCGAAGACCATGAATGAAATGAACGAGTTGGGTTCCAGCTTGCGGTGCTCGCGGATTTTTTCGTGGATGAACCAAACGGCGGCGGCCAACGCCAACGGCACGATGGCCCAAAGCGGGTTTTGGATGCGCGTAATCAGACCCAGGGCGGCTAAAGCCGACATGAGCCATCCGGTTTTGCCGACCCATTCCAACGTTTTTTCCCGATTTTTTGTCAGGATCCATGCGGCCAGGGCGATGGCGGCGAGCGCCAGGAAGATGATGATGTAAATTTGGGGCGTGACGAAGGGGTATAGTTCGATTCCGCCGATGTCAACCACGCGCGGCGTCAAATCGGCGTCTTCAAACACGCGGAAGAGCCCGCCGAATACGATGAACGGCAGGATGGCGCCTTGGAATCGTTGGTCGATCTTGACGCCTGCTTTCTGTAAGCCTTTGTAGATGAAAAAGACGGCGGCCAGTGCGATGAGGGCGTATGCGGCCGTGTTGTAGATGTTGTAAGGGGCGTACTGCGTCGGGTACAAAATGGGGTTGACGAAGTATTCCTGGAAAAATTCGGCCATTTTGAATCCGCGTTTTTTTTCTCGTCTATTGTTCAACCGACGCTGTCAAAACGGTCGCTTATGCTCGCGGCCAGTTCATCCGAATTCGGCTCAAACGGTTGTTCGTCGGATGGATTGGGTGACGTTTTTGCCGATTTGAACGCGTCTGAAAGGATTTGGGACCCTTCAATCGAAGGCACTCCGTTGATTGCAATAACATATTGTTGTCCATTCCAGCTTACTTGGATGGGGATGGTTTTTTTGCTGTTCGGATCATACACTGCAAACGGATCTCCAACGTAACCAATCGTTTGGCGCTTTTGGCTATCAAACATCAGAATTGTTCCAGGCAGATACGCGATGCTGCATACAGTGAGCTGGCGCGTGGTTGAACACTCGACGTTTCCTTCTTTTAGAAAGCCTTTGGAATAGCCCGCCCGTAGGAAAAACGCTGTGTTTTGCTTGGGTGCAGCGATTTTGAAACGTTGGGTTTGGGTTTTTGGATCCCGACTGACCAGCACAGTCACGGGTCCTGTGATGCTGATGTTGATGGCAAAGGGAAGCTGGAGGGTCCGGAGTTTTGAAAAAACGCGGTCGGCTTTCAAGGTATTGATGAATGTATTCGCGCGGTCTATTTTTTCTTGCGGATTGTTTCGGTATTGTTCGGCTAAACCCTGTGGAAAGGCGGCCCGCCATTCGTTATTAATTTTTTCGAATTGACGCGTCGCCTGAAAACTTTGTCCACGGTATAGCTCTGCTTTCGTCTTTCCGATGTGCTTAAGGTATTCTTTTTCAACGATGCGTGGAAACTGCGGGTTCAGGTAACTTGGTATAATATCTGAATTATCCAACCGCAGCGAACCGGGTTTGCCCACGATTACGACGTAGATTATCTGATTTTTTTTGTTTTTCATTTCCTTGTTCAATGTATCCAGAAGCTGGGTCGTGATTTTTTGCGGTTGCTCCGGAACCAATTTTTCATCGGGGCTGACGGTTGGTTTTGCAGTTGGTGCCGCCATGAGGACGTTCGTAATCAGTACGAAAAACAATAAAGTCGAAACGGTATGGCGCATAGGAACATCTGGGCTTTTTGGGTATAAATTCGTATGTTCTTATTTTCCTTGACTGCGGACTTTTTTGTCGCGCCCGTTTTTTTCAAACACGTTGTGGCTTTTCTACCAACGGCATCGGCTTGTTGGCGTCTTTGAATCCTTGCACGCGCCAGCTTTTTTCAAAAACCTTCCGGCTTTCCAAAAAGCGCGCTTTGAGCGGCACTTCCGGCGGGTGGCGGCGTTTCGGGCAGGCTTCGTTCAGCACACAGATGCCACATTTGGGCTTTTGCGGCAGGCAGATGTTCTGTCCGTGCAGCACGAAGGCATTGTTCACGTGCCGCCATTGCGATTGGGGGTAGATTTCTTTGAGCGCGTGTTCGGTCTGTTCCGGCGTCTTGGTGCGGACCAGGCCCAACCAATTGCTGATGCGGTGCACGTGGACGTCGACCGCGATGGCCGGCTTCTGGAAGGCGTAGTTCAATACGCACGACGCGGTCTTTCGTCCCACTCCCGGCAACGAGACGAGGGCCTCCATGGTGTCCGGCACTTGCCCTCCGAATTCGTCGACCAGTTGTTGGGCCAATGCTTTTACGTAGCGGCTTTTCGCGTGGAAAAAACCGATGGGCCGGATGATTTTCTCGATTTCCTTCAACGGGGCATTGGCCAGGCTTTCGGCGTCGGGGTATTTCGCAAAAAGCACGCGGGCCACGCGCGCGGTGGTCAAATCCTTGGTGCGCGCCGACAACAGGGTGCCGATGAGGATGCGAAACGGCGTTTTCTCGCTGCCGGAGTACGCCGTGTTGGAACGAAAGACGCGGCGGAGTCGGCGGAGGATGAATGCGGACGTAGGCGCAGGCATTCGTTTCTTAAGGCCGTTTTGCCATTTTATGACGTTGGTTGCAATGGAGATTTTTAAAGTAAAGATTTCAGGAGAACGTCCGGGCCTTTCGGCGTCTTTGCTTTCAGAGGCGCGTGCACGGCTTCCCGACGCGCCCGCACCGCAACGCGGCCATGATGCATCGACTGATTTGTTCGATGATCCCGAGGCCAGCTTGCAGACGCGTTGGACGACGATGTGGGGTTGGCATTCTGAATTGCATGGTAATGTAAACGCCAACGTTTCGCTGGACGCCGGACACTTGGGACGTGGGAAAAACAAGCTGCTGAAAAACCACGTTATATTGAATATTCAATCCCCCGATGGTTCCTTGACCTACTATATTCGACCGCAGGGACAAAACCGGTATGGCCCTTTCAAGGAAGAAGCGATGCAACACGTTACGGATGCCCGTGAAACGTCTCAAATCAAGGAAATACTGGCGCACTATGCCAATGAGCACGCCTTGCCGGTTCCTGAATCAGTACCTCGGCTTGCGGGCGATGAGCGCATGGCTGCAATCCGGAGTTACGAAAAAAACCTGATTATGGCCAAAGCCCACCAACGCCAATTACTAAACTGGTTGAACGGAGCCTTGGGCTCATGACTGAGTTGCATGCGTTTAAAGTCGCCAAGAAAGACGCCGAGGCGGCCAAGCTTTACTTGAAGAAAACGGACTTGCTGGCGCCGTACTTCAATGCCAAACGCGAAGGCGATTTCGTTTTGTTTCCCGTATCGCGCAAGACCAACGTGCCACTGGATGGATCGTTTGTCAAGGCTACGTTTGAATCCGTGCCGCACACGCCGTCTTTCCGTGAGGCTTTGGTGACGGCGTTGGGACCCAAATTGGGACAAGAGGCCACGGCGGGTTACGATTCGGTCGGAACGACGGCGATTATCGAAATCGCAAAAGGCATGGAAAAACGCGAGAAAAAGATTGCCCGCGCCTTGTTGCAGAGCAATGGCCTCCTCAAAACGGTGTTAAAAAAAGAATCCGCCATGCAAGGTGAATTCCGCGTGCGCAAGTTCAAGTGGTTGGCCGGCAAGCGAAGCTACCAGGCGGAGTACAAGGAAAGCGGATGCACGTTCCGTTTCGACCTGCGCAAGACTTATTTTTCGACGCGGTTGGGCACCGAACGCTCGCGCATCGCTAACCAAGTCAAGCCCGGCGAGAATGTGTTGGCTTTGTTTGCCGGCGTGGGACCTTTTGCCATTGTAATCGCCAAAAAGCAACCCACCGCGCAGGTGGTGGCGGTGGAGCTGAATCCCGACGCTTTCCGGATGATGGAAGAAAACATTGCTTTGAACAAGGTGTCCAACGCCACCGCCATCCAAGGCGACGTGCGTGCCGTACTGAAAAAATACTCGAAATGGGCCGACCGGGCGTGCATGCCGTTGCCGCATACCGGTTACGACTTTCTGGACGACGTCATTGCTGCAATCAAGGACGGCGGCACCGTGCACTTCTACGGCTTTGGCGGCGAACAAGAGGGCGTCTTCACGCTCAATTTGGCCAAAATCAAGGCGGCGTGCCAGCGCCAAGGCGTGTCGTGCAAAATCCTCGGAAAAAAGGTGGTGCGGCCGTATGCGCCGGCCGTGTTCCAAGTGGTGGTTGATTTTCGGATATTGCGCCGGTCGGGTCATTCGAGCCTTTGACGCAGTGAGCGAATTCTTCCAAGTAGCCGGGTTTTGAATACGTAGGCACGACTCCGTGAAAGAACGTGTCCAGCAAGGCGTCCGGAGGCTGGCCGGATTTTCGGGGCGTATTGCGTTCAAAGAAGTCGTTGGTCAGCCAGCGGATTTCCAATGGCAACCCGTGCCGGCGCAAGACGTCGGCTTCGATTTTGTTTTTGACGTCGTAGTATCCGTTGGGTTGCCCTGTTTTCCAGTTGAAGATGACCATCATATCCAAGTCCGAATCTTTCCGATGCCGGCCTTGCGCGGTGCTTCCCATTACGAAAACGGCGTGGACGTCGTCAGGAAAGTGGTGCACCAATTTTTCGGAAACTTCCCGGGCAACGTTTAACCTGAATTCTCGCGATTCCAGCGGTGGTTTTGGTTTCAGCCATTGCCTGATCCGATCCAGCATGCACTAACTCGGAGAAACAAATCTATTTATACTCGCATACGCTTTGTTGCTTCATCATGGACCGACTCGCCTTCCGCTTGCAATTGGCTTTCGCGGCTATTGGCCATTTGGTCCTGTGTATGATGCGCCGCCCCCAATTGGCTCCGATCGTCGTCAAGACGAAGGAGTAAGGGGATGAAGCGCGCGGCGTTTTTGATTCTGTTTCCGTTTTCGCGTGCGGACCCGTTTGGTTTGATTCCAACACAAAAAGGAACAGCGTCAGCTGGCACTTGAGTGCATCAAATTTCAAAAGGTGGGTTTTTGTGGGTCCGTTCTGGAAATGGAGGCTTCGAAGGCAAGAAAATTAACGATTTGGCGTTTGGAGTTTTTTTTAGCTCCGAAATTGGGAAAGCAAACTGAAAAGGGTGGAAATACGAGCGACGCCGGGCAACCCCAACGGAGGCAATCCTGAGAATCCGATCCAGTTGCCTTGGTCTTTTCTCGCCACCACTTTCCTAAAATACGCGGCTATCAAGGATTTTGACCAATTCGTTTTTAAATCTTTCGGACCCCTGCAATCGCAAGTTTTTGGACGGTTTTGGGTCTTTTTTTTTCCAGTGGCCGCTTTGTTGCGGCGTTTTCCACCCCTGCTTTTTGTTTTTCCCAGCGGTTCCGGTTGATTTTTTCGATGGCCGCGGGTTGATTTTGGTTCTACCGCGCGTTTTTCTTTCCGGCTATGGGTCAAACCGTTTATGTTGTGGTTGTGGTGCAAGTTGTTTTTCCGCCGGGGCCAGGTGTCGGCCGAAATGCTCATTATCACCGCGGCGCTTGTCGCGGTGGCGCTTTTGCTGGTGACGCAGTTGCAGCACACGGCCGAGCAGGGCAAAGATGTGTTAGGCAAGGAAGCGGCCGAGGCGTTCAAGCAAATCGGGAAAATCAATTGAGCGGAGCGTGTGGGTTACGGTGGGCGACCAGCGGCGGTGTCGGTTTTCGCGGGCTTTGCGGCGGCGTGGCCAGGCTACGTTGGAGTCGTTGATATTGCTTTCCGGTTTGTTCGCGTTCGTTTCAATCCTATGGATGGCCAGCGTCCCGGTACAGCAAACCGCTGTTTTTCACTTGCAGCGGCTCAACCACCAGGCGGCGTTTGAAAAAGTCCGCTTCGCCGTCGCTTTGGCGGCTGCGTCGGCGCCAGGCTTCAGGATGGCGGACGAGTTTTCGTTGTCGGGCAATGCTTCGGTGGTTTGGGATTCGGCTGTGCTGCAATGGCGCGGGCCTTCGTTCAACGGCACGCTGTCCGCGGGGTTTGTTTCCCCCGGCCGCGTGGATTTGACGGCCGGAACGCATCGTTTTTTCGTGCAGCGGGCGCGCGCCTTGGTGTTGGCGGTGGACTGATGCGGGCTTTGGCGGTCTTTTGGGTTTTGGCTTTGACGTCGGCAAGCGTAGGTTGGCTGCAGGCCTTGGCGGTGCAGCAGGCGGTCGCGGATGATGCGCAAGTGGCGTTGGCGGCGTTGGGCCAAAAACGCGTGATCGACCGTGACGTTTTGCATGTCTTGCGGACGGCGTTGGCCGATGCGAAAGGTGCTGATGCTGACGCGAAAATCGCGGATGCCGTGGTGCGCTTGGCTGCAGCTGAGCGATTCTTGGAATCGCAGTATGCGGAGAACGGCGTGGCGTTGGACTTGTTTTTCGGGTTTTTGTCGGACGCTGAACAGGACGCGTGGCTGGAGGCGTTGGCGCAAAGCGGGCGGCTGGAAAAATGTGGGCGGTGTTTGGATTTGGGACCGGGTTTTGGTGCCGTGTCGGTATTGTCGGTTTTGAATGCTTCCGGTGGTGTTATCGTTTCGCGCAACGGGTTGCATGGGCCGTCGTTGCCGTTCGTGCCGTTCGGGCGGCCCGTGTTGGGCGCCGTGTACCGATTCGGCGACGTCTTGGGCGTCGTGGTGGTGTAGCGCATGCAGGGCCTCTCGTTAGTGGTGTCGCTTGCGGCGTATGTGGCGTTTTGTGCAGCGCTTCTGATGGGTGCGCAAGTGTGGTTGGAGGCGCAAGGAGCCCGGGTGGATGCGGCGTTCAACGCGTCGAGTCGGCTTTGGTCGTGTGCCGTGGTGCAGGACATCGGCCGTTCAGGCGCAGTCGTTGTTTTCGGTGGGCGTGTGCACGCGTGTCAAGGCGGTTGGCGCCCCGAGGTGGTCCAAGTTGCTTCCTGACGTGTTGGTGGCCGTTGCGTTGTTCTTGGCGTTGGTCGTGTCAAGCTTTGCAGTGGTGGACGTCGTGGCGGATTTCGTGGTGGACCGTGCGGAGGAGTCGGTGCAGGTGGTGGAGGCGTGGAACCGCTCGCAGGCGTCGGCTTGTTGTGCGGTGTTGGTAGGTGAGTTGGGTTCGTGCTGGTGTTAGAGGCGTTGGGCGCGTTGTGGTTCTGGACGTCGTTTTTGTCGCATTTGGCGTTGCCGTCCCCGTCTGTGCCGGTCTTGCCTTCGGTGGTCGCGGCTGAAATGGCGTGGCATGCTCCGGAGGAGGCTTGGTCGAATCCGTTGGTGGCCACTGTTTGGAAGGCGCATTGGTTGCAGCGTACGGGTTGTTGCGTGGATTTCGTTTCGGATCCTGCGGCCGGCGGTTGTGCGGGTTCGCTCCGTTTGGTTCACGTCAAGACATTGGCTGGCGCCGGCGGTTGGCGGACGGGTTTCGTCGTGGCGTCGTGTGGCTGAACGCGCGTCGTCTTTTTGGTTTTTTTGACGGCGTTTTTCCCACAGGCTTTTATTGTCCGTCCGGCTTGATTGACGTATGGCCAAAGCGTTCTTGTTGCTGTTAAGTTTGTTGGCTTTGTTGTCCGTTTCGGGGTTGTTGTCGGCGTATACGGACCGCGCGTTTTGGCTGGGCGTGCACGCGCGTCCGGATGGCAGTGCGTACGTGGTCGAAAAGACCTTGTTGAATTTGGACACGCCAAGCGAGGTGGACGCGTTTGACTTCGTGGTGCGCGAGGGCCGCACGGATTTGGGTGGTTGGCAGAAGTTTTCCCGCAACCTACGATACCACTTGAGCGGTTCGGTGTTCAATGTCAGCATCGTGGGCACGCGCGAGTTCGGCACGTCGTTTACCTCCGCGTCGGTGACGTTGGAGTACGACGTGGATAACGTCACCTCTTACAAGTCCGTGTCCAGCCGCAAGACGGCGTACGCGGTGGACACGCGGCGCATATTGTTGGGCACGAAGCCCGGCGAGTTCCGGCTGGATAAAAACCAAGTCTTCGCGATGCATCTTCCGGCGGACGCTATTCACATCCGCGTGTCTCCAGAGGCCGGCACGTCGCAGGACGGCACCGTGGTCCGTTGGGTGGGCTCGACAGTGGGTTCGTGGGAAATCACGTTTGAGCGTGAAATCAGTTTGGCGGATGAAGTCAACGCGTTTTTCACGCAGAGTTACCGGGCTTTGGCGTCCAGCGGCGTGTTGTGGTTGTTGTTGGTCTTCGCGGTGGCCGTGGTGGGTTACAAAGTCGTGCAGTCGCGTCGGTAGGCCTGTTGTTCGTTTAAGGCAGTTGGGCGGTCTTTGTTGGAAATCGTAGGAAACCAATAAAACAAGAAGAGTGCCGAAAACAAGAAAGGTAAGACAACACCGGCGGAAAAGAAAACGGGTTTTAAATAACGGTAGGAAAACAAGGCAGCGTCTGCACAAACCGCCCTTTTTTTTTGACCGGGGTTTTTTTTTCCTATTGCTTTTTTTTACTTTTCCAACACGGTCCGTTGGGTGATTTCCTTCTTGATGCTTATTTCTTTGGACTTCTTTGATTTTTTCAGCCGAGTTTGGATTGGGCGTTTGAAGCCGTTTTCTTGCTGGGTGCGGCGTTGGCTTGTTTTGCGTCGGCTTGCACTGTAGTGGTTTGGGCGATTCCTTCGGCTTTGGGCGCTTTGTGGACTTTCGGCTTTTCTTCTGTGGTTACGCCGGCGGCGGCTTTTTCGTCTTCGTCCCAACCGAAGTGGTCGGCAAACGGACGGTAGTAGGGTAAGTCTTCTTTCGCTTTGCGGATGGACAGCTTGAGTTTTTCCCCGGCTTTTCTAGCGGCGGATTTGAGTGCGCCCCGGCTTTTCTGGCTTTGTGAGAGGGCCTTGACGTAAGCGGGAAAGCGGTAGGGAGTGAATTTGTGGTAGACTTCGGTTTTGGCGCAGCCCACTCCTCCGAGGGCCATGGCGCGTTGGAACTTGAGTAAGTCCCAGTCCTGGCGGCGGCGGATGCGGGCGCCGAAGACGGAGGCGCGCGACAGCGCGTCAAAGGCGCGGGCCGAGTCTTGCGGGGTTTCGTATTCCAGCGGGATGTTTTCTTCGATCCAGCGGAAGAACAAATCGAAATCGATGGCCGAATCGTCGTGGGCGCCGAGGGCGTCGTGGAAATTCTTGGCCTTGAATAGGCGTCGGATGCCGTCGAACACGTTTTCTTCGCGTTGGCGCTCCGAGGGTGCGCCGCTTTGGAAGTCGATGATCGCGCTGCGGACGTCGCCTCGGGCGTTTTCCAAAAACGGGGTCAAGTCGTCGTCGCGGCTTTCGCTTTGCGCGATGCGGACCAAGGCTTTTTTGACGTCGTATTTGGCGACTTTCTTGAATTCGACGCGGACCGTGGAGGCGCGTAAAGCCGCCAATTTTGGTTCCCACACGTCGTTTGCCGTGAGGAGGATGGGTTGCACGGCGTCGGTGACGATTTTTAGCAGGGCCGGCCCAACGCCTCGGTCAAACACGCCGTCGACTTCGTCGAACAACACCAAGCGCTTTTCACCGAACAGCGTTCCCGTGGAGGACGCGAGGCCCACGATTTTCTTGACGTTGTCGCCGTCGCGCAAATCCGAGGCGTTCGTCTCCAAAAGCACCCAGCCCATTTCATGCGCCAATGCGCGGGCGGCGGCAGTCTTCCCCGTGCCTGGCGGGCCGTGAAGCAGTAGCGGTTTTTGTTTCTTTCCGCGTTGCCAGTCCAGCGCCCACGTTTTGATCTGGGTTACGGATTCGGCGTTGCCCACGATGTCGTCCAACGTTTGCGGGGCGTATTGATTGGTCCAAAGTTGTGGCATGGGATGCAACTTCTGCTTTTACCGGTTAAATAAGCGTTCCAATCGCTTGCGTTTGATGCTGGACAAGTTTTTTGGATTCAATTCATCGTGCCGTTTCAATGCGGGTAGGACTTCGTCTTTCCAGCGTCGCTCCAGTTCGCCAAACTGGGTATGGCTTCGTATGCGGCGGAGGATGTTGGCTTCGGCTTGGCTAACGATTTGACGTTTTTTTTCGATAGCGTTGGCCACTTGTGTTACGGTCATCGGGTTTCCCCCGTACAGCAGAATCATGGCCATCCGGTTTTCTTCGTTGATTTGGCTGGTTCGGATGTGGTCTTGGACCAAGCCGTTAACGGCGCGGTATACTGCTTCCATGGCTGTTTGCGCGTCTTGGGCCGCTTTTTTCCGTTCGGCCACAGCGGTGCTTAGTGCGGCTTCTTCCGACGTTGACGGGGACCTTAGCAGCGTGTTGATTCGTTGACGTGCGTGGTTGTACCATCGCTGGCGGAATGGTTTTTGGTTGCCGGGTCCGTGATTTTGCGCCGCGTCAGCGATGGCCTTCAAAGCGATTTCTTCGGCTTTGAACTTTCGTTCCGTTTCATGCGTCTGGGTCATTCGTTCTGCCAATTTCAACGCAGGATTTCGGTAATGGTGGACTACCTGGCTGATATCATCCGGCGTCCGGCTACCGGCTTTTTTTTCGAATACATGGGCCAAGGCGACCGGGTAATTCGGCATACCTCTGTATTGGCGCTTGGTCTTTTTTTACCGGTTGGCCGCTTTTGTTTTCTCACCGGCCAGCACCCCTCCGTTGCTTTTTATTCTTGTTTTCGGACCAGTCTTTTGGAAGGCAAGGAGTTGAGTAGTATGAGTGAAGATGAACAAGTTGGACGCAACAGCGGCGAAATCAAATATGGCGCTGATGGAAGACGCCAAACCGAGGGCAAGCGGCCCATCAAGTCGTACCAGTTCCGGTTGATGCCGCAGAACGTCAAACTCGACGTGTCGGTGTGGGAAGGAAAGGAAAAGGAAGGCAAAGCACTGCCGTCCAGCCTGAGTCTCCGCGTGCATCCGGAAGGCGTCGAGCCGACTTCCGTATACTTGGATCGGGACGACGCGTTGGAGTTGTCCGCCTTGTTGTTGCGGTACGCTACGGACGTGCTGGAGTTCGATCAGCACCGCCGCCTGGAGGCGTGGAAGGTTCGCCAGCAAGAACAGCTCAAAGCCGTGCCCGCCTAAGCGGGCCGGTTTTTATTCCAGTACGTATAATGTACGTATATGACTTTGGTGCATCGTGGTGGAAAAGTTCAATTGGACGCGGCACGCCAGCGACAAGCTGTTTTACATGAACCTAAGTCAATTGCAGGTGGAAATGGCTTTGTCCTGTGGCATACGAATCCCCGAAGGAAAAGACAAGTTCAAAATCGTGTGCCGGATCAAGGGCGTATTGCTCATCGCCGTCTGCCGCGAGGACGAGGCGGGCCTATGGGTCGTAACCGTCGTAAGGAAAAGAGGGTGAATGTCGTGGACCAGCCAATGATTCGCTGTTACAAATGCCGCATCCCCATGGATGTCGTCCGCATGGACTATGAAGCCCGGGGCGTCATCGTGAAGGATGCCGAAGGCCTCCATTGTCCGCGATGCGGTTTGGAAGCTTTCACGTCCCCACAGGCCCGGGTCCTTGAGGAAATCATCTATTCATTGGCCCCGCCCGTCCGCTTGAGCCGCAAGATTAGTTCGGCAGCAGGCTCGAAACCCGTTCTCTATCTTCCTGTCGAACTTCTGAAAGCCGTCGGTGCCCGCATTGGGGACAAGGTGGAACTGTGCGTGGCGGGTCCGGGCCGTATCATGCTGGAACTGGAAACCGCAGAAGACATTGAAGTCAATGCCTCTGATTTTCTGCCTGAGAAACCCAAAACCCGCGCGATTGCACGGGCTTAGCGGAACAACCGGTGTTTATCTTTTCTTTTTGTTTTCAGGCTGCTCCGCGAGTCGGTTTGGACCCATGAGCAATTCTCGCAAAGCCAAAGGAACCCTTTACGAGCGGCAGCTCAAAAAAATGCTGGAAGACAAAGGCTTTTTCGTCACCAGGGCAAGCGGTTCGGGCAGTGATGGAATCTCGCCGGATCTCATCGTGTTAAAGATGGGCAAGCGTTTTGCGTTGGAGTGCAAGGCTTGGAAGAACAATCTGCATTTTGAGAAACAAAAAGTGGTCATCTACCAGCAGTGGGAGCAGCGCACGGGTTTGCCCGTGTACATCGCCTGGAAGTTTCCACATGTACCCTGGCGCTTTTTCCCGCTTGGGATGCTCAAAGAGACGAATGCTGGCTTTTCCTTGACGGAAAGCGAACTGGCAGTGGGCTTGACGTTTGAGAATTTGGTGGGATGACCTGCCTGATATCTCGTTTTGGCAATGTTTATATTGATGTTTATAAATATTATGAGTATGACGAAGATGATTTCCGTGCGGGACGAAGTGTATGCGACATTGGCCAAGCTTAAGACGCCTAGCGAGTCGTTTTCCGATTTGTTCATCCGGTTGGTGAAGCCTAAGAAAAACACGAGCATTATGGACTTGGCCGGGGCTTGGGAGGACTTTCCGGAAATCGAAGAGGCTTTCAACGAAATCCGCAAGCGACGGTCCCGCAAGAGCGGAGTGACGTTCTGATGGTATGCCTTGACTCGGATTTGCTGGTTTCTTTCCTTCGGCGCCAGCCCCAGGCATTGCAGGCGATGGAAAAATTAAACGGCATGGAAAAACTATCCACGACTATCGTCACGGTTTGTGAGCTTTTCGAGGGAGCCGCTTCCGCTACCGATCCCATCCGTGCTTCACTCTCTTTGGACGCGCTTCTATCCCAAATGACGATTTTAGATTTGGACTACGCATCGGCGCGTATCTTTGGCCAGGCTCGATTTTCTTTGCGTCGAAAAGGTATGCCCTTAGAGGATATGGATTTGCTCATCGGCTCGATTGCCTATTCGCATGGTGAGGAGTTGATTACTCGGAACCGCAAGCACTTCGAGCGCGTGCCGGGATTGAAAATCAAGACGTGGTAATGGTATGTCTGTCGAACTATCGTCAAACCATCGTGGCTAACGCCTTGGGTCATGTTGGCCGTGTGCGGGGTTTGATTAGCTTTTTGTCAGTTCAACAAGTGAAGATTTCGGATGTCTGATTTCCGGACGCTTCCTCTCGTAGTTCGGGTCAAAACAGATGTAGCGCGATTCCGGTTCTCCAGTCGCATCGACGATACCGACTAGGTTTTTTCCGGAAGTTGTTTTTGCATTCCTGGATGTCGCTGTAGCCGTTCTAGTTGTTCTTTCGAAAATCCTTCGGGGTATCGTTCCGCAATTTTGTATAGTGCGCGTACGATTGGAAGAATTATGGGTTGATGGTCTGTATTTTCCCACCGGAGTCCTTTCAGTCCATCGGCAAGGTGGGGTACTGCATCGAGGTCGTACTCTCCTTCAACGGCCAATTTTCCATACCGTTGGAGTTTAGGATTTTTGTCTTTGAGTAGCGTAATCATGTCCGGAAGCGCAATCGCGTAACCAATCCGGCCCAGGCATTTGAACACGGTACTTTTCCCATCAACATCTGCCATTTGCGCGTGTCTTAAGGCATGCGCGTGCATGACGGGCCCGACCCGTTTGTCGTTTAATTCGTAAAGCGCTTCGAATATTTCTCCGGCGTAATATCCACCAATCCGATTCGTTGTTAGCTGTTTTTTCAGTTCGTTAATCATGGGTGGAACGGCACGCCGGTTTCCTATACCTGCTAAACTTCTAAAAATTAATTTCCTATGGTCGAAGCCTTGGGCTTGTTCCCGGGTCATTTTGTCGCGACCCATGCCCAATATCGATTTGGTTCTTTTCAACATTTCAAGTAAGTGTGAGACCGCTATACTGTCGCTCGGCCGGTTCAGTTCCTTTATGCCTTTTTGCTGGTCGCGATAGTCTTCAGAGTAAAGATTTTTAAGCTTTTCAATTATGTCTTGGGGATAGTGAGAGTAACGTTCGCTCCGTTGCAGCTCCAGTCTTTTTTGGGCGCGCCAAAGACGTTCGGGCGGGAACTTCCATCTCAAATTTTCAAGGCGGACGCGTCCACGTTGCGACAGTTTGTAGGTTTTGTTTCGGACTCCGGGTGCCACTTCGACGGTATTTCCCGTTGGAATCGCCAAGCCTCTTTTTTCCAATGGCGTCTTCTTTGGCTCTGAATGGATTGGGCGCTTTAAGGCGGGTTTGGCCATAATCTGTTGAATAACTTGTCCGGTATAATAATTCGCCATTCGCTTTCCCTATGGCAGGAGCCTGTGGCGATCACGTGGGAATAATGCACATTCCCGAATATTTTTCTGATTAGTCAATTGCATCGTGAGCCGCTCCGAGCCGATACTCCAGCCCGCATGGGGCACGGCGCCATAGCGGAAGGCGTCGATGTAGCTTTCGAAGTCTTCCGGATCCAGGCCGCGGGCGCGCAAGGCTTTTTCCAACAAGTCTGGGACGTGGATGCGTTGCGCGCCGGAGCTGATTTCCAAGCCTCGGTACATCAAGTCGTACGCCTTGCATTTTTTGGGCTCGTTCTCGTACGGCATCGAGTAGAAGGCGCGCACGG
>Ga0082335_1004194_pt1 | contig 22135 bp, 17 predicted proteins | sample Subgrocontami58m_FD_72375 | JGI IMG/M metagenome (GOLD analysis project Ga0082335, IMG submission 72375) | Subsurface groundwater microbial communities from S. Glens Falls, New York, USA - GMW37 contaminated, 5.8 m (SPADES assembly) (version 2) ...
GGAAGGAAATAGAGGTCGTCAAGCAGCTCGCCTTTCGGCGAACCGACCGACCTAGGAGATATCCGGTATTTTTCAACCGGCACCACTCCCTAGAAAGGAGGTGATCCAGCCGCAGCTTCCGCTACGGCTACCTTGTTACGACTTCGTCCCAATCACCAGTCCCACCCTCGGCCACTGCCTCCCTTGCGGGTTAGCCCATGGACTTCAGGTGTTACCAGCTTTCATGACGTGACGGGCGGTGTGTACAAGGCCCGGGAACGTATTCACCGCAGTGTGCTGACCTGCGGTTACTAGCAACTCCGCCTTCATGCAGGCGAGTTTCAGCCTGCAATCTGAACTGAGGACGGCTTTGATGGGATTAGCTCCACCTCGCGGCTTGGCAACCCTTTGTACCGCCCATTGTAGCGTGTGTGTAGCCCAGGACGTAAGAGCCGTGCTGACTTGACGTCATCCCCACCTTCCTCTGCGTTTCGCGCAGCGGTCTCGCTAGAGAAGTACAACTAGCGACGAGGGTTGCGCTCGTTGCGGGACTTAACCCAACACCTCACGGCACGAGCTGACGACAGCCATGCAGCATCTGTGCACGGGTCCCGAAAGACTGCCCTATCTCTAGAACATTCCCGTGTATGTCAAGTCCTGGTAAGGTTCTTCGCGTTGCGTCGAATTAAACCACACGCTCCGCTGCTTGTGCGGGCCCCCGTCAATTCCTTTGAGTTTTAGCCTTGCGGCCGTAGTCCCCAGGCGGGGTACTTAATGCGTTAGCTTCGGCACAGGGGGGGTCGATACCCCCTACACCTAGTACCCATCGTTTACAGCGTGGACTACCCGGGTATCTAATCCGGTTCGCTCCCCACGCTTTCGCGCCTCAGCGTCAGTTACCGTCTGGAAGGCCGCTTTCGCCACTGGTGTTCCTCCCGATATCTACGCATTTCACCACTACACCGGGAATTCCGCCTTCCTCTACGGCACTCAAGCCTAGCAGTATCCATAGACCCCTCCCGGTTAAGCCGGGAGATTTCACCACAGACTTGCTAAGCCGCCTACGCGCGCTTTACGCCCAGTAAATCCGGACAACGCTTGCCACCTACGTATTACCGCGGCTGCTGGCACGTAGTTAGCCGTGGCTTATTCCTCTGGTACCGTCGATGTCTTCCCAGAGAAAAGGGGTTTACAACCCGAGGGCCTTCATCCCCCACGCGGCGTTGCTGCGTCAGGCTTTCGCCCATTGCGCAAAATTCCTCACTGCTGCCTCCCGTAGGAGTCTGGGCCGTGTCTCAGTCCCAGTGTGGCTGATCATCCTCTCAGACCAGCTACCGATCATCGCCTTGGTAAGCCGTTACCCTACCAACTAGCTAATCGGCCGCGGGCCCCTCCAGAAGCGCCTTTCGGCTTTAGTCAATAGAATGAACTACTGACCACATGCGGTATTAGCCCTCCTTTCGAAGGGTTATTCCCCACTTCAGGGCAGGTCACCCACGTATTACTCACCCGTTCGCCACTATCCTTGAGCCGAAGCTCTCAGACCGTTCGACTTGCATGTGTAAGGCACGCCGCCAGCGTTTATCCTGAGCCAGGATCAAACTCGCCAAACAATTTCTTACCGCTCTCGTTTCCAAGAGTGGTCTCAAGACAACGTTTTGCCCGCCTTTTTCCTTCCGCTATCCAGTTGTTAAGGTGCATCCCCTTTGAGGGGCAAGGGCTATAGTAGCAAGACCGTCTAGCTTTTGTCAAGGGCAATAACCTGTCTTTCCACCGAGTTTCGCGCCAATGTTCCAATTTCTTTTGTTGCGGACAGTTCCGGGCAGGGCAAGTGTCGTGGGCCACTCTGCGGTGGTATACTGAAGCGTAGTCGCCAGTCTGAGAAAAGCACGGCAAATGGCCCCCATCATTTTTGCAGAATCGGCGTCGCAGAATGCTTTTTGAGGGACAAAGGAAAAGTTATGATTTCACCGACTCTTTCTCCCAGCGTCAGCTATACAGTCACCCTGCGCCTTGAGTATCCTAACCTGGTTGGTTCTCTCCGTCGCATACTCACCGTTATCTCTGAGGAAGGGGGGGATGTCGGTTCCATAGAGATTCTGGATAAAGACCGCCGCCGCATTGTCCGTGATGTGAGCTTTGCTGCACAAGATTTGGACCATGCCAGGCGGATAGTCCATGGTATCCAGAGGCTCCCACAGATGAAGATCCAGGAGGCAAGAGACCTGGCCCTTGCGCTGCACGAGGGCGGGAAGATCACCATGTCGGGCAAGATTCCGCTGCGCTCGCAGTCGGACCTCTCTCTGGCCTACACTCCCGCCGTGGCGCGTGTCTCCATGCTGATCCATGAGCATCCTGACGCCGCATGGACGCTGACGGTCAAAAAGAACACGGTTGCCGTGGTCAGCGACGGCACCGCTGTCCTGGGTCTGGGGGATATCGGTCCGTCCGCAGCCATGCCGGTGATGGAAGGCAAGGCGCTCCTCTTCAAGCACTTCGGCGGCGTAGATGCGTGGCCCATCTGCCTGGACACAAAAGACCCGGATAAAATCGTGGAGACCGTCAAGTTTTTGGCGCCCTCTTTTGGGGGGGTGAATCTGGAGGATATCTCAGCGCCCCGCTGCTTTGAAATTGAAGAGCGGTTGAAGAAAGAAGTCGACATCCCCGTCTTCCACGATGATCAACATGGCACTTCTATAGTAGTGTTGGCGGCGCTGCTCAATGCCGTGAAAGTAGTGGGCAAACGCATGGCGGACCTGAAGGTGGTGGTCAACGGTGTGGGCGCGGGCGGCGTTGCGTGCACCAACATTCTATTGGAGGCGGGCGTCCGCAACATTATCGGGGTGGACCGTAGCGGCATCATCTACAGGGGGCGCACGGCTGGCATGAATTGGGCTAAAGAGAAATACGCCCTGATCACCAACCCGGATGGCGTCAAGGGCAATCTCCGCGACGCCCTTAAAGGAGCCGATCTTTTCCTGGGCCTCTCAGGACCGAACACGCTGAAAGGTGAGGACATCACGCTGATGGCCAAAGACCCCATCATCTTTGCCCTGGCCAACCCGGACCCGGAAATCATGCCGGAGGACGCCGCGCCCTATGCAAGGGTCATTGCGACTGGCAGGTCCGATTATCCCAACCAGATCAACAACGTTCTGGCTTTCCCCGGTATTTTCCGAGGGGCGCTGGATGTGTACGCCAGAGACATTAATGAAGAGATGAAGCTGGCGGCGGCCGGCGCCATTGCGGGCATGGTCTCTGCTTCAGAGCTGGAGGAGAACCACATTATCCCCAGCGTGTTTCAGCCGGGCATTGCCCAGGCTGTGGCGAAAGCGGTGTCTGCCGCGGCCGAGACTTCCGGCGTGGCAAGGAAAATCAAGGCGGACTATTCCCATTACCAGTTCTAGCAAAAAAGCAGACGGTCTCAGGGCGGCACTCTTGACGATAAGGCGCAATCCAACGGATCACTCCTTATCCGTCACCGTACCAGGGGGTCAACGGCGCGGTATCGCGCGCGGTTGAAATCCCCGACGGGCGGTGCTATACTGACGCTAGTTTAGAAACGGGTTGTAAGAAAAGTGGGGCGGCCCACTTTTCTTGGTTAATAAGGCAAAACCGCCCATGCGAGGTGAGGTGCTGTGGCCACAAAAAACGATTTTTTAATTGCCCTCACGCAGCTAGCGGCGGAAAAGAACCTGCCAAAAGAGGTGGTCATTGATGCGGTAGAGGCTGCTCTGGCCTCTGCATTCAAGAAGGAAATCCAGGGAGGCGGCGCAAACATCCTGGCAAAGGTCAACCCTGTCACAGGTGAGGTGCAGGTCTTTGCCATAAAGACTGTGGTGGAAGAGGTCACGGACCCGCGCGCCGAGCTGACCCTGGAGGAGGCCCAAGAAGTTGATGCCAAGGCAATCATCGGCGCCGAGCTGAGCTTTGTAGTTACCCCTAAGAATGCAGGGCGTATCGCGGCGCAAACGGCAAAGCAAGTAGTTATGCAACGGCTGCGGGAAGCCGAGCGGGAGGTGGTGTTCACTGAGTATGTCGGCAAAGAAGGGGACATAGTCAGCGGCATCATTCAACGCATAGAGCCCAAGCAGCTTATTATTGACCTTGGCAAAGCGGAGGCAGTGCTCCCCGTCACTGAGCAGGTGAAGAACGAGCACTATCGTATTGGGCAACGCCTCAAAGTCTATCTTCTGGAGGTGTTCCGCTCAAACCGCGGCCCCCAGGTTGTGGTGTCTCGCACGCACCGCAATTTAGTGCGCCGGCTTTTTGAGATGGAAGTCCCTGAGATTTACAACGGCACCGTGGAAATACGCGCCATTGCTCGAGAGCCCGGGCACCGAAGCAAGGTAGCGGTCGCTGCCAGACAAGAGGGCGTCGATCCTGTGGGGTCATGCGTAGGACTTCGCGGCATTCGTATTCAGAACATCATCAACGAGCTGGGTGGCGAAAAGATCGATGTCATTCAGTGGGACCCGGATATCGCCGTCTTTGTCTCGAATGCGTTGAGCCCCGCGCCGGTGCTCTCTGTGACAATCAGTGAGAACGAGAAAACGGCGGGCGTGGTGGTCCCAGACAGACAGCTTTCACTCGCTATTGGCCGCGAGGGGCAGAATGCTCGCTTAGCCGCAAAGCTCACGGGATGGCGCATCGATATCAAGAGCGCCAGCGTGGCAGAGGTTGAGAGGCTCGCCAAAGCCGAGGAAGAAGCAGCACGGCCGCCTGTGCCCGTGCCGCCTGCTCCTGCAGCGGTCATGGAGGCCGTTTCCCCGCCTGTGTTCGCGCCGGCCCCTGCTCTCGATATTGCTCCGGAACCGATGCCTCTTGCTCCTGCCGCTGTTGTAGAAGAAGCGCCCGAGGTGGTCATGGAGCCAGTCGCCGTTCCTTCTGGGGAGTTGCAGACTGTAGAGCCGGAAGCGGCGCCAGAGCGTTTACCCGCTGGCGGATACACGCTTGAGGCGCCGCTGGAACCCGTGATGGCAAATCAGCCACGCATTCGTTTTGCCGAGGAGATTGTGGACGCTCCCCGTGGCCGGACCAAAAAGGACAAAGGAAAACGCGAGGGGAATGAAAGTGAAGAGGCCGCTGTGAGCAAGGTAAAGCGGCCAAAGCGCTCCCGCCCTGTGTTTGAAATAGAAGAAGAGGATGAGATAGAGGACTACTCAGGAGTTATGAAAGCGCCTCGCCGATAGCTCCTGTCGATAAGGTGACTGGACATGCCGTCACGGGTTGTCCCTACTAAGCAGTCGCAGCCATTGCGCCCGCGGCACATACCCAAGAGGACGTGTGTCGCCTGCCGGGTTGCCCAGGAAAAGCGTGGGCTGCAGCGTATCGTTCGTGGCGCCGACGGCAGCGTCCACGTTGATGCTACCGGCAAGTTGCCTGGCCGAGGGGCGTACCTGCACACCGATCCTGAATGTTGGCGAGAAGGTCTACGTAAGGGCAGACTCTCCAGAGCGTTACGAATGACACTTTCACCGGAAGACTTAGCAGCTCTTGAAGCTTTTGGCGCTCAGCAGATGGCAGACATCTCCCGAGAACACGAGGAAACAAGGAGCTAGCGTCAGCGGGCCCTGCCGCGTGCATGGAGGTGCATCATGACATCAAGAACAACCAATAGGACACCGTCAAACCAGCTTCCGTCGGCCACAGTGGCTGCTGTTCCTCAGCAGGCGCTGGAACTGCCGCGCACTATTGTGGTGAGAGACTTGGCAGAGAAGCTTGACCTGTCGCCGATCGATATAGTCAAAGAGCTTCTTAAGCTCGGGCTGGTTGCAAACATTAATCAGGCGCTTGATTTCGAGACCGCGTCCCAGGTAGCCAAGAATGTTGGTTTTGAGACGGTTGCGCATGCCGCCGGAGGCCGGTCCAGTGAAAGCACGTCCTCCAAACGGTTTCTTGCGGAGGATGACCCTGATCAGAGGACCCGCCCCCCGGTGGTCACCATCATGGGTCATGTGGACCATGGCAAAACCAGCCTGTTGGATGTTATCCGCAAAACCAACGTGACAGAGCGTGAAGCGGGCGGCATCACCCAGCACATTGGCGCATACCAGGTTGAGATCGACAATCAAAAGATAACCTTCCTTGATACGCCTGGCCATGAGGCATTCACCGCCATGCGAGCACGCGGGGCACGCGCCACCGATATTGCAATCATTGTGGTGGCAGCAGACGACGGAGTGATGCCGCAGACCATTGAGGCTATTGACCATGCGCGAGCGGCGGATGTCCCGCTCATCGTGGCGATTAACAAGATCGACAGGCCGGATGTCGATCTTGAGCGGGTGAAAAGACAACTGGCTGAGCAGAACGTCCTGGTTGAGGAATGGGGTGGCGATACCATCTGTATCGAGGTATCGGCAAAAACCGGTCAGGGCGTCCCCGATCTTCTGGAGCACATCCTCCTTGTCGCTGAAATTGAGGAATTCAAAGCTAATCCCAACCGGCGCGCAGAAGGCGTTGTTGTGGAAGCCCAGTTAGACCAACAGCGCGGCCCAGTGGCCACGGTGCTTGTTCAAACCGGCACGCTGCGGGTGGGCGATGTCCTGGTGGCGGAAGATACGTATGGCCGTATCAAAGCCATGTATGATGATCACGCGCGCCACATAAAACGAGCAGAACCGTCAATGCCGGCAAAGGTCTTGGGGTTGAACTCTGTGCCGCCCGCGGGTGTGGTCTTTACAGTTGCGCATGATGAGCGCTCGGCCCGGGCGCTGGTGGAAGAACGGCGTCGCGCAAGCCAAGGGCAGGAAGAGCGCCATACCGGCCCGGTGACCCTTGAGCGTTTCCAGGAGAGTCTCCTGGCCGGCCAGATCAAAGAACTAAATGTAGTCCTGAAGGCGGACGTGCAGGGCAGTATTGAGCCGATCCGTGCGTCTCTCCTGAAATTGGGCGATGGTACCGTGCGGGTCCGTGTCCTGCGGGCGGCGACAGGGAACGTCACCGAGTCTGATGTTCTGCTGGCGCTGGCTTCCTCAGGTGTTGTCCTGGGATTCAACACTCGGCCTGAGCCGGGAGCGCGTAAGCTGGCGGATAGCGAGGGCGTGGAAATTCGCACCTACGACGTTATCTATCACCTGCTGGAAGACATCGAAAAAGCGCTCAAGGGTATGCTTGAACCGACGTATACGGACGTCATTGACGGCCATGCAGAGGTGCGCCAGGTGTTCAAATTTGGCCGAAACAGCACTATTGCAGGGTGCAATGTAACCGATGGTAAGGCCACGCGTGCCGCAGCAGTGCGGGTTATGCGCAAAGGAACGCTTGTTCATCAGGACAAGGTGGAAAGCCTGAAGCGCTTCAAAGATGATGTGCGAGAGGTGACTGTCGGGTTCGATTGCGGCGTCGGCCTTGAATCCTTCACCGGTTTCCAAGAGGGCGACATTCTAGAATTCCATCACCAAGAGCGTTCATCGTAGCAGGTTAGTTGTCAGGCGCTGTGCCACCTAGCCCCAGCAATCGCGAGCACCCATCATGCCAACCAGCCGGCGTTCTGCCCGGGTAAATCACATCCTGCGACAGGAGTTGAGCAATCTCCTCTTCCGCCAGGTGAAAGACCCCCGGCTATCTGCGTTTGTCAGCCTCACGGAGGTACGCGTTACTCAGGACCTCCGCCATGCGCGCGTCTTTGTGAGCATCATGGGATCAGAGGAGGAAAAGGTAGCAGTGCTTGCAGGGTTGCGCTCTGCAGCAAATTATCTTCGACATGAATTGCGCGACCTGATCGATCTTCGGTACATGCCCGCACTCACGTTCATTCTTGACGAGTCAATTGAGAGGGGGGCGCGGATTCTCACCACAATTAACAAGCTCTCCGATGAGCCATCTGCCGGTGAGGGGCCTCCCTAACCTTTGGACGGGTTTCTAAACGTTAATAAGCCCCTGGGCATGACATCTCATGACGTCGTCCACCGCATAAGGAAATGGAGCGGAGAGAAGCGCGTTGGTCACGGCGGCACACTGGACCCCCTGGCCACAGGCGTGCTTCCTGTTGCCCTGGGCTATGGGACGCGTTTGCTGGAATATGTGTCTGGTAGAAAAGTGTACCGAGCCGAGATTGAGTTTGGGAAGGCAACGAACACCTATGACGCGGAAGGTGTCACCGTTGCTGAAGGGGATGTCTCTGGTTTGAGCGAGTCTCAAGTGCGCCGCGAGCTCGCAGTCTTCCAGGGTGAGATTGAGCAGCAACCACCACTGTTCAGCGCCATTAAGCAGCAGGGCAAACCACTCTATGAATATGCGCGCCGCGGGTTAGAGGTTGCCGTTGCACCGCGAAAAGTCAGGATTTTCCAGAGCACGCTGCTTAGCTGGCATTCGCCGGTGGCTTTGGTTGAGGTCGCCTGCGGTAGGGGCACCTACATCCGGTCACTTGCTCATGACATCGGGCAGATGGTGGGATGTGGGGCATATTTGAAGGCGCTGGTGCGCACACAGGATGGCCCGTTCACATTGGACGCCAGCACTGAACTGGAGCAGCTACAGGTCAGCCTCCAGGGACCGGCTCCTTCAGCCGGAATTCTTCCCATGGAGTATGTCATTTCGTCGTGGCCATGGGCCGTCTTGGACGCAATGCAGGAAGCGCGAGTGCTGCAGGGACTACCGGTGCCTGCGGTTGAGGTAGCATTGCAGCACGACGGTGAGGCAAGCACGTCCCTTGAAGGCGCTCAACCCTCGCAGGCGCTCTTTTGCAGAGCAATGGCGGCCAACGGTCAGATGCGTGCAGTATTACGTTTTGCCTCCGCCGTCTCTATCTGGGAACCCGTCAAAGTTTTTCCGCCCCGGGGTTCATAAAAGCGCGGTGTGCTCGCGTTAGTCAGGGCGCGGAATATCACGTCGACTTCCCTCCGGGGGAAAACATTGTGAAATCTGTGAGAATTCCTTGGAATTGGCTGGGAAAAACTCTTGACACAGGAAACGAGGCGAGTATCATCTAGCTATGCTTCGAGTCGTTCAGGGCGGAGATACAAGTCCTTATAAATTATTGTTGGAGGTGGTACTCATGGCACAGGCATACTGCGTGAAGTGCAGGAAGTCCGTGGAGATCCGAAACCCAACCGATGTGACGTTGAAGAATGGCCGGCCGGCGGTTCAGGGCACCTGCCCGAGCTGCAGCACCAAAGTCTTCCGCATTGGGAAAGGCTAAACTGTACGCTTCTGAGGAAGCTTCGCTTACGAAAGTAAGCAGTTGAATAGCCTGGAGCCTTTAGGCTGCTGGGCGCATCTGGTGGGAATTCTTCCTGGCGGGCGACCTGGGAACGTCGTCCGCCAGGTGAAGACGCTTTTTCGTAAAGACGTTGGAAGTAATCCTACTGCATAGTATGGAAACGCAGCGTGATTTGCTGCGTTTTTGCTTTGGTTGGCGTCGACAATGAAAGGCGGGTATCTGCCGGAAACTGTCTGGTCCGAAGACAGAGTAGGATGTCTTGAACGAAGAACGAGTTAGTAGCGTGGGAGACCTCCAGGAACGGACTACAGGGGATGAAACTTTCCACTCCCCAGTCCTACTCCAGATGTATCAGACTGAACAGCGCAAGGCCGAACGCCTGTGGGCGTTGGTGGCGCTCAGCACTTCTCTTACCTCCACACTGTCGCTCACGTTGCTCGTTGAAAACGCTCTGCGCCTTGCCCTCGACTTCAGCAACCATGACGAAGGCTCGCTCATGCTTTTGACAGCCGATGAAAGGTCTCTGAGAATCAGAGCGATTGTGGGTGGCAACACCGATCGCCTGGGCGCTCGCGTCCCCCTGACGCGCGACGGCGTTGCTAGTTGGGTCATGAAGAATCGTCAACCTGTGCATCTAGAGGGGACCGGTGAGGCTCTGCCTCATGTCAAACGCCCCTATCGAAAGGACATCCCATCGTCGGTGAGCCTGCCCCTAGTAACGCCTCAGGGGCGTTGCATGGGAGTCCTCACGTTGAACTCAACCAAGCAAGCCATCCATCTGTTGTCTGATGAGATTGCTGTTCTCCAAGCAATGGCTAATGTGGTTGCCATTGCTATTGAGAATGCCGAGTTGTATGAGTCCCTCTTGGAAAAAGAGCAACAGTTGGAGGTATCGGCTGAAAAGCTTACCTATGCGCAAATGGAGGAACGCCGCCGAGTTGCCTACGATATTCATGATGGACTGGCGCAGATGCTCGTAGCGACGCATCAGCGGCTGCAAATTTACGCCTCCATGCGGTCTCTCAGGTCCACGGATGCGAGACAGGAGCTGGCCCAAGTGCAATCGCTGGTAAAGCAGTCAATCGACGAGACGCGCCGCGTCATAGCGGACCTACGCCCCTCTGCATTGGATGACTTTGGTCTTGAAACAGCATTGAAGCGATTTCTTGAAGAGGCCGGTGGGGACATGCAATGGCATGTGGACTTTCACTGTGAGTTGGGGGAAGAACGGTTGCCAGGTTACATTGAGGCAGCCGTCTACCGCATCGTGCAAGAAGCAGTTACCAATGCCCGCAAGCATAGTCAGAGTCCGTCGATCTCTGTGTCGCTGAAGCGCCGTAACGGCATGCTTCAAGCCGTTGTCGAGGATAGAGGCAAGGGCTTCGATCCGAACAAACTGGATCAGAGTGCTGGGCCTGGGCAGCGGGTGGGTATCATCAGTATGGCTGAGAGAGCAAAGGCGCTTGGGGGTCAGCTCATTGTGAAGACCAAGCGCGAGAAGGGCACGAGCGTTAGCTTGCGTTTGCCGCTGGATCACAGGCAACGTTCGCCATAGGGAACAGAATCATGAAACACACTCGAGTGCTCGTAGCGGACGATCATCCCATGGTGCGTGATGGTTTGAGAGGCATGCTCTCTTCAGAACGCATGCTTGAAGTTGTGGGCGAGGCGACAAACGGCGAAGAGGCGGTCCGCCTGGTGCAGCAGCTCAGACCAGATCTGGTGATGATGGACATCCGCATGCCAGATATGGACGGCCTCGCTGCGACGAAACGGATCAAAGAGCTTTACCCCAGCGTGAGCATTATCATGGTCACCATGTACGACAACCCAGATTATCTTCTGGAAGCAATCTCCGCGGGCGCCGCCGGATATCTGTTGAAGGATGTGTCAAAGCAGGAGCTCCTTCAGACGATCCGCACGGTGGTTGAAGGCGGCTCGTTCTTAAACCAGGATCTCATGACGCGATCTCTGCAGCAGTTGGCTGCTCGTCGGAATGCTCCTACCCAGGCGGATATGCCGTTTGAGAAGCTGACCCCTCGGGAGCTTGAGGTTCTTGGCGTCCTGGCTCAGGGACGCAGCAACAAAGAGATCGCTGGAGAGCTGTTTGTGAGTGTTTCAACCGTGAAAACCCACGTGGAGCATATTATTCAGAAGCTCCAAGTGTCAGATCGCACTCAGGCTGCGGTGGTGGCGGTAACCAAGGGCCTTCTCAGCGCTTAGTAACTATCTCAAAACGGGTGTAAGACGGTGGTAATTCGTATGATTTCCCCCTCTCCTCAATCCTCTCCCACCAGGGGAGAGGAAGCTCCTTCGTCCCCTCTCCCTCGATGGGAGAGGGTGGCAAGCGTCCTCGAACGAACCCGTGCCCGCTGCGCTTTTTGAGATAGTTTCTTAGCACAGCCACGACCCTCCTAACCTCCTTCAACGCGCTTGCCGGCCGCTCAGATGAGTTCGGCTCATCTCAGGTCAGCCGGAACGGCTCTTAGTCTGCTGTTTCCATACGTCGAAGGCATGCAGCTCTTCTGGTGTCGCGCCGCGGATGAGGGTGATTAGGCGGTTCACCGCATGCTTGGCTTCTTGGGAAGTCATGTCGGAACCCTTTCCCTGAAGCGCGTCGACTCGTTGCTGCGCAACTTTGAGTTGGTCCAATCGCTCCATAGCGCCTCCCTCCTCTGCAGTGCACTCTAGGAGAAGGCGCTGGAGGCGTCAAGAGAACCTCGTGAGGGACGGAACTAGGCCACATCGAGCCGAGTGCTGCCAGAATGGCGCGATGAGTAACTGTCCTGGTATCATCCAGGGTCTCCGAGCAGATTTTGATCCTCGGCCAGAACCAATTACCATAACCAGTCCTCACCCTCCTCTTGTGAAATCCTTTGATGTTAGCCCAAGCATCCACATACAGGCGCAAGACGGAGAATCGCCGTCGGCCCGCGCTACGGTGCGCTTCACACGAGCCACCGAAGAGCGATTGGAGACTCTTGATGGTTTGCTTGCCAGAATATTCATCTACGCAAAAGCGGGGTGGAACATGGCCGTAAACCCAGCGGTAAAAAACACAAAAGGGCACCGTGAAAACGCGTTGTGGCTCCTGAGACGCCATGCTATACTCGTAAAAGATCCCCTGCGATGTTCGTTCATAATCTATTGAAAGTTACGTGTGTTACTTCATGCACATTCACTTACGGCTTATCCTCGGATTCTTCTCAGGCGTCACACTTCTCATCTCTCCACTATTGCAGCAGTTCGGTACACCTGCCATAGCGAAAGAGAACGACCCGCCCATCTTCATGTCAGGCGGCGAAGGGCCGCGGTCCGGCCCTCTACAGAACAATCAGGAGGTGGAACCGGGCTTACCGTGGTCGCCGCCGCCCACCTTGCAATTATCTGTAAAGCTCAAAGAGATCATTGGTCCCCCCGATTTGCCGGACTTCATGCAGCGCTACAACGCGGGATTCGTGAGACAAAACCCGGAAACCAGAGTGCTCACCCTAAGCGCGCCGGGCAGTATGACACCCAGCACCCTGGTAGGTATGCTTGTCAGCGATCCCCGCGTGGAATGGGCCGAGACGGTGAAATGGCGACGTCTTTTCACCCCGCCGCAAGCGCCAAAGACGCCCAATGATGCGAGCTACTCGATTGCCCAAAAGTGGTACTACGATGTGATCGGCGCGCCGGACGCGTGGGGGATTGAAACGGGAAAGAGCAGCGTGGTCATCGCCATCCTTGACAGCGGTGTTTCATGTTCCCATCCTGACCTTCAGGCGAACATCTGGGTGAACCCCGGCGAGTTAGTGGGCAACGGTAAGGACGACGACAACAACGGGTTCGTTGATGACGTCAACGGCTACGATTTTGTGGGTGGAGAAACCGGGGCCGACCCCATCAGCGGCAACAGTTTCTTAGACCAACCGGGGGACAGCGATCCCTGCCTCAAGGTTGGCGACCCATCTCTTGGCAACGGCGTCGACGATGACGGCGACGGGGGTGCGGACGGTGGGGTCTTTCACGGCACCTTTGTGTCAGGCGCCGCCGCAGCCGTGAGCAACAACAACCTGGGTGTCACCGGTATGTGCTGGGGCTGCCGCCTGATGGTGGTGCGCGTCGCCAATCCCGAGGGCTGGATCAGGACCAACGATCTTGCGGACGGCGCCACCTATGCCGCGCGTAACGGCGCAAAGGTCATCAATGTCAGTCTGGGCGGCCCGGATTTCAGTCAGGCCGAGTTAGCTGCGTTCAACGCCTCGGTCAACACGTACGGCGCGGTGGTGGTTGCCGCAGTGGGTAATGAGAACAAGAACCCCATCAACTACCCCGCCCAGCTCAGCAATGTGCTCGCCGTCGGCGCTTCCGGGAAAGCCAACACCAAGGGGCGCGCCTCCTTCAGTAATTGGGGGACGGGAGCCACGAATGACCGGCTTTTGGATGTGGTAGCGCCCGGAGTAGAGATTTTCTCGACTTCCGTGAACAACGTAGCTGACCAGCAGAGGGGGAGCGGCTCAGCAGGATTTCCCGTGTATGGCTTGGGATCGGGGACATCGTTCTCAGCACCTCTGGTCAGTGGATTAGTGGGACTCATCCTCTCCGTGAATCCGAGCCTCACGCCGGCGCAGGTTCGCAACATCGTGAAGCAGACCGCAATACCCCTTGGCGATGATCCGGGCGACGCACCAAATGCGGGACCAAACTGGGCGGGCTCTGGCCTGATCAACGCCGCCGCTGCCCTGGCTTCTGCTGTCCAGCAGGCCACGCCAACGCCCACAAGCACCCCTCCGACCCCCACTGCCACTGCCACGGTTCCGGCCACAGGCACTCCGTCGGCCACGGCGACCGTCGTGCCGCTGCCTGCGGGTAGTTCGCCCGTCCTGCTATCGCCTGCATCGGGCGCGCAGGTTTCGGGATTGGGCGCTACGCTGCGGTGGAATATTGCGACAGGCGCGACGCAATATCAGATTCAGGTTATCCCCGCAAATAACGATGGCCCGTCCATCAATCTCATCAGAAATATTGACACCACCTTTGATGTTCAGGAGCCCGTTTTTGGACAGGGGCCTTACGTCATGCTCCCTGGCATGACCTACACGTGGCGCGTGCGCACCACGAATGCCACCACTGGCATCGATGAAAGCAGCGCGCTGTGGGGATCCTGGTCGCAACAAAATTCGTTCCGCACGCGTGCCGCATCCAGCGCGGGCATAGGCGCCGTTACGCCGCTGAACGGCGACACGGTTACGAGCCTGATGCCCGCGTTGCGATGGTCAAACACGGACGCCAATGTCTTTTATTATGAGGTGCAGGTGAGTAAAGACCAGCAGTTTGGCACTCTGGGTCCCCTCGCGTCCGTTTACTGGGTGTTGCTGCATGGTGGAGTCTCTCAGCCACCCATGACTTACCGTGTGCCCGACAATTTCCCGTTGGAGCCGCGCACGGCTTACTACTGGAGAGTGCGTCCGCGCATCCAGGGAGACGGCGCTCCGGCGGCATGGTCCGGATTGTTCCGGTTTACGACGCCCTGATCAAAGGAGAAACACATGCCTAGAAAAAGCCGCAGCAAACCAAGACCAAGACTGGACCGCCCTCGACCGCCGCTGCTTGATGCCGGCGCTCCTGGTCTGCAAGAGTCAGGATTAGGTGCTTCCTCAGTGCCATCGTCTTCCCCAACTCCCGCTGTCAGACGCGCCGGCAGCGCGGCTGTGACTAGGGCCGCACTACGAGTGGACTATTCTCATGTGCACGGAGAGTTAGTGCGGATTGCAATCACATCGTGCGTCATTATAGGAGTAATGCTGGCCATAGCCATGCTGCCCCGTTGAGAACCGCGCGGCGTTTTACAGCGAACGTCAAAAGAGGACTTACTTGTGAGGCCTTTTTTTAGATGAACAGAATGCAGGTATCCCACTGGCCGCGCACTCCCCGGTGCATCTGCTCTTCGCCGAACGCGGAATTCAGTATAATGGCTGTGCTAAATGCGCATCGCAGCCATCCTGAGGAGCTATCATGGCCATCATTCCTACGTCATCCGCGGAGAGCCAGAGCCTCTATGATATTGGGCTGACCCAGTTTCGAGCGGTGGCGAAGCTCCTTGAGCTTGATCCGGGGATTGTGGAGATGCTCTGCAAGCCGAGCCGAGAGCTCATCGTCAACCTGCCCGTGCGGATGGACGATGGGTCGCTTCGCAACTTCACCGGTTATCGCGTGCAGCACAGCATGGCGAGAGGTCCCGCGAAAGGCGGTATACGTTACCATCCCCAGGTCAATCTTGATGAAGTGCGTGGCCTCGCGATGCTGATGACGTGGAAGTGCGCGCTTATCAACATCCCGTACGGTGGCGCAAAGGGCGGGGTGACGGTTGACCCAGCGGTCCTCAGCAGGGGAGAGCTTGAGAGGCTCACCCGCCGATATGCTGCGGAGTTGTCCGTGATCATTGGGCCGCAGATCGACATTCCCGCGCCTGATGTGAATACCGACGCACAGATCATGGCCTGGATCGTGGACACGTTGAGTATGCAGCAGGGACAGTCTCTGCTTGCAGTGGTGACGGGTAAGCCCCTGATCCTAGGGGGGAGCAAAGGGCGTCCAGAAGCCACAGGCCGTGGCTGCATGATCGTCGCCAAAGAGGTCCTGAAGACGCTCGGCATCGCTTTACCCGGCGCCACGGCAGTGGTGCAAGGGCTGGGCAACGTAGGCGGCACCGCAGCGAGGTTTATGTCGGAGCAGGGATTCTTGGTGCTGGCCGTGAGCGACAGCAAAGGCGGTGTCTACAACCCCAAGGGTCTTGACATCCCGGGCGTGCTGCGCTGGCGCAGGGACAATGGAAGCGTCGAGGGGTACTCGGGCGGTGATGTGATGACGAACGAAGAACTTCTGGAGCTTCCCTGCGATATCCTCCTGCCAGCCGCTCTTGAAGGGCAAGTCCACCAGGGTAATGCCGTTCGTATCAAGTCTAAGGCCATTGTTGAGGGCGCGAACGGTCCGGTGACGCCGGAAGCAGACCGCATTCTTGCCGAGCGCAACATTCTGATTGCTCCGGACATTCTGGCGAACGCAGGCGGCGTGCTGGTCTCTTACTTTGAATGGGCGCAAAACTTCCAGGCCTTCAACTGGGAGGAGGACGAGGTGAATAGCCGTTTGGAACAGGCAATGGTGAATGCCTACCGGGACGTGGTTGCTCTGGCCACTGAGAAGAATGTGACCCTGCGGACCGCAGCGCTGATGCTGGGGGTGCAGCGTGTGGTCGAGGCCATTACGGTCCGGGGCATCTACCCCTAACCGCTGCCCCAGGGGATGGCTGCCTCTCACGTCCGCACCGCACCTACGGCCGGCATCTCACAGGCTGATGTCAATGTTCCCATCAATCCCCCTGCGGGCGTGGCTCATCAGCATCATCCTCATCGGCTTTCTCGTGCGGGTTTACAATCTTGCGTTCGAGAGCCTGGACATTGACGAGGCCGACGCTTATTTCCTAGCCCTGGCCGATCTTCCCACCCTTATCGGCAGGTTCTCTGCGGCAGGCGAGAACGGCCCGCTCTACTTTCTCCTCTTGCGGGGCTGGATTCAGATAGCGGGCGGCACGGAATTTGCGCTCCGCTATTTCTCCCTTATCCCAAGCGTCCTCTGCATTCCCCTGGTCTATGTGCTGGGACGGCGACTCTTCGGCGCAGGTGCTGGGATTATTGCCGCTCTCCTCTTCAGCGGTTCCAGTTACCTCTTGTTCTATGCCCAGATGACCAAGATGTACTCCCTGGTGGTGCTGCTGAGCCTGCTCTCAAGCTATCTGCTGGTGCGAGCGCTGGAGTCGTCCCGACTGCTGCTGTGGGCCACATACACGCTGGTGACGACGCTTGCCATGTCCGTCCACATCTTTGCGGCGCTGCTGGTGCCCTGGCACGCATTGCTGGTGCTCTTGACCATAAGGCAGCGCCCCAGGGCATTGGCGCCATGGCTGGTCTCCCTGGGGCTGCTGACACTGCCTTACCTTCCCCTGGCCATTCGTCGACTGGCAGCGGTGGCGGCGCCCGAGACGCTGAACCGCCAGTTCACGGGGCCAACAGACCCTCTCGGCATGCTGGCGGTGATGGCGAGAGAGTACGGGACGCTCTTTGACCAGGCCCCGGCAACCCTAATTGCAGCGGGATTTCTCGGGCTCACGGTGCTTGGGCTGCTGGCGGTCGCCGAGCGAAGCTCACAACGAAAGGATTGGTATCCAGTCCTCTTTGTCCTCCTGGGGATTGGCGTTCCGCTCCTTGCGGCCTACGCGCTGGTCCTGCTCGGACTGCCTCTTTTCTCTCCCCGGTACCTCATCATCACCCTGCCGCAGTTCTATCTGCTCTGGGCGGCGGCTCTGGGCTTCCTCTGGGTGCGAGCGCGGCCCTTAGCAGCCGTGATAATGGCGGTGTTTGCGCTCCTGAACGGCGCCAGGTGGGCGCAGACCGCCGTAGGAGGCGAGCGATATCGGGAGGACTGGCGGGCGGCAACCGCGCACGTGGAGCGACGCTATCAGGAGGGTGATGTAGTGCTGCTTCTGCATGACCCTGCCCAGAATGCCTTTCGTTACTACCAGACGGTGCCGTTGCACCTCGCAAGTTTGGATGGTGGAGCGGGACGGCCTCCCGATCCAGGTAGGGCGCCCGGCGAGCCTGCCAGCGGGCGGGCGTGGCTGGTCGTGGCGTACTTTGAGGCGGCAGACACGCCGCCGGCTGAGCGCTGGCTTGATGGGTGGAGCCGCCCGGTGACACAGGACTGGGCCAGCGGGATCATGATCAATCAGTATCTGACCGACCAGCGCCCTTCACGTCTCATTGAGCCGAGTGATGGCGCCATTACCTTTGACGGGCGACTGCGGCTAGCGGGATATCAGCCGATGTTGCCACGGCAAGCCGAAGGGGGCGGCCCGCTGCAGGTGCTGCTGGACTGGCGGGCCGATCAAGCGTTGCGGGATGACTATCATCTGGTCCTCACCCTTGAGGACCAGAGTGGGAGAGTCGTCGCCTCCACCGCGGGCGACGTGGGCGGCCAGTTCTATCCGAGCCGCACCTGGCCCGCAGGATTCAGCGTGCGGCTCCTGCGGGAAATATCGTTGCCGAAGGGAGCGCGTGCCGGAGAGTACAGGCTCACGCTGACCCTTTCCGCGCACGGAGAAAGCGGCGCGCCTCGCGCAGAGGCGCGGTACCTGTTGGGGACGGTGAGGGTGGGGAGAGAGTAGCAGGTGAGTAGTTAAAGGTCGCTCATGGTTCCTTTTGGCTATGCTCAGGGTAAACTCTCAGCTCACCACGAGCGGTAATTTAATCGCGAAGGGTCGCGCTCCGTAGCAGATGCTTCGTCGCTCCGCTCCTCAGCATGACAGGATAGAGATCCAGATCATGCCGCCCAGTGGAACTTGGCGCGCGCCCCTTCTCCCTCCATTTTCACGTTACCCTCTTTCTCCAGCTTCTTGAGATGCTGCCGCACGTTGCCGCGTGCGGCGCGGTGCAGCTTCTTGTCCACATCTTTGTACAGGACGCGGACTATCCCCTGGGCTGTCCTTGGGCCGTGTTGAAGCAGCTCGCTGATCTGGCGTTCCCGCATGTTGCGGTGGTTGATGTACCCCTGAATGGTCCTGCTGGCGTCCTGAATAATGGGGCCGTGGCCGGGGCATATGATCTTTGGCTGCAGGGCCAGCAGCTTTTGCATCGACGCCATGTAGTCGTAGAGGTCATGGACGGTGGTGGTGCCCACGCCCAGGATGGTGTCGCCGGTGAAGAGGATGCCCTGTTCACGGATGAAGTAGCACACCGAGTCGTCGCTGTGGCCGGGGGTAAAATGCACCTCCAGTTTGATGCCATCCGCATCCAGCACCTCTCCGTCCTCCAGAGGCTCTATTTTGTCCTTGCCCACCTTCTTCTCCACTCGCGGGATGACGCCGGGGTGTGCCCGCAGCTTTGGGCCCAAGGTCTCGCGCACCCAGCGCAGGCCGCCGGTATGGTCCAGGTGATTGTGGGAGACCGTGGCCTGCACCACCTTGCGGCGTGTGCCGAGTTTCATCAGATAGGCGAACATAGCCTGGGGGAAGCGGTCTGCCTCCTCGCCCGTATCGATCATGAGTAATTTTTTGCCGCCAACCAGATAGATATCGGTAAAAACAGGGCGCATGACATTTTCTTCAGACACCTGAATGACGCGGACGCCCGGGGCCACTTCCATAGTTATTTTGGTCCTTTCTCTCGCAATTCACCTCCCATCAGGGAGCATCTCGCACAGCGTATCATACATAAACTGGCTCTACTGGCAAACAAGCGCCCCGTGGGTCGGGTTGGAGCGTAACGCCGCAGGTGCGTGACCAGGATCATTGTGGCATGGTCACGCCGCGCCTAATGTCAAGAAGCAACGGTGCCGCAGCAAACTGGTAAACTTGAGATACATGAAGTTGCGCCAGGCGCGAACAAGGCGTCTGCTGGAGGAAGGCAGCGCTGAAGGGAGGCAAGGATGACGGAGAAGTTTAATTACGACGATTACGTGCCGGTCGATAACTCATCCTACTGGCCTTCACCCGCCCCCTTTGCGAAACCGCTCAGCAGTGAAGAAGTGCGGTGGTTGTCAGAGCACCCTGAGGTGGAATTCACCCGTGACCCGCAGCGAAACATAGAGATTCTTGCGGCATATGTGGGTGAGGAAACGGTGAGCAGAGAAAGCTTTGTGGGCTGTGTGGAACCCGGGATTTTGGCCATGCGGGGGACCGATGGCTGCTGGCACGCGGAAGAGCGTACCCAAGAATGCCAGTGCAGCTGCCATAGGCAGACCACGCGGATGCACTAGATAAGCAGCGGCCTCTCCGGCGCCGCGTGTCGTCTTTACATTGCCCCTCAGTGGCGTCGGTGCTATAGTGAGGGAGTTCCGTCCTCGTCATTGTAACAGCTAGCGTTTTGCTTCTTTACATATATTGCGCCTCTCTTTCAGTTGCAGGACTGATTGCGGGACGATAATGAGGGTGTTTTCGCGCTCCACGAGTGCGTGTTATATATGCAGGAGGGCACTATGGCCTTCGATTGGTTGACCAGGAAGAAGGAACGGGAGGATCGCCGTGCTTCTCTTGGGGATAGAGTCCCACCGGGCCAGGAGCTGACTGAGAAGTGGCCGGTGCTGCATTACGGCGAGGTGCCCCGATTCAACCCGTCGGCGTGGGATTTCTCGGTGTCCGGTTTGGTGGTGCACCCGATGCGGTGGACGTATGAGGAGTTCATGGCCCTGCCCAAGGTTACGCTTCAGAACGATATTCACTGTGTCACTGGCTGGAGCAAGCTGGATAACGTGTTTGAAGGGGTGAGCATCAGGGAGATCATCCGGAAAGTGTCACCCATGTCCAAAGCTCAGTACGTGACCGTGCATGCCGATCCCGGTTACACCACAAATATCTCCCTGGAAGAGCTGGTGCAAGATGACGTTCTGCTGGCCTACAAGCACAATGGTGAGAACCTGATGCCGGAGCATGGCTGGCCACTGCGACTGGTTGTGCCCAAACTATATTTTTGGAAGAGCGCTAAATGGGTCCGCGGTCTGGAGTTCCTGGAGAACAATGAGCGTGGATTCTGGGAGCGCTACGGTTACCATAACCACGGAGATCCGTGGAAAGAGGAGCGGTACTCCTGGCAAGAGTGATGAAGAGGAAGGGGCGTCTTACGCGTTGACAAGCATCCGAGAGTTGAGACAACTTCAAGGACTGGATACAGAGCTTTCATCGCGTCAGCGTGCGCTAGAAGCTATTCAGAGCCAGCTAGATGACACCGAAGCCCTGGAGCAGTTGCGAGTAAGCGCTGCAGAAGCGCGGCGAGCGCTGTCAGAGGTAGAGAAGCAGCAGCGACCGGCGGAATTTGAGGTGGAGACGCTGCGAGAGCAGGTCAAAGGCGTCGAGAAGAAGCTGTATAGCGGTGAGGTGAAGATCCCCAAGGAGTTGGTCAATATCCAGGAGGAAGTGACCAGCCTCAAGAAGCGTCAGAGCCAGCTTGAGGAGGCTCTCCTTGGCGTGATGAATCAGTTGGAAGAAGCGCAGCAGCGGCACAACGCCATCTCGGAAGAGCTGTTGCAGTCGGAGGAGGAGCGCAAGAGCCTGGAAGTGAGGCTCTCCGCGGAGCGAGGCCAGCTTGAAACAGAGGTGAAAGAACTTGGCAAGCAGCGCGAGTTGCTGGCTGGTGGAGTGCCGCCTCAAGACATGCGGATTTATTCGTCGCTGTTGACCACAAAGCAGGGTCGTGCAGTGGCCGCCGTCGAGCGTTCTATGTGCCAGGGTTGCAGACTCAATATGCCTTTAAACATTCAACAGCGGCTCCGTGCCAATCACGGTCTGGTGCAATGCCCGAGCTGCAATCGCATTCTGTACTTAGTGTAGTTCATACACTTTCCCGAGGAAGTTTTTGGAAGCAATCGGGTATTTCCGACTCCCAGAAGAAAGAGACGAGACAAGCCCCTCAGTTCAGGAGCAGGAGCAGGCCTTTTTTCAGTTCTGTCAAGAACAGGGGTTTCAGCCGGTAGCCACCTTCTTTGATCCCGTTGAGTCGGGGAAGGCTCCCCAGCGCGGGTATGGTCAACTCACGGACTTTCTGCGCCAACCCGGTCGCGGTTTCTGCGTGCTAGCGCTCAGCAGGGTGGAAGAGCTTGCGGCACAGCCCAAGGACATGGTGCGCAGACTTCTTGAGTTGGAATATCTGGGCGCGCAACTGGTCTTCACTGAGCCGCCGTCCGAGGGACAGCCTCTGGACTATGCGCTTGTGCTCTGGCAGCGGGCGCGTTCTCAGGACGGTCGCACTGTCCGAGCGATGGACGTCCTACGCACCAAGGCGATGCGAGGCTATGGCCTGGGCAGGACGCCCTTCGGCTATCGCATTGGCGATCACGGCCGGTTGGAGATCGTTTCCGAAGAAGCCAGCGTGGTTGGACAGGTCTACGCGATGTATGTGGAGGAGGACCTCGGCCTGCGGCTCATCGCTCGCCGCCTGAACGACGCCTTCACCAGCACCCGGC